>Ga0316604_10000068_pt1 | contig 181829 bp, 165 predicted proteins | sample OWC_soil_day20_C_FD_207650 | JGI IMG/M metagenome (GOLD analysis project Ga0316604, IMG submission 207650) | Wetland soil microbial communities from Old Woman Creek delta, Ohio, United States - OWC_soil_day20_CT | ecosystem: Environmental > Terrestrial > Soil > Wetlands | place: USA: Ohio... | reverse complement strand
CAATCACCTTGGTGATAATAGACAATCTATTTAGTTGTTTCTGTGACATGAGATAGTGCACCTCGTTTTTCATAGTGACATTATCTCACGATAGTCTACATGGTGACATTATCACAAGTTATACACAGTAATTTTAAATAGTACTGGTAAAATTCTACGGAAACTATTATAATAACGAATAACTAAATATTTATTGTGCTAGGGGTGCCGCAAGGCTGAGAGATGAAGAAAATTCATTAACCCTTAACCTGATCTGGATAATACCAGCGTAGGGAAGCGATAACGGATAAATAACCGCACGCCCAGCTGGGTGTGCGGTATTTTAATTTTTAAATGGAGATGATTATGTGGAAACGTCCTTATTCAGTAATTTCTCAACTATTTTTGAAAATCCTACCAGTGTTGCCGCACTTGTCGGCTTAGTGGCACTTATCTTAGCTTTTATGTACATAAAAAAGATCGCCATAACTACTCGGTTAATTGTCCATATCGGTCTGGCGCTAGCTTTAACGATTATTCTCCACACCTTGCGCTTATATCATATGCCACAGGGCGGCAGTATAACCTTTGGCGCCATGGTTCCATTGCTCCTTATTTCATTTCGATATGGTCCGGCAGTCGGCTACTTAGCCGGATTTGTTTACGGCTTAATTAACTTAATGCAAGATCCATATATCTTACACCCGGTTCAGGTATTATTTGATTATCCACTACCGTTTATGGCTTTGGGCTTAGCCGGTTATTTTCAGGATAATAAACTAGTGGGAACAATCATCGGCGTCTTAGGCCGATTTATATGCCACGTTATTTCCGGGGTTGTCTTTTTTGCCAGTTATGCACCACCAGAAATGTCGCCCTACTGGTATTCACTGGCGTTTAACGCCACCTATTTACTGCCGGAATTAATTATCTGCTTAATATTAATGCGAATCTTACCAGTAAAACGTCTTTTAGAAAATATGGCCAGCGGTATAAAATAGAATACCGCTGGCCATAAGCCATTTACTTATCGTGCAACATAATTAGTTAAGCGTTTGTATTTTCTGGCTTCCTGTGAAGGCTGTATTTTTTTGTTAAAGCCCAGTTCAATCATTAAAAAGAACGCCGTTATGTAACTAACCCACTCCGCTAATTCTTCATATAGTTCTTCGCGGACACCAAACATACCGCCACTGCCATGTTCGACAAATCCGGCAATTACTATGGCAATTAGCATAACAACGACTTCAACTAAAGGAATGCCTCCATATTTTAGCCAATTCATCATTTGCGATATTACGCCAGTTTTAACTAAGCCCCAAATAGTAAGCATCACTATCACCGCAACGGTCGGATGAACATAAGCACCATACCAAAGATCGGACAATTGGACAATGTCGCCCGCTTGATTAGTATAAAATACTCGTCCCCAGCTAAGTTCCCGACCACTCATTAACAGCCACACCGGCATCGTCCACACCCATAGCTTACGCTGGGCTAAAGTTCCCACCCCATAATACCTGGACGAAAGAGCTACTAAACAGGTGCACAGTAATATAATTGCTTGCGTCACTTCCAGCGGGCCGTTCTCCGCGCCCCAAACATTTGGTAATACCCTGGAACCAATTACCGCTGCAACCACACTCACTACCACCAGCCAGGTACAGGGGGTAATTGCAATATATCCAAATTTTTTCATAGCATATCCTTTCGCCATACTGACTTTAGTCAGTTGTTATCATACTACCTCACCATTAACGCACTACCATAATGTATCAAACTATACTGCCGTTTACCAGTTTTGTCAATCATCATTATTTATTAGTAATTTAGAGTAACCAATCCTATATAATAGAAAAAACTCCTAACCACTATTATAACCAGGGTTAGGAATTTTTTTCGTATCCTACCGTTTTATTTTATCCAGTGCCAGATGCAGCCCATATAATAAGGCTTGCGGACGAGGTGGACAACCTGGAACATAGATATCCACCGGAATAAACTTATCAACCCGGCCCCGGATGGCATAGCTCGTACCAAAGGTTTTGCCGGAAGCGGCGCAAGCACCTACAGCCATAACTAATTTAGGTGTCGGGGTAGCTTCATAGGTCATCATCAAAGCTTGGGTCAAGTTACGGGTAACTACGCCAGTGACCATTAATAAGTCTGCATGACGCGGTGATGCCACAAAATCCAGGCCATATTGTTGCAAATCATATAGGGGATTGCTCAGGGCATTGAGTTCCCATTCGCAAGCATTGCAGGAGCCAACGTCTAAGTGACGGATGGCCAAGGAACGTCCTAAAGTTCTAATAATCTTGTTGCGCAGCGCCTGTCCGGCTTCTTCGAGCTGACCAGATAACTGAGCAAGTTTATAGTTTCCCGTCTGTCTAAGCGTTCCCGCTTCACAGGCTTCAACGCAACTGCCGCAAAAAATGCAGGCACGCTGGTCAATAATCACCTGCCCCGCTTCCAGCGTTAGCGCGCCAGTCGGACATACACCGACACACGCCTGACAGTTATTGCAGTTGCCCGTTATTGCCACTTCCCCTCGCGCTCTTGGTGCGGGGATCATCGCATCATATGGCTCGGTTACATTACCAGTCGCCATAATTTTTCGTAGTATTTTAAACATCCTTATCCCCCTAACGGTCCAAACAGGCGTAACATAATTCAAAGCTTTTGTTGATCAGCGGGAAGTCGGGAATAATATTGCCCGGCACTGCGATCGGTAGAGCCGGCCAGTTAGCATAGGATGCCGACCGCACAAAGTAGCGATAAATCGTGTTGTTTTCTCCCACCATCAGCCAATGAATGTTGCCGCCACGTGCCGATTCACTCCAGCCGACTCCGGTCATATAGGGCTTTATCAACGGTATCGGTACGGCTAGTTTAGGTTCTGTCGTTGGAATATTTTCCAGCACCTGCCGAATAATGCTAATTGATTCAAAGGTTTCCTCCAATCGCACTAACAGTCTAGCGGCAACATCACCAGTTCGCTGCACCGGAACTTTAAATTTGACCCGGTCGTAACCGCTATAAGGCTTGTCTCGCCGTAAATCGTAATCAACGCCCGATGCTCTGGCCGCTACACCAACAACGCCAAGTTCTTTAGCCGCTTGATACGGCAAAAGACCAGTGGTGTTAACCCGGTCTAAAAACTGATCATTTTCATCTAGGAGACCCGTCATTTGCTCAAAGTCAACAACTACTTTATCCAGCGTTGCTTTTATTTCAGCAATTAGTTCCGGGGTAAGGTCATAATGCACGCCGCCGGGAATTACCATGCCTCGCAAGAACCTATTGCCAGCGACCGCATCATTTAGCCGCATAAGATATTCTTTTAGCCGTGCTCCATTGCTGGTTCCCACCGCAAATCCAAGACCGGCGCACAAGTTACCGGCATCACCGACATGGTTATAGAGCCGTTCAAGTTCCGCGATGACAATCCTAATAGCTTTGGCTCGTTCCGAAATGTCGACACCAGCCATCGTTTCGATTGCCTGGCAAAAGGCCAAGGCATGGGAGACCGTGCAACCACCGCAAATCCTTTCTACCTGAAAAAAGGCTTTGTTTAACGACAGTCCCTCTACGGTTTTTTCAATGCCCCGATGGGTAAAGCCGAGTTTTGCGTCAAGAAGCAGGGTGGCTTCACCAGCCTGGGTGAACCGAAAGTGACCGGGTTCAATAATTCCAGCATGAATTGGCCCTACCGGCACTTCAAATAAGCCTTCCCCATGGGCATGCGCCATGGGAATTTTTTTGTTAATCGCTTCTGGCACTATAGTGCTAACGTCAAAATCCTTGCGTAAAGGATAGACATCTGCCGGCCAATTTTCGTGGAGCAACAGCGGGCGCAGATCTGCATTATCAACCGCCGTAAGACCAAAAAGATCGTGTATCTCCCGTTCAAACCAGGCTGCCGCCGGAATTATCGGGGTAAGTGAAGGATACTCCATTGCCGACTTTTGATCGATTGTGGCTTTAATCATCAGCATTTTCTTGGGATTCCGACCATCGAACAAACAATATATAGCAAACTTACCGTTTAGCTGGCGTTCGTCATTAGCAAACATGGCGAGAAGACCATGTTTGCTCTTGCTGTAACAAACGTTAGCAGCGGCCCGTAAATTTTCTACTGAAACAGTAAAGTTTTTAATCATTACTTACCTCCCTCCCATGGCAATGGTTGCAGCTTGGTCTAAAAGCTGTTCTAGTCCGGACGGCAAATACACCCCAGTCGCAACTATCCAGATAATGGACAGGATGCCGGCCGTCATTGCCGATATTCCTATCTTCATCCTTACGAGACGTTTGGGCGCTACGCCGAAAACCATTCTAGTGGTATAAAACAGCATCCCCGCAAACACTCCCGCCAATAATAATAGTAACCCAAGTCCTAATAGCGGACTGCCAGCTTCAAAAGCTGCCATGACAATGGTAAATTTGCTTAGAAAAATACTAAACGGCGGCGTCCCAACAATAGCGAGAATAGCTAACATAAACATGGTCCCAATAGTCGGCATAACCGAAAAAAGACCTCTAATCCGCATAATTTGTTTACTGCCATACTGTTGGCTAATAAATCCAACCAAATTAAACAACAGTGATTTGACTACCGCATGGTTAAGGATATGCAGTATCGCGCCATATAGCGCGAGATGAGTACCAATCCCCAGACCAACGGTGACTATCCCCATATGTTCGACACTCGAATAGGCCAATAGTCGTTTAAGATCATGCTGGATTAAAATAAACGGCACAGCTATCGCCACTGATAACAGGCCAAACACCAGCAGCGCCGAATGGATAAACGCACTATCTACAGCAGCCTGTAACACCACCAGGTTACGAATAATTGCGTATAGCGCACAACTTAGCAACGCCCCTGATAACAGGCCGCTGATCGGTGACGGAGCTTGACTGTGGGCATCAGGCAGCCAGGTATGCATGGGTGCTATCCCAGCCTTGGTCCCATAGCCAATTAAAATAAAACTAAAGGCCAATTTTACCAGCATGGGATCTAGTTGACCGCTAATCACCTGCAGGGCGGTCCAACTTAGTGCATCTTCTTCTGGGCTGCCGGCCGCCACCTGGGTATAGTACAGCAGGATAGTCCCTAACAGGGCAAATAGAATACCGACATTACACACCATTACATATTTCCAGGCCGCTTCTAACGCTGATCGATTAAAATAGAAGGCTACCAGCAAGGTGGAAGCCAAGGTAGTAGCTTCCACTCCGACCCACATCAACCCCAGATTTTCAACCACCAATACACCAATCATTGTAAAAATGAAGAGTTGTAACAGTGCATAGTAACGTTTAAGGGCACTAAACTTAATCTTTTCTTCAGCCAGTTCACGTTCCATGTATGAGGCTGAAAATAGCGTAGCGGTCAGACTTAAGATCGCAACGACCAATAGTAAAATTGCACTCAACGCATCTACATAAAACCAACCGCTTTTGAATGGCCCCTCTATTGCAATCCGGCTGATAAGCCACAGCAGCACAGAACTAGTACATAAACTAAAAAAAATATTTACTGTTTTTATTGCTGATTTTTGTTTGAAAAACATCGTTATTATTCCGGCGGCCAAAGGCAGCGCCAAAGCTATACAAATCAAATCCCGCATATGTTGTTCATCCCTTTAATTTCTTTAAAATACTGGTATCAGTAGACTGAAATGATTTTTTTAAGCGGTAGGTAAGTATCACTAGAACGCTTACAGCTACTAAAACATCGAAAAAAATACCAAGTTCAATAATTAGCGGCAAGCCATGAGTGGTAGATAGACCTAATAAGTACAAGCCATTTTCCATGGTAATCAGCCCAACAATTTGCAAGATAGCCTGCCGCCGAGTAATTATCAGCATTAGTCCGATAAAAACTAAGGCTAACGAGGCCGCTACAGCATCCCAGCTAACTACACTCGGCAGAGTACGGTCAACAATAGCGTAGATCATAACAATAATGGCCGCCGCCGCTACCGACGAGGCATTAGGCCCAATAATAGGGTTAACTTCCCGTTCATGCCGAAGCTGTCGCACTACTCTCAGTAAAGCGTAAGGAATAAGCCCGGCTTTAATAACCACGGTCAAGATTGCGGCCACCAGCATGTGCATTGACCCCGTTCCTTCAATAGCACATACCGCCGCCACCATGGCAGACTGAACTAATAAAATATGAACCGCACTGGTTAACCGGTTAACTCTAGTTAACAGAAAGGCCGAGAATAAAAGCAAAATTGCTAATGTTTGCAAGTCTATTACCTCCTATTGAGCCACAATCGCAAGTAGCGCCAATAGGCTTGCTACCGCCAAAAAGCCAGGTACTTTAAATAGTCGCATTTTATTGGCCAGCATTTCCGTTAGGGCCAGAGCAATTGCCGTCAACACCACTTTTACGATTAACCAGACAATTTGGCCTGCGACTGAATCTATGATCAAGGGAAATGGCCAAAATAATGCGGCAAATAGCACTAATAGCACCAATTGCTTGGTGGCTACCGCCCACACGATAAGGCCCAGCCGCCGCCCGGAATATTCCAACACCATGCCTTCATGAATCATGGTCAGTTCAAGATGGGTGTCAGGGTTATCCACCGGAATGCGCCCTGTCTCAGCAATAAGTACGACAAAAAAAGCTGTTGCCGCAAATATAGCTGATAGTCCGCCAAATCCGGTTTGAGCGCTAAGCGTCATCGCCGTTAAGTTTGTGGAATGAGCTCTTAGGGCAACGGTTAATGATGCTAACAGGAGAGCCGGTTCTACCATTACGGCGACAAACATTTCCCGTGCTCCGCCCATACCGCCAAAAGAACTTCCGGCATCTAACCCGGCCAGCACCAGGAAAAACCGACTTAACACGAATAAGTACAACAACATAAATAAATCAGGCTGCCAACCAGTTGTGCCAAAGAACACCTCAGCAACAACTGGTGCCAGCGCAGCAGCCCCAAAAGCGGCGGCAAAGTAAATGAACGGGGTAACGGTAAATATCCACGAGGTTGTCGGCGATATTATGCTATCTTTTGCTAGTAATTTTCCAATGTCAAAATACAATTGAAACAGCCCCGGCCCCCGGCGGTTTTGTAAAAAAGCTTTAACTTTTTTTATTATTCCAGCGACAAGCGGTGCCAGTGCCGTCAACACCAGCGCCTTGCCTAGTAAGTATATTAAATATGTGCTAATCAAATTATTCACCACCTTGTACTCCATATCAGCATCCCAATGGTTACTGCCATAATATATCCGATGTATAGTTGAACACTGCCGGTCTGAATTTCTTTCATAAACCGGGAAGCTATAACGATTCGGCGGTTAAGCGGTTGATAGACCAATTCGTCAACGACATGGGTTATATGTACTTCATAGATGACGCGCCAACCCGAATAGGGACTAGTATTAGTATTTATTACTTTTTCAGTTTGTGGAAGTAATACTTTTCCAAAAGCCCGTCGAATTGGCCCGGAAAATCCGGTGGCCGTGTATTCCATTCTGGCGTTAGGCACAATTCCACAGGTCCAAGTTTCGCCAGTCTCGCTTTTTCCTAAGCCATTAAGCAAGTAAAAAATTGCTGCTAACACTATGCCAGCGCCAAATACCACCCCTAGCGCCGGAAGTGATAACCCAGCTGATACTTGGCCTTGCTGAAAACCAAGCACATACCACGCTGAGTTTACTAAACTATCAAGCACCCCTTCGCTGAAGAACGGAGCAAGAATATCCCGCAATAGAACCATAATTTTGGGTGCAATAATCCCCAAAACCAGACATAATATCGCCATCAAAAACATTGGTACCAGCATAAACCCTGATACTTCACTAGCTTGTTCGGCTTTATTACCGCGGGGCTTGGCCAAAAAAATCATGCCATAAGCTTTGACAAAACAAGCCGCCGCCAACGCTCCGGTCAAACCAAGCAGGCTGATTAATACCGCGGCTACCATTTTACCGAGAACACCCCCGATTGCCGCCGGCAAATTAAATAATACTTGAAAAATAAGCCATTCACTTACAAATCCATTGAAGGGTGGCAAAGCCGAAATAGCTGCCGCCCCAATCAAAAATACTACTGCCGTATAGGGCATAACCTTAATCAGTCCGCCATGTTGTTCGATGTCCCGGGTATGAGTAACACTAATTACAGCCCCGGCCCCGAAAAACAGCAATGCTTTAAATACCGCATGGTTGAGGACATGGAACAATGCCGCCGCCCACGCCAGACCAGCAAGTGTTGTCAGACCATTACTCATCAGCACCATTCCAGCCCCCATGCCCAGCATAATTAAGCCGATGTTTTCCACACTGGAATAGGCCAACAAGCTTTTGATGTCGTGCTCCATCATCGCATACAACACTCCTAATACCGCTGACACTATCGCGAACAACAAAATTATTCCGCCCCACCAGGCCGGTCCCACACCAAGGAATTCCAGATAAAACCGAGTCATACCATAGATCGCTGTTTTTAGCATTACGCCTGACATTAAAGCTGAAACATGAGTTGGTGCCGCCGGATGAGCTTTAGGAAGCCAAATATGTAGCGGAATCAGGCCGGCTTTAGTACCAAAACCAATTAATGCACATAAAAAAATAGCGTTCTTTGTCCAGGTATCGGCACCTAGCGCACTTAACTCAGCAAATTCCATACTACCGCTAGTTTTAGCCAAAAGCAAAAAAGCCGTCATGATAAAAGCCGTACCGATATGAGTCATAACCAAGTAAAGATAGGCGGCTTTGGTGCTAACTGGGTTGTCATATTCTTGCCCAACCAACATGAACGAGGCTACAGACATTACTTCCCACACTACCAGGAAGGCAAATACATGACTTACGCTTACTACCAGCAGCATTGAAAGCAAAAACGCCAAATATAATTCGGCCATGACAATAAACCGCCGTTTAAAGTATTCCCTTCCATAAGCAACGGCGTAGATACTGGCAGCCGCTCCGACTAAACCGATTATTGCCAGAAAATATGCCGCTAGGTAATCGACTCTCACGGAAAATGCCATAAACGGCAGATATAGCGGCAGGCTAAACGCCTGCGGCCCAGTGACAAACACAAAACTTGCACATAGTACAGCTGCCAGTGATCCTAGCAAGGCTATTCCATGTGCAAATAAATTGGCCACTTTTAGTTTTTTGCATAGTACGGGAGTAATAATCAACCCAACTGCAAAAATTAACAACATCAATAAATAAATCGTAGTAAAATTCATCTAGTTCGCCACCCAAAAATTAAATAGATAGATAAATTGTTCTGTATTTTTTTTAATAATCCTGCATACAAAATACATTGTTATCAATTTTGTATTTTGCCACCTCACTCTATTGTCTCCAAATACAATTAGCGTATACAGTAACAGGCTGCTGAAAGGGCGTTAACGCCCTTTCAGCAGCCTGTTACTTTGTTCCGATTAACTTATTTAACTTATTTTACCGCAATAATTTCTTGGGCCGGCAATATACTGCCTTGATATTTGTCTTCGATAAACTTCTTAACTTCCGGTGAAGTCAGCACTTTAGCCAGTTTTTGCAAAGCCGGGTCATTGGCTTGGTCCGGTTTGACTACTAGAATATTAGCATATGGTGAATCTTTGTCTTCAATGAAGATAGCGTCTTTCGCCGGATTAAGTTTTGCTTCAAGGGCATAGTTGGTATTAATAACCGCAGCAGTGATGTCAGGCAGCGCCCGTGGAAGTTGCGCAGCATCAAGGGTTTTGATTTTCAGTTCTTTGGGGTTAGAAACTATATCTTGAACCGTGCCTTTTACTCCAACGCCGTCCTTAAGTTTAATTAAGCTAGCCTTTTCTAAAAGCGCTAACGCCCGTCCACCGTTAGTAGGATCATTAGGAATAGCGATGGTATCGCCGGTTTTTAATTGATCTAAATTTGTTATTTTTTGCGAATATACACCAATTGGTTCAATATGTACTTTAGCAATCGCTACTAAATTAAGGTTGCGATCTTTATTAAAGGTTTCAAGATATGGCATGTGTTGAAAGAAGTTTGCCGCAAGTTCACCTTTATCTAACGCTAGGTTGGGCTGGACATAGTCAGTGAATTGAACTATTTCTAAGTTAACCCCTTCTTTAGCTAACAACGGTTTTATGAATTCCAAAATTTCAGCATGTGGCACCGGAGTTGCCCCTACTTTTAAGGTTACGGCTGCGCCTGACTGTTGTTGGGAGTTAGTGCCGCATCCAGCAACTAAGCCCATAGCGACGATCATTATGACTAATAATGCTACCAGATAATGTTTTTTCCCATTAATCATTTTTCATCCTCCTCTTTACACTTTTGTTTATTAACACCATTTAACGAAGCTATGCTAAACGATGGTATAACCATTAGTCGATTTAGCTCCGGCTGACTTTTTGGGCCATTGACGTTCCTAAAGACTGTACTCCTTGAACAATAATCACCAATACTACAATAGTAATCAGCATGATGTCAGTACGGAAACGGTTGTAGCCATACTGAATTGCTAAATCACCCAGGCCACCGCCACCGACGGTACCTGCCATCGCCGTATAGCCGATAACACTAATGGTGGTAATTGCTATTCCGAGAACAAGCGAGGGTTTCGCTTCCGGCAATAATACTTTAGTAATAATTTGCCACGGTGAAGCCCCCATGGACATGGCAGCTTCAATAACGCCATGCGGCACTTCTTTAAGCGAAGTTTCAATAATCCGGGCAACAAACGGAGCAGTGGAAATAACTAAGGGAAATATCGCTGCCGTGGTTCCAATCGAGGTGCCAACCATAGCCCGGGTAACGGGAATAAGGGCAACCATTAAAATAATGAATGGCGCTGACCTCAATATATTAATTACGGTTCCCAACGTCTTTTCAACCCAGGGATTCGGCATGATATGCTCAGGAGCAGAAACTACCAAAAATATGCCAAGCGGCAAGCCTAATATATAAGCCAGCAAGGTTGATGCTACTACCATGTATAACGTTTCCCCGATAGCAGGAAATAATAAATCGAACAGCTTGCCCAAATATACCGGATCTAAAATCTGACTAAGCTCCATGTTGAATCACCTCTACTTCTAAGTTCCGCGCTTGCAGATAAGCATTGGCCTTGCTCAATTGTTCGGGAGAGCCTTGAATTTCAAGAACTAGACTGCCAAAAAGCGTTGTCCTTAAATGGTCAATACTGCCATAAAGGATACTTACCGCTACATCGGAACTACGGACAAGGTCACTAATAACCGGCTTTGTAGCATTATCACCAAGAAATTGAACCCGAATTATTTCTGACCGGGGATTTTGGGCCAAGGTTTGTAATAACTCAACTGGCAATTCGCTGGGGAAAACGCTGGAAACGAATTCCTTGGCAATCGCCGACTGAGGTTTTGTAAAAATTTCTTCTACTGTAGCTGATTCAATAATTTTTGATTGATGCAACACCGCGACATGGGTGCAAATTTCTTTGATTACTTTCATTTCATGGGTAATGATCACAATAGTCAGGCCTAAGGTCTGGTTTATTTCCCGTAATAGATTAAGAATAGCTACCGTAGTCTGCGGATCCAGTGCCGAAGTAGCTTCGTCACACAATAGTACGTCTGGTCTTAATGCCAGCGCTCGGGCTATGCCTACTCTTTGCTTTTGTCCGCCACTAAGTTCTTCCGGATATGAACCGGCTTTTTCAGTTAATCCGACTAACGGTAATAATTCCTTAACCCGGGCAGCAATTTCAGCTTTGGGCAATCCGGCAATTTCCAACGGAAAGGCGATATTTTCAGCCACAGTCCGCGATTGTAGTAAATTAAAGTGCTGAAAAATCATGCCGATTTTCCGCCGAGCTTGTCTGAGTGCCGCGCCGGATAATTTCGTCAAATCCTGCCCCGCGATAAGGATACGCCCACCAGTCGGTTGTTCTAACAGATTAAGGCAACGCACCAGGGTGCTTTTACCAGCCCCACTTAAGCCGATAATCCCATATACTGCCCCCCGCGGAATGGTCAGAGATGCATCTTCAAGCGCTTTGTGCTGACCATGCCGCGAGATATATGTCTTCGATAGATTTTCAATTTGAATCATTTTTCCGCCTCTTTCACCGGGATATTTACCAATATGTAACGCAAAAAGGCTAAGGAAGTATCCCACGAGGGCCGCTCCCTTAGCCTTCAGTAGTTCTGATCAGCTAATATAATAATACTTAACTACAGGAAGTATAATATACTGATTTTATGTTGTCAACTTCTGACGAGCTGCAAAAAGCGGAATTTTTTGACTATAATGTTTCACTAGCTAGCGCGTTCTTTTTCTTAGACATAAATAATTGATAATATAGATAGACAGCGATGATAAAGATAGCCCCAGTCAATAGCACAATATGCTGGGTTTCATCAAAATATAGACTGGCAACAACCCCCAAGTTTAGTACTATCGTCAAAATCGGCACCAATGGATACATCGGGGTGCGAAAAACGAGGTCACTGACTTTTCCTCCCAGACGGATGTATTCTTGACGGAATTTGATTTGACACCAGCCGATAATCACCCAGATAAGGCAACCAGTTAATCCCGTGCTGGCCATCAGCCACAAGTATACTGTATCAGCGGCGTAAACTTGGGTTAAAAGGGACATCCCCGCAAGCACCAATGTAATGATTACACCATAATACGGCACGCCGTTTTTATTTAGTTTGCCCAGCCACGATGGGGCCAGTCCTTCTTTAGACATCGACCACAGGAGGCGTGAACAAGCATATAGTGCTGAGTTTCCAGCCGACAAGGCCGAGGTAAGAACAACCGCACTCATGATGGTTTCAGCAAACGGCATGCCAATACGACCAAATACGTGGGCAAACGGACTTTCTAATACTCCGGCTTCTCGCCAGGGAATAGTTCCAGCCAAAACAACGATGGCAACTACATAAAATAAGATGATACGAAAGGTAACACCTTTAATAACTCGAGGAATATTTTTGTTTGGTTCTTCACATTCTCCCGCAGCAATTCCCACAAGTTCAGCTCCCTGGAAAGAATATGATACCGCAATCATCGCCAGGAATACTGCCGAAAAACCATTCGGGAAAAGACCCTGTCCAGTAGAAAAATTAGATAAACCAATGGCGCCTTCATGGCCAACCGCGCCGAACATGAGCGCAAGGCCTGCTACTATAAACACGATAATGGCAGTCACTTTGATCCCAGCAAACCAGAATTCAGCTTCACCATAGCTTTTTACTGATATTAGGTTGAGAACAGCCAGCACGATAACAAATCCCCCGCACCAAATCCATACCGGCACACCGGGGAACCAGTTGTTAGCAATTATCCCAGCAGCAGTAAAGTCAGCCGCAATGCATACCGCCCAGTTTACCCAATATAGCCAGCCGGTAGTAAAACCAGCGGCCGGAGAAATAAACCGTGATGCATAGGATTGAAATGAGCCAGCAATAGGCATAGCAATAGACAGCTCAGCTAGACAGAGCAATACCATTAGCATGATAAACGATCCCACCAGATAACCCATGATAGCCCCTACCGGACCAGCCTGGCTGATGGTCTGACCTGAGCCAAGAAATAATCCGGTACCAATCGTACCACCGATAGATATCATCATAAGATGGCGTGATTTCAAATCGCGTTTTAGACCTTTTTTATCCGGGCATAGTTGTTCTAAATTTACGTTCGGCATTGACATGTAGCTTTTTCTCCTTCGTAAACAAAATAAAATAGACAGTCGTAGCGCAGCGACTGTCAATAATCTGTTCCAGACAACGACCACTAGGTCAGCCTATTGCCCGGATGAGATAGCGCTTCACCAAGTAGTGGTGACAGTGATACAACTATTCGCTGTACCCCCAGCAAAGATCTTTGGCAATACTCTTCACTTCGGCAATCAACCCTTTCACGGTGGTTCAACGCTGCCAACTTCCCACCGCTACTTATCTTGATTGCACCTCTAAGTCATCCTAAAAGGATATCTCTAAATGTCTTATGTTCACAGACATCTATACATTTTGTTTATAATTCTAGTACACCAGGTTTATTCTGTCAATATGTTAACCACAAGGAATCGGCTTAACAAGCCAACTATTAATTCTCCTTACTTTCATATAGAAGTCTTTAACCGCTGTTCGGCGGCATGTCTGGTCAACGCTAATTGAATGAGCCGATCAATCAATTCTTTATAGGACACACCACTTATTTCCCACAGTTTCGGGTACATGCTTATTGTAGTAAAACCAGGAATGGTATTAATTTCATTAACAACTAACTTTTTGTCGATGGTCATAAAAAAATCTACTCGGGCCATACCTTCACAACAAAGCACGTTAAAAGTCTTAAGCGCCATTTGCTTGATACGTTCTTCATCCTTGGAATCTAGTTTAGCCGGTATTTCGAGAGCCGCACCGCTTTCATCAATGTACTTTGCTTCATAAGAGTAAAATTCCTTATTGGCAATAATCTCTCCTACTCTTGAGGCCATTGCCCTTTCGTTGCCTAATACGGCACATTCAACTTCGCGTCCAACTATATATTCTTCAATTAAAACTTTATTATCGAATGCAAAGGCTTCTGCAATAGCCTGATTAAACTCAATTTCATTTGTTACTTTACTAACACCAACTGATGAGCCAGCATTAGCAGGTTTTATAAATAGCGGTAACCCTAACTTGGCCGTTATTTCCCGGAAATTAAGTTTATCTTGTTCCCCCCGCCGACAGACAATAAAGTCCGCAATAGGAATACCAGCATCACGCAATAGACGCTTAGCCACATCTTTATCCATGCCGATTGCCGAGCCAAGCACCCCTGCTCCGACGAACGGAATATTAGCTAATTTCAGCAACCCTTGAACTGTGCCATCTTCGCCATAGGCCCCATGTAAGATAGGAAACACTACGTCAATTTGGCTGCTGACACTGGCATCGGACAAGCTACGCAGCGCCTTCTGCTCCTGCCAAGGCACCAGGATAACATCGTGATTTGTTTTATTTAAAACGGTATGTTGTAGATCATTGCCATTGAGTAAAAATTGGGAACTGTTCTGCAAATACCAGTGTCCGGTTTTATCAATTCCGATAAGACTTACCGTATATTTTTCTTTGTCAAGAGCCGCTATCACATTCTTTGCGGATTGCAGCGATACTTCGTGTTCTGTGGATTTACCACCGAATAAAATACCTACATTGATCTTTCCCAAAAATATCATCCCCTATAAAACCTTATCTTAATAGTTATATTTCCCTTTTTACCATTTCATTCCTTTAGTTTTTGGGAATTATTTTAGAAATATTTTAAATTTTTTCACGCTCTCAATAATTTTATTCATTGACAAACTAACGTTGTTAGTTTTATCATTATACTTATTAGTTTTGGAGAAAGCTGGTGAAAGAATGGCTGCCCGCGTCGGATTAGACCGTCAATCAATTGTTATTGCCGCCGCTAAAATTGCTGACTTAGATGGTTTGGATAATGTTACATTAGCTGCTGTGGCTAATTTACTTGGGATTCGTAAACCTTCATTATATAACCACGTAAACGGCATGCCAGAATTACGGGGATTATTAGCTATTCGGGGCACAACTGAGCTCAAGACAACTATTACCGAAGCAGTTATCGGCAAAGCTAAAGCTGATGCTATTCACGCCATGGCTGAGGCTTACCGTACTTTTGCCAGGCAGCGTCCTGGCTTATACCGGGCGATTGTATCATCGCCCGACAGAAATAATAATGAGCTTCAGACCGCGATTACAAGCCTTATGTCCATAATTAGAACGGTATTAAAACCGTATTCTTTGGATGATAATGACAATACTCACACCGCCCGTGCTTTACGCAGCCTGATGCATGGATTTGTGTCTCTTGAGGCCGCCGGTTGGTTCCAGATACCTTTAGACCGGGCGGAAAGTTATCGGCTTATGATTGATACTTTTATTCGCGGCCTTGACGCTTCAACTTAGCTGAGGTTAAATTATGGAAATTTGGAAAAGAAATTTACTTGTATGCTGGTTGGGCAGCTTTGCTACTGCAGCCGGCCTTAGTCAGATCGCCCCCGTTTTACCGCTCTATATCGAGCATTTAGGAGTGCTGGATACCGCCAAGATTGAGCAATGGTCCGGTCTAGCATTTGGCATTACTTTTATTATTATGGCGATCGCCTCCCCGTTATGGGGGCGGGCAGCTGATAAGTACGGGCGCAAAGCTATGCTGCTTCGTGCCAGTCTCGGAATGTCTCTTGTTATAACTTGTATGGGGTTTGTGCAAAACGTCTATCAATTGGTGGGGCTGAGGCTGCTGCAAGGTGCTGTATCCGGATTTATTTCGGCATCTATTATATTAGTCGCAACCCAGGTACCGAAAAAGCGCGCCGGCTGGGCGCTTGGTACTCTGTCGACTGGCGGTGTAGCCGGTACACTTTTGGGCCCGTTAATCGGTGGCTATATCGCTGAGACTGTCGGCTTGCGCAACATTTTTTTTGTTACTGGCGCATTGCTCTTAGTTGCATTTATTGCCTCGTTACTTTTTATCCAAGAAAATTTTACTATTACTGAGGATAAAGTGCTTTCATTTAAGGAAGTTTGGCGACTTATCCCTAACCCATCGATATTAGTGACCATGTTCATTTCTACCTTTATCTTACAGTTGGCACTTTTATCAATTGAACCAATCCTTACGGTGTATATTTCACAACTAGCCTATGATTCTGGCCATGTGGCCTTACTTTCGGGAATGGTTTTTGCTGCTTCCGGGATTGCTAACCTGTTAGCCGCATCACGCCTAGGTTACCTATCCGACAAAATCGGCCCAGCTAAAATTATGCTGGCATCACTAATTGTTTCAGGTTTACTGTTTATTCCTCAGGCCTATGTCACTAATGTCTGGCAATTAATGGGACTACGATTTTTGCTTGGTATTGCCGCCGCTGGCTTGTTGCCAGCAATCAACACCCTAGTCAAGCGCAATTCCCCGGATATCGTTACCGGAAGAATTTTCGGCTACAATCAGTCAGCTCAAGGTCTTGGCTCTTTTGGCGGCTCGCTATTAGGCGGCCAAGTTGCAGCATTTTGGGGACTACAATGGGTCTTCTGGGTAACCGGAGCCTTGCTCCTCATTAACGCCGTTTGGGTTTACCTGACAACTTATCATAAAAATTCATTATAACTTCAAATATGAAAAATACCACCCAGCCTTTATCCCAAGGCAGGTGGTATTTTTTATATTATTCCCATTCAATTGTGCTAGGTGGCTTAGATGTAATATCGTACACTATCCGGTTGACGTCTTTGACCTCATTAACAATACGCCGAGAAATATTATCAAGTATTTCATAAGGCAGACGAACCCAGTCCGCAGTCATGCCATCCTCACTGGATACAATTCTCAGACCCACTGTATAAGCATAGGTCCGCTCATCCCCCATAACCCCAACACTTTTCATTGCCGGGAGAATAGCAAAGGATTGCCATACTTCACGGTAAAGATTGGCGTTTTTGATTTCCTGATAAACAATAGCATCCGCTTCACGCAGAATATCCAGCCGTTCCTTAGTAACTTCACCAATGATTCGAATAGCCAGCCCCGGTCCTGGGAAAGGTTGCCGCCAGACAATTTCCTCCGGCAGATTTAATTCCCGTGCCAATGCCCGCACCTCATCTTTGAACAAGTCGCGCAAAGGTTCAACTAATTTAAACTGCATGTCCTCTGGTAGCCCGCCGACATTATGATGACTCTTAATTACTGCCGCGGTTTCAGTGCCACTTTCAATAACATCCGGATAAAGTGTTCCTTGAACTAAATACGAAATATCACCGAGCTTGTCCGCCTCAGTTTCAAACACCCGAATAAATTCTTCGCCAATAATCTTACGTTTTTTCTCCGGATCGGTTACCCCTGTCATACGGTTCATAAACCGTTCAGTAGCATCAGCGTACACTAGGTTCATCTTAAAGCCATCGCGGAAGGTCTTAACAACAGTTTCCGGCTCATCCTTACGCAAAAAACCATGATTAACAAATACACAGGTAAGCTGATCGCCTACGGCCCGATGTACAAGTACTGCCGCAACCGAAGAGTCTATACCACCGCTTAAAGCGCAAAGCACTTTCTTATTGCCGACTTGCTCACGAATAGCTTTAACTGCCTGATCCACAAAAGACCCCATGTTCCAGTCGCCTTTACAACCACAAGCATTAAATAGGAAGTTTCTTAACAGCTTCATTCCCTCAGGGGTGTGAACCACCTCCGGATGGAATTGAACCCCATAAATTGCTTTATCCTGATTAACCATCGCCGCTACCGGTGAATTATTGGTATGCGCGGTTACGCAAAAACCAACCGGCGCTTGAGAAATATAATCACCATGGCTCATCCACACTTGGGTTTCAGATGAAATTTCGGCAAAAATACCATCTGTCTTATCAACGAAAAGCTTGGTATTGCCATACTCGCGAGATGTGGCCCTGGTAACTGTTCCACCAAGCGTATAGGCTGTGAACTGCATACCGTAACAAATTCCTAAAATAGGAATGCCCAGCTCAAATACTTTTTTATCGCACTGCGGTGCCTTTTCCTGATATACGCTAGACGGCCCCCCAGAAAAAACAATTCCCTTCGGAGCTATCGCCTTAATCTTTTCCACCTTAGTGCTAAATGGCATGATTTCACAATACACGCCGCATTCTCTAATACGTCTAGCTATAAGCTGACTGTACTGGCCGCCAAAGTCTAAAACCAGCACCATTTCATGGTTTTTTGCTGTCATTACGCTGTCATTCCCCCTTAATAGACCAAACTATACCATATTCTACTTCTACTTGTAAATGTCTTTCAGGCAAGCATTGTTCTCTTTAGTCTTAAACATATATATATTCTTTCCTAAAACGCCATTTCCTTCCCCGAAGTTTTTTTAGTGCCGTAAAACACCTCGTTCACTGCACCTGGTAAGTAAATCGCTAACCGTAGTAATCTCATAGCCTTGAGCCTTAATTTGCTCCAATAAAATAGGCAAGGCTTCCGCCGTCTGTACGGGAGTGTCTGAAGCATGCAACAAAATTATAGCTCCCGGTTTGAGCCTTTTCATAACCCGTTCAACAATAACATCCCGCCCAGGATTTTTCCAATCTAGCGAATCAATATTCCAAATTATCGTTCTGTAGCCAAGTTCCTCCGTAACCTTAAGCGAACGTTGGCTATAATGGCCATTAGGCGGGCGAATAAACACCGGATCAACGCCAGTAACGGTTTTTATCTGTGCATGAGCCTTTTGGATATCCGTACGCACCCATTCTTCAGCCATATCGCCATAATTTTCGTGACGGTAACCATGACTGGCTATCTCATGCCCGTCAGCTACCATTTGCTTGGCTACTTCCGGGTATTTCTCAGCCCACGGTCCCATTATAAAAAAAGTTACTTTAATATTATTATTCTTCAGGGTTTCCAAAATAGAGGGAGTAAACGTATTGCCCCACGAATGATCGAACGTCAAAGCTACAACCTTTTGATCGGTACAAGTTCCTGCAATAGCTATGGGTCCGGTTACAAGTTGCTCCGAAATCTGAACATACACTGTCCCTATCGCCAGCAGCCCAATAATACTATAAAAAAAATACCGCTGCTTTACAAATCGCCGAAGATTTATGATCAGCATTATTTTCCCTCCTCCGTCACCATCAATAGTATTTATGCACAAAAATTACAAATTATGAGAGCTATTCTAATTAGCCTATGGCAATTATTTCATGTCGAGTTTAGTATTGTTTTGTCGAATTTGCAGAGGATTTCTCGCTATAAAATCAAATATATATACTTGATTCGCCCTCATAAAAAGCATAAAAAACGGAGGAATCGGTATGTGGAAAAGTCTCCGAACCAAACTTACCGTGGTTATCGTTTTGTTATTCGTCGTAGCCCTTGGCACCCTAGCGGCATTAAATTATTGGCAAGCTAAAAAAGTAATCCAGCAAAATATCGAAACCAACTTGGTCGAAACAACCCAAGCCGAAGCGGCCAAGATAAGCAGCACCTTAGCGGCCAGCCAGACCGAACTAATGACAATGGCCAGAACACCGATTTTGGCTAGTGGCGATGCTACCGCTATTCAGTCCTATCTTTACTCAGAAGCAACTAATAATAGGGTTTTATATGAAGCACTCCTTTGGTCTGATATTAACGGAAACTTCGTCGATGCCTTTGGGGGAACCGGCAGTATCGCCAATGCCCCATTCTTTCAACCAGCGCTAAAAGGCCAACCCTTTATTTTTGGACCGACGATAGCGGAAAAGACGGGAAACCCCGTAGTCATTATTGCTGTCCCCGTAAAAAATGCTACTCAACAAACAGGAATAGTACTCGGGATAGTCAATGTTAGTGCTGTCGCTAAAATCGTTGACAATATCAAGATATGCGAAACAGGGTCCGCTCATATTATCCAAAACAACGGAACTATTGTTTTTCATCCAATTAAAGAACGGCTAAACAAAAATATACTTACGGATTCCAATACGCCTCCGGGACTTAAGGCAATTGCGGAACGTGCTATTAAAGGAGAAACCGGCGTTAATCAGTATGACCTTGGTTCTATGAATACTTATATTGCCTACACCCCTATCCAGGGAACAAACTGGTCTATAGTTGTAAATGTTCCGGTAAGCGAAGCTACCTCCCAGTTGTCAGCTTTTGCCTGGATTTCAATATTTACCATTATTGTCGTGCTCGCTATTGTTATTGCTGTAATCTACTTTTTCGCCATCAAAATTACTAAACCGTTAATTACGTTAGAAGCAGCAGCAAACAGCATTGCCAGCGGCAATCTCTCCCTAGCCAGCCTAAATATTACCACCGAAGATGAATTAGGCCGGGTAGCAACAGCCTTTGAAACAATGGTCAACAATCTTCGTACGCTAGTACATCAAATCAGCAGTTCTTCCGGGCAAGTAGCGGCTGCATCCGAGGAACTAACTGCCAACGCCGAACAATCGGCTCAAGCCTCCAATCAAGTAGCCATATCGATTACCGATGTTGCCGCAGGAACAGACAACCAGTCTAATGCGGTAAATAATGCCCTTATTCTTGTAAAAAATATCACGGCCAGCGCCCAAACGGAAGCTGCCCAAAGCAAAAATACAGCAGCTATTGTTAACCAAGCGGTCGAGTCGGCAAATACCGGAAATAAAGCCGTCATCACCGCGATCAGTCAAATGACCAGCATTCGTCAAACGGTAGACAATTCCGCCCAGGTTGTGGCTGAACTAGGTGAAAGTTCGAAGGAAATCGGCCAAATTGTCGAAACCATTTCTGGCATTGCCAGCCAGACCAATCTTCTGGCGCTAAATGCCGCGATTGAAGCCGCTAGAGCCGGCGAACAAGGCAAAGGGTTTGCGGTTGTTGCCGAAGAAGTACGCAAATTAGCGGAGCAATCACAGGAGGCAGCGAAGCAAATTACGACGCTAATCAGTGATATTCAAAGCAAGACTACCGAAGCAGTGATCAGTATGACCAACGGCACGCAAGAAGTACGCCGCGGTACCGAGGTAGTAGATCAGGCGGGAACCGCCTTTCGCGATATCGACCATAACTTAAAAGAAGCTGCTGTCATGGCGCAAAAAGCTACCAATGCCATGGATCAACAAGTCAAGCTCAGCCTAGATGTACTTACCGCAATCGAGCAGGTTAACAAGATCAGTCAGGAAATATCCAGCCAATCCCAAAACATTTCAGCCGCCACCGAAGAGCAATCAGCATCTATGGAAGAAATTGCTTCATCTAGTCAGCATTTAGCAATGTTAGCCGAAGAACTTAGGATTGCTATTAACCAATTTAAAATGTAACAAACCTAAAATAAGCAAAAACACGTCCCTATTCCCCTTGTTTATAATCGATTACTGTTTTTAAGGCTGACAGCGTTTTTAGCGATGTCAGCTTTCTTTTGTCTAGTTAACAATAAATTTTGATATTATTTCACTATTTCGTTCGATACTTATAACAATATTTTGCTAATATTTAGCACTTATTGTTATAACTAATGTAGTTTTATGTAGTTTAATTTTTAGAATTGTCTTTTTTTTTAGAATATTAGGAGGATTTACCATATAGTTGGTTTAATATTAACTATATACATAAATATTTCCTTATCATTCTAACTAACTATTTAGGAACTGGAGGATTATATTATGAAAAGTCTTAGAGTAAAGCTTACTGTGATTATGGTGCTATTATTCGTATTGTCTCTCAGCGCTCTGGCAGGATTAAATTATCGGCAAGCACATCAAGCCATCCAACAAAATATTGAAACTCAGTTAGTAGAAACCGCTAAAGCCCAAGCTGAAAAAATTAGTAGTACTTTGGCTACCAGTCAAACTGAATTGACAACACTAGCCAGGTCACCACTATTTACTAACGGTGACCATAATGCAATTCATAACTATCTCTACTCTGAAGTTCAAAATAAAAAAGATTTATATGAGGCAATCGTTTGGTCTGATACTAACGGCAACTTCGTCGATGCCTTTGGCGGAACCGGAAGTATGGCCAATGCCCCTTTCTTTCAAACCGCTTTAGAAGGACGAACTTTTATTTTTGGGCCCACCAAAGCACAAGAAAGCGGCAATCAGGTAGTAGTTATCGCTACCCCCATAAAGAAAGCCAATCAAATCACCGGCATATTATTCGGAATTGTTAATGTTACTGCCATTGATAAAATCATTGATAGTATCCAAGTATGTGAAACTGGGTACGCTTATGTTCTCCAAAACAATGGGAATACCGTTTTTAGTAAAAATAAGGATATCTTAAATAAAAATGTACTTACTGATCCAACTACCCCTCCGGCGCTCAAAGCCATTACCGAAACTACAGTTAACGGAGAAACCGGGGTTAGCCGGTACGAATTTAATGGAGTTAATAAGTACATCGCCCACGCCCCCATTCAAGGTACTTCTTGGTCTATTAATGTTAATGTGCCAATAAATGAAGCTACTTCACAACTTTCAGCTTTTGCCTGGGGCGCGTTGATTACAATCGTCGTGGTACTCCTCATTGTCAATACCGTTATCTATTTGATTGCCAGCAAAATTACCAAACCACTTGTAACTTTAGAGACAGCCGCAAACAAAATTGCCAGCGGCAATCTCTCCCTGACAAGTTTAAACATTACTAGCAAGGATGAGCTAGGTCGGGTAGCCCTAGCTTTTGAGACCATGCTTAGCAACCTGCGCAGCCTAGTACAACAAATCGGTACATCCTCCGGCCAAGTTGCCGCTGCCTCCGAAGAATTAAGCGCCAACTCTGAACAATCAGCCCAGGCCGCTATCAGTGTTGCAGCATCCATTACCGATACTGCCCAAGGTGCAGACAAGCAAGCCACTTCCGTGGCTGATGCTCTTGCACTAGTGAAAAATATTACTTCAAGCGCCCAAAGTGAAGCAGAAAAAACCCAAAGTGCAGTAACAATTCTTACTCAAGCAGTAACTGCCGCTAATGCCGGCAATGCTGCCGTCAGCACCGCAATAAACCAAATGACTAGTATTCGTCAAACCGTTGATAATTCCGCCCAGGTTGTTACCGAATTAGGGGAAAGTTCTAAGGAAATCGGACAAATTGTCGAAACGATTTCCGGTATTGCCAGTCAAACTAATCTTCTGGCCTTAAACGCCGCGATTGAAGCCGCCCGGGCTGGAGAACAAGGCAAAGGGTTCGCGGTAGTTGCCGAAGAGGTGCGTAAACTCGCTGAGCAATCCCAAGATGCAGCAAAACAAATTACTACATTAATAAGCGATATCCAAAATAAGACCGGTGAAGCAGTTCTTAGCATGACCGAAGGCACCAAGGAAGTACGCCGTGGCACCGAGGTCGTCGATCAAGCCGGAACAGCGTTCCGGGATATTAGCCAAAACTTAAAAGCTGCCGCTGATATATCGCAAGAGGCAGCTGAGGCTATGAGCAGCCAAGCTCAACTAAGCGCAAAGTTGCTTAGCGCCATTGAAGAAATCAATTCTATTAGTTATGCGATTTCCAGTCAAGCTCAGACGGTTTCAGCTGCAACTGAAGAACAATCGGCATCCATGGAGGAAATAACTGCCTCGAGTCAACATCTGGCAACCCTAGCCGAGGAGCTTAAGTTTGCTGTGCAGAAGTTCAAAATGTAATTAACAAGTAAATAATAATTATTTCTGATTACGCCATTCTCACATTGGCGTAGTCTCATAGACAGTCTTAAGCTGGCAGCGTTTAAACGCTGCCAGCTTAAGACTGTCTATAATTAATGCAAAATATAATAATATTGTAAATATTGTGCGTTTTTTGTAAAAATAAAGAGGTTTTTTTACATTTTAGTATAATATTAGCTATTAGTAAATAAACATGAACTTATTCTTGTAACTATTATGAAACTGGAGGATGCTATTATGAAAAGTCTTAGGTTAAAGCTTACCGTCATTATGGTTCTGTTATTTATTCTGGCCCTTGGTGCTTTGGGAGGCTTAAATTATTGGCAGGCCCGTCAAGTAATCCTGAAAAACATTGAAACCCAATTAACCGATTCAGCGCAAGCCGGAGCAACCACAATAAGTTCTACGTTAGCAACCAGCAAAACTGAATTGCTGGCAATGGCCCGGTCACCGATTATTGCCAGCGGCGACCCGAAGGCAATCCAGGCCTATCTCTACTCTGAAAACCAAAACAACAAGGATTTGTATCAAGCGCTTGCTTGGAGTGATTCCAGCGGTAACTTTATCGACGCTTATGGTGAAACCGGCAAAACTACTGACGCCCCATTTTTCACTGAGGCAATGACCGGCAAAATATTTATATCAGATCCTTTTGTTGACAAGAAAAACGGAAACTCGGTAATATTTGTCTCGGTGCCAATCAAAAATGGGGATCGCATTACCGGCATAGTGTACGGGTTAATCAATGTTAGCTCCCTAGGCAAAGCCATTGACGGCATTAAAGTTTGTGAAACAGGATACGCTTATGTTACCCAGAAAGACGGAATAACTATTTTTCATCCCAATAAAGAAAAGTTAAATAATAACATGCTTACTGACGCCACTACGCTTCCCGCCCTTAAAACTCTTGTTGAACATGCCATTAATGGCGAAACCGGCGTTGGCTCATACGAACTTAATGGCGTAAAAAAATATGTAGCCTACACCCCAATCCAAGGCACTAATTGGTCCATCAGCGTCAATGCTCCGGCAAACGAAGCCGCCGCTGAGCTAAATACTTTTGCCTGGAGCGCACTAATAACCATTATTATTGTGCTCATCCTGGTGAATATCATTATCTATTTTATTGCAATTACAATTACTAAGCCACTTACTAAATTAGAGGCCGCCGCAAATAATATCGCCAGCGGCAATCTCTCGATAACAAGTTTAAACATCACTACCAAAGATGAACTAGGCCGGGTAGCCACAGCCTTTGAAACCATGGTTGGCAATCTCCGCAGCCTAGTACAACATATCAGTAATTCTTCTGATCAGGTTGCTGCTTCATCCGAAGAGTTAAGTGCCAGTTCCGAACAATCGGCGCAGGCTTCTCTCCACATTACCGAATCAATTACTGATACTGCACAAGGTGCGGACAAGCAAGCTTCTTCTGTTGCTGACGCGCTTACTTTGGTAAAGAATATTTCCTCAAGCGCACAATCGGAAGCAGAAAAAACCAATGGGGCTGTTACTATCTTAAATCAGGCAGTAGCTGCCGCTAACAACGGTAATAAAGCTGTAACCACGGCAATCAACCAAATGACTAGCATTCGCCAAACCGTTGATAGTTCGGCTCAGGTTGTCACCGAATTAGGTGAGAGTTCTAAAGAAATCGGACAAATTGTCGAAACAATTTCTGGTATTGCCAGTCAAACTAATCTTCTGGCCTTAAACGCCGCAATTGAAGCCGCCCGGGCCGGGGAGCAAGGCAAAGGGTTTGCGGTGGTTGCCGAGGAAGTGCGTAAACTCGCTGAACAGTCTCAAGATGCGGCAAAACAGATTACGACGCTAATCAGCGATATCCAGGGCAAGACCGACGAAGCTGTAATTAGTATGACCAACGGCACCCAGGAAGTACGACGCGGTACCGAGGTTGTCGATCATGCCGGAACGTCATTCCGAGATATCGACCATCACTTGAAAGAAGCCGCTAAAATAACTCAAGAAGCGGCAAACACGATGAGCAATCAGGCTCAGCTAAGTATAAAGCTGCTTGAAGCCATTGAAGCAGTTAATTCTATTAGTCATTCTATTTCCAGTCAAGCCCAAACTGTTTCGGCCGCAACTGAGGAACAATCAGCTTCTATGGAAGAAATTACGGCATCGAGTCAACATTTAGCCTCACTTGCCGAAGAACTTAAAGTCGCGGTTCAAAAATTCAACTTGTAAAAGATATATTATAATACCACACTTCCTAAACATCTTAATACATGAACAAAGCGAGTGCCGTTAGTTGAGCGGCACTCGCTTTGTTCATGTATTAAATATCGCCCTTGTTCCTAATGCTATTGTTATTATCTATATTACTATTTGTTATTTTCCTGTCTAAAATGTAAGTATTTTGTAATAAAATTAGAGGATTTGTCTACGTAGTTGTTTAATAATAGGTTAATAAACAACATAAGGAGGGTTATTGTGAAAAGTCTTAGGTTAAAACTTACCATAATTATGATCCTGTTATTTGTAATATCGCTTTGCACTCTAGCGGGACTAAATTATTGGCAAGCGCATAAATTAATCCAAAAAAATATCGAAACTCAATTAGTAGAAACTGCTCAAGCCAGCGCTATAAAAATCGGCTCCACTTTGTCCACCAGCCGAACGGAACTGACGACAATGGCCCGCTCACCGATTCTAAGCAGTGGTAACCTCAATGCAATTCAGTCTTATTTGTATGCAGAAACAAGCAATAATAAAGATTTATACGAGGCAATATCTTGGTGCGATGTTAACGGTAAGTCCCTTGATGCTTTTGGCGCAACAAGAGATAACGCTCAAGCGCCGTTCTTTCAACCGGCGCTTAGCGGACAGACCATTATCTTTGGTCCATCAACCGCAGAAAAGACCGGTAAACGAGTAGTAGTTATCGCTACCCCCACAAAAAATGCCGGTCAGATAACCGGAGTATTGTTTGGCATAATTAATATTGAATCCCTAACCACAATCATTGACAACATTAAAGTAGGTGAAACCGGCTACGCTTACGTACTCCAAAATGACGGAACTACTATTTTTCATAAAGACAATTCCCAGTTAAATAATAATGTCCTTAATGATTCTAAACTGCCGCAGACACTTAAAGCAATTGTCGAAAAGACAATTAAAGGCGAAACCGGAGTTGGGCAATATGAACTAAATGGAACCAGTAAATACATAGCCTATACTCCCATTCCAGGTACTACTTGGTCAATCAGCGTCAATGAGGCGACCGCTGAGGCAGCTTCTCAAGTATCGGCGCTTGCCTGGAGTTCACTGCTAACAATCATCATTGTACTCATCCTTGTCAATATCGTTATCTATTTTATCGCTCGTCAGATTACCAAACCGCTTACTACTTTAGAAACAGCGGCAAATAATATCGCCAGCGGTAATCTTTCGCTGACAAATTTAAACATTACTACCCAAGATGAGTTAGGCCGGGTAGCCCGAGCTTTTGAAACCATGGTTGGCAATCTCCGCAGCCTAGTACAGCATATCAGTACTTCTTCCGACCAGGTGGCCGCATCTTCTGAAGAGCTAAGCGCCAACTCCGAACAATCGGCTCAGGCTTCCCTTCATATTACTGAATCGATTACTGATACTGCGCAAGGTGCGGACAAGCAAGCTACTTCTGTTGCTGACGCGCTTACTTTGGTAAAGAATATTTCCTCAAGCGCACAATCGGAAGCAGAAAAAACCAACGGGGCTGTTACTATCTTAAATCAAGCAGTAGCTGCCGCCAATACCGGTAATAAAGCTGTAACCACGGCGATCAATCAAATGACTAGTATTCGCGAAACCGTTGATAGTTCGGCTCAGGTTGTCACCGAATTAGGTGAGCGTTCTAAAGAAATCGGACAAATTGTCGAAACAATTTCCGGTATTGCTAGTCAAACTAATCTTCTGGCCTTAAACGCCGCGATTGAAGCCGCCCGGGCCGGGGAACAAGGCAAAGGGTTTGCGGTGGTTGCCGAGGAAGTACGTAAACTCGCTGAACAATCCCAAGATGCAGCAAAACAGATTACGACACTAATCAGCGATATCCAGAGCAAGACCGACGAAGCCGTACTTAGTATGACCAGCGGCACCCAGGAAGTACGACGCGGCACCGAGGTGGTCGATCATGCCGGAACGTCGTTCCGAGATATCGACCAGCACTTAAAAGAAGCCGCTAAAATAACTCAAGAAGCGGCAAACGCAATGAGCAGTCAGGCGCAGCTAAGTATAAAGCTGCTTGAAGCCATTGAAGAGGTAAATTCTATTAGTCATTCTATTTCCAGTCAAGCCCAGACTGTTTCGGCCACAACCGAAGAACAATCAGCTTCTATGGAAGAAATTACTTCCTCAGCCCATCATTTGGCGACACTGGCTGAAGAGCTTAAGGTCGCGGTGCAAAAATTTGAAATGTAATTAATTTAAAGTAGCCTTTCGGTATCAAATTAACCGGAGGGCTACTTTTTTGTTTACTATTCAACTAGGTATAACCGGGCAATCTTTGGTACGTATTTTTCCTTTTCCTCAGGATAATATAAATAGGTAATCAAAGAGGAAAAGGAGTAGAAAAAATGCTTGAAATTGAATATTTGAATAATGGTGTTACCTTAACTCCAGCTATTCCCTCTCCTTATGATGATGTCGAGTTAGCTTATTCCGGTCTTTTAGCAAAAAACGGTGCCACCGAGATTTTTGCACATGTTGGCTTCGATAACGCATGGACCAGTGCTAGCGATTATATAATGACAAAATCCGAATATGGCTACAAAGCAAAGATCTACATTCCTTCAAACGCTGAATTTCTCAAGGTTTGTTTTAAGGATGCCGCTAATAATTGGGATAACAATTCCGGAAATAATTATTCTTTTTTGCTTAGTATCGGTGATCGAAAAGATTTGATCGTCAGTGATTTTTCGAACTTGTTTTAAAGAAAGAAGGAGGCCAGCCTATGGATACGCTTGAACTTTGGAATTTAATTTTTCGAACTACTGTCGCTTTTTTTGTATTACTTTTATTAATCAGGCTTATTGGCCGTAAACAAATCTCCCAACTCACCTTTTTCGATTATATCACCGGAATAACTATCGGCTCGATTGCGGGCGTAGTGGCAATTGACACTGCTATTCCCCTCTTAGCTGGGATGATTCCGCTGGTGGTATGGTTTTTCTGGATTATGGTTATAAATATTCTCACCTTAAAGAGTGTCCCCGCCCGAAAGTTTATTGACGGAGCCCCGATTATGGTGATTTATGATGGTAAAATTCTCGAAAAAAATTTGGGGTTAAAATATTACAATATTAATGATCTTTTAATGGAGTTAAGAGAAATTGGTATTTTTGACCCAAGCGAAGTCCAGGTGGCCATAGCCGAACCGGACGGCAAACTCAGTGCGTTAAAAAAATCTCACTATCAACCGCTAACGGTCAAAGATATGAATTTGCCGCCCGCGCCGCAAGCTGCCAGTTGGTTTGCCGGGAAGGAATTGATTATTGACGGAAAAGTGATGGAAGATAATCTTACGACATTTGGTATTCAACGGGATTGGCTGAACCAACAGCTCCAGAGCCAGGGTATTACTTCCACTTCAGAAGTATTATTAGCAACGATTACCCCCCAGGGTACATTATATCTGGATAAAAAAAAGGACCCTTTACCGATTAACTTAAAAGCTTAAATTCGCTCTACATTGTCGCGGTCAGAATAATTCAAAGTTTCCGTGGGATCGAGAAGGTCTAGGCTATTTGGACGGTGATACGACAAGAAAACTTTACCGGTATGTTAATACATGAAAAAAGAGGTCGCCCACAAGTTCAATGCACTTATGGACAACCTCTAATTTTTAGGCTAATTCCGGTACTGAAATGGTACTAATAGGCGTTTTAAAATCCTAGGCCCTTGAATTTGTTGGGCTGAAGGGTTTAATTACATCATGCCGCCCATACCGCCCATGCCACCCATACCGCCCATGCCGCCCATAGCGCCAGCAGGCATAGGTGCTTCTTTTTCTGGTTTATCAGCAACAAGCGTTTCAGTGGTCAGAACCATAGCCGCAATGCTGGCTGCGTTCTGCAGAGCTGAACGAGTTACTTTAGCTGGGTCAACGATACCAGCAGCAATCATATCAATGTATTCTTCGTTCAATGCGTTAAAGCCCTTGCCTTTGCCGGCTTTCTTAACGTTTTCAACTACAACTGAGCCTTCCAGGCCAGCATTGCAAGCTATTTGACGAACCGGTTCTTCGATAGCGCGTTTAACGATATTGATACCAGTTTTCTCGTCAACGTTAGCTGCTACAACCTTATCAAGGACTGGCAGTACATCGATAAAGGCAGTGCCGCCGCCAGCAACAATACCTTCTTCAACTGCAGCGCGAGTAGCATTAAGAGCATCTTCAATACGATATTTCTTTTCTTTAAGTTCAACTTCAGTAGCTGCACCAACCCGAATAACGGCTACGCCGCCAGCCATTTTAGCCAGACGTTCTTGCAGTTTTTCTTTGTCGAAATCAGAGGTTGCATCTTCAATCTGAGTTCTAACTTGAGCAACACGAGCTTTAATGGTCTCAGTAGAACCAGCACCGTCAACGATAGTGGTTTCTTCTTTGGACACACGTACTTGGTGAGCCCGACCAAGGTCAGCAATATCTACGCTGTCAAGTTTACGGCCAATGTCTTCGGTAATTACACTACCATTAGTCAGAACAGCAATGTCTTCGAGCATAGCTTTACGACGATCGCCGAAGCCAGGAGCTTTTACAGCAACAGCACGGAAGGTTCCGCGAAGTTTATTAACTACGAGGGTAGCCAGTGCTTCGCCTTCTACATCTTCAGCAATGATAAGTAATTCTTTACCTTGTTGAACTACTTTTTCAAGTACCGGCAATAGGTCAGCGATAGCGCCGATTTTACGGTCAGTAATAAGAATATATGGATCAGTAAGTACTGCTTCCATTTTGTCGGTATCAGTAATCATGTATGGCGATATGTAGCCACGATCGAATTGCATACCTTCAACAACTTCAAGATCAGTACCAGTAGTTTTTGATTCTTCAACAGTGATTACACCGTCTTTACCAACCTTATCCATTGCTTCAGCAATAAGGCTGCCGATTTCAGCGTCACCAGCCGAAATAGAAGCAACTTGAGCAATAGCGTCTTTGGTTTCAACTTTTTTCGCGATTTTCTTGATTTCTTCAACAACAGCAGCTACTGATTTTTCAATGCCTTTTCTGATAATCATCGGATTAGCACCAGCAGCTACATTGCGCATACCTTCATGAATCATGGCTTGAGCCAAAAGAGTCGCGGTAGTGGTACCGTCACCAGCAACATCGTTGGTTTTAGTGGCAACTTCTTTTACAAGTTGTGCACCCATATTTTCAAACGGATCTTCAAGTTCAATGTCCCTGGCTATGGTTACACCGTCATTAGTGATAGTCGGTGCCCCAAATTTTTTATCCAGAACTACGTTCCGGCCTTTAGGCCCCAAGGTTACTTTTACAGCGTTAGCCAAGGCGTTTACGCCCCGTTCTAGCGCACGGCGTGCTTCTTCATCAAATAAAATTTGCTTAGCCATCTGTTGTATCCCCCTTTTTATTACTCAACAATTGCCAAAACGTCTCTCTCGCTGAGAATGAGATAGTCTTGACCGTCAATTTTAACTTCAGTGCCAGCATATTTTGAAAATATAACTTTATTGCCTTCTTTTACATCCAAGGCAATTCGCTGACCATTATCCAGCACTTTACCGGTTCCCACAGCAATAATTTTGCCTTCTTGTGGTTTTTCTTTAACAGTATCAGGTAAAACAATGCCGCTTTTAGTAATTTCTTCTCTTTCCAGGGGCTGAATAACCACCCTGTCGCCTAATGGCTTAATCATGATGAAAAACCTCCTTTTATTGGGAAACAAAATTTTTTAGTTGTTGTTAGCACTCATCTTCATCGAGTGCTAATTACATAATTTATATTATATAATTTGGAAGAAAAAATCAAGGGCATTCATAGTTAAAATGCTATTTTTTATTAAAAACTTTTTAAAATAATGGGTTTTTTCGGCTTTTAACATTAATTACCATAGAATAAGCAACACCCGCAACCGCCATGACCGGCAAAAGATACGCTTCAGCCAGCCACATTAGTTACGGGAGTATTTTTTTCGGCAATATTATGCCTAACCATTAGTTGCATTTTTTCACTCTAATCTAATTATTATCTTTTTTTGGTGGCTGCTAAAATTATAGCTTCAGCAACATCACGAATTGATTTTCGTTTAGCCATACTGTATTGCTGGATACGACGATAGGCTTCATTTTCATTCAAACCGTAAGCATCCATAAGAATCCCCTTAGCTCGGTCAAGAATTTTCCTAGTTTCAAGCGAATTTTTTACTTGGTCAAGTTCGCGTTCCAGTTCGGCAAATTCCTGAAATTTCGCTAAGGCAATTTCCATGGCAGGAAAAAGATTAGCTTCTTTTACTGGTTTAACCAGGTAGGCCAGAACTCCTGAGTCTTTTGCCTTTTCAACAATTTCTTTTTGGCTAAATGCGGTTAACAACAATACCGGTGATATCTTTTCAGCGGAAATAACTTTCGAGGCAGCAATACCGTCCATTTCCGGCATTTTAATATCCATAATTACTAAATCCGGTTTATACTTACGAACCAGTTCAATAGCCCGTACTCCGTCAATGGCTTCGCCAACAACTTCATGACCGGCTTCTTCAAGAATTTCCCTTAAGTCCATTCGAATAATCGATTCATTGTCAGCAATAACAATCCGTAATGATTGCATATTTATCCTTCCTCCTTCGTACGGGGGACGGCAATACAGGCGTGAGTACCGCCTTCGGAATATAACCGAAATTTACCGCCAAGGTCATTTTCAATAAGTGTTCTTATAATCTGCAGCCCAAGGCTGGTTGATTTTTTCTGTCCGAAGTCCTGCGGCAAACCAATGCCATTATCCCATATTTCAATAACATACTCAGCTTTAAGTATAGTCATATCAACACCAATAACGCCTTCACGCCGACCGATAAAGCCATGCTCAATAGAATTCTGAATGAGTTCATTAATGACTAGCGCCAGACTAACCGCGGCATCAGAGGGCAAAATTATAGCTTGCCCATTAAAAACGGTCTGAATGTTAAAATCAGGTTCTAACATGTTTTGAATGACTAAATCTAAAATATTTTTCGCGACTTCAGAGACATCTATATATTCGGCATCTTGCTGCGATAAAAATTCATGGACTACCGATATGCTCAATATCCGGTTAACACTTTCCCTAAGCGCTTCTTTAACTTCAGGCGATTTGGTACGCCGAGACTGAAGCCTGAGCAGACTGGCAATAGTCTGCAGGTTATTTTTTACCCGGTGATGAATTTCTTGAATTACCGCGGACTTAATAAGAAGTTCTTTTTCCTTTTTCTTAATGGCGGTAATATCGGCAACAATAATAATTGTCCGCAATGTCTGATTGCCTTTTACTATTGGTATCGCACGTTGAGCCAAAACAATGTTGCCAATTTCCAGCTCCGCTTCTTGGGGTTGGTGAGTGTTGGCAGCTTTTTGCGCCAGCCTGATGTTGATCTGACGATCATAAACACGCCGTCCTACTATTTTCCCAAGGCCAAAAACTTTGTATAAACTACTAGCGGCAGCGTTGGCAAAAACAATTTGCCCGCGTTCATCAACAATAATAATGCCTTCTTGAGCCGAAAGCGGCCGATAAACGTCACCTACGGGTCCTATCCGATTGTACGTAGTAAGTAAAAGATAAGCTGTATCAATTACTACTTGGTGTGCCCCTTCAGCCGACTCTTCGGGACTAAACTCAAAACTAACTACAGCAATAACATTACCTTGCGGGTCAGACAACGGATAGGTTATCATGGATAACGCTTCCATCCCGAGCGCCCACTCCCGCTGACCACTAATGCATTCACCAGAAAATAGAGTCCGCCAAATCAACGGTTCTTCGGTTGCACTGACTGTAGTCCCCAACAAGTTTGGTTTATACTGAAACACACTGGTATTAGGTTTAGCCTGAGCTACAATTACCAAAAAATGTTCTTCTTTAGCTTCCGCGTACACCGTTACTCGAGCATGAGCCAAATCAGCAACCATTTCCAAAATATTGGTGTTAGCTTCAATTTCATCGATCTGCGCCGGAGTCAATGCAGTTATTCTTCGGCATATGTCACCAACAATCCCCATCGTTTCCTCCATCTGCACCTTTAAATTAACTATTATTCAACCCCACTGCGCCAAAACCCTTGTTCTATAAATACATCTTTGGCAAAAGCAGCCATTTAGCCTTTACTATTAACATATTTAATAATACCGCTAAAAATTACCATAAATCCAATCTAAACCCGAACCATTGATTACCTTTTTTCAGCGAAATACTTCTTTTCTCCTAATTTCAACGACGGCAAGGCATTTAGTCTAAGATCAGTCCAATCCCCCACTTGGTGTTTATAAAAAGCACGAGCTGCTATCATCGCCGCGTTATCAGAACACAGCGTCAACGATGGATAATAAAGTTCTCGATCAACCTTGGCACAAGCAGCGGTAAGTTCGGCTCTAAGCTTTGAATTAGCGGCTACCCCGCCAGCCAACACTACTTTATTTACCGCACATTTTCGGGCGGCTTTAATCGTTTTGTCAACTAATACATCAACAACCGCTTTTTGAAAACTAGCGGCAACATCAGCATTATTAACGGTCTCACTTTTTTGTTTGGCACTATTTAGATAGTTTAGTACCGCCGATTTTAGTCCGCTGAAACTAAACTCATAGTTATCACCAGTCTTAGCCCGGGGAAAACTAATAGCATCCTCATTGCCCTCGGTTGCCAAACGGTCAATAAACGGACCGCCCGGATACGGCAGCTGCATGACTCTGGCAATTTTGTCAAAAGCTTCACCAGCGGCATCATCTCTGGTTTGACCCAATAGTTCAAATTCATTATAGCTCTTCTGATATACCAGCGAAGTGTGTCCACCTGATACAACAAGCGCGACAAATGGTGGTTCAAGGTGCTGATGCGCAAGAAAGTTGGCAAATATATGCCCTTCAAGGTGATTAACCCCAATTAATTTCTTGTCAGTAGCGAACGCTAAGCTTTTAGCGGCGGCTACCCCCACAAGAAGTGCCCCTACCAACCCCGGCCCATAAGTGACGCCAATAGCGTCGATATCTGTGATATTGACGCCAGCAGTTTTAAGAGCCTCGTCAACTACCGGAATGACATTTTCAATATGCTTGCGGGAGGCAATTTCGGGTACTACTCCGCCAAATTTTTGATGAACATCAATTTGAGATGAAATAATATTGGACAGTATTGTCCGCCCATCGGCTACAATAGCTGCCGATGTTTCGTCACAACTAGTTTCTAAGCCAAGTATCAAGGGCAAAGCAGCACCGCTCCTTTTTCTATGTATTATTTTATAAATGTTACAGGAATTTAATGTTTAATGCTTGTGGTTGCTCGCTATGCAAAGAGTAACACTTTAAGAAGCAAACGCATATCGTAATAGTGCAATCACCCCTTATGCCACATTAGTGGCAATTTTTTTTGGGGTTCAGAGAGACAACCTTGCTTTTCATTTTATTAGATATTATCCTTCCACATAATGAGGGCGTCTTCCTGCGTATCGGTGTAGTATTGACGCCTGCGGCCACGTTCAACAAATCCAGCTTGTTCATACATTTTTCTGGCAATTGTATTTGATAATCTGACTTCTAAGGTCATGGCGTTTGCCCCTAGTTCTTTTGCATGCTCTAAAAGTGTCGCTAACAAAACCTTTCCCAGCCCTTGCTGGCGGTGCTGGGGTAATACTGCGACATTAGTGACATGCGCTTCATCAAGAATCATCCAGAAGCCCGCATACGCAACCACCTGATTGGAGAATTCGATCACTAAATAATGCGCCAAGTCATTATCACTGATTTCAGCTTCAAACGCCGCCCGTGACCACGGTGTAAGAAATGAAGCGTTTTCAACCGCGGTTACAGCATCAATGTCAGCAGCCTTCATTAGGCGTACAGTTACATCATTCATTTACAGCAGCCCTGCCGTTTCTCCCAGAGTTCTTCAGCTTCTGATCGTCTAATATACATTGGCGCAAGCGTCATGGGATCATGAGTTAAACCCTGTTCCAGCATATTTAGGCCAATAAGTGCGATATTCGCCGCTCTCGGCATAACTAGGTGCGGCCCAGCAATAACTAGATGCAAAGAAGCGGCTAACTGACTCTTATATAATTTAACCGCCTCGCCCATTACCACGACCGGCTGAGCTAATGATTCCAGCTCGGCAATTGCCGCCGCACAACTAAGCACCTTAGGCTCTCTTATCGGAATTACTTTATCCCCTTGTCCCCGATATAGTCCCACATAAAGATTGCCTTTTTGCGCATCAAGTGTTGGCGCCAAAACAGCCCCCGGCACCGGACAGCCAAAGGCCATGGCCGTAAGGGTAGGCACGCCAATTAATGGTACCTGCCAAGCATACGCCAGGGCTTTAGCCGTAGCTAAGCCAATTCTTAGCCCCGTAAAAGAACCAGGACCAATGCTTACGGCAACGGCATCAATTTCGTGCTTGGCGCTCCCTGCCCGCTCAAGCAATTGCTCAATATTAGGCATTAATTGTTCAGAGTGGTTTTTTTTTGTTTCTAAAGTAAGTTCTCCCAACAGCGTATCTTTAGTAGCCAGCGCTACACTAGAGACCAACGTCGCTGTGTCTAACGCAAGAATCGGCAATTACTCTCAACTCCTCACATAACTCTATAAACCGTTCACCCGCCGGTGTAATCCGAATAATCCGCTCGGTGGAATCCTTACCGATGGTGATTTCCAGCCACAAATATTCTTTCGGCATCGCCGCGGGAAATTTGTCCGCCCATTCAATAATTGCCACGCCATCTCGCCCAATATATTCTTCAAACCCGATATTATCTAATTCGTCTCGTATATCCAGCCGATATAAATCGAAATGATAAATTGGCACCCGCCCATCATCATAAACCTGCATAATAGTAAACGTCGGGCTGGTAACACTGCATTCAGTCCCCATACCAGCAGCAATTCCCTGGGTCAGCAGGGTTTTCCCTGCTCCCAAATCTCCACTTAGACAAATAACATCACCAGCCTGAAGCTTTGCGGCCATGGTTTCGCCAAACCGCAAAGTGTCTTCAGGCTGATTAGTAATAAGTTCTAGCATCATTTCCTCCTACTGAAAATGGTTATAGCCTCCCGGTGCAAGCATTTTTGTTCTTCCGTTCGGTTCAACCAACGTAACTCCTTCTCCCTCTGTAACTTCACCAACAACAATAAATTGACCCAGTGATTGAGGCAGACAGGCAAATTGTTTGGGACTGATTGTAAATACCAGCTGATAGTCTTCTCCGCCGTAGAGAGCATAATCCAGCGGTCGTTTACCCAACAAGGCCGCCCCTTCTATTAGTTCAGGTGACAGTGGAATTTTATCCGAATAAAGTTTTATCCCAAAACCGCTGGCTTTAGCTAACTCATTGGCCTCGCTTGCTAAGCCATCGCTAATATCATTAGCGCTTGTTGCGCCCCGCGTCGCCAGATTTTGACCGACAGCCACTTGCGGGCGGGGCGTCAAATGCGCGGTAACCAAAGGCCAGGCATATTCGTAATCTTCCCAGCCGCGCCGTATGAGTAAATCTAAGCCGCAAGCAGAATTCCCTAAACTCCCAGTAACAACAACCAAATCGCCTATTTTTGCCCCAGAGCGCCTCAACAGCCGTGCCGGTTCAACTTCTCCCGCCACCGTAACATTGATCACTAACCCCAGCGGACTGGAAACAGTGTCGCCGCCAACCAGATTCACGGAAAATTCACGGCATATTTCTTTAATTCCCTTATATAAGTTAACAACAAACTCGGCCGGAAGCTCCTCCGGCAGGCCAAGTGAAACAACAATGTGACACGGTTTGCCACCCATTGCGGCAATATCACTCAAATTAACCGCAACCGCCTTATAGCCAAGTTGCCACGGCGAGGTTGTCGTCAAATCAAAATGAACTTTTTCCACCAGCATATCAGTAGTCAAAAGTTCGAGTTTTCCCCGTTCCGGGACATACACCGCGGCATCATCGCCAATTCCAACTACCAAACTGGTCGGATCAACTACCGCATTTTCTTTGATAAGGTCAATAAGACCAAATTCTCCAAGTTCACTTAATTTCATCGGCACCACCGTTGCATGTTGCTTTATTTTCATTTCTATTTCTATTTCTGTCTGATATTGACAATTCCTGCCGTGTTAGTATGCCACTACGATAAAAAAAAGTTGTATCGGCAAAGGATTTACCGAATTAATGTAAAAAATATGTAGGTATTATCTTTTTACTGGGAAAACTTATGCTGACCATATGACCTAATCTAAAGATAAACTATATTTTAGAGAACAGAAGGTAATAGAATGCGACCAACAATTGCTGAAATTGATTTAGCGGCTATCCGCCATAACGTGCGGCAAATACAGGCAGCAATCGACCCTGCCACTAAAATATTTTGTGCAGTCAAAGCTAACGCCTATGGCCACGGAGCTATTAAAGTAACCCAAGCTGTCCTAGCCGCCGGAGCAACCGGTCTGCTTGTGGCTATCCCTGAAGAAGGAGCAGAACTCCGCGCCGCCGATATAACTGCTCCCATCCTGGTTTTAGGTCTTATTTTGCCGGAAGACGCCGAGTTTATTGTTCGCAATAAACTTATCGCCACCGTCTGTACCCACGCCGGACTTGAGGCTCTAGATGCCGCAGCGCGACGGCAAAACGTCTACGCCCAGGTTATGCTAAAAGTCGACACCGGGATGAGCCGTATTGGGATTAAGCCAAATTGCGTTGATGAATATCTTAATCATATAGCAACCCTCTCCCATCTTCATCTGTCCGGAGCCTTCACCCACCTGGCTACTGCCGACGCCGCAGACAAAACCTATGCCTTAATGCAGCTAAACTCCTTTAATGCCATTTCCGGCAAACTGCCTGAAGGCAGTTATTTGTCGGCAGCTAATAGTGCTACAATTATCGATTTAGCCAGCGCCCACTCCAACCTAGTGCGCCCCGGGATCATTGTTTACGGTCTGCCGCCATCTGCGGAAATGCACAATAGTCTCGACCTTCACCCGGCGATGCAGCTTAAAACCCGCATTGTTTTTATCAAAGAAGCCGCCCCGGGAACTTTGGTAAGCTATGGCTCTACTTATCATACCACAAGACAAACTTATCTCGCCACCCTGCCGATCGGCTACGCCGACGGCTATAGCCGCCTATTATCGAATAAAGCCCACGTCCTAATTGGCGGAAAAAAGCGGCCTGTAGTTGGCCGAGTATGTATGGATCAAATCATTGTCGACCTCGGCCCTACTTGCGACGCGGCAATCGGTGATGAAGCAGTGCTATTTGGCCGCCAAGGCGATGCTGAAATTACGGTCACTGAATTGGCCGACCTTGTCGGCACTATCAATTATGAGCTGGTCTGTGCCATAAGCTCCAGAGTACCACGCGTATACTTAAATGAATAAGCTAGAATGGGCCGTGCAAAGCACGGCCCATTATTTTAGCAACCTTCAACAGGTTTACCAAGATATTCACCAACAATTTTCATCGCACAATAATTGCCGCACATCGAACAAGCCTCGGCTCCGCCAGGGTTGCGTTCTTGGCGGTATCTTGCCGCCATAACCGGATCAATCGCCAACTCGATTTGTTTGTCCCAATCCAAGGCTTTACGGGCCTTTGCCATCGCTAAGTCCCATTCCCATGCCCCCTTAACTCCTTTTACAAGGTCAGCGGCATGACCGGCAATTCGGGAAGCAATGACCCCTTGCCGTACATCTTCTAACGATGGCAGCCCCAGATGTTCCGCCGGCGTAACATAGCAGAGAAAATCGGCCCCGGCAGACGCCGCTAAGGTTCCACCGATGGCCGCAGTAATATGATCATAGCCCGGAGCCACATCCGTCACCAACGGACCAAGTACATAGAACGGCGCACCTTTGCAAACGCGTTTTTCCAGAATAACATTTGCTTCAATCTGATTATAAGGCACATGTCCCGGTCCTTCAACCATAACCTGCACTCCTTTAGCCCACGCCCGGTCCACCAATTCGCCCAATGTCAATAATTCCTCAATCTGGGTCCGGTCAGTGGCATCAGCCAAACATCCCGGCCGCATCCCATCACCCAAGCTTATCGTAACATCATAACGGGCACATATCTCCAAGAGTTCGTCGTAGCGCTCATATAAAGGATTTTCCCGGTCATTATGCAACATCCAGCCAGTAATAAATGAACCACCGCGACTCACGACATCAGTGACTCGGCCCTGATGCCGCAGTCGTTTTATGCCCGCTTGAGTAATGCCGCAATGCACCGTCATAAAGTCGGCGCCATCTTGGGCCTGCCGTTCAATAACCTGAAAAATAGCATCGCCAGTCATAGCAACAATTGACCCCTGCTTCTTAATAGCATCAACAGTCGCCTGATAAATCGGCACCGTGCCTACCGGGATAGTAGAATGTTTTATAATTTCGCGACGAGAATAATCAATATTATCGCCGGTACTCAAGTCCATTACCGCATCAGCTCCGGCGTCAATTGCCACCCGCAACTTCTTCAGTTCAGGTTCAACCTCCGGAAACGCACTTGACGTACCAATATTAGCGTTGACTTTAGTCCTCAGCCCCAAACCAAACCCCCGGGGTTTTAAACTGCTGTGATTTACGTTGGCCGTGATAGTTATTGTTCCTTGAGCAACCCGCTCCCGAATTACCTCCGGGCTTAATCCTTCATGTTCGGCGACAGTTTCTATTGCCGGGGTAATTTTACCCGCGCGAGCCGCTTGCATTTGTGTAGCCATATTAATCAGACCTCCTAATATATTTTTTTATAAATAAAAACAGCCATCTAACAATAGTTAAATGGCTGCGATAGGGCTATCCCAATCGACTTAAACCACTTTCCTACGCTGGCATTATCCAGAATCAGGTTCTAAGGGTCGGCTTAAACCTCTCAGCACATTAGTGCCCCCCTAGTGGTATTACTATTAAGTTGTCTTCTTCATAGTATCAAATAATCTATCCCGCTACAAGTTTTTTGAATTTTTTCCTATTTATATTAATAGTACTTTTTTACTTTGTTGCCCCTTAATCTATCCCTACTTTGCGGCTTGAGCAAAGAAATCTTCTATTCCGTCAACGATTCCCCGGGCTATTTTCTGCTGAAAATCGCTGTTTACCAGCAACTTCTCTTCATCCGGATTAGATATAAATGCCATTTCAACCAACGTCGCCGGCATAGTAGTCCGCTTTACAACATAAAAGTTCGCCGGAAATACGCCCCGTTCATACAAATTGCCTTGCGCAATCATTTTAGCTTCCAAGCTTTTTGCCAGTAAAGCATCATAACGCGTTTTTTGATAGTAAAAAGCAGAAGTTCCGCCAGCGGAACGGCTAGTGGACGAATCGGCATGAATACTGACAAATATATCGGTTTTTCTGGTGTTGGCCACCGTAGTTCGCGCCTTTAATTCATCTACCGCCGAAGCATCAGGACCAAAGACATCCCGGTCCTCGCTACGGGTCATAACCACGGTTGCCCCTTCATTCAGCAATAATGCTCTTACTTTTAACGCAACTGCCAGCGTTACATCCTTTTCCTGGGCTTTATTCAAACCGATAGCTCCCGGATCAGTCCCGCCATGCCCAGGATCAATAACGATAACTTTATTTTTAACGCCGGAAGTAAATACAATTTCAGGCGGCGGTACTGGTTTATTTATGTCTACAATAATCCGGTTGGGCCTTTTGGTAACAGCATCCTTCCTCAGCGTAAACACTTTATAGTCGCTTTCTTCAATCATCATCGGCAATTCGATAACAATTTTAGTAGTATTCTTATCAACTGCTGAAATACATACTGTATCGGCTATTTTACCATCAAGCCTAATCGACTTAGCAACGCTTCCCGGACTAGCCCCCCTTACGGTGATGATTAGGCGGGGAGTCGGCGACTCCATTATATTGCTTTCAATTTCAATTTTATCTGATACATCAAAAACAAGCCGGACTGAGCTTCCACCGGTTACCGTATCCTTATGTAAAGCCCAGCGAACTTGGGTAATTTCAGCAGTTCCTGTTGGCTTAATAGCTATAGGTTTTATATTACCCTGAGAAGCTGCCAATACCAGTTGAGATTGCTCCAGAGTTATTAATAAAATTGCCAATAGACCTATTACAAAATATATTGCGCGACTTGCCACTATACTTCCTCCTGTTTTTCGACGTACCGCGGTAATATTCGCGCATTTTTTTATATTTCCTGCACCGTTTTTGTCCTATATTAGGTTTTTATATTAAAAAAGCCAAATTTTAGCTCGGTTTCAACTGTTATCGTATTTTGAGAGCACAAACTAAAAATAGGCAGTTACCCGCCTATCTCTGAGTTAAATTTGCACTAACCCCAGACTTATTCTTATTGCTTCATCAACTTTACCCATTATTTCTTCACTTAAATGGGTAACTTTTTCTTTTAAACGCCGCTTATCAATTGTCCGCATCTGTTCGAGCAGAATAACCGAGTCTTTATCAAGACCAAACTGTTTGGCCGTAATCTCAATATGCGTAGGCAGTTTTGCTTTTGATATCTGCGATGTTATGGCCGCAACAATAACCGTTGGACTATATTTATTGCCGACATCATTTTGAACCACCAGCACCGGCCGATGTCCGCCCTGCTCCGAACCTACCACAGGGCTCAAATTGGCATAATAAATATCACCGCGCTTAACGACCATGCTATTCACGCTCCACTAGCAAAGTGGGCATCATGTCGTATACATCAACATCAGCGGATAAACCTTCTTCCGCCAGTGTCAGATTGATGACGGCCATCTCTTGATACCCTTTTCGCATCATGTCCCGCACAGCTTTGCGCTTTCGGTCCTCGATGTATAGACGCATAGCCTCCCGCACAAACTGACTGCGACTAAGTTTTTCCATGGCGATTATGCCATCAACCTCTTGAAGCAGACTGTTCGGGATGCTTATCATTATACGTCTTAACTCGGCCACATCATCACCCCCGGTATTTTAGCCCGCTGATTATACACTAATTATAGCGATATTTATATACTAATGTCAAGATTTATATATACATTTTGTCGAGCAAACCGACATCCTTATTCTCATATCCCACTCTATCATGTTTAAGTATGCTTGTTCAAGTCACAATTTATGCCAAAGGATTCAACATTTTACATCTTAGTTATATATAAAGTCTTCCCGGTTAGTTTGCACTGTTTTAATCGCCTTGGGCAATGACCCGACAAGGTCCCCGGCCATCATCCCAATCATTCCCGCTTCGGCAACAATATCACCGGCAAGACCATGGATATAAACTCCGACAATAGCAGCATCATGGCTTGATAACCCTTGCGCAATAAAGCCGGCAATGACCCCTGTCAAAACATCGCCGGTGCCGCCAGTAGCCATACCGGCGTTACCAGTAGTATTGATGAATGCTTCTCCATCGGGAAAAGCCACTACCGTTCCCGGGCCTTTAAGTACTACAATTGCCTCCCACTCTAGCGCTGCTTTTCTAGCCACGGCTAGTTTATTGGCATTGATATAGTCAACAGCCAACCCCGTCAAACGACTCATTTCTCCGGCATGCGGCGTAAGTATGGCGACCGCCGCCGCCTCGGTCAAAATTTGGCTATTCCCCACCAAAGCGCTTAAACCATCCGCATCAACAACCAGCGGACAATCTATATTACTAACTATGTCTCGCACCACGGCGGCGGTTGCTTCCGCTCGCCCAAGACCAGGACCAATAGCTAAAACATCACTTGCTGCCGCAAGAGTTTTAATATTCCCGGCCGCCTCGCCGCCAATAACACCGTCAGCAGTCTCCGGCAACGCTTTGGTCATTACTTCCGTTACCTTTCCGGCTAATATCGCCTGCTGCCCAGCAGCGGTTGCCAAAGTAACCAACCCGGCTCCCGCCCGCACCGCCGCTGACGAAGCAAGCGCCGCTGCTCCGCTAAGTCCCGGTGACCCGGCCACCACCAGCACCCGACCACAAGCTCCCTTGTGCAGCCACGCTTGGCGCTTCGGCAGCATCCGTCTAACGGCATCAGCAGTAATAACCTTCTGTTTAATCATCCCGGCGGCTATAACTGCCGGGGGAATACCAATATCAGCCACGGTAATTTTACCAGCATAAGTTGCCCCCGGCTGAAACAACAGGCCCGGCTTAGGCAAAGCCAGGGTAACCGTATGATCCGCCTGTACCGCTACCCCGCGTACTTGACCATTATCCGCATCAATCCCTGATGGAACATCGACCGCTACCACCTGTGAATCCGCGGTACTGATAATTTCAATAAGTCCGGCTAAATTACCGCTGATCTCGCCTCTAAACCCAGTACCTAGAAGCGCATCGACTAAGCAAGGGGATAACGCCGCCGCAACTTTGGCTTTATCCATATCCCGTTCGCTAATTATCTCAACAATATCGAAGCCCGTTTTGAGTAAAATATCAAGGTTTACTCTAGCATCACCACTAACATCCGCTTTTGCCCCAAACAAGAATATTTTGACTTTCGCCCCAAGATTTCCGAGGTGCCGGGCGGCAACAAAGCCATCCCCCCCATTATTGCCTTTGCCACTAAAAATACAAATTTTTTTATTTCTGGCCCCACCAACAACTTCATCTACCTTTTTTGCCACCTTATAACCGGCATTTTCCATAAGTACAATGCTGGGAATGCCAAATTTACTTACTGCCTGGCTGTCAATTTGACGCATTTCAGCTGCTGTAGTTACCTTCACTGGTTAAACCTCCCCACAAAACCACTTGCGCGGCAGCCCACGCCTGCGCATGGGTTAATGAAATGTGAATCTGACTTATCCCCTTTTGCCGGGCTAAGTTCAAATAATACCCCCCCAACTCTACTACCGGACGCCCCGCCTTATCTGGCAGCACTTCTAAATCAAGCCATTTGCCACCTGTCATCCCGGTCCCCAGTGCTTTAAGCACGGCTTCTTTAGCGGCAAACCTAGCAGCGTAGGATGCCACCCGCTGACTTTTCCGGCTGTCACAATAGGCTTGTTCTTTTTCAGTAAATACCCGCCCCGCAAACCGCGGCTGTTTGAGTGCCGAAGCAATTCGATCTATTTCCACAATATCAATCCCAATGCCCACAATCACTTAACAACATCCCTTCTACTGCCTCAGGCCTTCACCTCATCAAAGACGTAAGCTAAAATTACCATTTAGGTTCAGCAAACCGTTTATTATTTCCTGCTCCAGCAAGCCAGTTTTTTGAATACTGCCTACTATTCAAAAAAGGCCGACCTAAATTGTCAGCCTTTTTCTACACAAAATACTCTACTTTAGCTGCCGGGAAGCTTTCTGCTAATCGTTCAGTCATAATATTTTTTAATTCAGCCATTGTTTCTTGATTATACACATACTTGCCATAGCCAAATTGGCCATATTTATATTTACGTTCTTCCTCCGCCAACGGCAGCCGGGTATTAGGAAAAACTTCAGTAATATTCAGTTTAGCCCGTTTAGTAAAACGGTGAGTAATTAATTCAAAAGTTAAATCTTTTTTAGCTAACGCCGGCAACGCTGCCGCAAGCTCGGTTACAAGACGGCTATAATCAAGTTGCCAGCCAGGAGCAAAAAAGATGGGAGCAATAATGAACCCTAACGGATACCCAGCTTGGGCTACTTTAACCGCAGCCTCGATTCTCTGGGCTAATGAAGGAGTAGCATGTTCATAACTAGAAATAACCGTCTCGGTATTCAAACTAAACCTAAATCTGGTATGACTATTATGCTTTGCCGTCAGTAATGCATCGATATCGTTGTGTTTAGTAACAAATCTAAACCTAGCGTTTTCTTGACCGCCAAAGAACTCAATCGTAGTATATAGCAAGCCAGACAGGTATTCAGTCGGCACAGGATCTGAAGTAGCCGCACCTTCAAAGATAGTAATTTCGGGCTCGCGCTCATTTATATATTTCTTGGTTTTTGCAAGAATTTCATCAATATTTACATATATCCTTAAATATGGGCGTTTGCCCAAGGTCGTTGCTAAATAGCAATATTCGCACATACTCGGACAACTGGTATTAAGCGGCAACTGATAATGCGCCGACGGCTTACAGGTAGCAAAACTGCCGGTTTTACGCACGCCCACTACCAAAGTTTTCTTAGCCTCGTTATAAGCTTCAGCTGCAGTTTTGCCTGGCAATCCGGTTACGCGGTTATGCGAACTGGCCATTCGTACCGGCACATTCATGTCCTCTAATTGGTTATAGATCTTTTTCCCCAACGGATACTCTAATGCCTGCGGTTCGAAATAAGCCCGAACAGGTAGAAAACGCATCAAAATTCATCCTTCATAATGATTTTGACTGCTAGTATTTCCAGCCTTAAGTCTTTTAATCCACCACCAGTAAAACCACAACTAAGTATAAATTTTCCCGTTATCGGAAAATCTATACAAAACACCAAAGGAGATGGCGCGTTTGCTACAGAGGTTGCCCCAATGGCTAGCCACCGGTTTAACCACGGGGTTAGTTTTGTTGGTTGGTTTTTGGCTCATTGCCATTATTTTTCTCAATACCTATATCTGGGGACAACAGCGCTCAGCCATTGATCAAAAGCTGGTCACCACCGTCATTGATGCCAGCATGACTAATCCCCAAGTCCAGGCCGAGCTTAAAAAACTAATTATCAACTATCTAACCTCACCGGAAGGCAAGGCCCGGCTGACAGATGTTATCAAATCACCGGAAATGACTGCCGCCATTGCTGAGACCGTTCAATCACCGGAAATGCAGTCCGCGATTATTAAGCTGATGAATAATCCTGAATTTAAAAATGCCCTCCTAAAAACCATCAAGGATACTCCCGAAATGCAAAAACTAATTTTATTATCTACCGCCATTACCATTGATGGCTCAGCCCAAAACCAAGTTGCTAACCCCAGTCAATGAAAACCTAATTATATTTTGTGTTTATGCTAGTTCGCCAAGCAACATAACTTCTACCTCGCTGCCCTTATCCAGCGGCGGACTGTTTTCCGGAATAATAATTAGCGCATTGGCAATAAGTACTGATTTCTGCATACCATTCCCCTGTAATGCTAAAGGTTCAACCACAAACCCTGTTGGTTGACTATAGCAACGGGCCCAGACAAACCTCACCGTCCCCGAGCTTTTGCCAAAGGCCGCAGTAAGCACCGCCTGAACCTTGACCCGCCACAGTTTACTATGACCGCCCATTTTTAACAGCAGCGGTCTGACCAGTTGTTCAAAGGCGTTGACCGCTGCCGCCGGATTCCCCGAAAGCCCAATAAATAATTTGCCATCTTTTAACCCCGCCAGCACCGGCATTCCCGGTTTCATCCCGACTCGTTCGAATAGCAAATTAATCCCCAATTGTTTATAGACTTCACCAATTAAATCATAGTCCCCTACCGAGGCTCCGCCGGTTGTCACCACCATATCGCAATCGTCAGCCGCGGTTATTTTGTCTAAGATCTCCGCAACACTGTCTCTGGCAATTCCGCCAAACACGGGCTGCGCCCCAGCCTCTTCAACCTGAGCCGCCAGCATATAGCTGTTAGAGTTACGAATAAGCCCCGGCGCTAACTGGTCATCAACACCAATCACTTCACTCCCGGTAGCCAGCAGAAATACCCGCGGTTTTTTATATACCCACGGTTTTGCGTAGCCAAGAAGTGCCAATACGCCCATTGACCCAAAATTGATAACCGACCCCACCGATATTACTTGTTCCGACCGGCGAATTTCTTCACCACAGTGACAGATGTTCTTATCCACACCCAGCCCCGCAAAAATTGCCACTGTATCACCGGCTACCGATGTATCCTCTAACCTGACCACGCCAGTAGCGCCTGCCGGAACTGGCGCCCCAGTCATAATCCGCGCCGCTGTTCCCGGCTCAATCACGACATTTGATGTACTGCCAGCCGGAATATTATCCACTACCTTGAGTTTTACCGGTCTATCGGCAGTCGCACTTTTCACTTCACCGGCAATAAGGGCATACCCGTCAAGCGGCGAACGGTTAAACGGCGGAAAGTTACTCCCCGCAATAATCGTTTCTGCCAACACCCGGCGGTTGCACTCTGCCAGCTTTATTTGTTCTTTAGGCATAAGTATGGCCTCTTTCAGCAGAATTTGCTGTGCCAAATCAAGCTTTACTGCCATATATAATACCTCCCCTCATTAAGTAAATATCCTTAATTTTTACATAAAATTAACTTTTTTCCATTTAGGCATTTTCGCCATACGCCAATAATATCCCTGCCTTCTCATCCTTAACGCATATTGTCACCCAAGCATTTTCCCTGACTGATTTAAAAATACTTCAATATAGTCAGCCCCAATAAGGCGGTAATAATCGTAATTGGCAGGCCAACTTTGAAATAATCCCCAAACCTAATATTAACGTTCTGGCGCTTAGCAATTTCAACAACAATCAAATTAGCGATAGAACCGGTAATCGTTAAGTTACCGGCAAAGGTGGAAAATAGGGCTAAGGCTTTCCACAAGACATCCGCGCCAGTTGCCGGTAAAAAAAATTTCAGTAGCAAAACCGCCGGAACATTACTTACGATATTAGATAAAACAATAATAAGCGCGGCAAAAACTATTTGATTTTGAAAATCAATATAGTGTACTGTATTTTGCACTACAACCGCCATTAAACCACTATGTTCCAAACCACCAACTAGGACAAATAATCCCACGAAAATAACCAATAAATTGAAGTCAATACTGGTATAAATTTTATTTGGCTCTACCCGCCTAGTCATCAGTAATATTGCTGCCCCAAGACTAGCAGCAATCGCCAAATCCTGTCCGGCGATATAGCCGATAATAACCAGCACCAACACTATTAAACTTTTAATTACCAGATACTTATGAACCGCAATCTTACCATACTCTGTTAACTTTATCCGCCCTTGAAGCTGTTGGCGATAGCCGTACATAATAACTAAATAGCTTACAACTAGACCTATAAGAACTATCGGCAGAGCAGTAAAAGAATAGTCCGTGAACGCCACGCCTGATAAATTGGCAATTAAAATATTTTGCGGATTACCCAAAAAAGTTGCCGCGCTGCCAACATTAGAAGCTATTGCTATTCCCAATAAATGCGGCAGCGGATTACAACCTGATCTTTGACATACCAGTAAGATAATCGGCGCAAATAATAAACAAATTATATCATTTATACAAAAAGCCGATAGCACCCCACTGGTAATAACCGTAGCCAAAAGAAGTTGTTTTTTCGTAGAAACATTACGCAAGATAAATGCACCAATTAACTCGAAGAAACCTGCTACTTTAAGATTCGCAATAACAATCATCATAAAAAATAATATAACTATTGTTCTAAAATCAATAGCTTTTACCGCTTCTTCAAAAGTTAACATCCCAAAATCCACCATCAAGGCCCCGGCAATTATCGCAGCCCCGGCACGATCAACCCGAAATACGGGACTTTTGCCCAATGAGAAAACAACTAGAATAAAAATCAGCAATACTCCAGCCTGCCACATGTAGTATAACTCCTCTTCTCACGTAATCTTATTAAAATATTTACTAAATCGCCTTGCGTTATCTATATTCCTATTTTTACTATTCCATAAAAAATAATCCGAAGCCTTTTTTTTAAGCTTCGGATTATTTTCTGCGGAATAACAATTAGCCTTTTACTTCATTGTCTTCCGATATAGCCTGTTCACCGCGTTTAATGGCTTCTCTAACCATCATCCCAACTTCACGGGTTGTTACGTCGCCCCAGTCACCGTCTTCAACTTTATCACCAAAACCGAGGTCATTGGCCAATTTCACTTTGCTTTCTTCAGACATAACTTTGTCGCCCATTTATAATTACCTCCCTATAAATGTTGAGACATCGTTAATAATATGAGCAATTATGAACCAGACTATGCCTGGAAACAATGAACTAATTAATCCGTATTTAATTATATAAAGACGATAAATACGGATTAATTAGTTGGAAACCGCACATAAATGTTTGTCCCATAACTACTAGTCTGGACCTGGATTGTCGCGTTATGCCGCTCAGCAATACGGTAGCATACCGCTAATCCCAAACCGGTCCCATTAGGTTTAGTTGTTAAAAACGGCATGCCTAATTTATCAAGGACTTCCGAGGAAAAGCCAGGCCCGCTGTCACTAACCAATAAGACCACTTTATTTGATTCTTTATAAACCCTTACCAAAATCGATTTACCAGTTGCTGAAGCTTCGATGCTATTACGAACAAGGTTCATGAGTAACTGTTGAATATCTTTTTCATCAAGATAAAGTTCGCTTGTCCCGTCAAGCGCCGCATCAATAAGGATAGTATTGGCATTTCCCGCAGCATTAGCTTCCATTAATGGAATCATCCGCTCAACAATAGCCTTTAAAGAGATCAATTTCATTTCCGATGCTCTATTTTTAGCCAGCGCTATATATTCAGTAATTATTGCATTAGCCCGATCAAGTTCGCCAATCATAATTTTGTATTGCTCGTGGTAAGCTTTCTGCTTTACCGCTAAAAATTGCAAATAGCCGCGAACCGTGGTCATGGGATTACGAATTTCATGACCAATGGCTGCTGCCATCTCCCCTACCAAGTCCATCCGGCTCAGCCGCGCCATCTCCCGCTGATATAGCAATTCCTCCGTGATATCCCTAATAATATAGGTACGTACCGGGCCGGCTACGGCCTGGCGGCTCGTTACGCCGATCTCAACCGAACACCAATTATCTCCATCAATTTTAACTTTCGCTACAATTTGCGGACACGCAGCCTCACCACTAAGTTCAGGGGTATGATAGCAGGCTTCATCGTCAAAAACAACTACTTTCGGAAAATCATCTCCTAAAACCTCCAACCGATCTACTCGTAGCAGTTCTTCGGCTCGATCGTTAAAAAGAATAATTTTATTATCATAATTTACTAAAATAATTGCGTAAGGCAGGGTCTCAACCATGGCTTTATAATTATTCTCAGCTTCAGAAAAAAAAGCGGTTACAATTTTATCCATGCCAATCCATTTATTTTTAGTTATTTGCCCGCTAGCCCAAATCGCGAACACACCAAATATATAACACTCATATTGCATAAACCACCCGAAAAAGTTTACCATGTATCCACTACCTGACTTAAAAACTATTGTCACCAAACCCACGACCAGGGCCATAAAATATACCATTAGTCGGTTACGTCTTGTACTAAAATATCTCATCAGCAACAGAGCGCCAATTTGGGCATCTAAAATCATATTAATTTCTTGCATTTTGTGGTTTAAAGCATTGAGATCGAAATAAATGCCCCCCCAAATCGGCGGCATTAATAATAGCGCAAGAACACCCAAAATCATAAATACTCCGGAATAAACAGCTACAAGGGTTGCCAACCTAAATTTATTAATCCGATAAGGATAGTTAATTATCATCAACAACACCACATTAAACAGACACACCGCTGAAAGTAGCATGCCTAAGTTATGGACTGTTCCCAGAATCTTGCATGGACCAGAAAAATAAGACAAATATCCTTCTAACAGCCCGCTCACGCCGGCAAACATGGCCCCAGCCCCCATCAACAGCACCGCTAAATAACCATGTTTCAGAAAAATTTTTCCCACAAAAAAGCTCATCGCACAAGTGGGAATAAAAATAAACAAAGTGTTTAAATTTATGATCGTCTTCCCCATGCCTTGCAAAAATGCATCAAAGATCACCCAATCGATTACAAAATAAACGAGCAAAAGCATTGCAACTAAGTATCTATTTCTTTTTATATGAAAATATGCAACATTATGTATTATATCTGTAATCATATTATCAATACCTTTGCTTTCTTTATTAAATGTCAAAACACGACTTAAAAATATTTCGCTCAATTTATTTTCAGTTCTATAAATATCAAAATTAGCACTTATTTTTTTCGACCAATAGTGACTAATTTCCTTCTAATCCAGAGTTTGCTTTTTTCAATATGCTTATTATTATGTATATTGATTTTACAATATTTTTTTAAAAAACAAATCATTTTCCAATAATATAAAAAGAACAACTTTATGGTTACCCTAAAATAAAAACTGCCCCCCAAATTTGGTGGGCAGAATAACCACACATATATTATTGAATTTTTTCTTAAACCTAGGCTATAACATTCGTTGTAAGGCTTCCACTTCTACGATCGGAGCCTGACAAGTGAAATTCTGACAGATATAGGCTGAAGCCCGTCCATCTACCGGGGCTTTTTCCGCAATATGCGGTAATATTTCAACAATCTTGCCGTTATTATCCATATCATTCAGCAAAATATCAGTAGTTGGCAAAAAACTAGCCCCCAATACGCGGAGCATTTGCTCTGTCACTGAATCGCCCCGGTTACCAGCAACTACAACCTGACGCGGCGGTTCTAAATAATAGTCCAACGCCAGTAAAAAGAAAGTGTAGGCTTGAGGATAAGCCGCAGCTTCATTGACGAAAGTAATCAACGCCTTTTCACCATATCCCATCAGTTCTTCGCTGCTGCAGAGACGACCTAACTTTAAAAATGCCAGCGCCGCCACTGAATTGCCGGAAGGCATCGCCCCGTCATAGAGTTCCTTAGGACGGGCAATCAAGGTTTCCCCATCTGCACCATAAAAATAAAACCCGCCTTCTTTTTCGTCCCAAAACAGTTTTATCATCTCTTTGCTGAGTTTCGTGGCCTTATTAAGATATTCAGTAGAATAAGTAGCCCCATACACCTCTACCAAGGCCCATAATAGAAATGCATAGTCATCAAGATATGCGAGGTAATCCGCTTGGCCGACCCGGTAGCGAGCTAACAGCCGCCCGTCCTCACGCATAAGGTTAGTGAAAATAAACTTTACCACCTTACCCGCAACTGCGGCATATTGTGGCCGGTCCAACACCTTGGCTGTTTTGGCTAGAGCTACAATCATCAAGGCGTTCCAGGCCGTAAGTATCTTGTCGTCTTTGAACGGATGCACCCGGCTGTCCCTAAGCTGAAAGAGTTTTTCCCGGCCTTGACGCAATATTTGTTTTACTTCAGCCTCGCTCAGACCTCTTTTTTGGGCGAATTTCGCCCGATCCATCCCAATCAAATTTAATATACTAGCCCCCTGCTCAAAGTTTCCTTCCGGGGTTGCATTATAATAATCGGCAAAAATTTCACCATCTTTTTCCCCGAGCGCCGCAAAAATTTCACGCCGCGTCCACACATAAAACTTGCCCTCTTCTCCCTCGGAATCAGCATCCTCTGCCGAATAAAACGCTCCAAGATGATTAGTCATATCGCGCAACACATACTGCACGATTTCCTCAGCAACTTTAGCAAACCGCCATTCACCGCTGCATTGATATGCTTCTAGATAAGCACAGCACAACAACGCATTGTCATAAAGCATTTTTTCAAAGTGCGGCACCAGCCAGCGCCGGTCGGTGGAATAGCGGGAAAAACCATAGCCCAGGTGGTCGTAAATTCCGCCCTGGTGCATCGCTTCTAGTGTTTTTAGTACCATCGACAACGCCTTTTCTTCCCCGGTCCGCTGCCAGTACCGCAGGAGAAACATCAAATTATGGGGGGACGGAAACTTCGGGGCATGTCCAAACCCGCCATACTCCGCATCAAACGCCGCTTCAAGCTGGGAATATCCCAATTCTAAAATCCCTGTGTTTAACTTACTAGCTCCGTCGACATTGCGCACTGTCCGGCCCTGGATAGCGGCAGTAATATCCTCGCCGTTTTGAATCAGCCGTTCACGGTTGTTAGCCCACTCATCAGCTACCGCCGCCAAAATATCGAGCAGTCCAGGGCGACCGCCCATACTATGCTTGGGAAAATAAGTTCCGGCAAAAAATGGTTTCTTATTCGGCGTCATAATAACTGTAAGCGGCCAGCCGCCTGATCTTGTCAGGGCCTGACATACCGACATATATATCGCGTCAACATCCGGACGTTCTTCCCGGTCAACCTTAATGGCGACAAACTTTTCATTCAACACCAGCGCGACATCTTCCGCCTCAAATGACTCCCGCTCCATGACATGGCACCAATGGCAGGTAGAGTACCCACTGCTAAAGAACACCGGCTTATCTTCTTCCCTGGCCTTAGCAAATGCTTCTTCACCCCACGGATACCATTCTACCGGGTTGTATGCATGCTGCAACAGGTACGGACTTTTCTCCTCGATCAACCGATTTGGCTTCTTGTCCACAAAACCACCCCCACAAGTTAATCCCTTACATGGCATGTTCCTTATTAGTATGTACAAAAAAAGTATCAGCATTACGCTGATACTTCTCTTCTCTTTCGTTCAAGCTCATAATATAATTCGCCCTCATAAAAGTCATACTCTTTTGATAAACCCTCGATAACTTCAACAAAATTAAAACCATTCTTCTCTATTATTTTTTTAGATGCCGTATTTTCCGTTTTTACAAGTGCAACAAGCTTGTCGATATCATAAATATCGAATATATATTCGATTAAGCCTCTCACAGCCTCGCCTGCATATCCTTTTCCCCAGTACTTACGGGAAATTGTATAGTATATCTCTTTTTTACTTTTATCAAAATCAAGAACTCCAAAACCACACCATCCAATGTACTTATCACACTCTTTTAAAGTAATTGCATAGCTATACTTAAAATGCTCGTCAAACTGCTTATCATAATTTGATATAAGCCAGGATACTGCATTCAGCGCCTCATCAAAAGAGACTATAGTTTCAGGAATATATTTAGTTACATCTTTATCATTCAAAACTTTTAATAGGTCTGTGGCATCATCAGTCTGATATCTTCTTACTATAAGTCTCTCAGTTTCAAATATAAATCCATTACCGCCCATTCACAATACCTACGCTTTCCCTGCCTAGCTATACGCAGACATATTATTTCATTTCTAAACCCTATTTTCTGATAATTATTTATTATGCATTACTTGTGTATTATTTCTCTTCTTTTATTTTTGTCCTGCCGTAGTAACGCAAGAGCACTAAATTTTACACATAAGCTTTACACATAAGCTATCATTTAAACCTTTACAGAATGTTAATATTCTAGTAAACTATTACATAATTTATATTTTATCAGTGATGATTGGGAGCATAAACGTATATTTGCTGCAGAGAGCCGGTGGGAGGTGCGAACCGGTGCAGATTTAGTTTATTTCTCGCCCAGGAGCTCTTGTGTTGAAGGGCCTTTATGTTGGGGCCTATAGTCATAAGCGTGATCAAGCGTTAATTGGAGTCGGACTGTTTTTTTATTCGGCGTAATGAGAACCAATTTAGGGTGGTACAGCGGTTAATTCGCCCCTAACGATGTTAGCAGCATCGTTAGGGGCGATTATTATTTTAGCGAGGAAGGGGAACGCAAGTTGATTAAGTAGCAGACAAGTTGTACTAGCATATGTTGAGTGAATGGCAGCTTAGTTAAATTAGCATCGAAAGAAAATTTGGAGGAAAATATGTCTGAAAATAAAATATTCAAAGTACCAAAAGTCATTTTGCTGCAATTATTTTTGTTGGCGTTAGGGTATGCTTTTTATTCTGCAAATCGTCTGTCGTTTGGGATCGGACTAAAATCAGTAGCCAGTCAGTTGGCGCTATCCACTCTACAAATTGGTACCTTAGGCACAATTTTTACCTTAGGACAGGCTTTGATTGATATCCCTGCCGGCTATATCGCCGATCGCTTCGGCCGCAAGCGGATGCTAGTTATGGGAATGATCGGCATGGGTATTACGACTATGCTGGTAACCACCTCAAGCAGTTTTAGCGGAGCGGCTACCTGGCGATTCCTGTTTGGCGCGACCGAAGGAATTTGGAATATTGTCATGTATTCTGTTGCCGGATCCATTTTTCCGTCAGCCAGAGCCATGTTAAACGGCTTAATGATGACTTTTTATTCGGTCGGAGCCTATGTCGGCCCTTCGTATTATGGTTGGAATCTTGAGGTTACAGGCGATTGGAAATTCGGCTTGCTGACAATGGGGGCCGCCACGGTTGTTTTTGCGGTAATATTAATTTGGGGCTTCAAAGCACGTTACACCGATCAGTCTAAAGCTATCAAGCAAGCCCATTTGCTTGAAGCGCTGCATACCGTTGGCGCTAATCGTATTGTGTGGCTTGGGGTGCTAATTCAAATTCTAAACATTGTTCCCTACTGGGGTTTTGCCTCAATGGGACCGTATTTATTTATGACCTATAAAGGTTTTTCACCGGTTGATGCCGGTCAGTTTTTTGGGATTATTTATGGAATTGGCGGGTTAAGTTCCGTTGTTCTGGGCTATTTCGCGGATCATTTTGGCCGCAAACCGATGATCACGTTTTTGGCAAGCTTAAACACGATTTGCGCCATACTGATCTTTCACTTTATTCCCCAAAGTTCAGAAGTATTGCTTTATTTGGTGGGCGGCCTGATGGGCATTGGCCTGCACGCGATTTATGTATTAGGTTATACGATTGCTCAGGATGGGGTTAAACCGCATCAAATTGGCCTGGCAACAGGAATTGTCGGGGCTTCCAGCTACTTTCTTTCGTTCTTTTCAGGTCCTCTGATGGGGTACTTAACAAATGCCGCCGGCTATCTTATGGCTTTAGACATCGTTGTTGTTGCTTTTGAAGCTGTTCTTATCGTGATTGCCCTTGTCATGGCGGAAACCCAAAACAAAGAAACTGGAAACGACGAAGTAGCTAGCAACCTAAGCGTTGAAGTGCAAGATTAATTATCTACCAAAAAAGTATCAGCGTTACGCTGATACTTTTTTTATCGGTCATTTTAAGCCAAGTCTATTTTACATTGCACCTTCCAGAATCTTTCGGCTTACTTCCAAGGTAACTTTTCCTGATTCCGACAACGCGGTCATGCCATGTTGTTGCAAAGCCTTGACAACATCATCGATTTTATCTTCTGTAACATTGTAATCCGCCAAACGAGTCTTAATTCCCAGACTTTCAAAAAACTCCCTGGTTTTACTGATGGCTAAATCAACCCGACTAGCTTCATCACCATCGGTTATATTCCAAATGCGCTCGGCGTATTGTAGCAGTTTGGCCCGTTTTTGTTCTTTAAGCACCGTCAGCACCGCCGGCAATAACACCGCCAGGGTTTTTCCATGGTCAATGCCAAATATCGCCGTTAGTTCATGCCCAATCATATGGCTTGTCCAGTCCTGGGGAACACCGGAACAAGTCAGGCCATTTAACGCCATCGTTGCACATACGACAAGATTAGCTCGTGCTTCATAATTAGTTGGCTCGTCAATCGTTGTTCTGCCGATTTCAATTAATGTCTGCATAATCCCTTCAGCGGTACGGTCCTGAAACCTCCCGTCTACCGGAAAGGTCAGATATTGTTCGGTAGTATGAATAAACGCATCAACAACGCCATTTGCTACTTGCGTCGCCGGCAGAGAAAAGGTAATTGTCGGGTCCAAAAATGAGAATTTGGGGAATACTTCGGCACTGTAAATTACATATTTACCATGATTGTAACTAATCACCGCACAGTTATTCATTTCTGAACCAGTCGCCGGTATCGTAACAACGGTCCCCAACGGCACAGCCTTACAGCCAGGGATCGGTGTAAAGCCAAACTTCAGTAATTCTTCAGGGTTTTCTCTTTCGTATTTTGCTGCTAAGGAAATAAATTTTGTTCCATCGATTACCGAACCGCCGCCAACAGCTAACAGAAAATCTATGTTTTCTTTTTTGACAATATCGACGGCTTTCATTAACGTTGTGAACTGCGGATTAGGCTCAATGCCGCCAAATTCAACTACCTTATGATTTTTTAACCCTGCCAGAACTTTCGCCAAGGTGCCAAATTTTTTAACACTGCCCCCGCCATACAATACCAGGACCTTGGCCGCTGGCGGTATGAGATTATCCAATTCTCCCAGACGCTCTTTGCCAAAAACAAGGTGGGTTGGGTTGTAAAAATCAAAATTATTCATAACTACTCCCCTCCTATAATTCTATAGTTTAGTTTTTAACTTCATTTTTTTCCATAAATTCCTTCTATTTACAATGTTTTTAGGAAAATATCCCTATCACTTCCGGGACATACTAGCGTTATTATTGGATATTGTGAGGCATACAGCCATGGTTGATAACATTGTCTTTAAGCTATACCGCTCAGCTAAAAATATCCTTGGTTACCAGCCTCCGTCCACGCCCTCTCCTTTTGTCCTAGACGAACGTCGCCCCTACGATAGTCAGCCTAGTGCTGAACCACAGCCAAACAATGAAAAATCTTTAACGGATTTAACCACCTTATTACGGTATGCCAATCGACTTAAAGACTTCGCCGGACGACTAGATACTGTGTTGCGCTCCGACAGTTGGACCGAACATGCTAAGGAAATCAAACTTGAATTTACTGCTCTTGATAAACAACTCTGCCAGCTGACCCCTGTTCTTTTGCGCTATGATCAAAGCAATACTACGCCCAAACTCCAGCGATTATCTACCAGCATCGAGGAAAATAGGCTAACGTTGGAAATTATTTACCATCTGCCCCGCAATAACGATATAAGAATTCGCGATTTTAGTGTTGCCGGAAATCCTCGTGTAAAGGCCTTCGCGGTGTTTATCGCGGGGATGGTTGATGACAAACTTTTAAATAGCTCGGTGCTCAAACCATTAATGCTTTTTGATTATTCTCGTGAACTTTATGACAACGACTTTACTGGACGCATCATCAGAGAATGTCTACCGAGTACCCAAGTTAAACGTAGTAATACGTTTGCTAGTCTAGAGGATTCTGTTAACAGCGGGGCTACCGCCATCATCTTCGACGGTATTGATGAAGCGATTATCGTTGGTACCAGCGGCTGGGAACACCGCGGGATTGACCGGCCGCAAATTGAACAGTCCGTCCAAGGGTCACAGGCCGCCTTTAGTGAAAACTTCCAGGTAAATACCGGACTCATTCGCTCGATGTTACGCACTAGTGATCTTATAATCGAGACGGTTAAGGTCGGAACCCGCAGCCAGATTAACTGCGCGATTATGTATATCGATTCCATCGCCAACACCACCCTGGTCGACGAAGCCCGTCGTCGAATTCAAGGAATAGCAACAGACTATATAGGCGATACCGGGGAGCTTATGCAGTTCATCGAAGACCATCCCTCCATCCCCTTTCCCCAATCGTTGTCTACCGAGCGTCCCGACAGAGTGGCCGGACACCTGGCGGAAGGGCGAATTGCCATCCTGTTGGAAGGTAACCCTTTTGTCCATATCATTCCCGTTAGTTTTTTTTCCTTCTTCCACTCCGCGGAAGACTTTAGCCTGAACCCTAGTATTGTCAACTTTATGCGAATACTCCGGTTGCTCGGAGCACTTCTATCCATCTTACTTCCTTCTCTATATGTTGCTATTTCTTACTTTCATCAAGAGGCCTTACCCACCGAACTTTTGCTGGCCATCGCCGGTTCCAGAGAAAACGTGGCTTTCCCAACATGGTTTGAAATTTTAATAATGGAATTTTCGTTTGAACTTATTCGTGAAGCGGGCATAAGGGTTCCTGGGTTCCTCGGATCCTCAATCGGCATTGTTGGTGCGCTGATTCTGGGCCAGGCCGCAGTCTACGCCCATATCGTTAGTCCAATTATTGTTGTCATTGTTGCCAGTACGGGGTTAGCCTCGTTCAGCATTCCCGAGTACCGAATGGCGGCATCCATTCGGATAATTCGGTTCATTCTATTGGCTTTCTCGACAGCTTTTGGTCTGATTGGATTAGCAACCATTTTCCTTGGGATGGCAGTTTTGCTCTGCCGAATAAAATCATTTGGCGTACCTTATATGTCTCCGGTATCACCGAAGACAATCGCTGGCTATGATGTTGTTTTGCGTGGCCCGATATTTCAGCAAAAGGGCCGTCCTGAGGTCTTAAATGTTAAAGACCAACGGCGACAGCCAATTATCAGCCGTATCTGGGAAAAAATCAACCGAAGGATGATGGATAAACCATGAAATATGAACCTGGGCGAATGGGAACGTCCGAAGGAATCGGCTTAGCCGTTATCATGACAATTACCTCAATATTTGTAAGTTCTCCGGCCTTTATTTTAGAAAAAATGGGTCCCTTGGCTTGGGTGTTGCCCCTTATCGCCGGAACGATAATTATTAGTTCAATATTTTTACTGGCCCACATATTTAGCCGATTTCCCGGAAATTTAATTTCGATAACCGAACAGCTGCTTGGCAAGGCCGCGGCAAATGTAATCTGCCTATATTACATTTTTGTGTTCTTTTCCCTGGCCTTTATGGGGCTTCGGGAATTTTCCGAAAATACATTGCTAATCGCCTTACCCTTGGTTGATTTTAATACTGCTATTCTCTGGTATGGTTTGGGAGCGGCAGTAATTGTTTATGCGGGAATCGAAACAATCGGCCGAGTAATCTATCTGGCGTTGCCGTTTATCATTGGCTTAATCCTCATCTCATTAATTGCTACCTATCCGCTGTGGGAGGTTAACTATCTCTTTCCCTGGCAAGGTTACGGTATTAACCAAATAGCGGAAAATAGCGTTGGCTTAGTCGGCATGCAAGTCGGAGTAATTATTCTTGCGATTTTCGCGTCCTCGTTTCAAACGGCCCGGACCATAAAAACGGCTGCCATATTTGGGGTTGGCGGAATTTGTATATTACATTCGGTTTTTTTTATTGTCTTTATAATGGTGTTCGGAACTAAGGTAGGAATGGAAAGGTTTCTTCCCTTATTTGAACTAGCCCGCCTAGTTTATTTGAACCACTATATTCAGCATATTGAAGCAATATTTATCTTTTTATGGGTAATTGTCGGGATCGTAAGCATCGCGGCAAGCCTGTTCGCCAGTCTATTTCTAATATCCCGACTGGCTAATCTCGCCACCATCCGTCCGCTAATTCCCGCGATTACTTTCATTATCGTAGAGCTTTCCTGTCTTCCTCCTGATGTAACAACGATCATTAAACTAGCGGCTAAAATATATTTGTCGAACTTCTTTGGCGCATTTATTTTACCAATACTATTATTTATTGCGGCAATAATAAAGGATAGGCGAAAAAAGTCATGTACCTGCGAGCAATAACCTTACTGATATTCACCGTTTTTGCGCTAATAACCACCGGCTGTAACGGTGCCAAGGAGACCGATGAAGTTGCTTATATTTTATCCGTGGGGCTAGATGCAGCCCCGAACAACCAATTTTCCATAACCTATCGGATCGCAGTCCCCCGTACCTTGGCCGGAATCGACCCTAGTCAAGGCCAAAACAAAAATTCCTCGATCTTGGTTAACGTAACCGCACCGTCCTTAACCGAGGGGCGCAATCTCCTTAAATCAATTATTTCCCGCGAACCAATGATCTCCCACATTAGGATTTTTGTCATCAGCGAGGAATTAGCCCGCAAAGGACTGGGTGACATTTTGGGCTCGTTGATGCGCTACCGGGAATATCGGGGAACGATATTTCTCGCCATAGTGCGGGGATCCGTCAGAGAGGTGCTCGAGAAAAACCGTCCCGACCTCGAGGTGCTGCCCTCCCGTTGGATCGAAAGCATGTTTCAATTACATTCTGAATCCTCCTATTATTTGCGAGCCGATGTTCATCAGTTCTATAAGCGGCTTAAGAATGAAAGCGGAGCCCCATATGCTGTAGTTATCGGCATCAATCCGCTAACCGGAGAAGATCAGGGCAGACAGGCGGTCGACAAAGATAAGGGTAAAGAATATCTCGCGTCTCAAATTCCCCGCCAAAGCGCAAATCCACTGGATATGTGCGGAACAGCAGTTTTTAAAGGGGATAAACTGGTCGGGTTTCTTAATAATAAGGAAACAAGAGCCGTATCCATACTACTAGGCGACTTAACTCGTGGCTTTATGTCGATAGAAGATCCGCTAGTACCAAACAAATCGGTTCACATAAATGTCCATCTTGCCCGCAAACCAAATATTATAGTGGATATTTCATCAGCTATTCCAGTAATAACGATTAGTGTCTTCTTGGAAGGAGAGTTCATCGGTATTCCAAGCGGTACCAATTATGAGTCTGATGAATATATGGTGTTATTTGAAAATCAGATTTCCAATACCATATTCGACCAAATCACCAGCATGTTGAAGGTTACCCAGGATTTAGGAACTGATGTGATTAACTTCGGCTACTTTATCCGCCCACAATTCAACACGGTTCAGGAACTTGAAGATTATCATTGGGATAGCAAATACTCCGAAGCCGTAATCAAGGTAAACGTCCAAACCAAGTTACGGCGAAACGGTCTCATGCGAAAAACTACGCCAATCAGAAAGGATTGATTGCCTAATGCTCTATATTCATTTATTGATCGGCGCACTAGCCGCTATTCATGCTTTCGCCTATGGCCGCTGGCTGATGAATAATGGCAATCGCTGGGGCGGAGGTATTATCTACATAATTGTCCTTATCTGTATAGCTTTACCGGTATACCGCATTATGACCTCCCCCTGAGAAAACCACAAGCATTAACAAACAAGGCCAGTGCAACCGCACCGGCCTTGTTTATCGATAAGTGATATTATTAACGTTCAGGTTTAGAATAAGTTAAGTAGGATTGGTATTTTTTCAACCGTTCCGGCAGTTCATGCTGCTTGGGGTTTGGTTTCAGGGAGACTTCTTTTAGTTCAGCAGCATGCTCGAACTTGCCTGATACCAGGACATGGGAATGAGCTATGTCTTTTTCAGCAATTTCAAATTTAACTTTATTATCAACAATGCTGAGCGTACCTCTTACCCCGCAGGTACCGCAGATTGCCGGGAAGGTTTTATTATCATCCCGTACTTCAACCAGCTTAGAATGGCAAAGTGGGCAAAGACCTTCTTCACCAATGTATTTTGCTTCTTCGATCGGTTTCTTTAACGTTTCGGCAACATGACGGCCTGACCGTCTGGCGTTTGCCAACGCATCTTCTTTGAAAACTATTGCACCAGGCAAGCCAACCCAGTTAATTAACGTTTTGTCAACAACGTTAATTTGCATTGACAAGGCAAACAGATGCATCATTGGCAACGCAAGGGTATCCCATTCACTACCGCCAACAGCGATCAATGAAGCGGCTCTTGGTTTAAAGGAGCGTTCATCCGGGCCTTTACCGGTAGTAATCCCGCGTTCTTCCCGCATTTTTTTAGCAATCATCCGAAACGCAATATCATGGGAAGGTCCCATCCGGTCATTTAGTATCTTTAACTGTCCGCTGGGGCTTTTTTCATAAATTGGCGATCCAAGAATCAAACCATCGCACTCTAATATTTTTTCGTCGATGAATTTAAAGTCATCATCTTTAATGGTGCACTCGCCAGGGCCGCATTTTTCAAACAAATTTACAACACAAGCGTTACAACCGGTACAGGGCTTAAGTTTCAGATCATGCAAGCGTATAAGTTCTACTTCTGCGCCAGCTTCTTCAGCCCCCATCAATGCTTCTTTAACAAGTATTTCAGTGTTGCTCATTTTTCTGCCACAGCTAATACCTAGAATTTTCACAATATCACGCCTTCCTTATTCTCTATCTTATATTTTATCGCATTCTTGCCGCGAGTCAACAACGCTGATTATCGAAAATATTGATTATTCAATCCGTATAGAAGCAGAATAAAGCGGCAGATGCTAGCATCTGCCGCTTTATTCTGTGCCTTTAAAAGTATTCTATTCGAATAATACTGTTGACAAGTAACGTTCGCCAGTATCAGGCAGCAGCACTACAATGGTCTTCCCGGCATTTTCCGGTCTAAGCGCCAATTGGCTGCCAGCAAATATAGCTGCGCCGCTTGATATCCCAACAAGTAAACCTTCTTTATTAGCTACGGCCTTAGCTGTGGCAAAGGCGTCTTCGGATCTCACCGGGATGATTTCGTCAAGAATTTCCGCATTCAGAACGGCCGGTACAAATCCGGCACCAATACCTTGAATTTTATGCGGACCTGGTTTACCTCCCGACAGCACCGGGGAATCGGCTGGTTCTACCGCTATAATTTTCACGCCGGGATTACGGGCTTTAAGCACTTCGCCGACCCCGGTTATGGTACCGCCGGTCCCTACTCCGCTTACAAAGAAGTCGACTTTACCATCGGTATCCGCCCAGATTTCTTCAGCGGTAGTTTTGCGGTGAATTTCTGGGTTAGACGGATTATTGAATTGTTGGGGGATATAGGAATTAGGGGTTTGAGCCGCTAGTTCTTCAGCTTTTTTGATGGACCCTTTCATGCCTTCAGAACCCGGAGTCAGTACTAGTTCAGCGCCCAACGCTTTTAGCAGGTTACGCCGTTCCAGGCTCATGGTTTCCGGCATGGTCAGAATCAGCCGATAACCCCGGGCGGCGGCGACAAAAGCCAGGCCGATACCGGTATTGCCGCTGGTCGGTTCGATAATAACGGTGTCTTTATTAACCAGTCCCTTATCTTCAGCATCCTTAATCATCGCATAGCCAATGCGGTCTTTTACACTGCTTAACGGATTAAAGTACTCCAGTTTTGCAATAACTTTAGCTTTCAATCCGGCGCTGGCGTTATAATTTTTCAGCTCCAGCAAGGGGGTGTTACCAATTAGGTCAGTTAGGTTTTGGGCAATTTTAGCCATTTTTATCATCCTCTCCGCTTATTTAGATTTATTGGTTATTATCACCATTTAGCAAGGTTTATACTTTAAGCCTAACAACAAAAAGCTAAGGCACACCGTCACGATGTTGTCCTTAGCCTTCAGATTTCTGATCAGCTTTTGTATTTGATTGGTTTATTTATCTGAAGGATACCATATATTTTTTTTGTCGTCAAGGAAATTTTTTGAAGGGTATTCGCTGTTTAGTAAATAATATTATTAAAGGTTAAAATGAACCGGTTTGGGAAATGCTGTTAATGACCTGACCGAGTATCCGAAGGAGGCCAAACTAATGTTAAAGATAGGCTGGATTGGTCTGGGGAATATGGGAACCCCGATGGCCAACAATTTACTTAAGGCCGGGTTTTCCTTGTATGTATTCAATCGGACTAATAATAAAACCAAGGAATTAGTCCAGAAAGGGGCAATCAGCTGCCCCACGCCCCGCGACGTTGCCGCGAATGCCGATATTGTTTTTACGATGCTGACCGACGCGGCGGCAGTCAGACAGGTTTTGACTCAGCCCGACGGCGTCTTAGCCGGGTTACGATCCGGAAAAATCGTGGTGGATATGAGTACCGTAGGGCCTGACGATTCACGCAGTTTTGCCGGTCTAGTAGCGAAAGCCAGCGGGCGGTTCGTTGACGCGCCGGTGTCGGGGTCGATAAAACCAGCCACCGACGGAACGCTGATTATTCTTGCCGGCGGTCAGGCGGAGGATATTGCCCGCTGTCAGCCATGTTTTGACGCTTTGGGTAAAGACACTATCAATTTTGGCGGTAACGGTTCCGGAAGTTCGGCAAAATTGGTTATCAATCTCTTGTTGGGCATCACGGTTCAAGGCATTTCTGAGGTACTGCTCTTAGCCGAGCGGTCAGGTTTAGAGCGCGAAAAGGTCTTAGGTATGATTGCCCAGTCGCAGGTAGGTACGCCGCTTGTCCAAGCCAAGAAAGGTATGTTCTTGGAAGAAAATTTCCCTGCCGCCTTCATGCTTAAGCTAATGTCCAAGGATTTAGGGTTAGCGGCCGCTGAGGCTGAACAAAAGTCCATCCGGCTGCCCCTGGCAACGGCGGCCAATACTACCTTCCGGGCGGCAAAAGATGCTGGCAAGGGCGACATGGATTTAGCGGCAGTTCTGTTGCAGCTAAAAGATTTAAGTCAATAATTGACCACGTAAGAATCACGAAGGAGAGTACCGATGACCAACTTAACGTATTACGGGCACTCCAATTTTCAGCTTACTAATGGAGCGACAACAATATTATTTGACCCCTTTTTCACCGACAACCCCTGTACTACTACAAAGGCTGAGCAAATAGCTTGTAATTACATTCTGGTGTCTCACGCCCACAGCGACCACATCGGGGATGCACTGAGTATTGCCAAGCGTACCGGAGCAACTATTATCACCACCGCAGAAATTGCAGCGATGGCCCAAGAAGATGGCTGCACCGCGCACGGGCTTAGTATCGGCGGCAAATATCAATTTGAGTTTGGTTTTGTCAAGCTTACCCCGGCGCTTCATGGGGCGGGGATTGCCGGCGGCGTTGCTTGCGGCTTTGTGGTAAACTTTTTTGACAAAATGCTTTATTTCGCCGGCGACACCGGGTTATTTAGCGATATGAAACTTATCGGCGGTCTGAACAAGCTCGATTATGCCTTGTTGCCGATCGGCGGTAATTATACGATGGGGATTGATGATGCCGTCGAAGCGGTTGGCTTCTTACAACCCCAGGCCGTAATTCCGATGCACTACAATACTTGGCCGATAATTGCCGCCTCGCCGGAAGCGTTTAAGCAGCAAACCCAAGCTAAATATGACACGGCGGTCCATATCGTAAACCCCGGCGAGGCTTTTCAGCTATAAGATTTCTTATAGCTGTCTTTTTTTTTGCGGTTATTTTTGTTTGCCGGTAGTAAGTTCTTGAGCCGTAATTTTCGGATGGCGGTAGCGTACCCGGCCGACGGTCCGGGAACCAAATTCAATGCAGCCAGCCGGACAAATATGAAGACAGGCTAAACATTCCTGGCAGTTTTTCCCCCACTGGGGTTTACCGGAAGCTAAGCTGATATTATGTACCGGACACACCTGCCGGCACAATCCGCAGGAGGTACACTCAGCGGTGCTGGAAAATTTGTGATAAGTCTTAGGGCGAAGATTTTTCCGCCAATATTGGTTAACTAGCCGGCAAGGCAGATAGAGATATTCGGCTTCAACATTATGGACCTGTCCGGCAATATTGGCGGTTATTTGCTGAAGTTTTTCATCGGCTTGGGCTAATTTTGCCGCTAGTTTAGCTGGCGCCGGCATATCCGACAGCGGAATGTAGTTCGAGACCATTTCTAAATAAAACCCGGCATCTAAGGCCCGATTTTTCGCTGACAGTTCTCGATTTAGTTGGTGCAGGGAACTGCTTAAGAACTGACTGCCGCAAGTTACTACCGCGAAGATGTATTTTACTGCCGTTAGGTCGATTTGGTCAATGAAGGCACTGACAACCGGCGGTAACCCGAAATAATGCATCGGAAAAACCAAACCCAGGCTTCCTTCCGGGGCTACAACGTCTTTCCCGCCAAGTGCTGCCGCCATCGGGGCGACTTTTTGGCTGCCGATATTGGCGGCAAGGGTTTTAGCCGCATATAGGGAGTTCCCGGTCGCAGAGTAATAATAGATAGCCGACATTTTACATTTCCCCCTTCATTTTATACATTTTTTTGTTAGGCGTTTAGATTATAACCGCATCGCGGTGCGGCGTGATAACCAGTGATGGTTCGGTAATTTGCGGGCTGGGCAGGCCTTTGGTTTGATTAACACTACCGTATTTTTGCTGTAATTCTTCCAGCAGCCCGTAGTCTAAGGCCCGCATCGGGCACGCCGCAACGCAGACCGGCTGTTTTCCTGCCGCTAATAAATCGCGGCAAAAATCGCATTTACCAACTTTTCCGGTTAGCGGATTGTAGGCAAGGGCGTCATACGGACAGGTTTTTATACACTGCTGACAGCCGCTGCACTTTTCCTGGTCAACTATTACGATGCCGTCTTCGCCGCGTTTTTCCAGCGCTCCGGTTGGGCAGTTAGCGGCACATACCGGCTTAGCGCAGTGATTACAGCTAACCGACAGCCAGAAGGCATAGATGTGCGGTACAAGCCCCGCTCCTTGGCTGGTGTAGCTTCCGCCGGCTACTTCCTTGACTTTGCGGAAGCATTGACCAGCCGCCAGATTATTTTTATCTTTGCAGGCTACTTGGCAGGTCATGCAGCCGACACAATGTTGTTGTTCAAAATAAAAGGCCAGTTGTTTGGGCATCGACTTTTCCCCCGTTCTTCAGGCTTTTATCATTTGTACTAGGTTGGTATGGGTGGGATTGCCAAACGCCAGCGGGGTGGGCTGATATTTGGTCAGGGTGTTGATACAGCCTCGTTTGTCTACGCCGTCGGCATCCGGCATCCACCACGCGCCTTGGGGAATGGATATGACCCCCGGCATAATCCGCGGGGTAACTTTTGCTGGCAGTTCTACTTCGCCGCGGTCATTAAAGACCCGGACCAACGACCCATTACTTACGCCGCGCACCGCGGCATCACTTGGGCTAACCCATACTTCCTGGGGCCCGGCTTCTTCCATCCAGCTGGTGTTATCGAAGGTGGAATGGACTCGGCGTTTATAATGATGACCAATGCACTGCAAGGGATATTGGTCTTTGAGGGTTGCTTCCGGGCCTTCCCAGGCGGGAAGATATTTGGGAATGGCCGGAATCTCTTCCGGTTTATTCATTGCCCACAGCCGCGGGGAAAAGATTTCAATTTTACCGGACGGGGTGGGAAAGGGATGGTTCGCAAAGTCATTAATTTGTTCGGCAAAGGCAATGGACGGTTGGTCATACTGCCAGCGATACACGCCTTTGGCTTTAAATTCTTCAAACGAGGGAAAGCCGGGATTATGTTCGGCGGTTTTAGCTACAAGATACCGCAGCCAATCTTCACGGGAGCGGCCTTCGGTGAACTCGGCTTTAAGTCCCAGCCGCTCTGCCAAATCGCTTATCCAAGCGTAGCCGTTACGGCATTCGCCGATGGTATCGACAACTTTATTCATGTATAGAATATAATCGCCGTAGCCCCAGGGGGTAACGATATTATCGCGTTCCAGCATGTTATCCGCGGGCAATATAATATCAGCATATTTTGCGCTGGGAGTAATGTAGTGATCGCTGACGACTATTAGTTCAACCAGGCTTTCGTCGGCAATGATTTTCGCGGTGGCATTGTTATCGGCGTGTTGGTTTACTAAGCAGTTGCCCCCTAAGTTGAACATCAGTTTGATGTTGGCGGTTAACGCTTTTACGCCGCGCACGCTTAGGTCAGGTCCCATGCCGCGGCCCCGGATAATGGCATCAGGCCAGCAGAATACCGAAATTTTCGCTGGATTGGGGTTAAAGCGGGGCAGTTCAGCGATATAGGGACTGCGGGCCGGATACCCGGCCCCGGCAGCCCAGCCGCCAGCTACGCCGATATTGCCGGTCATGGCCGCGAGTACGGTGGCACTGCGCACGGCTTGTTCACCATAGGCGTGACGCTGGGGGCCATAGCCTTGGATCAAGGCCCCTGGCCGGTTGGTGGCATATTTGCGGGCTAAGCGAATAATCGTGGCTTGGGGCACACCGGTGATGGCTTCCGCCCAAGCCGGAGTTTTGGCGGTATAATCTTGGCTATCACCAAGGATATAGCTTTTATAGGCGTTGCCGGCGGGCACGCCCGGCGGCATATGAGCTTCATCAAAGCCTAAGCAATATTTATCTAAGAACGCCTGGTCCTGCAGGTTTTCGGTGATCATAGTATAGGCCATTGCGTCCAGCAGGGCGCTGTCGGTGGTGGGACGAAGCGCAATCCATTCATCGGCCAGCCCAATTGCGGTATTGGTATAGAGGGGATCTATACAGATAATTTCTGCGCCCGCCTGTTTCGCGAGTTTGAGATAATAAGCGGTGTTAGTGCCATGAATGGTTTCCGCCGGATTCCAGCCTAGAAGGATAATTAATTTGGAGTTAACCCAAGTTTCACGGCTATTGCCGGTTTGGTTGGTACCATAGGTATAGGGCGTAGCTATTTGAGTGCAGGCGGTACTATAGCTGCCATAGTAGCCCAGATAGCCGCCGTACAGCCCCATGAGCCGCCGCAGCCATTGTTGTTCGGACACTAAGCCTTCGTTGCCGGTAGCATATTGAAAGTAGATGGCATCGGGGCCGTAGTCAGCCATTACTCGCTTGGTTTTAGCGGCAATGTTGTCTAAGGCTTCATCCCAGGTAATGCGGGTAAATTTTCCTTGACCACGTTTACCAATGCGTTTCTGGGGGTAGGTGATCCGATCCGGATGATATAGTTTATCTTTATACGACCGGCACCGCAAGCAGCCTCGCAGCTGCGGCACGGTAACGGTATCGGCGATATCGTCATCGGTGGAGATGCGCACAATACGATTTCCTTTAACATGGGCTTTAATTATGCAGCGGCCGCCACAATTATGCGAACCTGAAGTACGAACAATTTTTTCCGTCAGGTCAACGTTATCGATGTCTACCATGTACTCTTCCTCTCATCTGTAGCTAAGTAAAAAACTTGCGCCAATTTTGACTGGCTGACGGTTGATTTTTTGGTGTTTAATTTCTTGCCACTTATGAAATTTGCCATAATTTCCTTGCCACCGATTTTCAGTAATCCCGCGGGGTTGCGGGCATTTTTCTTGCCAAGAATTGTCGCGGACCCCCGGCAAGGGGTTTTTTTTAGTAATTTTATCGGCTATTTATTGATATTGCTATATTCCCGCCAAGTTGCCAACTTCCTGCCACCACCTTTTTAATAAACTTATACTTAATTATACTACAAGAAACCTGGAGAACTCTTTGGTTCCCCAGGCTTTATCTGCCGGTGATGGTTTTCTCTATAGTTAACGAAGTTTTAGGTACCGCAACAATGGTTTGCGATTAAGGCCGATATGTACCAAGCCTGCGCCAAGGAAGATGAAACCAGCTAATTCATGCGCTTTTTTAGGAGAAAACGAAGTTTCTTGTTTCGTATTGCCGGTAGTGCTGATTTCTTGTCCTTGTTGAGCTATCGGCGAATTTTCTTTCGTGGGTAACCCAATTTTAAAGGTCAGTTGCAGGCCGGTTACGGATACAATAATAAATGCTATTGTCAGGATTATCGATATAAAGCGCCGCATGTGCTTCCTCCTAGGATGATATTTATTTCTTCTATTGTGCTGGAAAATCTTGATTATATACCCTGGTAAAATGCTGCTCCGGCATGGCTACGCCTATTATAACATATATCTTGCTCCACACATTATATCTAGACTACATAAATACACATTTTTTGTTCACCTACCATAATATATATTGACTTCATTATACAGGAGGAACGCATATGCCCAGACCAAATTATTACCCGCCACAATACCCTTCTTATTGGTGTCCAACATCCTGTAAATCTGATATAGATGAATGTCCCAGTCATCCTGATCTTTGTTTGCTCCGGGACGCGGCCACGGATGAGCGGGGAGCAATTCTCGATTATTTGACCTGCGCTATTAATACTTGCGGTTTTGACACGCTTTTCTTAGATGTTGCCGAAGATGAGATGCAGCACTTTATTAAGATCATGCAGTTCGTGACTAGGTTCGATCCGGTTCAAGCCGCCGAATTGGAAAAGGAAAACCTCGGATTTATGGTAATGAAACCCCACCGGGCTAAAGCTAAACCCCCAAGCCCCGAAGCAGTCCAACCGGACCAAGATGTTGAAGTTACGCCACCCAATAAAAACGACCTTCCGGCAATTTGCTGTCTTACCAAAGCGCTGAAGGATGAGCTCCATGCCATCAATAAGTATCAGCGGTATATGAATTCGGCGCAGGATTGCCAAGTAAAAGACCTGTTTTGCGAACTTATGAATGATGAAAAAGAGCATGTCGCCGAATTTACCGCGACCTTATTTACCTTAACCCATGAACCGCTCCCCCAAGAAACTGACTAAGTTCTCTTCCTTATGGCTATCTTATAGCCTGAATATTATTAAGCAGGTCACGGCATACTACCCTTAGGGGTGATGTAGTATGGCATTAATCAGCAATCCTTTTGTTGCCAATGTTAGTAAACAACTTTCTCCGGACGAGCTTATCCAGGCGCTGCGGGCTGATATTGTGGGAGAATACGAAGCCGTAATTGGTTACGAGGCTCATGCGATGTCTACTCAGGATCAACGGGTAAAACAAGCTCTGTTTAAAATTGCCGATGAGGAAAAGAAACATGTCGGTCAATTGGAAGAGTTGCTGGCGACGCTGCTTCCTAAAGAGGGACAGATGCTAGAACAAGGTAAACAGGTAATAAAATCCCAGTTAGCCCAGCCGCAAAATCAAGCTTACCCTAACCAAAATGCCCCTAACCAAATTCCCCATTAACCTGGTTTCTCGATACGCTTACCTACAGCCCTTGCTGCTGCCAATCGGCAGCAGCAAGGGCTGTAGTGTGGCTTCCGGCCAATCATATTTACTACAGAAACGAGGACTTGATATGATACAAGATATTGCTTTTGCTGAGGTTAAGGTTGGTGAAACCGCCAGCATGACTAAAACAATTTCCGAGCATGATATCTATACTTACGCCGGGCTAACGGGCGACTTTAATCCGATTCATGTAAATAGTGAATTTGCTAAGCAAAGTTCGTTCGGCGAGCGCATTGCCCATGGCTTGCTTGTTGCCGGGCTATTTTCGGCGATCATTGGGACTAGACTGCCGGGAGCAAATACCGTTTACCTGAAACAAGAATTGAAGTTCAAAAACCCGGTTAAGATCGGCGACACGGTCACCGCGAGGGTTGAAGTTCTGGAAAAAATCGAACGGGCTAACTGGCTGATTATGCGCACCTTGGCCACTAATCAGAACGGCGTAGTACTGCTTGACGGCAAAGCGACGATAATGAAAAAGTAATATAAAATGCAGAAAACTGACTATAATTTATATTAAGCAGGAAAAAAACGGTAATTTGAGGAATGTTTTATTTAAATTCTTTTGTGGAGGGGTTTTATTGAATATTTTATGGATGGATAAAAACAGTTTCATTGTCCGAAATTTCAGTATTATATTGTCCATCACCGTTTTGCTGTTTATAGCTATCCCGTCGATGACCAAAGCTGAAGCGCTGACAACAGATGATACCGTCAAGGCAACCGAGTTTTACAACAGCGGCTTGGCTAATTTCAAATTAAAACAATTCGAGCAGGCTATCTTAGCTTTGGACAAGGCCATTGCCCTTAACCAAAATTACGAAGACGCCTATGGGTTACGTGGCTTAGCTCATGATGAATTACAGCATTATGAGCAAGCAATTGCTGATTTTAGCAAGTCAATCGACTTTGATCCACGACCAGCCGGCAAATATTATTTACGCGGAAAAAGTTATTTTTCTTCCAACCAGCTTGAACGGGCTATTGCCGACTTTAGTAAGGCGCTCTCTATTAATCCTGAGTTAGGAGAAGCTTATTTATGTCGCGGTTTCGCCTACCTTGATTTAAAACAATTTCAACCGGCCATTGCTGATTTTGATAAAGCCCTTGCCATTAATCCGAAGCATGCTGCCTCTTATTTCAACCGCGGCAAAGCATATTATGGACTAAATAATTCTCAGCAAGCAATTGCCGATTTTAATCAGGCACTTTCCCTTAATTATCAAAACGCAGAAATATATTTTTACCGTAGTCTTGCCTATGCGCAGTTAGAGCAATATGACAACGTCCTGGCTGACTGCGACAAAGCCATTGCCATTAATCCGAATTATATAAAAGCCTACGGGGCTAAGGGAATCACTTACGCATTGCTTGGCCGCAACCAAGAGGCAATCGCGGCGTTCAGGCAATGTATCCGAATTGGCAACAATCCCACCGTTGTCAGCCTCGCCAAACAATCACTTATTAAACTTGGCGACACGACTGCTATTCCGGCAGCGGCAGCAACAACTACCACTTCACTTCCCGCGGAAGATTATCTCAGAGACGGAATGAACAATTTTAAAGCTCAACAATACGAGCAGGCTATCGCCAACTTTGATAAAGCAATTGCTACTAACCCGAAGAGCGATATTGCAGCAGTTAGTTATTTGGGCCGGGGTAATGCTTATTATTCGCTGAAACAATATGACCTCGCCATTAACGACTTTGAGCAAGCGATTAAAAATCAACCTGATTTTGGCTTTGCCTATGCTCGCCGCGGCTCTGCTTATTACGCACTAAAAAAATATGATCAGGCTCTTAACGACTTTGATCAGGCGATTTCTATTAGTAATACGGATGCAATCACTTATTCCTTCCGTGGCCTAACCTATATGGAGCTAAAACGATATAATGAGGCCATCGCTGACTTTAATCAAGCAGCAGCCCTAGACCCCCAGCACGCAGTATCGTATTATACTAACTCCGCCTTTGCTCACCTTTTTGCAAAACAATATGAAGAAGCGGCAGCTGACTTTGACAAAATAATTGCGGTTAATCCCCAGCAAGAACAGGCCTATTACTTTAAAGCCAAAGCATTAATGGATAACTTAAAGCGCCCCCAGGACGCTATTGATGCCTTTCGCCAATATCTTGAGCATGGAACTAATCCCACATGGATTAGCGATGCTAAAACCCAGTTGAGCGCCCTTGGCGTCGAATCTTGATGGTTATTTAATAGGAACCGTGAAGACCATTGAAGCCTTGTATTAGTACGAAAACACCGTACTAATACAAGGCTTCAATGGTCTTTATAAATTGGACCTAATACACAAGATCCGAGATTTAAGATAACCGTTCCAAACATTTACGCAGTCGTTTGTTTATCGCTACCCCAATAATTGTCGCTGAAAAAGCCTTAAATAAATCTCCTGGTATGAAAGGAAGTGCCCCCGCCATAAACGCCTTCTGTATTCCCATGCCGGTAATAAAACTCAGCCACAGTATACCGAACAGGTAAACAAAAATAATGCCGCCGATACTATTTGCCAAAGCTAAACGCCATGGATTATTGTTCGTTCCTTTTAACAATGCAATAACAACGGTTCCTATTAAAAATCCGAAATAATATCCGCCTCTCGGGCCCAAAACAACTCCTACACCTCCGGCAAATCCTGAAAAAACCGGTATTCCTATAGCCCCAATCAAAATGAACGTTAACACACTAAAGCCTGCTTGCCTTGCCGTTAGCATACTTCCCGCCAGCATTATTCCCATACTTTGTCCAGAGACAGGAACAGGACTGAAAGGCAGTGGTATCGAAACAAATCCTAACACCGCCGTTAAGGCAGCAAAAAAAGCTGCGTAAATAAAATCAATTAATTTTCCTTTTGTATTCATTCTATTGCTCCCTTAAGCCAGTATAATTACCAAGCTATCCTCCTTTCTATAGTCGCGGTTTATATTGATAATAATTAGAATACTAGCGGGCTTAATCGCTTATGATAAAAGATACTATTGATTATAATCAATAGTATCTTTTATCATACTTATAATTAATTTGTCTATATTAATTATACTAGCGTATTGGGATAAACGGGTAATATTTTGTATAATTATTGTCATCAGTTATATCCGTTAGAAACAGGCTGACAATTTCAAATTCCGGTTTTAACTCGAAAATAGTCAAATAGTTACCAGCCCTATTTGATTTTATCTTTCCGGCATTGAGGCCGTAATAAATTCTTTGTATTCCGCTAGACGCGTTTTAAACGCATCGGTCTTCATCTTTTCTAACGCTTTAGCAGTATTTACCTTAATATCATTGGCATGAATAAATTTACCTTCCATGGTATCGTGAGCATGCTCCAATTGTTCCTGAGGAAATTCAAACTTAACCTGGTTATTAGCGATGACAATATTTCCTTCTATCCCGCATAGGCAGCAAACAGCTTTTGTATTTTCGCTGGTAATATAAAAGTTTCGGCTATGACAATGCGGGCAAATACCTTTATCACCTTTATATTCCGCATGTTCTATATCGGCTGCCGCTTTGGCTATATTTACGCCAATTTCATGCGCTTTTGCTATTTTTTGGTCATCCGCCGCTATTCCTAACGACCAGCTAAATACTTCGTTATCAATAATTTTCCACATCGGCGTTAACGCGTGGATACCAAAGTCACATTGTACGCCAGTACACCATTCCGAACCGCCAACTGCCATAAATGATACTACTTTATCCGTTAGGTATCTAGGGTCGACCGGTTTCCCACCTTTTTTAGCAAGTTCAGTCGCCAAAATCTGATGTCCTCTATCCATTCTTGGTCCAAACCGATCCATAAGTGTTCTAAAGCTTCCCGTAGCACCTTTTTCAAAAATGGGAATCGAATATATAATTCCGTCTGCACCATATATTTTGTCTAATAGCCAGTCAAAATCATCTTTCAGCACACACATATTGCCTCGACCACTTTGGATAGCTTGCACACATGCGGTACAGCCAGTACAAGGTTTAATGTTCAAATCTAATAGACGGATAAATTCAATTTCTGCGCCCTGCTCTTTTGCTCCTTTAAGCGCTTCTTTACACATGGCATCATTGCCGCCATTTTTGGTTCCGCCTGAAATCGCCAGAATTTTCATGCTATTTCCTCCATATAGTTATTACAGCTAGCATTACTAGCTTATTTTAATCTTCAAAAATAATACTACCACTTTATTTCAAAGATTTTAAATACATTATTAGCATAGAACATTTAGCCACTTTGATTAATTTTTTTTTAGAAACCCAGCTATCATCGGCATACTAAGCCCTAACGGAAATGCAAATACGCTTTATATAAATTATTAGTTATAACGAAATGATTATTATAGCTATGATTAATTAGTTAATTAAATTGGAAGGATTAATCTGGAAAGTATTGAATATTTTGAATATATAGATTGTTAAAAATAAAAAAGTTAGGAGGGAGTACTTATGACTAGTTCTACCAACCAGGCTACTGTTACGAAGGATTCTTTAGCTAATTTGATTGATCTATTTACGGAGTGGAGTTTAAATTGGATTCCCGATTCTATGGTGTTTGTTATATTGCTAACATTAATTGTCTTTGCTATGGCTTGGGGGTTTACCGATCATGGACCATTTCAACTTATTTTAGATTATACTAAAGGTTTTTGGGCCCTGCTGACCTTTGCGATGCAATTATGTTTACTGATTATTACCGGCTTTGTTATTGCTGATTCGAAACCGGTACACTTCCTGATTGTGAAGTTGGTGGATTGGCCGAAGACGGTGAATCAAACTATCGTGATGTATATTTTAGTGGCCGGTTTTGTGAGCTGGCTTCACTGGGGAATCGGAATAATGCTTGGTATTGTTATGGGCCGGGAAATTGCGGTACGCAAACGCGGCTTAGGGTTACATTATCCATTTTTGGTCGGTGTCATTTATAGTATGGGAGTTTTATCAAATGGACCTTCCCAAGCAGCCCAACTGCTTGTCGCCACGCCCGGCCATGTTATGGAAAAGGTTACTGGGGTTATTCCTTTAACGCAAACTACCTTTAGTCCCCATCTTTTGGTTACAGTGCTGATACTTTATATAGGGCTGCCTATTATTATGCTGATGGTTAAGCCGCATCAGAAAGATTCAGTGGAAATTTCTGATGCAACCGCAAAAGAGTTTAGTATGGTAGAGGTCGAAACCGACGTGGAAAGTTTACGCCCGGCCGAACGTCTGGAACGGTCCAAGCTTTTGCTGCCAATAATAGCACTTGGAATATTGGTTTCAGTAGGGAATTTTATTTGGTTAAACGGAATTGGCCGGTTAGATTTGAATACCTTGAACTTTGCTTTTCTGGGATTGGCAATGCTGCTGCATGGTTCGTCTCACCGATTTATGGCTTCGGTAACAAAAGGGGTAACCGCTACAACCGGGATTATAATACAGTTTCCGCTGTATGCGGGTATTTTTGGCATGATAAGTAATTCTGGCCTGGCGCAAATTATTACCGATTGGTTTCTCTCTATTTCAACGGCCCGGACCTTACCCTGGATCGTGTTTCTCTATACGGGAATTATTGACTTTTTTGTTCCATCAGCCGGTTCGAAATTTGTCATTGAGGCACCTTATATTATACCGGCGGCGCAACAGCTCGGCGTCAGCGTTCCGCAGATATTAAACGCCTATACGCAAGGAAGCTGCTGGGTAAATATGCTGCAGCCTTTTTGGGCGTTGCCGGTATTAGGCGCGATGAAGGTGCGGTTTCAAGACATTTTGCCTTATACGTTTATAACTTGGGTTTGGGTTTTAGTTGTTGTGAGTTTTATGTTTCTTGTGTGGCCGAATGGATTTTAAGCTTGTAGAACGTATGGTTTAGAGATTATTACTCTTTAGGGCTCACTAATAAGGCAGTACAAGGCCACTGAAGCCAGGTACTGCCTTATTTTGGTCTTTTGGTGGGGCATGTGGTTTGGGGCCTACGGCCTTATGGATACTCACCAGAGCAAGCAGCAAAGTTAGTGATTTTGTTTGAGTTCAATTTTAATATAAAAAGCATTTATGTATTTGCCTGTCGAATCACGTATCAATTTAAGCCTTAGCATTAAGTCATCTTTTGCATATACTGCGTAATGCAAAGTATATCCAGTTACTCTTATTGTTTTATTAACCCTCTCAAGCTCAGGAGTTTCATATTCACAAATGTACAACCACCCATTCCGTTTAAATTCTTCATTGTACAATTGGAGAAGGGTCTCTTTTTCTTGAATACTATTTAATTCTAGATTGGTTTTATCGGTGGTGTATCCAACAATATTTACCTTTGGAGGATGGTTTATTAAACTCAATTCTTTTTCACTTTGTTTAAAAAGGTTAAAACTATAAAAGGTAAAAATAAGTACTAAAACAGGAAGTACATAGTAACTTAATCGAGGTAGCTTCGTTAGTTTTAACATTTATTATTTCCCTTCGAAAATGCAAAGTTTAAGAAAAATAATAGTAATCACCAATCATAAAAATAGGATTTTTAAAAATTTTATTCAATTCTTTAAGGGGCAACTTAGACATTTAATTTTCTCATTCCTTAGCTGGCAGATGAATAGTCATAAGCGAAGGCAACGTCAGCTAAAATAATATTAAGCACAAGAACATTTTCCTGGTATGAGGCCCAACACTTTACTTGCTGTCATCATCAGTGACAGCACCGTCACTTGTTACAGGTATTGCCTCACCTAAAAAGGTCGGCTTAGGTTTAATAAATTTTGCAAAAAAGAAATCTTTATTACGCGCAGCAATTTCCCGCTGTCGATAAACCTTCATCAACGCTTCACCATAATCGTGTTTATCGGATGCAACTCCATACGCATCAAGGCCCAACTGTCTAGCAATAAAAACTGCCCGAAAAAGGTGGTACTTTTGGGTTACGATAATGATCTTTTTGGCATCAAAAATATCTCTGGCTAGATAGACGCTTTCATATGTACTAAACCCAGCATGATCCATTAAGATATTTTCGGCTGGTATTTTTTCATTTTTGAGAAAACTCTTCATGGCATTTACTTCATCATAATCGTTTTGACCATGATCGCCACTCACAATTATTTTATCCGCTTTTCCCTTTTCATAAAGTTCTTGGGCTACGCTTAGCCGATCATTAAGCATACTCGATACTGTACCATCGGGAAAAACATATGCGCCAAGAACAAGAATAGCATCCGCCTTTGTCAGTTCATCAGGATTAACTATATATTTTCGTGCATTTTGCTCTACATAATAATCAATAGACAAAGCGACTATGGTAACGGCTACTGCCGCTACCAGGATTACCTTAATTATTCGTACAATATGCTTCTTCAATAAACCCATCCCTTCCATAAAATTAATTAATCAATATACCCGCCATTATCTATGAAATCGACCGTTTTTTAATTTTATATAGATATAATTACCTATTGACAAATACTATTCCTTGAGACTAAGGTCTCTATTACAGTGTATAAAAGCGGGACAATAATCCTATTAAACTATTACAAGAGGCAAAAAAATTACCTAACCCTAAGTTAAGTAATTTAGCATAAGTTTAAATAGTAGAAGGCTTCTGATCAGTTTATAAACTCATTTCGGGATGAGGAACGCAAGCCATTTAACTCTGGAAAGCCAAAATAGCCGCTAGTGTAGCCAATTTTTATTTTGATGGCGGGCGGGGATTTTCGGAGCGGCGAATGATCTTTTCATATTTACGGTATGGTTTACAAAGGAAATAAACCTACTACAATTCTTTTCTCAATAGCTCTATCGGATTAGCGTAGGCTAAACCACCACACCTTAAATTGTTATTCACCCATTTACTGAATTCGATCATATTACTACTACTACTGGGTAGATAATCTTCAATTTTCCATGGTATATATGAATAAGAAAATCGTTAATTTGGCTCAATACGCTACGGTCATATGTTTTCGTATAAATTATATCTTTGCAATACTCATGATAGGCTGTTATCTTATCGACAGAAACACCATCAGCCGCTTAATTTTTCTTCAATGGCCGATAATACAACACAATAGTATAGCGGGTTTGATTGTTAATTAACATAACGTTTTTACGTTTATCAAACAAAAATAGAGTAGCGAACCATTCATAAAACGGTGCGCGCCTAATCGGCGTTATGTTATTTGGCAACTTTATTTTCATGACATCTGCTAGTTTTTTCGTACATTCGATGAGCATTATTTTCTCATTTTAACCAAAAATGTTTTTATTCAACAATCCCAGTAAATCCTATATTTTCGCTTTCTTGCCGATCCCTGATAATAATAAATACGCTGTCAATTGATTCAAACTTACATTTTCCTCTTTTGCTCATTCTGCTAATGTTTTGTGTAATGACTTTGGTACTAGCACAACGAATTATGGTATTATTTCTAATACTATCAGTATCAAAATTGACGGAGAATATAGCGAAACCGCCACAATAATTCGCCGACTTCGATAACCACAGCACTAAACTTTAAACTGAGCAACAGTAACCCGCAGTTCTTCTGCTAAATCAGCTAAATGATGGCTAGCTGAAGATATTTCTTCCATTGAAGCAGCTTGTTCCTCAGTTGCTGCCGATATGTTTTGGGTCTGTCCGGAAATATCATGTCCTATAGAGGTTAGCTCATTCATGGTATCAAGTATTTGCTGACTCAGTATGGTTTGTTTATTCATAGTTTCAGATGTTTGTAATGCAATACTGGCTACTTGTTTTAAGTATTCATCGATAGCGTTAAAAGTTGTTCCGGCATGGTTAACAATCTCGGTCCCACGATGCACTTCTTTCGTACCATTAGTCATAGCAACAACGGCCTCATCGGTTTTTCCTTGTATATTACTAATTAATTCGCCAATTTGTTTGGCAGCTTCCTGCGATTGTTCGGCAAGTTTCCTGACCTCATCGGCAACTACGGCAAAGCCTTTCCCTTGTTCTCCCGCCCGGGCCGCTTCAATCGCTGCGTTTAACGCCAACAAGTTAGTTTGTCCGGCGATACCTGAAATAGTTTCTACAATTTGACTAATTTCTTTAGATCGTTCCCCAAGTTCAGCAACCACTTGGGCTGAAGTATCTACTGTATTACGAATACTAGTCATTTGATTGATGGCACTGGCCACAGCCTTATTTCCCTCATTGGCCGCAGTTACCGCTTTGTTAGTAATTTCTACAGCGGTACTTGTTTTTGCCGCTTCTTCTTTAGCTCCTTGGGCAATGTTTTTTACCATTCCTAAAGCTTCGGTCAAGGCATTTCCTTGGGTTTCAATTTTCTGGGCGGTTACAGTAATGGATGTGGCAACTTGATTCGCGGCTTGCGCCGACTGTTCAGCAGTAGCTGTCATTTCTTCCGAAGAGGCTGATACTTGCTCCGCTGAGGTAATAATCTGCCGCACTAAATTTTGCAAATTGCTACCCATGGTTTCAAAAGCTGTCCCTAAACGTCCTATCTCGTCGCGTGAGGTAATTCCAAGTTTTTCTATGCGAATATCACCAATGGCAATACGGTTTGCTACCAATTCTAATTGAATCAGCGGCTTGGTCATTTTCGCTACAATAAAGTAAATAATAAAGATTACTATAATTAACAGCACTAAAATAGTTAGTAGTGAAATTCTTCTAAGGCTATTAAGGCTGGCCGTTACTTCTTTTTGTGGTACTGTAACTCCCATTGACCAGTTAGTTCCCTTAATTGGGGCATAAGCCATATATTTTGCCGCACCGTTATATTGATAACTGGCTATTCCATTGCCACCTTTTACAGCTTGTTCGACGGCAGCTTTAAGCTCCGGCGAGCCATTGTCATCGGTTAATAGGTTCGATTTATTTACTAACTCCTTATCCGGGTGAAAGAGAGTAAGCCCATCATTACGCATCACATAGGCATAACCAGTGTCTCCAATTTTCACACCTAAAATAATTTGCTCTACCGCCTCAATATTTATGATTCCAAGCAATACTCCAATAATTTTATCGCCATTTTTAATCGGTGTAAAAACAGGTACTACCAATTTATTAGTTGCTGGGGATATACTGGGATCTCCTATAAAAGTCTCTCCGTTCAGAGCATTTTGAAATGGAAGTTTACCAGCTAAGTTTGTACTTCTTCCATGAACTTCATTTCCTTTTCCGTTTCGATCGGTCCAAACTATTGATTCATAAATAGGGTTATTGTTCATTTCAGCCTTAAGATAGTTTCGAATGGCATCATTATCACCGCTGCTTAAAATTGGAGATCTAGCTATCAGCTGGAATTTGCCATTATTGTTTTCAAAAAAGCTTTCAACCTGTTCTGATCCTTTATTCGCTAAAGATGTCAACTCTTGTTCTGTATTATGGAGAATTATAGATCTTGTTTGTGAAAAATCTAAAAAAGACAGTAATCCAAGAGAAACTACAAATAAACCGATTGTTACTATCGCTAACTTTAGCTTAATACTCATATTCATAGCGAAACCTCCGAAACCTTTTTTACAAATCTAAATATCAGTTAGGTACTAGATTAACAATGATTTTAACTATTTATACTTATTTTTGTTTATTACAGATGGCCCTGCGCTAACGGTGCAGGGCCATCTGTCTTACTTATTGGCTGTTCTGTTTAATTTTAGTGTGCAACGTCTCGTTGGTCGTTTTGCAGCTCATACGCTACATATTCAAGGTTACCGGCAAACGGAAATTCCCCCATTTTTTGATAGGCCTTGCTGGCTGGTGTATGCCTGTCCCTTCCTATATCTAGAGACTCAAGGGTCAAAGTTACCCGGCACGTTTGTGGCATAGCCACTTCTCCGCTCACTGTGTTATTAATATACAAGCGTCCTATTCCAGCGAACGGACCCGTCTTTTTAAACTCGAACTTCAGCGTAGATGCGCCAACCGGCACTTCTATGTTCGATTCTGCCTTATATACGGTCCCGAATAGATTGTACTCGTATATCAAATGGTTGTTTTTTAGATATAAGGTATACCCGGCAAATTGGTCGCCCATAGCAACCAGAACGCCATTTTGTGATTTAGCGGAGCGGGTTACCGGCACTGTAATTGTATAGGAGCGATTATTAATTTTAGGAGCGGCGTCAGAATTAATGGGTCCAACTCCAGAATAATATTTAAAGCTATTTCGCGCATTTACTGCGTCTGAAGCCCCCGCCGCCAGCTGAGCAAATGAAAATTCTTGTAATGATGCTTTATGTTTCTTGGCTTCTTGACCCCAAAGGGCTTGCAAGTCTTTAAGGGTATCGGGATATTCTCCAGCTACATCGTGAACTTCAGCAAAGTCAAGATTAAGGTTATATAGTTCCCATTTGTCCTGCTCGAAGGATTGTCCCCTTTTATGCGTAGCAATCGCTTTCCAGCCGTCCTTATATATGGAACGATCTCCACCAACAATATAGTATTGAATGGTGTGATTAGTTGCTGTTTCCGGATTACTGAAGGTATCGGCAATACTGATTCCATCCATCGGCAGCTGATCGATTCCCTGGAAGGTCTTCGGGGCCTCAAGGCTCAATACATCGAGTACCGTTGGGGTAATATCGGTCACATGCACATACTGACTGCGAATCTCACCGGTTGCCTTGATTTTCTCAGGCCAGTGAATTATCAGCGGGTCACGCACTCCGCCGTTGTAAACTTCTCCCTTATATCCCTTGAACGGCGTATTGCTTACCATCCCCCAGCCGCTTGGGTAAACCGCTTCGAATTTTGGTCCGCCCATTTCGTCAATATGGGCTAACAGGTCTTTTACCGCCGGCTTAACCCCATTCATACTTTTAGCAAAATCATCCGAGCCATTATCTCCACCGGAATTAGTTCCCCCATTATCGGAGATAAGAACAAGCATGGTATTGTCAAACTGACCTGTAGTTTTTAAGAACTCAACCAGCCGTCCGATTTGTTCATCAGCATAAGTAAGATATCCGGCATACGTTTGTTCAAACCGCGCAAACAGCCGTTTTTCATCATCTGACAAGTTGTCCCATGCTTTAACTTTAGGATCTCGCGGCGTAAGTTCGGCAGCAGCCGGGATTATCCCTAATTGTTTCTGGCGTTCAAACCGCGCCTCACGGATTGCATCCCAGCCTTTATCATAGACGCCATTATACATGTCGATGTATTTTCTCGGAGCTTGAAGCGGGGAATGCACCGCACTAAAGGCGACATACAGGAAATATGGTTTATCGGGAGTAACGGATACCTGATCGGTCACAAATTGTATGGCATGATTAACCAGGTCCTCGGAAAACTGGTAGCCTTTGGTTTTTGGCGTTTCAACCATATGGTTGTCGTAGATTAACTGTGGATCACATTGGTCGGTTTCCCCGTCTAAATACCCATAAAACCGTTCAAAGCCTTTCGCTAGGGGCCAATAATCAAACGGGCCTGCCGCCGTTACTTGGTGAGTAGGTGCTAGATGCCATTTTCCTACGCCCATGGTACTAAAGCCATTGGCTTTAAGAAGCTGCGCTACTGTAGCCGCCGAATCTTTGACCCGCCCCCGATAATCCGGACTGCTTGGTCCAAAATCAAAGTTGGCGACATGTGCCATTCCCACGGCATGGTTGTCCCGTCCCGTCAGGAGCGAAGCTCGGGTAGGCGAGCACATCGGACAAGCATTAAAATTGTTGTACTTTAAGCCATTGGCCGCTAGCTTATCAATGTTAGGAGTTTTTATTTCCGAGCCGTAACAGCCAAAATCCGAATACCCCATGTCGTCAAGCACGATATATACGACATTGGTTTTCGGGACTTTATTTTCCTGTTTTGGCGCATTAGGCTGAATTTCAGTACTAGGATCGCCAACTGCGGCCATAGCCGGCATTGTCATGTTGACGGTTGTCGCAAGTGCCATGCCGACTGCTGACATTTGCATTAGCAAATTCTTTTTCATTTTACCATTCATAGGTTTCACCTCTTAATAAAAGTTTCCTGAGCTGACCTCAGGAAACTTTTACTTTATTTTCGAAATCTAATTCAGTATCTCGGAACAGGTCACATCATTATCATACTGGCACTATTAGAAAAAGAAATCCATTTGTGCACGATACACTTTGAAGTTTGCTTGACTAGTAATTTGCTTACCGTCCAATACAAACGTAGTAAGCATTACATTTTTGGCAAATACATATTGGCAGCCATATGATTGACCTTTAAAACCTTCATAGTAATTGCCATAAAAATCACTTACGCAACCACCGTTGAGGGTAGAATTTGCCGGGATATTATGATACGCCACCCATAGATCGTAAGAGTGCAACACCGGCTTTTTGCCCCATGGCAAAGCCTGCTTGTACGTCAACTGGGCGAAAGTGCCTCGGTTGGGTGAACTTAAATTAGATTGGGCGGTAGCCGCCATGAATTTTAAATTCTGTACAACTTTAGTATCAAACCCGATTTCTTTATAATCAGCATTAGGGGTTTTGTGATAAGCCATCTTTATATTAGCAGTTTTCGAAACCGCAAAATCGAACTCGGCGTACTTATACGGAGTACGAAGCGTTGAGTCCATAATCGTACCAAGAGGGCCTGGGTTACGACCATAAAATAGCGTAGTTGTTACGACATCGCCGCCGAATTTTGCCTTAACGCCTTTAAGGGGACCACCGTAAATGTCTTCGGAAGAAGCGACCATGCCATAAGCAGGAATAAATTTAAATTCACCTGCGACAAGTTGTACTTTTTTATCGATATTTGTGATAACACATAAAGTGTTAACCTTATTATAGTCTCCAGTAGATACAGTATCATCAACTCTATCTGATGAATTTAATAGGTTTTTATGGGCTATGGTTTCAATACCGACTACCGTATCTTCATTCACTCTGATATCGGTTTGCAGGTCAAGGTGAGCAGCTTCAGTAATTTTAGAAGTGGAAGCGGTTTTTTTCCAGTCATAACGGAACCCTAAGAAGCCTCTTATGTTCACTTGATCCGCTTTTTCTTCCACTGCCTTTAAACGGACTCCAATGCTTTTAAGCTCATTTTCAAATTCAACAGCCAATTTATCAATAATTGCCCGATCTGTCGCATCGGCCTTATCACTTTTCTCCATCGCCCGCGCAACAAACATCGCCATTTCATATCGCGTAATTGTACGGTTTCCATCAAAATTACCCGAGTTCTCAAGAATTCCATCTTTTGCAAGTTTATTGACTGCACTATATGCCCAATGGTTAGCTGGAACATCAGCGAAAGCACCTGCAAAGGCCATACTGGAAAAGCTAAGAATAAAAATCATCATAGTAAGTAAGACAATACCTTTTTTCATAAAATCCCCAACCTTTTTTATAAATTGCTTTTAACCGAGCAGAAAAAATTCTTTTAATTCACACCCACTACTAACTTCATGTTGTCTCCACCGTAGCATTATCCCTATGTTTCAATCCTACGTCGACTCCTAAGTATAGCGAATAACCCTGACCACATCACCTCCCGAATCATCATACTTTGTTATTAAATAGAGTTCTTTCGACATTATTATACTTTTTCTCTGTGTCACAGCTGTGTCAAGATTCACATAATTTACTCTATTTAGTCAATAACATCTATTTTATGCAATAAATACGTCTACATAAACCACAGCAGGAATCTAACTAAAAGCAAAGAAAATTACTATACTAGATGTCTAAATTATCCGTTCGTATAAATTCAAAGGTGGGTATTATGGCAAAAATATTGATAGTCGATGACGAAGCTACCACTCGCAATACTCTTTCCTGGTACTTACAAAAAGAAGATTTCCAAGTATTCACATCTGTCAATGGCGAAGATGCTCTATTAATGGAAACCTCGATTCAACCCGATTTAATTATTCTTGATATTATGATGCCAGGAATGTCAGGCTGGGAGGTTGCTAGAAATATTCCGCGTAAAGTACCAATCATTTTTCTTACTGCATTAGGTCAGGAAACCGATAAGCTTACTGGTTTTAATCTAGGTGCTGACGATTATGTCACCAAACCCTTTAGTCCGCGAGAGCTGGTAGCACGAATAAAGGTAACTTTACGTCATTATGGAAAATTCAACCAGGAAGATTTCCTCATATTCCCCCCTTTTCAAATTAACGCAAATTCAAAAAGCGTTAAGGTCAACCAAGTACAACTCTGCCTGACTACCAAAGAGTTTGATTTACTTTTATTTTTAGTGCGTCATTCCAATACTATTTTTTCACGTGAAAGCCTAATCACCAATGTTTGGGGCTATGAATATGACGGAGATGCGCGGGTTATTGATACAACTATAAAAAGGTTGCGCCACAAATTAGGTGAACACCGCGATTGTCTAAAAACGATCCGCGGCGCAGGATATATGCTAGGGGTTATTGATAATGCCTAAAAAACACTATTTTTCTCTTTGGTATTTAATGAGTCATGTCACTGCTGTTTTACTAATATTGCTTTTTTTACTAGTGTTTCACATATATATTTTATCTGTATACAAGATTCCCCCCATACTATTCGAAAAACTAGTAAGCGTTCATGAATACCTAGCTCCCCGACTAGAAGAAGGAAGTGTTGACGACTTACCCGTCACTTTAGAAATTATTGGAAAAGCGCTTGGGGGTACAGTGTGGCTGGCCGATATAAACGGTAATCCCTTAGTTGGAACGCCATCCAAAAACTTTTACAGTACCGCTATCCCCTTCCCTTTGCCTGAGCAAAAAACAACTCTGACTACTACCAATTATTCTGATGGAACCTCTCGAATAATTGCCATTAAGGTTAAGGTTCAAGGACAGCCCTCTTATTTAATGGGTGACTTTGGTTATTCAACCATAACAGCATTTTTATACCAAAGAAGCCGGGATTTCATCGCGGCCCCGGCCTTTATTGGCCTTTTAATCTCAACATTGCTTGGATTTTTTATGTATAACCGTTTGAGATTGAATATTGCGGATATTACAAACGCTGCGGAAGGTTTTGCATCTGGAAACTACGCCAGTAGATCTAAAATTATAGGAAAAGACGAACTGGCACGCCTGGGCCAAACCTTTAATAGTATGGCTGATACGATTGTTCATACCCAACAAACCAGGCGCGAGTTTTTTTCTAATATAGCCCATGAATTAAAAACACCTTTAGGCAATATCCAATGTATTACGGAAAGTCTCCAAGACGGAATTGCCTCAAACGATAGTGAACGTCAGCAATATTTTACGATGATTTGTGATGAAACGGCTAAGTTGAACCATATGGTAAACAACCTTTTAGACCTCGAGAAACTTGAGACTCAACAACATCACTTTTCCAAACAACTAATAGATTTAAAAGAGCTCCTGCTTCAACAGGAAGCCAGCATTAAACCACTGTTACAAAAAAAAGAGCTTTCGTTAACTCTTCGTTTAGATACTGACAAACATTATATTCTGGCTGATGGAATCAATTTGACAAAGGCTCTCGAAAATTTTTTGGTAAATGCTATAAAATGGTCTCCCCCTTCATCTAATATCGATTTAGCATTGACTGAACAGGGAGACCATTTATTAATTTCTATTTCTGATCGGGGACCGGGAATTCCAGAAAAAGAAATTCCTTTTATTGGAGAACGTTTTTACCAAAGCCAACAGCCTCATAACTTTTTCGCAGGAGGAACCGGACTGGGGCTGGCTATTGGCCGAAGTTTAATAACTAGCATGGGAGGAACGTTCGCAGTCTTAAGCAAGCAGGGACAAGGAACTACTTTCACGTTATCTTTCCCCATAGCAACATGATTTCAATAGCAAGTTGCTGAGAAATTGTTCTGTTTACGACAAACAAGAACGAAGTTTAAGAACGGCGTCGTACTGGGTGACGGCAAAGTGACGATAATGAAAAAGTATGCAAAAGCCCCGCGCCGCTTCATTAGGATCGGCGCGGGGCTTATATGATTTAGCATTTTAATATTCGGGAGACTGGTTGTTTACCTTAACAATAAGTGGACCTTTAATTACATCCATTACTTTCGCTGGCGATAAGTTGTTTTCAATCAGCTGACGCATGACTTTCATATACGGATGTATATGCCGGAAATATTTCTTATACCCGGCACACAGGTAATTTAGTCCGGCTTCACCGTCCGGCGTCTGTAAAAAACGGTGTTTCGGGCATTCGCCGTGACAGGCAAATTCGGCTTCACAGGTTCGGCAATAACTGGGTAGTCCTTCTTTTTTAGCCAAACCAAAGCGATGCTGCTGTTCTGATTGTACCATTTTTGCCGGTGTAGATATAAGAATATTGCCCAGTTGATATTCAGGGTAAACATAGTGGTCGCAGGAATACACTGTACCGTCATGTTCCATAACCAGCGCCTCACCGCACTGGTTAGCAAACACGCATACTGTAGCCGCTAGCCCCAGCCAGGCTTCTAACGCCCATTCAAAATTCATAACGTGAAGGTTACCTACGTCATTTCTTACCCATTCGTCAAAAATGGTGATAAGGAAATTCCCATATGCTTCCGGCTCGACCGTCCATTGGGTAATGCCTGATGTAGGGTGCGATACAGGTGTCCCGTGACGTAGTCCCAGCTTAACCGCTTTTATATCGGGCTGTCGCTCAACAATCGGGATAAACTGAATAAATTTAACGTCGTTGTTTTTAAAAAACTGATATATGGCTAACGCCTGATAGGCTGATTCTTTGGTGACACAACAAAGTACATTAACCGGAATGTCATGTTTTTGCAATAATCGAAGTCCCTGCATTACTTTGGTGAAAGTCGGTGCTCCCGTTGGGCTAAGCCGGTACCGATCATGAATGGCCTCCGGTCCGTCTAGGCTGAGTCCAACCAAAAATTCATTTTTTTTCAGGAAGTAGCACCAGTCTTCATCTAGTAAGGTTCCATTGGTCTGCAACGAATTAACAATCTTTTTATCACCGGCATATTTTTTTTGTAAAGCAACGGCTTGGCGAAAGAAAGCTACCCCTAATAGGGTTGGTTCGCCGCCCTGCCATACAAAGGGAACTTCCGGGGCTTTAGCGGCTGCTATGTATTTTTGAATATAGGTTTCCAGAACTTCATCTGACATATGGAAATTTTGCGACTGCGAAAATAATGCCGTTTTTTCCGTGTAAAAACAATACTCGCAGTTTAAATTACACTGCGGCCCAATGGGCTTTGCGAGAATATGGGCGATATTGCGGGCTTGTTCCATTCTTATCCCCTCATACGTATTTATTATGCTGGCCCTGATCTTTTCGATACAGGGCCAGTTATTTAGAATTTATCCTCTGGTTAGTTTTAGTTGGCAATTTCTCGTTGGTCGTTTTGCAGTTCATAGGCTACATATTGAAGATTACCAGCAAATGGAAATTCACCTAGTTTCTCATACGCCTTGCTTGCTGGCGTATGCCTGTCTCTCCCAATGTCTAGCGACTCAAATGTCAAATTTACCCGGCACGTTTGTGGCATAGCCACTTCCCCGCTCAGCGTGTCATTAATATACAAGCGTCCTACTCCCGCAAATGGTCCTGTCTTTTTAAACTCGAACTTCAATGTAGATGCGCCAACTGGCACCTCTATGTTCGATTCTGCTTTGTATACGGTCCCGAATAGATTGTACTCATATATCAAATGGTTGTTTTTTAGATATAAGGTATACCCAGCGAATTGATCGCCCATAGCAACTAGAACACCGTTTTGCGTTTTAGCGGTACGGCTTACCGGTACTGTAATCGTGTAAGAGCGGTTGTTAAGTTTAGGAGCGGCATCAGAATTAATTGGTCCCACTCCAGGATAATATTTAAAGTTGTTTCGCGCATTTACTGCGTCCGGAGTTCCGGCAGCCATCTGCGCAAATGACATTTCTTGCAACGACGCGTTATGTTTCTGGGCTTCCTGACCCCAAAGAGCTTGCAAGTCTTTAAGGGTATCGGGATATTCTCCAGCTACATCGTGAACTTCAGCAAAGTCAAGATTAAGGTTATATAGTTCCCATTTGTCCTGCTCGAATGGTTGTCCTCTTTTATGGGTAGCAAGCGCCTTCCAGCCAGCCTTATATATGGCACGATCTGCCCCCATGGTATAGTATTGAATGGCGTGTTGGGTTGGCGCTTCCGGATTACTAAAGGTATCGGCAATACTGGTTCCATCCATCGGCAGCTGATCGATTCCCTGGAAGGTCTTCGGGGCCTCAAGGTTCAATTCATCGAGTACCGTTGGGGTAATATCGGTCACATGCACATACTGGCTGCGAATCTCACCGGTTGCCTTGATTTTCTCAGGCCAGTGAATTATCAGCGGGTCACGTACTCCGCCGTTGTAAACTTCTCCCTTATATCCCTTGAACGGCGTATTGCTTACCATCCCCCAGCCGCTTGGGTAAACCGCTTCGAATTTTGGTCCGCCCATTTCGTCAATATGGGCTAACAGGTCTTTTACCGCCGGCTTAACCCCATTCATACTTTTAGCAAAATCATCCGAGCCATTATCTCCACCGGAATTAGTTCCCCCATTATCGGAGATAAGAACAAGCATGGTATTGTCAAACTGACCTGTAGTTTTTAAGAACTCAACCAGCCGTCCGATTTGTTCATCAGCATAAGTAAGATATCCGGCATACGTTTGTTCAAACCGCGCAAACAGCCGTTTTTCATCATCTGACAAGTTGTCCCATGCTTTAACTTTAGGATCTCGCGGCGTAAGTTCGGCAGCAGCCGGGATTATCCCTAATTGTTTCTGGCGTTCAAACCGCGCCTCACGGATTGCATCCCAGCCTTTATCATAGACGCCATTATACATGTCGATGTATTTTCTCGGAGCTTGAAGCGGGGAATGCACCGCACTAAAGGCGACATACAGGAAATATGGTTTATCGGGAGTAACGGATACCTGATCGGTCACAAATTGTATGGCATGATTAACCAGGTCCTCGGAAAACTGGTAGCCTTTGGTTTTTGGCGTTTCAACCATATGGTTGTCGTAGATTAACTGTGGATCACATTGGTCGGTTTCCCCGTCTAAATACCCATAAAACCGTTCAAACCCTTTCGCTAGGGGCCAATAATCAAACGGGCCTGCCGCCGTTACTTGGTGAGTAGGTGCTAGATGCCATTTTCCTACGCCCATGGTACTAAACCCATTGGCTTTAAGAAGCTGCGCTACTGTAGCCGCCGAATCTTTGACCCGCCCCCGATAATCCGGACTGCTTGGTCCAAGATCAAGATTGGCGACGGTTGCCATTCCCACGGCATGGTTGTCTCGTCCCGTCAGGAGCGACGCTCGGGTGGGTGAGCATAGCGGACAAGCATTAAAATTGTTGTACTTTAAGCCATTAGCCGCTAGCTTATCAATGTTAGGAGTTTTTATTTCCGAGCCGTAACAGCCGAAATCCGAATACCCCATGTCGTCAAGCACGATATATACGACATTGGTTTTCGGGACTTTATTTTCCTGTTTTTGTGAGTTGGCCTGAGTTATCGCACTCTTGTCACCAGTTGCCGCCATAGCCGGCATCGTCATGTTGACGGTTGTCGCAAGTGCCATGCCGACTGCTGACATTTGCATTAGCAAATTATTTTTCATTTTACCAGTCATGCTTTCACCTCATTACGATAATTAATAGGATTTTGATAAGCTTTGTATTATTTTAAGTAACTAATACAGCAACTTCTTCTTAGATAGTTCTACATAAACCTGCTTATTAAATACCAAGTAGACATAGCCCCCAGATTTCTAAAACCATTCCCTATCTTCTATTTTAAATTTCTGTTGTGTCACGAATGTGTCAAATAGAAATATACAATATTTGATATTATCTGTTGTTTAACTATAGTTTACAGTTTTAGCGTTAGCAATTTTTTCAACAGTAACTTCAGCTAATATCTTTTTAAACTGAATTGCAAACATAGTAACTGTTGTTATGACAGCAATAATATCCGCTATTGGTTCTGCAATTAATACAGCTAAAACCTTATCCTGAAAAAACAATGGCAAAATATATATTAATGGAATCAACAGAATGACTTTACGCAACAATGCATTGAACAACGAATATTTTGCTTGTCCTACGGCTATAAAGGTTTGTTGACAGGCAATTTGTGCCCCAATAATAAATGTAGCTGCCATATATATTCGCATTGCCCATACCGTAGTCTCTAAAAGACTAGGGTCACTACTGAATAAAGAAGCAAACATTCTTGGAAATAACATTACCATTGCACAATATACAGAAGTAAAGCTTATTGCACAAGTTATCAATAATTTAAATGTTTTTTTCACTCTTGCCTTGTTTTTAGCACCATAATTATAACTTATAATTGGTTGTGCTCCCTGCGTTAATCCAGTTAGTGGAAGCATTAATATTTGCATTAAACTAGCAATAATTGTCATTGCCCCTACTGCTATATCTCCACCATATTTTTGCAAAGAAGAATTAAGCGCAACATTTAAAAGACTCTCCGTGCTTTGCATTACAAAAGGAGCAATTCCTAAAAAAATTACAGGAATTATTATAGACTTTTTTATCTTCATATTTTTTTTACGTAGTTTAAGCTTTGTTTTATTTCCAAGCAAAAATTTTAATGTCCAAATAGCCGAAACAGATTGAGCTATTATATTTGCAAAAGCTGCACCTTTTACCCCCATTTCTAAGCCAAATATAAAAATAGGATCAAGGATTATACTTATAACTGCCCCTATAACAACTGAAATCATACTAATTTTAGCAAAACCTTGTGTTGAAATAAAAGTATTCAATCCCAACGTAATTTGTACCAATACGGTACCACATACATAAACATTCAAAAAGCTTAGTGCATAGGGAAGTGTTTCCGTACTTGCACCAAACATTAATAGTAGTCTCTCTCCAAAAACCAGAAAAAATATTGTTAATATAATAGATATCTCTATTATGGCAACAAAACAATTTCCTAAAATATTTTCTGCTTCGTCATTTTTATTTTGCCCCATCTTAATAGCAGCTTGAGGAGCTCCTCCCATCCCAATCAAAGAACTAAATGCCGAAATAATCATTATAATGGGAAATGTTAATCCTACCCCGGTTAAAGCATTTGCTCCTATATTGGGAATATGTCCTATATAAATACGATCAACAATATTATAGAGCATATTAACTAACTGAGCGGTAATAGACGGTACCGTTAAGCTAATTAGTAATTTTCCTATACTTTTTGTTCCTAATTCATTTCTTTCTGCCTTAATCATTTTATCTCCTGATTTATTCTTCTAATTCATCAGCTATATTGCGATGTACCTTGTTTAGTATCCGCACTAAAACTTTAGTTTCCTCTAGCGTGATATCACGACTAATAATTTCAGTGGAACTCTTTTGAATTGACTTCAGTTTTTTTACTATTGGAATTGCTGCCGGCTCAATTTTCAGGCGAATAGATCGCTTATCGTTTGGGTCAATCTCAGAGGAAAGATAGCCTCTTGTTAATAAAGAGTCTACCGATTTAGAAATCAATGATTTTGATAATGCTCGATATTCTGCAATATCCTTTGCTGTATCTAATAATTTATTATTGTACAGAAACAGAAGTACATCGGCTTCACTTTGGGTTAACTGCAATTCCGCTAAAATGGAGCGAAACTTTTTTTCATACAGCTTGTTAATTTTCCAACTCAACGAGAACAAACGAAGATATTTATTTAATTTAACGTCTTTATTCATATAACCCCCAGTAAAATATTAGTTCAATATTGAACTAATATTAGCATGTTTTTTATTAATATTCAACTTAGTTAAGCGATTTTTATACAAAGCAGGAAGACGCTACACGCCTTCCTGCTTTGTTGCTTCCATCCATTAGCCTTTTTTCTGCTAGATCGTTATTCATCCCCTAATTTTGTATCCACTTTTCTATCCCGGAACAAACATTTTATCAAGTTCGGCTATAATATCATCAAGGATGCTAATTTACATAGAAGTTATTTCTACAGGTTAGACACATTTCTTTCAGCCTTTACAGACAATAGTTTATATGCTAAACTATTGCCATGACAAAACACATATTACATCAAACTAATAACTCTACTAATTGTCCAGCAGGAAGTCTTAGCTTAAGTATCGTACGATTAATTATGCACTTTAAACGCCTTGATCGCATCCCACGTAATTTTGGGTCTGCTGGTCTTTTGACACTTAGTGAAATTCACACTATTGATGCTATCGGCTGTGGAAACGGTATTCTGATGAGTGAATTGGCGGCTCGCTTGAGTATTACAAAAGGAGCAGTTACTCAAATAATCAGCCGGCTGGAGCTTAAAGAACTGGTTCGACGTGTTACACACCCTACGGACTCCAGGTATACTATCGTCTCTTTGACAAAAACCGGCTTACTTGCTTATCAAGCTCATACTGAGTTCGATCAAGAATTATATCGTAAATTTAGCACCGATGTGTCTCCTGATGAAATGGAAACTTTTAAAAGATGTCTTGATAAACTTTGTCACATTTTAGAAGAATAATTTTTTTGGGCTAATAGTTTAGTACATAAACTATTATTATATGACACTAATTAAGAAAGGGTGACTATATTTTGGAAAAAAAGCTTCCTTTGCTAGCGGTTGACGAGGTAAAAGTAACGATAATTACGGACAATACGATTGATGTATTTATGACCGGCAATAACACAGTCCATAGGTTTAATGGTTCTAATTGTTCAATTCCCTCGGTTATTACCGATGATGGTCTTTCACCACTTATCGCTGAGCATGGATTTTCTGCAATGATACAGGTGAAATACGGAAATAAACAAGGCTCGGTATTATTGGATACAGGGATAAGTCCCTGTGGTACTGTCCACAACATGAGTACGCTAGGAATTAACGTGAGTGATATGCAAGCAATTATCCTCAGTCATGGTCATATGGATCATACTATGGGATTACCTTGTCTTGTTGATAAGGTAAATCGACCGCCAATCCCCCTTATCGCTCATCCTGATGCGTTTTTGGAGCGAAAAGTAATAATGCCTGGTGGTAATGAGGTAAATGTTTCAGCTCCCAAACTGACCTCATCCCAACGAAATAATATTATTATGGTTACTAAGCCTGATCCAACGCTTTTAGTTGATAACACGATTCTTGTTTCCGGTGAAATTGATCGAACTACGGATTTTGAAACAGGGTTTCCAGTTCATTACACCAAACGCAATGATCAGTGGGAAAACGATCCATTAATATTGGATGATCAGTGTGCTATTGTCAATGTTAGGGGACAAGGGTTAGTTGTAATAACCGGTTGTTGCCATGCTGGAGTTATCAACTCTATCCGTTATGCTCAAGCCTTGACTGGATGTCACCAAATATTAGCCGTATTAGGTGGTTTTCACTTAACCGGCGGTATATTTGAAAAAATTATTTCTCCGACCATTGCTGAATTGAAGAAGATTAATCCAACCTATTTGATGCCGGGCCATTGCACTGGCTGGTCTGCGATCCATCAAATTGCTCAGGCAATGCCGGAGGCGTTTATCCCAACTAACGTAGGTACTACATTAGTTTTCCCGGCAAAATGAGCCTAATTAAAAAGAGCCATAAATTTATATCGATTCTAAATTTTCTTTGTAATTAATTGTTTAGAATAGAAAAAGGAGTTATTAATGGCTAAAATAAGCGTTTGTCCTTGGTGGCTTGGCTATTTTTTAATCAATCCGTTACGACGTTTTCTACATAATCCGGCTGAGATTATCGCCCCATATATTAAAGAAGGTATGACAGTGGTTGAGCCTGGACCTGGGATGGGTTTTTTTACCCTTGAGCTAGCAAACAAAGTAGGCCCTTCCGGTCATGTAATAGCTATCGATATTCAACCAAAGATGATCGCATCGCTAAAGCAGCGCGCTGAAAGATCTCATCTTATGGAAAGAATCGATATTCGTTTAGCTCTGCCTGAATCGATGGGATTAGTTAAGCTAGCTGGTACCGTTGATTTTATTTTTACATTCGCGGTCGTACACGAGCTACCTGATATTAATTCATTTTTTCTTGAAGCTGCGAAAGCTTTGAAACCTAACGCATTACTCTTACTGGTAGAACCAACCGGACACGTAAACGCCGATCAATTTAGTGCAGAATTAGTTATAGCGTCCCAACATGGGCTTGAGGTTATTGATACCCCAGCTATTCGCCGCAGTCATTCCGCTTTACTGAAAAAACATCATAACCCAGTCTCTTAACTTTGATTATTCTTTTCTATTGTCAAGAAAGACTATTTTTATGGTATTTTCCCTTCCTTTATTAAAAACTAATGCTTCTATTATATAAATGTACCCTATAGGTGACACTTTTTTAGTGTCTAGCCTATAGGGTACATTTTAAACTATCAGCTCTCTGATTATTGCTAAACGAGAGTTGACCAGAGTAGTATGAATTTTAGAAGTTGTAATTATCAACATTATCTTTAGAAAAGTCTAAGGGTTCGCCCATGATAATTTCTTTGGTATCGGCTTTATAAGTTATTTTTCCCACGGTAGGAACATCCATTCCATCGGTTGGCATGTTGCCATCAAGTAGTTGTTTAGCCATGTATATGGTTAGGTATCCCAATTTGCCGACATCCCACAAGGTGGCACTTTGAGCCGCACCGCTTTTGAGGTATTGTTTCATTCCGTCCGGGGTTGCCAGACCGACAAGTTTAATTTTGCCATTCAGTCCCAATTGTTCAATTGCCTGAGCGGCACCAGGTTCAGCTACGGTTGACAAGGCGGCAATTCCTTTTAGATTGGGATAAGCTTTTACTAAGTTCTGGGTTTGAGCAAACGCTTTTTGTTGGTCTTCTTCACTTGGCGCGATAGTTACAAGCGTAATATCAGGGTATTGGGCTGCCTGTTGTTCTTTCATCCATTTTATCCAGGTATTTTGATTGGAAGCGGTTAACGAGGCGGTTAGTATTGCATATTCTCCGCTGCCGCCAATTTCTTTGGCTACATTATCCATAATATGACGGCCAAGGATTTCGGCGGTTGTCTGATTTATGAACAAATCCCGGGAATCAGGGGTTGAGTCTGCATCATAGGTCATAACTTTGATACCAGCCGCTTTGGCTTTTTTCAGGGCCGGTGCTACTGATTGCGCATCATTCGCCGAAACGATGAGTACATCAACTTTCTTATTAATTAAGTCTTGAATTACATTAACTTGTTGGGCCGCATCAGCCGCGGTTGAACCGGTATATAAGAACTCCAGCCCCAATTCTGCCGCGGCTTTTTTTGCGCCTTCGGCCGCAGTATCAAAATAAGGACTGCCAATAACTTTAGGCACCATGGCCACTGTTTTTTTGCCGGTTTTGGCCTGATTATTATCGGCTGCGGCATCTTTGCTCCCACAGCCAGCCAAAGTAAAGGAAACGGTAACTACTAGGGCCAGTATTAATATACCAAGTTGCTTTGCCTTCACAAAAATCACCCCTGTTATATTTTTTATTCCCCGGTGTTGGCAAGAAAATTGTATTTAACTAGCAATCACCCCTCCGTTCTCAATAAAGGTTCTTTTTATTCCACTCGCCAAAGCCGGGATTTTTCGCTAATCGGAAATTACTAAGCTTATTTAAAGTTAAGTTTTATGAATAAAACAATTTTATTTTTGATAATTGACATGTTATTAATTAATAGCACTAGAATTAATGCTACACCCATTAATAAATTTTGGGCAAAAGGGCTTACTCCCATAAGATTTAAACCGTTACCAAGCACCGCAAATACGCTTACACCGATTACTGTACCAATAATAGTACCTGAACCACCGGCAATATTGGTTCCTCCAAGGACAGTAGCTGCGATACTTTGCATTAAGTATACCGCTCCCAAATCGGCCCGCGCTGTTGAAACGCGCGAAGAAATTATCCAGCCGGATATCGCCGCCATTAGGCCGCCAAAAATATATACATATAGTAGAACTTTGTCTAATTTAACCCCGGAAAATACTGCGGCAACCGGATTATTACCAACAGAATATACTCGGCGTCCCCAGGGGGTTTTTGACAGTAGGAAGGCGGTAATAAGCGCTAGGATAACAAAAATCACCGTTTGAACCGGCAATGTATCAAAGATATATCCTTGTCCAATAAAGTAGTAACTTTCCGGAAAATCAGAGATGGCATTTCCCTTACTAATAACTAACGCAATACCACGAAAAAAGGTCATCGTCCCTAAGGTAGCTAATATCGGCGGAACCCCTATTTTTGCAATTAATACCCCATTAAAGGCCCCGCATAATATCCCCGCAACCAAACCAGCGATAACCGCCACCGCCAGATTATGCGTCATGCCATACATTGTCGCAATAACAATGGTCGTCAACCCAGCGATAGAACCAACCGAAAGGTCAATACCTGAGGTAATGATAATAACTGTGACGCCTAGCGCCAGTATCCCCAGTTCAGACATTTGTTGCGTTACGGATAATAAATTATTCACTGTCAAAAATGACGGCGCCAGAATACTCATAATGGTCATTAATGCAAGAAAGAAAATCAGCAAAATTAATTCATGCGAGCGTTTTACTTTAATCATGCACTAACACCGCCTTTTATGGCCTTGGCAACATCAATTGTCTTTTTCTGGGCTTCTTTTTTACGATTATTAAGGACATCAACGCTTACGGCAATAATTAGAATTAATCCCATTACTACATCTTGCCAATATGGTTCTACTCGCATTAGAATCATACCGTTTTGCAAAACTCCCAAGATTAATACCCCGATACAGGTTCCGAGTAAACTGCCACTGCCGCCTAAAGCACTCGCACCGCCAATAACAACCGCTGATATCACCGTTAATTCAAACGAAGTTCCGGCATTTGGATCAATGGTTGCCAATTGTGCGCCATACAAGATGCTAGCAATCCCGGTCAAGGCTCCCATATAGGCGAAAACAAATAATAGAACTTTATCAGTGTTAATTCCGACCCGCGAGGCGGCGACGGGATTTCCGCCCAAGGCGTACACACTCCGTCCCAATCTAGTATACTGAATAAGGTAATAGGTAACTGCCACTACTACTGCGAAGATAATAATCGGAATAGGTACTCCTAAAACTGAAGAGTTGTACATGCTCGTATACCAAGCCGGCAGCGAGGTAACCCATTTACCATTGGTATATAACAATAAACTGCCACGAAAAACATTCATTGTTCCCACGGTAACAACTATCGCCGGTATTTCTGCTCCAGCAATCAATATTCCGTTAAATATTCCTAATAAAACCCCGCAAACAAGACCTACAGCCAGCACGATAAATATATTAGCAGTCGGCAGCAAAGCCACCAAACCAACAAATATTGCTGCAAATCCCAATTGTGAGCCAACCGAAACGTCAATGCCAGAGGTAACAACAACTAAGGTCATTCCCATGGCCATAATTGCTAAAATAATGTTATTCATAACGATGCTTAATAAATTCGAGGGAGTTAAAAAAGCCGGGGTTATTAATGATATTCCTAAGCTTATTACTACAAGCATCATCAGCATGACAAATTCGCGTTTTTTAAGCCAATTTCGCATTATTGCACAGCTCCTTTCTCTTAGCCGGGCAGAAATAAATTCTACGCTCCTAAAGCTTTTGCTAAAATAGCCTCTTGAGTAGCCCCTTCTTTATTCATAGCACTGACAATGTTGCCGCGGTGCATAATGAGAATCCGGTCACTAACCGCCAATATCTCCGGTAATTCCGAAGATATAACAACGACCCCGATACCTTTATTGGCTAGTTGCCGTAAGGTTTTGTGAATCTCAATTTTTGCACCAATATCTACCCCGCTGGTGGGTTCATCAGCAATTAATATTTTGGGATTTGTCGCCAGCCATTTACCTAAGACAACTTTTTGTTGATTGCCGCCGCTTAATTGTCCAACTGGTTTATCAATATCGCGTGGGCGAACATCAAGTTTTTCGGTATATTCTCGGGCAATCGCTGTTTCTTTTTTGGTATCAATGCACCCATATTTACAAATTTCATCTAAAACCGCAAGGGTCATGTTCTGACACACACTGTTTTTAGCAAGCAATCCTTCTAGTTGACGATTTTCCGGTATATAACTTATCCCGTGTTTTACTGCGTCCGCCGCCGATTTAATAACAATCGGCTGGCCTTCAAGGATGATTTCGCCTGAGTCGGGAATATTGAGACCAAAAATTGCTTTCGCTATTTCACTGCGTCCTGAACCTACTAAGCCAGTAATTCCAACGATTTCTCCTTTTCTTAATTCAAAAGAAATATTATAGAAATTACCTTCTTTGCATAGCCTATTAACTTTCAATATTTGCTGCTCAGAAATCCGTTCCGCCTTCATCGTCAGATATTCAACGTTTCGTCCCACCATTAAACGGATTAATTCTTGGCGTTCAACGGCCGCTAAATCGTGGGACGAAATATACCGTCCATCCCGCAAAACTGTTACCCGGCTGGCAACTCGATATATTTCATCAAACTTATGGCTGATAAACAAGACCGCAATATTTTCGTTGCGCAGGGTTTCAATAATTTTATATAGAGTTTCAACTTCACCTGCCGATAATGATGAGGTTGGTTCATCCATAATAATTAAACTGGAGTTAAAGCTGATTGCCCTGGCAATGGCAACAATTTGCTGGGAAGCTAGATTCAAATCCTTTAGCAGCATCGCCGGATCAATTTTTGCTCCTACTTTGGCAAGGGCTTGTTCCGCCAGCGCGTTAATCTCCGCCCAGTTTAGGTGCTTCTTCCAGACAGTGTCATTACCGATACAGATATTTTCGGCAATTGTCAAATTAGGAAATAAACTAATGTCTTGATAGATTACAGATATCCCCTTACGAATGGCATCCATTGGATTTTTTATGACTGTCCGTTCGCCATCTATGTATATCTCAGCTCCGTCATCAGGAAAGTGGACTCCCGCCAGTACTTTAATTAGCGTGGATTTTCCCGCTCCATTTTCACCTACCAGGGCATGTACTTCCCCCCGTTTAATATCTAAAGAAACATCATTCAGGGCCTTGATCCCGCCAAAGGTTTTACTGATATGCTTTAAGTTGACAATATATTCTGAAGCCAACTAAATCTCCCCCTCTTTATCCATCAAACTGGATAAGCCAGCGTGGTCATCAATGCTAATTCGGCCTGACTGGTATCCATCCGGCTATGTTGAATGACAACGGGAACGTCGCTAAGCACCTTGATAGCATAGGGAGTACCAACAGGTATCTTTTGCTTATTAGCATCGACAATTTTATCTAACCGTATATGCTTGGTACGTTTAGCGCTACATTGAGCATAAAGCTCTTCCATGGGGTCACGATCTTCAAAGTAGATGATAATTTTTAGGTTTGCCGCTTGTTCTCCAGTATTCAAAACACAAATCGCCTCATGGCTTACCAGACTACCTGTGCTGCTTTCCGCTATGTAACCGTCGGGAATAATCCAAATCCTTTTGCCAGTACTCTCTGACACTTACCCACCAGCCTTTCTAAAAATTTTTTTCTACTTCTAATCTAATAATTTAAACTTTTTCACTATAAATGTTTATCAATTTCTCCTTTGCCCCCCATTTTTCAGCGTTTACTAAATCTTTAGTTTAAAAAGAATCTTCTGTAAATTCCATAATTTAGTTTTACTTTAGCTCATCTTTTCTTTGTTGTCAACACCAAAGCAAGGTGTTTTTGCTTTGTTTTGTTGTTTTGCTTTGTTTTTTTAAAGGCACAGAAAGGCTAATCGCTAACGGGCCAATTTTTATAGATGTATATTCTTACCAGGATAGAGAACAATACTCAAGTGACGATTGTAGTTTCCGGAGGAGCTATGTACAACTACATTTCAAAAGTCATTCGGTATCTCAATGCAAATAGTCACAATAATAAAGCACAAAATGTTAACCAAGCTGAGGTTGTTTTATTATCCACTCTGGCAAAAAACCTTGATAATTTAGTCGAGCATTTAGGGTCAATTAATGCTATTATCACGCGCTATCTTGACATGTACCTAATGCTTAGCACCGATAGTGATCCGGCTAATTTATTAGCTGATATGGGAAGAAACCTGGCTCACCAGGATATCAGTATGGATATCAATGAGAATATAACCAGAATAAAAAATACGTTTGGCCATAACAGTGATCTTGATATCCGGCATTCCAGTTTTAATGACACTAAGGATATAGTTTATGCCAGCTTATATATTGGCAGCTTGATAGATAGAGGCATGCTCAATGATTTATCATTGGCACTGATAAAATTTGATCAGCAATGCCGTGATGCTAAAAGAAGCATAACGATTGATGAATTAACCGGGTATTTTTCTGGATTGACAGATTCAAGTGAGCGCTCAGGTTATGAGACACTTTGTGATGATTTATTATCGGGTAATACCGTATTTTTAATTAACGGCTACAGCAAATTTTTTACAATTGCCACCCCTTCCTATGTTGGCAGGTCTGTTGAAGAGCCTACTTCGCAAACTGTCATAAGAGGCCCCAAAGAAGGGTTTACGGAAAAAACAATCAACAATATTTTGCTGATTAGAAAAAGAATTAAGCACAAAGATCTACGGGTGGAAACTCTCGATATCGGCAGCGTAACTCATACTATGGTGACCTTAATGTACCTTCATAAAACGGCCCCGGATAAAGTTGTCCAAGAAGTGAGAACTAGGCTGGGCAAGATAGAAATTGACGGGGTATTGGAAGGTGGGTATATCGAAGAGTTAATTAAGGATGATAGATATTCAATATTTCCTACTTTCCTAAGTTCTGAAAAGCCTGATTCGGTGTCCGCAGCCTTACTTGAAGGTAAAGTGGCAATTTTGGTCGATGGCACGCCTTATGTCTTGACAGCACCTGCGCTCCTGGTAGAATTTCTGCAAGCGAGCGAAGACTATTATCATCACTTTATTATTTCTTCCATGATTCGATTTACAAGGTTTATAGCGTTTTTTCTCACCCTTTTGGTTCCGGCAGTGTATGTCGCGGTGACATCATTCCACCAGGAGATCCTCCCCACATCTTTACTTGTCAGCATAGCGTCCCAACGCGAAGGAGTTCCTTTTCCCGGTTTGATCGAAGCGCTTACCATGGAATTTACTTTTGAAATATTAAGAGAGGCCGGCATTCGAATGCCCCGGGCTATCGGACCTGCCATTTCGATAGTAGGAGCACTAGTTATCGGTCAGGCAGCAGTAGAAGCTGGTATTATATCGGCGGCTATGGTCATCGTTGTTTCCATTACGGCAATATCAAGTTTTGCCATACCTAACTACGAAATGTCAAATGCCATTCGGGCCGTAAGGTTTATCTTAATGTTTATGGCCGGGGTCTTGGGTCTATACGGTGTATTTATGGGCTTAATTATCCTAACGCTTCAGTTGTGCAAAATAAACTCCATGGGAATTCCCTATATGACACCTATTGCCCCCCGAATAAAAGGCGGAAATAAGGATACTATCTTCCGGTTTCCGCTCTGGCAGCTGAAGAAAGGATCGCCAAGTCGCCGCGGAACACATAGTTCGGTGAAACAACAATATCCCGTAGTCTCAAAGCAAAAAGAAGAACAGGTAGTTAGGTAATATATGAAGCTGAAAATGTTATTAGGTAGTTTTTTTTTACTATTTCCCGTATTTTTAACCGGATGCTGGAGCAGCCATGAAGTCAATACGCTTGCTATTACCGTATGTATCGGTATTGATAAAATAGAAAACGGGTATAGAGTTACCGAGCAGGTTATAAATCCCAAAGCGATTGCATCTAAACGATCAATAAATGAGTCGCCAATTATTTTGTATACGTCCGAAGGACAGAGTATCGGTGAAATAATTCAGAGCCTTACGACCCAATCATCAAGAAGAATATACCACTCCCATTTGAGAATGGTTATCTTCGGCGAGGAGGTTGCCAGAGACGGAATCAAGGATATCCTTGATTATTTTATGCGCGAACGTGAATATCGTACTGATTTTTATTTTGCCGTCGCCAAAGGCGCTTCAGCTAAAGAAGTGCTAAGTGTTTTAACGCCTTTGGAAGCAATACCGGGAATCAGTATGTATTCTTCGCTAGAAACATCCCAAAATTTTTGGGCACCAACAAAATCAATCAAGATTATCGAATTAATAAATTTAATCACTGCGGAGGGAAAAAATCTAGTGCTCCCTAGTATTGAAATTTCCGCCGGGACCGCTATGCCAAATTCAACTGAGGTACTGAACAAAGACACCGGGATCAAAAAGCCAATCTTCACTGGTCTGGGCGTATTTAGAAAGGACAAGCTGGTAGGCTGGTTGAATGAGGATGAAAGTAAGGGCTACAATTATATTACTGGCAATGTAAAGAAAACGGTAGGGACTATCTACTATGGTAACAACGATAGAATTACCATTGATGTTATGAAGGTAAAATCCGATATGGAGGTTTATCGTGTCAATGATAAACCAGCTATTGCTGTAAATATTGATATGTTAGGAACAATAAAGACTGCTGTTGGAACATTAGATGTCTCCAAGGAAGAAAATCAAAGTCTATTAAATAAACTATCGGAAGACAGAGTTACGTATTTTTGTAATAAAGCAATAACTACAGTACGAACCGAATTTAAAACTGATATTTTTGGTTTCGGCGAGGCTATTCACAAAAAATACCCGGAACTTTGGGGAACAATTAAGGATAACTGGAATGATGACTTTGTCGATCTTCCGGTGAATATTACTGTGAAGTCAAAGGTAACTCAACTAGGGCAAATTACGACGCCACTATTTGGCGAGGAAAAAGAGTAATATGGCTGCGGTAGGTATCTTTACTGTATTGGTGTTCGCCACTGTATTAAGCATTATCGAAATTCCTAAAATGCTTCAGGGAAAACTTTATAAAGAGTTGTGGGCATTTTCCATATTACTTGCATTAGGTACCGTGCTTGCAATACTGAAATTTCTTGATGTGAATATCCCCAACCCTTCGGATTGGATTGCCTGGGTGTATTCTCCGGTCAAAGATTTTATGAAGAGTTTATTAAAATGAGGTCAGAATGAAAATCGCCAAAATTTCAAATCATCAGTTGTTTTCATTAACAGCATGTAATTCAATCGGCGTAGCTCTTATTGCAATTTCTGCATTAATGGTACGTATTGCCAAGCAAGATGCCTGGATTTCCGCAATTATTACGCCTATTTTTGGGATGCTTGTGATGCTGATGTATTGGTTTCTCGGCAGTAAGTATCCCGATGAGACCTTTGTTGATATAATTAGAAATATATTGGGGAAATGGCTTGGCTTACTTGTTGGGATCAATTATGTATTTTTTTATACTATAATAGGTTGTCATCTTCCCTGGTATATAGACCAATTTATAACAATTGCCGCGCTGCCGGAGACTCCAACTTATATTATCGGATTATTGTTTATGATTACTATTGTAATTGCCGAATTATATGGAGTAGAAACAATTGCCCGTGCCTCCGAAATATTTATTATCCTCATATCGATTCTATTTTTTTTAGCGATGCTGCTTGTTATACCAAATGCTAGGATAGATAATTTGCAGCCTATATTTGAACATGGCCTAACGCCCATCCTGAAGAGTTCGATTTTTTTGACATGTTTTACAACTTGTCATTTAGTCACCTTAATGGGGATATATCCATATAATATTGCTGATATCTTTGCGGCAAAAAAATCTATTTTAAAAGGATACTTATTTGGCGGCTTCATTATTTTCGTGACAATTATTATGTCAATTTTGGTGTTGGGACAAAATATAACTTCTAAGCTACAATATCCTACCTACGTACTTGCTAAGGAAATAAATATCGGCAAAATATTCACACGCCTTGAATTTTTAATTGCGCTTGTATGGATTGTTGCCATATTTATAATCGGCATATTATTTTTTCATGCCGCGGTAATATCACTTGCGCAGCTGCTTAGGCTGAAAGACCCTAGAAAGATAGTTATTCCGCTAGCGCTTATTATGTTAGTTCTATCAGAGGTTATTCTGCCGGATATTCCTTATTACGCCAATTGGATTAATCTTGTATGGATACCTTACAGTATAACGATTGCCCTGATAATTCCGCTTTTATTGCTCTTGGTATTTTCGCTAAAGAACAGGATTTTTAATAAAAAAATTTCAAAATGTATTAGAACGTAGACAAAGGCACTGTACGCAAGCGTACAGTGCCTTTGTCTACGGATCTTATTTACTTAATTAAGGTCTATATTGACCGAATACCGGAGTTTGATTCTTAATTTTCTTTTAGCAAGTCTAATAATTTTCTTAAAAATATTGGGCTTTAAATTCTTTAATATAATCATGGTCCGGACGTTCTAAAATAAACGTACTGATAAATTCCTTGCCGGGAATTAAAAACGGATAGGTTTCATGGGTAGCCCAGCTTGGTTTTGTATAGTGGGGCGGATTATTAATGATAGAATCCACCCACCCGTTATTATTCTCATACCACATTTCAGAGACGCGATGCCACTGTTTAAAGAATAAGTCTTCATGATCCATAAAATCATCGCCTTGAGGTAACGGACTTTTTCCTGAGATATAAGGTTTAGTACTAAAAAACCGCGTTAGCCCCGGCTGGTTCATTACTTCAGGCACATGGGTGTTCAAATACCAGTCTTCGCCTTCTTCTACTGATATTGTATCGGGATACCGGAAAACGGTCACCCAGCGCAGTATTGTATGATCGTCGATGCTGCTGTTTGCCCCCAGAAAATCTTCGGTTGGTTCTGCCGGCATGTTTACAACGATGGCATCACACGCCCCCGGTTGGGTGGTCATGGCTAATAGTCCTTTTTCGCCGCGCCGCAGGCTTTTATCCGGCACCCAATTCTCATGAACCCGGTAGTTATAATATCCATATTTTTCTGCTCCCGGGGGGGCTGGGACAACTCGATACAGTACATATTTTACGGTCCACGGATTTTGGGTTAATACCTCGGGAACATGATAGCGTTGAAACCATCGTTCCAGGGCTGGCCGATCATTTTCATCATTAAGTTTATGGATAATTAGTAGCTTTGACATTTCCATAGCGCATGTCTCCTTTTTATAATTTAAAGTACTAATACGCATTAAATATACTAGTTTTAATTTTATTTTTTAATTATGTTTATAATACCACAATCTTAATAATTTTCAGAAATTGTTAATACCTATTAGATTTATAGGCAGAATTTATAAATTTTTGGGCCTAGCTTTATGGCAAAAGGAAACACTCCCCTCACATGTTTTTATTTGTGTCATGTGACTGGAAGTGTTGTTTTTTGTCTATGGTCTGAGGTGAGTATACTTATTGGGCTCCAAAGCAAATTATCGGACGTCTAGATTTGTCTATTTCCGTGAACACATAGTTAAGTGGAGAAAAATCAAGGCCTGGACTAGTGGTTTTTCCCAAGCCACGCTTCTTCTAATATGGCATAGCTATATTCACTACCCCATTCGCCTTTAAACCAGACGTTTTTTACGAAGTGACCTTCCCGTCGTAGTTTTAATCGTTCTAATAATTTGACGGATGCAACATTTTCGCAATCAGTTATCGCCGCGACCCGATGTACTGTTAATTGACGGAAGGCATAGTCTAATAGGCAGGTTAATGCTTCTGTTGCCAAGCCTTTATGCTGATCGTCTTGGGCTAGGTTACAGCCGATTTCAGCATTTCTTGGGTCTACTGCATCAAGTTTCAGCGCACAGTCTCCGATTAGACGATTAGTGGCTTTATCAACTATTCCTAATTGAAACCACTCTCCCGGTATTCCAGGCTTGTTGTTTTTATAAGCTTGAATATATTTAGACGCTTGCGCCAAGGTAAATGGTTCCCAATATTGATACCTTGCTACTTCCGCGTTAGAGCGATAAGCCAAAAAATCGGCCAGGTCATTTTGTTCGAGCGACCTAAGAATTAGCCGCGATGTTTCCAATGGCGTAAACTCCATTATAAACCTCCGCTTGCGCTTCTTTATCAATGTTTTTTCGGTTGGTTAAGAATGCACTTAGTGCCGCCGGGAGTGTAGCATTTGTTGCAGGAAATACATTTAGCCGGATGGGTTAGTTGTTGCTGCCATTTATTTATGAGGTCAGGTTCGGCGATTAGGGGGCGGCTGAGGGCGATGTATTCAATGGGGGTTTTGTTGATAAGCTCGGTCAGGGCTGCTAGATCGCGGTTGCCACCGACGAGGATGACGGACAGGGTTAGTTCTTTGGCCAGTTCTGCCGCCTGGGTCGCAAAGTAGGATTGCGGGCCGCGTTTACTGAGGCGGGACGGGCCTTTGTTCATTTTGGACGACCGGCTGCCGCCGCTGACTTCAATAGCATCGAGGCCGAGGTCATCGAGTTTTTTTGAAACGTATTTACATTCGTCAAGGGTCAGGCCACCCTCGGTCATGAAGTCATCACAATTAATTTTTATCAGAATCGGAAAGTCCGGGCCGACTTTATCGCGGATGGCTTGGTAGGTTTCTAAAACCATTCTAGCCCGATTCTCGATATTGCCGCCGTATTCATCGGTGCGTCGGTTGTAGTAGGAGTTTAGGAATTTGCTTAACAAGTAGCCATGGGCTCCATGCATTTGAACGCCGTCAAAGCCGGCTTGTTTGGCCCGGGCCGCGGCTTCGGCAAAGGCGGTTTGCAGATAGTTAATTTCTTCTTTGGTCATTTCTTGGGGGGTTGTCTTATAGCCGATATCTTCAATGGCGCTTGGCCCCCACATTATTTTGCCTTCGTCCGGGGCTTGTATTGATTGCGAACCCATACAAGCCAGCTGCATGATAATTTTGGTGTCATAGCGGTGAACGGTATCGGTTAGCTGGTTATATCCAGCAATGCAGGCGTCATCATAGAGCGCCATTTGTCCAGGATAGATTTGCTCCCGGTCGGTTATTGCGGTAAGACCGGTGATAATTGTGCCTACACCGCCTTGGGCTAATTGTTCGTAGATGCGTAAGATTGCGTCATTGACCCGGCCACCGGGATCTGCTACCCCGTCATAGGTGGCTGAGCGGATAAAACGGTTTTTAAGGTTTAGTCCCGCAAGTTTTGTCTGGTCAAATAGTGAGTTCATTTCTTTCCACCTCGCAATAGTGTATTCTTGGTAAGTATTTTATCAGTTTGCCGTACGGACAATCGCCAGTCCGGCACTGGTTCCTAGCCGGTCAGCTCCGGCTGCTAACATGGCCAAAGCGCTTTCATAGCTGTTAATACCGCCGGAGGCTTTGATTTTTATTTTATCGCCAACCGCTTGGCGCATTAGGCGGACGTCTTCAACGGTAGCTCCGCCGGTGGAAAACCCGGTGGAAGTTTTGACAAAATCGGCGCACGCGGCAACGGCCGCCAAGCAGGCCTGTTTTTTTTCTTCAGCGGTTAATAGGCAAGTTTCAATGATTACTTTGACCAAGGCTTGGTCTTTGACTTTATTTACGACTGCGGCAATGTCTTGTTTTACATATTCCCAATTGCCTGCTTTGGCCGCGCCAATATTAATCACCATATCTACTTCAGCCGCACCGCTTTGAACTGCTTCTAGCGCCTCCAGGCATTTGGTGGTGGTGGTGGCAGCCCCCAGCGGAAAACCGATAACCGTGCATACGGCAACATCTGTCCCGGCAAGGCAGGCCGCCGCTTCAGCGACATAGCAGGGATTTATACATACTGATTTAAAGTTGTATTCTTTGGCTTCGACGCAAAGGTTACGGATTTGCTGATTGGTGGCCGTCGGTTTTAACAGGGTATGATCAATTTTTTGGGCAAGTTGCGACATTTTTACCTCCTTATCGGCATTTTGAGTTTACCATTATGTACTATTTTATTATTAATCTACCATAATTAACAGGACGTATGTAAAATTCTTCAGAAATATTTTTCATTAGACGTTTTTTAAGTCGGCAGATGCTAACAAAAGCTCGCGGCTGAAGTATTATCCGCAGGAATAATATCCAAAAAGGCCGTCTAAAAAACGCGAACGTTTCTAGACGGCCTTTTCTTTTTATTTGGTAGAGCCCGCCCCATAGTTTAGTAACTACGAAGAACTAAACGCCGTTGCAAGCCTCGGGCGTAAACAGACAACAGGTAATTGATAATGAAGTAGGTTGCCGCGATGGAGCCGAATAAAGCGAATACCTGTGCGGTAGTGCCATATTTGCCCATGATAATCATGCCTTTTCCGGTAAGTTCTTCAATTCCAACCGCCCAGACGAACGAGGTGTCTTTGATAACGGTGGTTCCTTGGGAGACTAAGGGCGGTATAACATTCCGCATTGCCTGGGGCAAGATTATATACCAGAGGGTCTTGAAATAGTTAAAGCCTTGGGCTTTAGCGGCTTCCCACTGTCCCAGGGGGATTGAGTTCAGCCCGCCGCGAACAATTTCAGCGACTATCGCTGAGGTAAACACGGTCATGGCGGCAATGCCGGCTTGAATCGGCGGCAGGCTGGTCATGAACCGAAAGCCCAGGATAAACAATAGGGTCGGGGTATTACGGACGATTTCTACGTATACGGAGGCCAGCGGTCTGAAGATCGGATGGTTGGAAAAGCGGGCTACGCCCAGGACAATTCCAAATACCAGACTTAATAGGATCGATAGAACTGCTATTTCTAAGGTAACAAATAGTCCGTCAGCTAAAAACCACACGATTTCAGGTTTCATTAGTTCACTGATCATGCCTGCACCTCCATCTGTTCTTCCAACCGCCGGGCGTAGAGGGCTAACGGCATGCAGATCACTAGGTATAGAATTCCGGTTACAATGTAGGCGGGTCCATAATACAGGCTGTTGGAGGCCCAGGAGTCAGCATGGTACATTAGTTCACCGCCGGCGATCATTGCCAGGACCGAGGTGTTTTTGATCAGGCTGACCGCCTGGTTGGTCATGGTTGGAACCGCCAGCCGTTTGGCCTGAGGCAGAATAATGTAGCGCATCGCCGACCAAAATTTAAAGCCCTGGGAATAGGCGGCTTCCAGCTGCCCGCGGGGAATTGCTTCTACTCCGGCCCGCACTGCTTCTGACATATATGCGCCATGGTAAACCCCAACCCCCAATACGCCTACGGTAAAGGTTGGCAGTAAAATGCCCAGATGCGGTAAAGCGTGATACAGGAAGAATACCTGAATAACGAGCGGGGTATTCTGAATAATTTCAACGTAAATACGGCTTATGGTCCGAAAGCCTTTTTGCTTGGATGATGCCAACACCCCGAATATAATGCCTAACAGCAAGGCCAGTACTAACGCTAAAAACGACACCAGAATGGTATGGGCAAAACCGCCGGCAAATACCGTCCAATCACGGCCCAGCGCCGCCCATTTAAATGCAGCAAACGGTCCCGGCACTATCTAATTCCCCATTTTTTGATCAATTTATCAAGTTCACCGGATTTTTTCATTTCAGCGATGGTTTCATCGACAAGTTTAGCCAAGGCGGTATTAGATTTTTTCGAAGCTATTCCATATTGTTGAGTGGCAAATTTATCGTCAAGGATAACGGTGCTGTCGTCAAGATAACCAGCTAAAATAGCACCATCTACTGAGAATACATTAACCCGTCCGGCATCAAGAGCGGTCTTTATTTCCGGATATGTTCCAAATTCGAGGAATTCAACTTTAACGCCAGCTTTATCGGTTTCGTCTTGAATAACTTTACGGGTGGTCGCACTTTGGGCAACACCGATTTTCTTACCATTCAAGTCTTTGATTGACTGAATACCGGCATTTTTTTTGACCATCATCCGAACTCCGTCAACGAAATAGGGTTCAGAAAAGTTATAGCTTTGTTTACGTTCTTCGGTAATTGTAAAGGTTGCGATAACTAAATCTATTTCGCCGTTGTCGAGGAGTGGGCCCCTCGTTTTGGCGGTTACGCCCTGTACTTCAATTTTGCTGGGGTCACCAAATATTTTTTGCGCCACGGCCCTGGCAATATCAATTTCGAGACCGTCAATTTTATTGGTCTGAGGGTCTTTGAAGCCAAATTTAGGTACATCAACTTTTACCCCGACTTTTAGAACACCATGGTCTTTTATCGCCGCAATGTCCTTGGCCTCGCCTGCTCCATTAGTGGCTTGGTCAGAACCACAGCCGGTTAATAATACTACTGCCATTAGACTGCTCAATAGGAAAACTAGTAACCGTTTCATGTTAACCATTCCTTCCTTATTAAGTATTACTGGCCCGCAGAATTTTGCCGAGGAACGATTTTGTCCGGGCATGTTCCGGATTGACAAAAAAGTGTTCCGGATTCCCTTGTTCGATGATCTGTCCGCCATCCATAAAGATTACCCGGTCGGCAACCTGACGGGCAAAGCCCATCTCGTGGGTAACTACCACCATCGTAATACCGCCTTTAGCCAAATCTACCATTACATCCAAAACTTCTTGAATCATTTCGGGGTCAAGGGCTGAGGTCGGTTCATCAAACAGCATAATTTCCGGTTTCATGTTCAAGGCGCGGGCAATCGCCACCCGCTGCTGCTGTCCCCCGGATAGCTGTGCCGGATAGGCGTTAGCTTTGTCAACTAGTCCTACTCTGGCCAAGAACTCCATGCCGGTTTTTTCAGCTTCACGTTTCGGGACTTTTTTTATTATGGTCGGGGCCAAGGTCAGGTTTTCGAGTACGGTTTTGTGCGGATAAAGATTAAATTGCTGAAAAACCATGGCTAACCCTTCACGCACTTTTTCTACGGGCGCTTTCGGCGCCGTGATGTCAACACCACCAACAATAATCTGACCAGCCGAGGGGGTTTCGAGAAGGTTCATGCAACGAATTAAGGTACTCTTGCCCGAGCCGCTTGGGCCAATAACTACTAGTTTTTCCCCGGCTTTAACCGTAAGGTTAATATCTTTGAGCACATGATTCGCACCAAAATGCTTATGTACGCCAATCATCCTTATCAAGTTAGTTTTTATCCCCCTTTACAATAAAAAAAACGCCTGCAAACATTCTAGCTAACTGCAGGCGGCTCTGCCACGTAAATATCATTGCTTTAATTACTTAGCAAGGCAATATTATTAATTTAAGTGTACTTGATAGCGAGTTAACTGTCAATACTTGGAAATTGTTTTATTTTATCCCCAAGCGACAATTTTTAAAACCACGCTTCTTGTAAGATTTTTAACGCTTTTTTCATCTTTGTAGCCGGTATTTTCGAGAAATACAAGATAATTTGCGATAGATTTTCCGGTGCCGCCGCTAAATAGTAGTCTTGAACCAGGGCTACTTTACAGCCTTTTGCCTGGGCTTTCAAAAACATTTCATTGGGACTCAAGTTTGATTTTACATTTAAAATAATTCTCAGGCCTGATTCATTTTCTTTTATTTCTACTTTATCGCCAAAAACTTGGTGGAGATTTTTTATAAATAGTAATTTTTTTTCGTAATATAATTTACGCAGCCGCCGAATTTGCCGTTCAAAGTGTCCGTCCGCCATAAAGCCGGCCATTGCCAATTGTTCAATTGTCGAGGTGGCCTGATGGTACAGCGAGGCATTTTCCCGATATACGGCTAATAAATTCATCGGCAAAACCATATAGCTAAGGCGGATTGACGGCGGCAATACTTTGGAGAACGAGCCCATATATACCACCCGGTCTCGGGTGTCTAATCCCTTGAGGGCCGGGATCGGCCGGCCAAAGTATCTAAATTCGCTGTCATAATCGTCTTCAATAATAATGCTATTACTGTTTTCCGCCCAGTTGAGCAGCTGGTTGCGTTTGCCAACCGGCATAATGTAGCCGGTCGGAAACTGATGCGACGGGCTGAGGTATACCATTTTCGCCTCACTGGCATACAATTGGTCCATATCAATACCGTCGTTTTTCATTTTTATCGGTACGATGGTAAAGCCATGGTCGGCAAAAATCCGCCGGCCATTTTTAAACCCCGGGTCTTCAAAAGCAACGCTTTGGGTTTTGTCCTGTAAAACGCTGCATAGGTAGTTTAAGAGACTTTGAACGCCCGGCCCGATAATTACTTGGTCTTTATTGGCATACACTCCCCGTGAGTTTTGAAGATATTTTATGATTTCCTGGCGCAGTTCTTCTTCCCCTTGAATATCGCCGTAAGTAAACAGCCGATCTTTATTTAGAAATACTTTATTTATGTAACGTTTCCATAACGAAAAGTCGAACCCGGCAAGATCCATCTCTCCGCTGGAAAAATCATAAATTATGTTCGGGGAATCCGGCTTGGCCGGATTGACCGGCCAGGTGCCAGGTTGCCGGTTGGAGGCGAAGGCTATGCCTGCCAGTTTATTAACTACATATCTGGCGCGTTCATTATTATCAATATACCCCTCACTCATTAGCTGTTGATAGGCTTTTTCTACGGTTATTTTACTAATGGACAAGCTCTGCGCTAAGCTGCGGATTGACGGCAATTTATCGCCCGCCAACAATCTTTTTTGTTCGATCTCAGTTTTATAATACTGATAAAGTTGAATGTATAATGGATTTTTGCGGCTATAGTCCAGCAGGATCAGCCCCATAATATCACCTTCCAAAAAATCTGTTCCTATTGGAATTATAATTTCTGTATATTTTAAAATACTCATTTTTATTTTATAATACAAATAAATTTTTGGGAACCCCAAGATTCAACAGTGTAAATTAGCGTGGGTTATTGCCTGGCTACCATACCTTTATCCTGTAACTTGCCAAAAGGCATAACTATAATATTGGAGGAATGAATATAATTATGTTTAAAACACTTACTATTGCTGGTTCAGACACAAGCGGCGGTGCCGGTCTCCAGGCTGATTTGAAAACTTTCCAGGAGTTTGGCGTTTATGGAATGAACGCCACCACGATGATTGTCGCCGAAAATCCTGATACTAACTGGTCTCATGATATTTATCCGTTAGCGCTTAATGTTATTGAAGCACAGATTGAGACGGTATTAGCCGGTATTGGCGTTGATGCTTTGAAAACCGGGATGTTGGGTTCGAGCGAGGTTATTGAATTAGTGGCAAAAAAGCTTGATCACTATAAGGTTAAGCAGGTGGTGATTGATCCGGTTATGGTTTGCAAGGGAACAGATGAGGTTCTCCAGCCGGAAGCCGCCCGCAGCATCAAGGAACTGCTGGCCCCCCGGGCCACGGTAATCACGCCGAATGTTTTTGAGGCCTCCCAGTTAAGCGGAATTTCTATCAAGTCGGTTGACGATATGAAGAATGCCGCGCTAAAAATTCATGGGTTAGGCGCAAAGAACGTACTAATAAAAGGCGGGGCTAAGCTTGGTACGGCTAAGGCCATCGACATTTTGTATGACGGCCAAGAGTTTTTCACTTTTGAAGCAGCTAAGCTTGACACCGATTGCACCCACGGTGCCGGTTGTACTTATTCCGCCGCGGTTACCGCCGGTCTTGCCAAAGGGGTTGCTCTTCCCGCCGCCGTAAAACAGGCTAAGGACTTTGTTTTACAAGGCATAAAAAATGGTATTCCGCTTAATTCTTATGTCGGCGCTACTTGCCATGCCGCGCATCGTTTGTATAGCAAGTAGGATTGGGCCAATTTTCTTGGTTAAGGGTAAAAAAAAGACTGTCACATTAAATTATGCGACAGTCTTTTTACTTACTTAAAATCGATAACTTACTCCAGCGCCAACCCCGGCAGCTGCATAATCTGCTTTTTCAGTAGAATATTCGTTAACAAGATCTTTATATTTACTATTTAAATAGCTCATATTAAAGTCAATATTGTTGGATATTTTATAAGCTAAGCCAAGTTCAAAGCTAGTTACTTTAGTTCCGACTGAAGCCACGGCATAGCCGTTTATTTTTTCTGAAATAGGAACGGTTGTTTGTAATCCGACTTGATAGCCTTTTGTAGTAGTGCCGCTGTAATTGTTACCATAAACATTATCAACTAGATCTAATTTAGAACGAGTCATACCAATAAATACGGCACTGCTTTTATCCACTTTATATAATACGTTTAATTCTTTCTCACGCATTTTGCAATAGGAAGCATCACTATTATAATCATAGTAAGCATCAGCTTTATTGTTTTTATACTGTAATGCAAAGTTACTGCCTAAGCCAGCCGTTATTCCATAATCAAAATTGTTTTTAGCCGAGGGAGTTGAATCTGTTGCATATTCACCTCCGTTTTGACCACGAATATCCATATTTAGACTTGGATATTTCATAGCATCTAACTGCACTTTTCCTAATGAGAAGTCTGTCATTGGCGCGGCAAAACCAATAGAACTTATCATAAGTAATCCCGTTAATATCATGCTTGTCTTTTTCACAAAATCACCTCATTAATTTCTACAATTATTGTCATCAATTACAACAATTATTATTTTCAAAGTGTACCATAGATAATTAACAATGTTAATTATCCACATGGATAAAAATACCGTCCTCTCTTTATCCATGTGGATAATCGTCGATTGAAAGTTCTGATTTTTCGCCTAGACCGTACGTATTAACACCATGCTATAATTGTTTAGGTTTACAAAAGAGGTTTTTTACTTTTATTGGTAAAGTGTAATATATCAGATAGATTTTTACACAATGGAGGAACCGCATGAAAACTGCTTCATTTATAAACATGTGTTATTATTTATTAGCCCTAATTTCAGGCGCAGCTGTAACGACCCAAGTAGGAATTAACGGAAAACTGTTGGTTAATATTGGCGGCCCTATATTAACTTCATTTATCAGTTTCTTGGTTGGTACTATTGTGTTGGCAATCGCCTATATATTAGCCGTTTATTATGGGCTAGAGCCTATACCAACGTTTAATGCTATGACTCAGACCAGTCTTTGGCTGTGGATGGGTGGAGTATTAGGAGCCTTTTATATCTTTACCACCATTTTATGTTCGCCCAAAATTGGCTTTGCTAATATGTTTAGCCTACTGGTCGCCGGACAAATAATTTTAGCTATTATCTTTGACCATTTTGGTCTCCTAGGTAGCTCAGTTCATCTAATTAGTCCGCTTAGATTTATCGGCGTAATCTTACTAATTGTTAGTGTCTACTTAATACAAACTAACTGACTGTAGCAAAAAAAGTTTAAAAGCACTATCAATCGAGCTTAGTCATTTCTTGACCAAATCAACTGGAAGTGCTTGTTTAGGCTACAGTTTAAAGGCCGCACCGCGAAGAGTGCAGCCTATCTTTTAATATAGGGTCCCTCCCGCCCAGTCTGATAGTGTCGGCCAGCCAAAAGCGTTTAGTCATGAACAAGGGTACGGAGAGGAACTTGCAGACTATATCCTTAGTAAGAGTATTCAAGTATTCCATTAACGGTATCATTTTTAAGATTCTTCGCCTGCAGCGAAATGGTTATTTGGGTGGTTCCCCAGAAGTTAGTTTTAAGGGTTCCCGAAAAGGCTTGGCCGGTCTTTATGTCGGTGTATTTGTTATCACTGTCGTCGGTTGATTTTATTTGAATATCAAATATGCCGTCAGCCGGGGCGGTAATTTGGGCGGTGAATTTGAGATTTACGCCAAAGCAGCTTTTCGCGGTCGAATAATAATAAATTCCCTCACTATTCAGTTGACCGGAAACCGGCAGTTTACCGGACGCCCCTATTTTATCGCCGGCGGGTGATGTACCTTGTTTATAAAATTCAATTGCTTTGCTCAGATCCTGAATTATCGACTCATGAATTTTTTCTAAGGCATTTTCCATGAACTTCCTCCGTTAATCGTATTCTTTTATAATATTGATATGTATTAACGGCTGAAAACGTGACCAGACGCTTAGCGCTATCAAAGTTACGGCTAAATGTATCTCGTAGGCAAAAAGAATATTTACAGATAAATACCCGATAAGGCAGACTTTTTTACGGTCTGCCTTATCGGGTAGCTTTTATTACTGGAACAGTGATTTTTCGGTTATTGTTTCTTTATTTTTACTAATTGTTCAGAGCGGCCCAACGGTTCACTGAGATCCATATGACCGCTGATGGTATCAATTTTTTTGCTGTTAACAAGAATTTGAACTTTGTCAATTTCCGGGAATTGGGTCAAGGTATCGACGATTGCGACAACCAACAGCATTTCCGCGGTTGCACCGTCATGGTTGTTTTTGATTAACTTTTCGCTGAAATTAGCGTATGCGACATGGTCGTGAATACTAACTTCCAATACTTTTGTTCCGGCTGGTACAACGGCAACCAAGTCTGGATTTTTCGGCCCACTAACTAAAAGTTCGAGGGCAGCTTGCGCCGGATGGGCAGTTTGGGCTACGGTATGGTATTCAGGCACCAGATACTGGGCATCTTTGCTGGCCTGATAAGTGGTCAATTGCATGGTTTGCTGTGGCGAAGCGGGCTGAGTGGTATTCAATGTTGCCGGGGCCTGCGCTTGAGTAGCAGGCGGGATATTAGTCGGAGCATTGTCACTCTGAGTCGCCGGTGCATCACAGCCAGCAATTAATAGGACAAGTGTTACGAGCATGATTAGTGTAATACTACGGCGCAACATTAATTGCCACCCCCTATTTTAGCGGCCTGTGTGAAAAAGTCATCGATACCGTTAACAATTCCTTGGGCCATTTTTTGTTGAACTAATGGTGTGTTAAGTAATTTTTCTTCCTTGGGGTTTGATAAGAATGCCAATTCAATAAGTACAGCCGGCATTACGGTATGCTTTAAAACGTAGAAGTTTGCCGGATAAATTCCCCGGTCATCCAGACCAGACGCATCGGCAAGATTGCTTTGAATGGTTCTTGCCAGCACTTTATCGTAGATGGATTTTTTATAGTAGTAGGTCCCCGCTCCGCCAACTTGAGGATTGGTAAACGAGTTAGCGTGAATATCGACAAAGATGTCCGCTTTATACTTGTTACCAACTGCAACGCGGGCCCCAAGTTCTTCTGAAGCGCTGTCATTGGGCGCAAATACATCCCGGTCATCGGTTCTGGTCATGTATACTTTCGCTCCGGCTTGCTCTAAGAGGGCCTTCACTTTCATCGACACGGCCAGGGTTACTGCTTTTTCCTGAATGTTAGTTGGACCGATTGCTCCGGTGTCACTGCCGCCATGTCCGGGATCAATAGCAATTACTTTTCCTTTGATTCCCGGCGTAAAACTGAAATCCGGCAACGGCACTGGTTTATCAATATCTACAACTACCCGGAAAGACTGTTTATTGGCCGGATCACCCGGTAAGGTAAATACCCGGTAGTCTGATTCATCAATGATTTGCGACAGATTAATGGTAACTTTACTGGTGGTTTCGTTTAGCGCGGACATGTTGATGGTTTTGGCAATGCTGCCATCAAGCACAACGGTGTCAGGTTGCTGGGCGGCAAAGGCTGCCCCGTTTATCGTAATCGTCAGGCTCGGTGTTGAATCCATGTCTGAGGTTGCGTTTACCTGCACCGGGCCGGTAACGTCAAAGACTATCCGCAGACTTTTTCCTCCAGTTGCAGCATCGGTACGTATTGCATAACGAACATTTGAAATTTTATTTCCTTTTTCGTCTGAGGACACTGGAGTCGTCGGAGCAGCCCATGCTAGCTGCGATAGTAGGGACAGCATCAAAACCATAATCGATATCACTTTTTTCATCGGCATAAGCAGCCCTCCCAAATAAATCTTTGCAGCCAAAACTAATCTCGCATACTGCCAGTAAGGAATACAACGGTCACATTTAGTCTTATTCGTGCTAAACCGGATAAATCCTACTTGTCCACGTTTTGTAATTTTTTACAGACCCCTTAGCCGGATCCGCCGGTAGGGTTACCGTCATTTTTGCAAAGTTACTGCCATATAATGAGAACTAAAGTATTCTTCACGAATATAAAGGTTTCGTTATTACGGGAGGTACTCTTGGAAGAATTATATCTCTTAATGACCGGGTTGAGCAATAGTGTTATTAATGGCAAAATTATTTTGCTTAGTATTATCTTTGAGGCTTTACCGTTTCTGGTGCTAAGTGTTTTTGTTTCTGCGACGCTTAATAATTTTGTTACGGAGCGTACGATTCGTAATATTCTCCCCCGGCACAAGTTTTTTAATATCTTGCCAGCGGCACTATTGGGCCTGTTGCTGCCAGTTTGCGACTGCGGCATGGTAATCATCGTTCGCCGCCTAGTCCAAAAAGGGGTGCCGCTCTATACCGCGTTAGCGTTTATGTTAGCGGCCCCGATTGTGAACCCTGTGGCCGCCGCCGCTACGGCCTTTGCTTTTAAAGGCAGCAGTATAATTGTCGGACTGCGGCTGGGCACAGCTTTGGTGGTGGCCTACACGACGGCTTGGCTGGTTAGTTTGGTATTTAAGGGCTCTGAGTTAAAAGCCGCCGGCGCCAGTACTGTTCCAGCCAAGTGTTGTGGTCATGAGCACTTGGCTGGTTCAAATACCACGCTGAGTTTTTCCGCTAAGTTAGCTCTGACGCTACGCGATGCCGGAACTGAGTTTATTGAGATGGGCAAATATCTTTTACTTGGCTCAATTTTAAGCGCCTTAGCTCAAATTTTACTTGACCGGGAAATTTTAACGGTGCTTGGCCAGCATCGGTTTTGGTCAATCGGTATAATGATGCTGTTTGGCTTTTGTCTCTCGGTATGTTCTTCGGCGGATGCCTTTATCGCGGCTTCTTTTATTACCAGTTTTTCTCCCGGTTCGCTTATTGCGTTTATGGTTTTCGGCCCGATGCTTGATTTGAAAAATTTTCTGATGTTAGCGCATGCATTTCGCGAAAGATTGGTCGTGTTTTTAACGGTGGTATTAATAATTTTATGTTTTGGCAGCGCACTGGTAATTAACTTGTTTTGGGGAGGTTAGTGACTATGGAGCATCACCACCACGCTAAATATCACTTTGACCGCGACGCTTTTTTTCGGGCAATAATTCTCTTGGGCTTTGCGGCGTTAACCATCTGGCTTAGTAATACTAATCAGTTAGCGTTGTATATAAATCCACGGTTCAATGATTTCGTTGAGTTGTCCAGTTTTTTACTGTTTCCGCTTGGTGTTATCCAGCTTCTTATCGTTATCCGTCCGACTCATGAACATGAACACCGCCATACCAACAGGCTAAGTTATCTCCCATTTTTGGCGGTTCTAGGATTGGCGTTTATGGTTCCCGGAAACATGCTGAGCGCCAATTTGGTAGGTAACAAAGGTCTAAACCGTGCTATAAATGTAGCTACTCCCGCCCCATCATCGGTGTCCGCCCCAGCTATATATCGTCCGCTGGCAGCTAAACTTCACCAAGCGCAAAGGATCGAGGTTACTGATCGCGACTATACGGAAATTATATCTGAATTGGAGTTGTTCCCAACTGATTACTTAGACAAGAAAATAACCCTGACTGGTTTTGTCTTTAGACCACCCGGCATCACCTCCAGCCAATTTTCACTTGTACGGTATGTGATTGTCTGTTGTGCCGCGGACGCCCGCCCTTATGGCGTGTTATGCGAGTTGAATAACGCCGCCCAGTATCCGGACGGTACTTGGCTGACAATTAGCGGGGTAATCGAAAATAGCAGGTATGATGGAAAAGTAGTCGCAGCTGTTAATATCAAGTCGCTTAAGCAGGTGGAAATTCCCGCGGCCCCTTATGTTTTTCCGTTCAGCCAGTAAGAGCGTGAGCGTTTTATCCCCGGCTTCGGCCGGGACTTTTTTTTGCCAGCTATTGTATTTTGTGGAATAGATGTAGTAGTATTGTAAATAGTAGTATTACTATTTAGGATGGTGCTTAAGTAATGGATGAATTGTTGAAGGAACTGCGGGCTAAGGGCTACAAGATGACCCCCCAACGCCGGGCAGTCATCACCGCTTTACTGGAGTGCGGTAAGTTTCCCACTGCCCAGCAGTTGCTTGCTAAGGTAAAACAAGCCGCTCCTGATGTCAGTTTGGATACGATCTATCGTAATCTTAGTCTTTTGATTGACTTGGGGCTGGTAAATGAAATCCATCTTCCCGGTCGGGGCAATGTATTTGAGCTGACAACTAATCAACATCACCACCATTTAGTGTGTGTTCGCTGCGGCAAAGCCGAATGTTTAGATTACTGTCCGGTTTCAGCGCAAGACCTGGAAAAAGCCGCCGAACAGGGCTTCGAGATTATCTCGCATTCTCTTGAGTTTTACGGTTATTGCCGAAGCTGCCGCCTGGCTGGATAAGCTATTTTATTGTTAAGGAGAAATCTATGAAATCCAAGTGTAAACCATGGTTAGTTTTAGTAAGTGTTTTATCGTTAGTGTTCTTGTTAGCCGGGTGCAGTACGAAAGCCAATACTGCCAATTCAAATGAAGCCGGTCAAAAGTTAAAGGTTGTGGCTTCGATTTACCCGGTCTATGAGTTTGCCAAGGAAGTCGGTGGGGACAAGGTCGATATCAGTATGCTGGTGCCTCAAGGCGCTGAGCCGCACGAGTGGGAGCCAACCGCCGCCGAAATTATCAAAATTAAAGGGGCTAAGTTATTCTTATACCATGGTGCCGGTATGGAGAATCTGGCTAAGATCTTAAATCAGGCGACCCTTGGCGATACCAAGGCCGTGGCAGTCAGCCAAAATATCCCGGTCTTGACCGATGCGCCAGATGGTGCGGAAGCCATCGGAACGACTGATGACCATGACCACCACGGTCATCTTGATGCCCATATGTGGCTTGATCCGCTCAATGCCCAACAGGAAGTGTTAACTATCGCCCAAGCGTTAGGGAGTGTTGATCCGGCAAATAGTGAGTATTATAAGGCGAACGCTGAACGATACAATCGTCAATTGGCTGAACTGGATCAGGAGTATCAACAAGCTCTGGCCCAGGTTCCACGGCGCGATATTATAACGAGTCATGCGGCTTTCGGCTATCTGACTAAACGTTATAATTTGACGCAGGTATCGATTATGGGGCTAACCCCGGATAGTGAACCGACCCCGGAAAAAATGTCCAAGGTCATCTCTATCTGCCGCGACCATCAGGTCAAGTACATCTTTTTCGAAAATCTTGTCAGTCCCAAACTTTCTGAGACTGTCGCCCGGGAAACCGGCGCCCAGTTGTTGGTGTTGAATCCGATTGAGAGTCTGACTGCCGAAGATATCGGCCAGGGCAGGACGTATCTCTCAATTATGCGTGATAATCTGACCAATATCAAAAAGGCACTTAGTGAATAGGCTAGGTTTTTCTCGCGGGGTTAGTGGTTTTAGCACCGTAATCAGTAATAACAGTGACAAAAGGAATAACGAGACTGACCTCCAGGTGTACAGCCTGCGGGTCAGTCTCGTTTTATTCTTGGCTTTAGATTTAACCGGCATTGTTAATGCAATAAAACACTCCGTCAAAATTTAGACAAGCATTGCAAGAAATACATTTTGCCACCCGCTTATCACCTTGTTCCCAGCGGTTCACAAGATTGGGTTCTGCGATCAAGGGACGCGCCAGCGAAAAGAATTCGATTGCCGTATTATTCAAGGTGTCCAGCATCACATCATGGTCCCGATTTCCCCCGGTTAGTATGACTGGAACATCAATTTCTGCCGCAACTTCCGCCGCACATTTCTTGATACTTGCGGTAGGCCGGTACAAGATTTCCTGCCAGTCACCGCTGATTTCAATGGCGTCAATCGCTTGCTTGGCTAATTTCCGGCACACATATTGGCATTCTTGCGCGGTCATTCCCGGTACCAGGGAATCTACTGCGTTTATTTTCATTATAACGGGAAAGAAGGAACCGACTCGTTCCCGGACCCTTTGGTATACTTCGAAGACCATTCTCGCCCGGTTTTCGATCCCGCCGCCATATTCATCGGTCCGGCGGTTATAATATGGCGAAAGGAACTGGCTTAACAGAAACCCTTGAGCTCCCTGGATTTCCACCCCGTCAAAGCCAATATCTTTCGCCTGCCCAGCGGCATCAGCAAAGGCGGTTTGCATCAGCTGGATATTTTCTTTGGCCATTGCCGTGGACAACACCTTGGTCCGGACATTTTCGACAGCACTCGGCCCCCAGACTACCTTGCTGTCCCGATAGCTAAGTGATCCGCTGTAACCAATTTGGAGGATTATTTTGGTGTCATGGTGATGCACCAGTTCGATAATTTTTCGATATTGATTGGTAAAAGTATCGCCGTAAAGTCCCCCGCGAAGGACATCGGTAAGCCCGGTGATAATGGTTCCAACGCCGCCTTGAGCCAAAGCTTGATAAGGTTTTACAAGCTCACCGACAAGGTCTTCACTGCCAAGGTTTGTGAAAGTCGCTGACCGAACAAGACGATTTTTTAGTTCAACTTTTCCCAGTCTCGTTTTATCAAATAATGCTTTCATTCCACTAGCCCCTTTACCCAGCCAAGGCAGACCAGAAGCAGGTTAACTGGCACATGCATTGGCCGATATTATATTTGTTGCAGTTTCTTAACTGCGCCTGTGCTTATTCAACATGGACCCCGATAGCTTTATCAAGTTTAGCCCGGCTGACATTATAATCGTACAGGGCCTTGGTGTAGTTGGTTTTGGCGGTATTTAAGGCCAGTTCCGCGTCAATGACATCAAGGTTGATGCCAATGCCGTTACTGTAGCGTTTAATTGCTACATCAAAGTCGGTTTCGGCTTCTTCGACCGCGAGTTTATTGGTCTCAATCCGTTTTTCGGCTTCTTTGAGGTTTAAGTAGGCTTGGCTTACTTCTAAGTTGATGTTTTCCTGGGTGTCTTTCGCCTGCTCTTCGGCCTGGGTGATAGCATATTTCGCTTTTTTAATTTTGGCGTCAGCGATGCCGGAGTCAAAGATATCCCACTGGGCAGTTAACGCGGCGGTCCAATGGCTATAATCCACTCCAGGATAGTCAATATCATCCCAAACATTAGTTCCAACTAGGCTTACGGTTGGCAATTTATCCCCTTTGGCCAGCTTAACTTGGGCTTCGGCGACCTCGACCCCGGTCTTAGCTTGGTCTAATTCTAGCCGGTGGGCTAAGGCATAGTTAACGCTTTCGGCCATGGTCATCGGATATTTTTCATATTGGAGTTCGGCTTTTAGTTCGAGTTCACTATTTAGCGGCAGCCCCATAACATGGTTGAGCTGGTATACGGCCAGTTCATAGCCGTTTTGCGACCGGATAAGATTATCTTGAACATTAGCCAGTTGTACTTTGGTCCGAAGGACATCGGCCTTCGCTACAACACCGGCGTCAAACTGCCGCTCGACATTATAGAGATGCTGGTTCAATGAATCAACTGACTGTTTCGCGACATTGAGCAGGTTACGGGCTTCGAGTACTTGATAAAAGTCTACGGTTGCTTCCAGTTTTACTTGTTGTTTGCCGGTCGCAAAACTTAAATCGGATATTTTGGCGCTGAGTTTTTGCGCTTCAATGGCATTCTCGGCTTTGTTGCCGGTGTACAGCGGTACCGCTAAGGTCAATTTGTGGCTAAAAAAGTTATAGGGGGAAACCGCTTCCATCGAACTCATAAAGGTATACGGCTCGGTAGAACGAGCATTGGTATTGGTATAGGTTAAGGAAAAACCTTTGTTGCCTTTGGCTTCTTCTATCGCCCACTGCGCTTGGTCTTTGCTGGCGGCAGCCATTTTTATCCGGTGACTGTTTTGGAGCGCCAGCTTGATGCTGTCTTCCAGCGATATTTCCCGCGGGTTGGCCAATGCCGGCACGCTTACCACGAGTAGCGACATTGTCAACAGCATTTTTGCAATATTTTTCTTATTCATTTGCTATTCCTCCGTAGTACTTTCGTCAGGGGTTGCTTTGTACCAGGTGGCATACATGGTCGGCAATACAAGAAGTGTTAATATCGTAGCGCCAAACAGACCACCGGCAATTGCTACCGCCATTGGCCCCCAGAACACACTGGATACCAGAGGAACCATCCCCAATATCGCGGCGGCGGCGGTAAGCATAATCGGACGAAACCGGATGACGGCCGCATTAATGATTGCATTCCAAACGGATTCGCCAGCAACCAGTTGTTGTTCGATCTGGTCAATAAGGATGACGGAGTTACGCATAATGATCCCTGCTAGTGCCAAAATGCCAAGTTCTACAACAAATCCCATCGGACTATTGGTTAAGAGCAGCCCAATGCTTACCCCGATAAGCCCCAGCGGCGCGGTTAATATGGTTAAAACAACTTTGGGGATGCTTTGCAGTTGGAACATTAAGAGGGTAAGAATAGCAATAACCATTGCCGGAATCGGTGCCATTAGATACACGCCAGCTTTTTCGCTCATTTCCAGCGGTCCATCGACCTTTATGGTGTAGCCCGTCGGCAGGCTGTCCCGTAGTTCCTTTAGGTTGTTATAAAGTTTCTGATTCGCATCATTGCCCATGACCCCGTCGATCACATTAGCCTGAATGGTAATGGTCGGCTTTAAATCTCGCCGCCAAATCAGCCCTTCTTCGGCATCATAAGTTATGGTCGCAATCTGTTCAAGCGGGACAAATTTACCGCCGGCAATCGAGATATTTACGTCTTTAATTTGGGCTAAATTTTTGCGGTTAGCTTCATCCAGACGAAATACTACGTTGACCGTTTTATCTTTTTCCCGATATTCAGCAATTGGCGCACCGGCTAAATAGGTCTGCAGCGTGGTTGACAAGGTCTGACTGTCAACCCCCAGCGCTCTAGCCTTGTCCTGATCAATCGCCAAATGCATTACTTTACTCTTTTCATTCCAATCAAAGTTAATATCCTTCATGGTCGGGTCTTGAGCCATTACGCTGCGCACTTGCTCAGCTATTTCCTTAACTTTATCATGGTCGGCCCCAGTAACCCGGAGAGCTACCGGATAAGGCGACGGTGGCCCCAATTGAATTACCGATGTATTCGCCCGGACATTAGGAAAATCGGTTTTAAAAATACCATGAACTTTTTTCTCCAAAGCCTTGCGGGCGGTAAAATCTTTCGCCACAATGACCACCTGGGCATAACTGGTGTCGGGCAAGGCCGGGGTGGCAGTCAAGACAAACCGGGGTGAACTCTGTCCCACGTAATACGTGTAGTGAACAATATTAGGATCGCCGTCAATCATGGCGACAAATCTCTGCACCTCTTGCTCGGTTGCCGCCTGGGATGCGCCTTGCGGCAGCCGCATATCTACCATAAGTTCAGGCCGGGTTGAGCCGGGGAAGAATTCTTGTTTAACTAATCCCAATAGGCCCACTGAACCAACAAAGCTTATAACGGTGGCCACAAGTACAAGTTTGCGATGGCTTAGACACCACACTAACACGCTTTTAAACAATTGGTAAAATTTCTTATCATAGATATCAACCTCAGCCCCGTGTTTCCCGGCCGGCTTGACTTTGATTAGCAAATATCCCAATAGCGGGGTAACGGTACCGGCAGCCAGCCAGGAAATCAATAAGGCAATTGTTACTACCGTAAAGATGCTGCCAACGAATTCAGCGGCACTGCCGGGGGAAAATCCGACCGGAATAAAGCCGGCGCAAGTAACCAGTGCTCCGGTCAGCCGCGGATAGGCGGTCGCGGTATAGGCAAACCCAGCGGCATTAAATCTGGTCCAGCCCTGCTCCAGTTTGACGTTCATCATTTCCACGACAATAATCGCATCATCCACCAACAACCCCAGGGCAATAATGAGCGCTCCCAGCGAGATCTTTTGCAGATCGATTCCGGTTATTTTCATGGTCAGAAAAACGCCGCAAATAACCAACGGGATACATAATGCAACTACAATGCCGGAGCGAACGCCTAGGCTGATAAAGCTGACAATTAGCACAATAATGACGGCTTCTGCCAAGGATTCAATAAATTCATCAATCGACTGCTCTACTATTTTAGGTTGATTAGATACGGTACTAAGTTCAAGCCCCAACGGCAAATCTTTTTTTATTTGAGCTACCGTTTTATCTAAATTTTTTCCTAAATTAAGGACATTGCCGCCTTTTTCCATCGATACCGCTATACCAATTGCCGGTTGTCCATTATAGAACATTTTCGGTTCGGCCGGTTCAGCATAGCTACGTTCGACTTTAGCAATATCGGCAAGCCGGAAGGTCCGGCCTGCCGCATTAATCGGTAAAGTTTTTAGCGCTTCGACATTTTCAAACATGCCGCTGACCCGTAAGTATACATTATCCGACGAAGTTTCCAGCATACCCGACGGTGCCATTGCGCTCTGGGTCTGAACAGCGCTAATGATGACCCGGGGATCAACCCCCAGCTCCGCCAATTTACTGCTTTCCACTTCAATGTAAATTTTTTCCGGCTGTACGCCTTCTAATTCAACTTTTTTCACATTAGGCACACCCAGAAGCGTCCGGCGGATTTTTTCAGCGTTTTCCCGCATATCTTCATAACTATAACCATCGCCGGTAACAGCATAAATTGTCCCGTACACATCATCAAACCGGTCATTGCAGTACGGCCCCATTACTCCCTGGGGCAGCGTACCTTTAATATCATTGACCATATTGCGGACTTCCAGCCAAGTCGGTCGTACTTGCTCTTCTGTTATAGTGTCTTTAAGATTTACATAGATGACGGCCTGACCAGGACTGGAAGAGCTTTTAACATAGTCTAAACCAGGGGTGTCCTGAAGCTTTTTTTCCAGTTTATCGGTAACTTGTTCTTCGACCTCGCGGGCGCTGGCGCCGGGCCAGGCTACGCTGACCACCATCTGGCGGATGGTAAAGTCGGGATCTTCCATCCGGCCAAGTTTTTGATAAGAAAAAACACCGCCCAAAAAAATGACCAATATAAAATAATAAATCAGTTGTTTATGGTTTAGGGCCCATTCGGTGAGGTTAAAATCTTTCATTGCCCATCACCACCGGCCAGACGGATTTTTTGGCCTTCGTGCAGTTTATGAACCCCGGCAATCACGATTTGTTCACCGGAATTCAAGCCTTCCACAACTTCAACACAGTCTTTGCCATACACGCCGAGTTTAATCGGCCGCAAGGTGACAGCATCGCCGGTTACGACCCAGACAGCCGGATTATCCTGAGTCTGGTAAATTGCCGTGAGCGGAATATTTACCGCGGCCGTTTTAGCACTGCCTGTGGTACTGACTGCCGCGGTCATCCCCAGTTTTAGTTCAGCCGGCGGATTAACCAAGCTAATCCTGGCTTTATAGGTCCGGGCTATTTTATCGGCAACCGGGGCTATTTCCCGTAAAGTTCCGTCAACGACAACGCCTGGCAACGCCCAAAAGGTAATTTTTACCTGCCCGACTTTCCGCACTTCGTCAACTTTATTTTCCGGAATATTAATTTCTACTTCTTGTTCGCCGCTTCTTATCAGGGTAATCACCCGTTGGCCGGCCCCGACTACTTGCCCGGCTTCAGCTTCAATAGCGGAAACGACGCCGTCGCCATCGGCATACAGGCAGCTGTAATCCAATTGATTAGCGCCTTGGGCATAGTGGGCAGAGGCTTGGTGAACTGCCGCTACCGCTGAATCATATTGGGTTTGGTATTGTTCATAGGCGGCCCGCCCGACAACCCCGTCTTCGTAAAGCTGGCGGTAACGGTTGAGGTTGCTTTCGGCCAGCCGTAATTGCGATTCGGCGGATTCCACTTGAGCCGACCCCATATTCACCGTTTGTTGAATATCTCTGGCGTCAATCTGCATAAGGACATCACCGGCATGGACAACCGCTCCCAAATCGACATTCCGCTTTATGATTTTCCCGCTTACTTGAAAGGCTAATTGGCTTTCATAGCGGCCCCGCACCTCGCCAGCATATGTATTGTTTGCATTCACCGTGCCAAGTCCGATGGTACTGGTACGTACAAGCGGCGCATCTTCTTCCACCACTTTTGCGGCAGAATTAGACTTTAAGAAAATACCGCCCACCAAACCCAATACTATAACCCCTGCTGCTACCCCATAGTACAATTTGTTTTTTGCCAGGTTTCGCAAACTTTTCACCCCTAATGCAATAATTTTCTATATAAACAGAGAAAAAGTCTCGCTCATATAAAATCAGCTAACCCCACTACGAGACTGTTTCTCTGGCAATAATTCTTTCAGCCCAGCAAAATTCCTGCTGAATTTTGTCGAATATTCTCCCGACTGATTTCAGTCAGTTATATGTAAAAGTAACCGACTACGCTATTAATATTTATTGTAATTATTATTTTGACTGATTTCAGTCAGTATAGACCAAAAAGACTTACGCCTATTTATATTGTTATCGGCAACGACAAAGTACCTTCGGCCATTCCCAGTACTTTCTCGATTAACATTATGGCAATTGCCAGCCGTTCCTGCAGTTCTTCCGGCGAATCTTTTTTATATACTGATTCATGCAGGCAGCGAACGATAGCCATGATAAAATCCACTGCTTGAGCAGAATTATTGATTCTAAACAGCCCCTGATCCACACCTTCTTGGATTACCTGTAATAAAATCGGCACAAATGTTTTTTGCGCCTGACGGCCTACTTTATCTAAGATATGAAGATATTCTTCACTATAGAGATATTCAAACAATAAGCCATCCTTGGTATGCAGGCCATCAAAGACTTTATTAATTAACCAGGCCAATTTTTCCACAGCCTGCAGGCTTTTGTCGTTAATCATCGTTTCTGATTCGGCTAATATTTCGGACAAACACCGGAAAACTAGGGCTTCCAGGACTTCATCTTTTGATTTGAAGTAGTAATAAAAAGTTCCCTGGGCCACGCCAATTTCTTTTACGATATCACTTATGGCGGTTTTTTGATAACCATGCTTATTAAACAAGCGTTCAGCAGCATCTAGTATTTCCGCCATTCTAATCTGCGGGTCTTTGGTAATTCTGCTCATTATGTTCATCCTTTTTACTGACTGACTTCAATCATATTTTAATTCTACGGGAAAATAGTGTCAATGATTTTTTTTTAAAACAATAAAACCACGGCAAGTTACGAGACCGCTCCCGCCTGTCGTGGTTTTATCGTAATCGACATATTCTGTTACCAGACTAGACTTTGGCCCCAGGGTTTTCCTGGGAATGAGCCGAAAATATCACTGAATCATTAATTAGTTTACTGCCACACCAGGGAACATGTCTAAATATTTCGTCTTTTGAGTTATCATTCCGCTCACTGTCGGTACTTAAAACTTTACGGTAATGAATATAGGGACCTTTTTTGCCGCATTCCGGGCAGTATGTATTATTGGCCCGATGTCGAGTAGCTTTCCAGGAAAACAAGTTAAAATGCAAACCACAGTTTTGGCAAATAAAGCCGTTAACAAAGACCCCTTCCCGTTCTTCTTCCCCAATTCCAACCGGTTTATTGGTTTTTATTGGTACGGGTTTGGTACTAGAATCATTGTCCGTAAACGCCGCCTCCTTAGAAGTAGTAGTTTTGGGACTATGCCTTCTAAGCCTCCTTCTCGTCTATGGTTTTCTGCCAGTAACGCTAGCCAGCACCATGCTGCTATTGTGTAACAAGCCCATTTTATCTATACCTACTTGTTTCCTATTTCGGCGCAATCTCGCTTGTCCCTGCTGAAGGAAAAAATCTTTTTCCTTTATATTTCCCACACAGATTTTCGCTTACATCGCCGCTATATACAGTCCGTCACCAAAGCAACGCGCGCAACATTTTCTCTTTAGCTCATACCGGCTAGTGCCACCTTCATCAGTCGATACCACAACCGTTCTATATCCATCGCCAGAACATTCTGGGCAGACATTGATATCTTTGTAAATGTCTTCCATATCTCTTTTAAATTCATCGGAAAAATTCAGCCATTTTTTTCTTTTTTGTATCATCTTGGATGCGCCCCTTTTTCAATTAATAATCAATTCTACGACTTATCTATTATTTATTTATCCGTAGCGTATAAATATAACAAAGATATTGCTATCTTTATTTCTTTTTTGCCAGTATCGCCGACAGGTCTACTACTAAGAAGTCACCGTCCTGACCACTAACAATTTGTGAATGCGGCTGGGGCTTCCCCGGCATCGCTGTCACACTGGTCTTCTGAAGTTTTTTATCGTCAAGGGATTTATCAAATATCGCAGAAAATTTATTCGCATCATAATTTTTAACAATTTCCCGGACTTTGTGGATCGGACTCGCACAATAGCCCCCGCCTATTTCAACGATTGACAATGATTGTTCCCGCATTTTTATACAGCTCCTTATGTAATGTCCTTGTATACAATTATACTCATAAATGCTACAAACTTCTATTATCTAGGACTGCCAAAATATTTAAAGGAAAACCCGGCGTTTGTTATCCTTCGAAGATAACTAGCAACAGGTTAGGGTCATTCATTAATAATATGCTGTAGTTTATGTAATTTTACTGCGGTTGCTAACGACAATCTAACTTCAAATTGGTCTATGCTTACACCTAGTATTTTTTCAATCCGTTGTTTTCGAAAAACAACGGTTTTATGATGAATATATAACTTTTCGGCAGCTTCTTTGAGGTTGGCACTCCGCAAAACTTCTTCCAGGGTTGCCAAAAAATCGGTTCCCCGGGCTTGATCATAGTCAATTAGTTTACCTATTTTTTCCTGAACAAATTCAGCGGCTTGTCTTTCACCGCCAATGTTTGCTAATAATTGAAAGATTCCCAAGCTTCTAAAATGAGCGATCCCGCCTTCATTATCATCCTGACATCGAGTGGCCACAACCGCACTCCACGCCTGACGGTAGCAGACCCGCAAACTTTCCGGTCCTCTAATGCTATTGCTCACTCCGACGATTACCTTCATTTTCGGCTCACAGCGATGAATTTTTTCTTTTAGCTCCCGGGCTAATTCTAAACTATTCTCCGCCGCTAGTTCCGGACATAAAACTCCAATCCCATCACGACAATCCCATACTAGATATTCATTGTTACCATTATTCAATAAGTTAATAATATTACTTTTTAATTCAATATATTCTGCATCTTTACTTTCATTAACCATGGTCTCGGTCTGATTATTAATCGCCAGCAAACAACAAAATAGCGGCGATGCCAAGTCAATTCCCATTGATTGAGAAATTCGCAAAGCTTTGTCGTCAACCGTAATACTGCCAGCCAGGATGTCATTAAGGAATTCACTTTTACGCCGCAATTCATAGGTAGCTTGTAACATTCTTTCGGCTTTTTGTCGTTCGGTTATATCCACGACGATGAGCGCCACGGTTCTTTTTTCATTAACCACATAGGCCATGGGTGCCATCCGTCCTTCAATAACTATATGCTTTCCCATAAAATCAAACTCATGAATTAGACACTGCTGCTTACCGGATATGATTGTCTGTTTCAATTGCTCCAGCATTACCGCCGCGTCTTTTGCCGGAAATACCTGATCAATGGAGGTGCCAATTATTTTTATTTCCGGCCAGTTTAGGTCTTGTTTATTGCTAAATACCTCAATATAGCGACCATCTTCATCAATAATCATACTAATATCTGGTACGGCCTGGGCAAAGTCTTTTAGTTTTGTTTCACTGGCTCGGAGGGCTTCCTCAATTTTCATCCGTTCAAAGATTTCATTCATCAATGCATTATTGGTTCGAATCAGTTCGGTTTTCTGCGCTTCTAACGCATCCATTAATTGTCTATTTTCAACCGCAACTCGGCCGGTATGCGAAAGGTTATTACCAATAACTAAGCAGGCTACCGAGGAGTGATTATACTGGCTGTCGCCATTATCACTCACCCCCTGCTCCGCAAAGCAACAAAAACCCATCAGCGGTTTTCCCGCCAATACTTCTCTCATTCCCGCGATTTCGCTTCTGGACTTATCTCCCATAATTTTTGGTCGTAATGCACAATAATAAACTAACCCAACGGCGGGATTGGTTATACCGCCGCGAATTTTTGCCAGTTGAAGGGCACTTGGTCCGGCAAGAGCCATTCGCGCCGGGTCCGCTTCCATTTTAGTGATAACAGCTCCTACTGATATCGGCTGATTGAAACGGACGCCGCCCCGCTCAGTAATACAAGCGGCGGTATTGATAAGATATTGTCCGGCGGTATCCGCCACCCCTATCGAGACTCCGTTTATATAAGCTAATTGACGATTCACTAATTTTTCCTCAGGCAAGCCGGTCAATTTGCTATAAACCTCAACGGCTACCTGGTTGTCCAACGCTAAAACTTCGTTTTCTTCCACCGCTGTCACTATCGCGGTTTTATCAGTAGGCCGAAAGCCATGCATCAGGCTAATACCAAATTGCAATTCAGTCTCAAATATGGCAATAAGCATACTATTCGCATAGGCCTGTCGCCCATACAAAACATATTTTTCTTCTTTCCGCCAGTCATCTGCCGCATCTCCACCAACTATCGGAAATTCGCCATAACTCTTTTGTTTAATGGCTTCTAATATCTCATAGCTCTTACCGCCGCTTAGTTTATCACTCCCAGGAGAAAAAATCATTGCAAATGCCGCTCGCCCTTGACGCCGCATTTCCCACTTATATTCTGAATTACGGAAAAATGGTTGCACCGCCGGAGAACTTATGGCTTCGTCTACTGCTTTCTCCCAATCTTGCGCTACCCCGGTCCCCACTCCACAATGTACTTTTAAATACGGCGAAGCCATAACCGTAACCGTGACCGTTTCACTATACAGTTTGTTACATATTTCCCCGGCAGTTGTCGCTCCAACCACCAGTACGTCCCCCACAATACTATTAATCCCAGCTAATACTTCATTTAAGTCATAGCTTACTGAAGCAAAGACCAGCACTACCGATATCGCATGCATATGAATTGTGGCCATTGCCTGTTTAACCGCATGTTCACCGGCAGCAAAGGAGTCCTCCCCCTTCGCACAACCATAACCGATTTCAATTGCCGAGAAATTACTACTGTTCATATAGTGTTTAGTCCTCCAAATTTTACATATGGCTCCAGGAAAAATAACAGATTTTTTTAATAATTTTGGTGTTCAATTACTTGCCATTATTATACATTTTTCGACACTATTTTATTCCAATACCTACAGCAAGTCAATAGTATAAATAATAATATAGTTTATATTTTTTTAAATTTTAAGTTATTTTATTGGTTATTTTTCTCAGGATATTTTCAAATCATTTTCAAATAATCAAAACCGATGTATAGGCATTAAATTATGTGGAGGGGTGTCTTTAATGAAGAAAACACTGGTTTTAGTATTTATGTTGCTTTTTGTAACTTCAGCTATTTGTGCTGCTAGTCCACTGCCTGATTGCTCTTTAGCAGAGTTTGCCATTGATCTTAATGTTGGTGCACCGAATGTTTCTTCCAGTAATACCGAAGTTGATGGAAAATCAAACTTTGGTTATGGGGTAACAGCTGGAGTTGGCCTTGGTTTTGCTGGTCATTATTCAACCGATACTTTTAAAACCAAATCACCGCTTAATTCGAGCAGTGAAATTAAAGCCCAGGAATTAGTCCTGGTAAATAACCTGTTTGATTTAATCGGCAATGTTTCAATCTTTGGCGGGGTATCCCAGGCTCAAGTTGTTGGCAGCAGCAAACATACCGGAGCAATTGTCGGCGTTGCTGGCAGTCTTCCGCTTGGGTTTAATACCAAGGCTTACGGAGTTTTAACCGTTGGCAATAAATTGAGTGGCTATGAAGCTGGTCTTAGCTATGAATTAGCGGAATGTACTAATCTGAATATCGGTTATCGTGACACTAAGTTTAAGGATTTAACCTTCAACGACGGCAGCAAGAATGATGCTACCGTAAAAGGCTTAGTTGGCGGCGTTAGCTTTAAATTCTAATTCTCTATCGTTACTATCCCCTAACAGTGTGAATATAAGAAGCAAAAGCCAGGAGCAGCACATTTGCAGTTCCTGGCTTTTGCTTTAGTTTTTTTCTGGTTCTACGCCTTAGTCGATATAGGTAGCCTGAATTTCACCAAAGTATAGGGTATGATAATCGCCATCGGCATACCAGGCGGTTTGGTGGGCTGGAGCAAGTTGGGCTGACGTCATCGTCTGCTTATAAACTACTTTGCATTCATAATGCAGCCCGCAATCAGCAATTACCGGAGTGGCAATTTTTTTGCCGGGATTAGCGGTTAGTCCAGCAGCTTTAAATTTGTCCAGGTTGCGCCCGGATTTACTGCCGCATAATGCCAGGGCTTGTTTCATATCTTTGAACGGAATGCTGACAGTAAATTCATTGCTGTTTTCGATTAGTTGGTAGCTAAACCGGGATTGTCTTACCATTATCATAAATACTGGTTTACCCCAGGAGAAGCCAAGGGTTCCCCAACCAATGGTCATGGTATTTTTCTTGCCATCATGGGCAGTGGTCAAAAATGCACCTTTTGCTAATTGTTCCATCGCCTTGACGGCGTATTCGTTGTATGAAACTTCGGTACTCAATTTAAAAACTCCTCATATCATAGTTATTTTACGATTAATACCGGGCAGGGGGCGTAGTACACTACGGCACTGCTCACACTTCCCATAATTAATTCTTTTATGATTCCCAAACCTCGGCTTCCCATTACAATCACGTCATAATGATCTTTTTTGCAATAGTTGACAATTACTTCGGTTGGCGACCCGATTTCGATAAAATTCTGCGCCTCTACGTCCTGGGGCAATAGGGATAATGCTTGGTCAATAACGGCCTGACCTGCTTCTTGAATGTCTTCAACAACTCGGTCCGGAATATAGAGTCCGGTGTTAGCGTCACTAAACGCTGATACTTGGGCAAAAGTGTTAATGACATGGAGTACGCTAAGCTTGGCACCGCACTTTTCAGCTAAGTAGCCGGCATGGGCTATCGCTCGCTTGGAGTTCGCCGAGCCATCAATGGGCACTAAAATATTCTTAAATTCAGGCATATTATTCCGTTACCTCCCCCAAAATTTAACTTGGTTTTGCCACTTTGTGTCTGATGAATAACGCTAGAATACCACCGGATAGATAGAGTATGGAAATTGTATAGTTTCCATGGTCTTTCCTTAACTTCTGGAACAAGCTAGATATTTCCTCCTGGGAATGGCTTGCCGTGGTAAAATATTCTTTGCTGAGTACTTAAGGCTATATTTTTGGTGCAATTGGTTAGCGGCGATATGGTTTAGCCTAGTCCGACCCCAAATAGGGTTAGCCGCCACTTGGTGAAAACACACCCCATAGTCGCGATCATCGACAGTAAGTAGCTGTTTCTAATGATTCAATTGCGTGTTTGGCCCATAGCGAGTTTTTGAGAACTGCGCGACCAACACCTATTAGATCGGCCTTTCCTGATGCCAGCAATTCTTCAGCCGCCTGAGGCTCAGTTATTCCGCCAGTTAAAATTATTGGAATGGATACCGCTTGTTTGATAGCTTCGGTAAGAGGAGAAAAATAGCCTTGGTCGGCTGATTCCGGAGAGTTATAGCCCAAAAGGCTACCTGAAATGTCGAGAATGCTGATCCCAGCTTTTTCGAACTCTTTGGCGGCTATTTGACTATCTTCAAGCGTGATTCCGCCTTCTTGGAAATCGCAGGCCCCTAACCTTAGGAGAATGGGAAAATTGTCGCCTACGGCAGCTCGGACTGCTTCAATAATCTGTAGGTGGAGACGGATACGATTATGAATAGTTCCACCATACTCATCAGTCCGTTTATTCGTTAAGGGTGAAAAGAATTGATTGAGAAGGTAGCCGTGAGCGGAATCAATTTCAATTCCGTCAAAACCAGCTGTTTTTACGCGGCTGGCAGCGGTCTGAAAAGCATGGATGATTTCGATAATTTCTTGTTTGGTTAGCTCCTTCGGGGTATTTCCATTCCTCGGATGAGGCACCGTTGATGGCGCGATCGGAGCCATCCCGGTGATTTCTTGCGTGGTCGCACTTCCGGCGTGATTAATTTGCATCATGGTCTTTGAACCATTGCGATGAATCACGTCGGCTAAACTTCGTAATCCCGCTAGCACTGAATCGTCTGCAACCGAAAGCTGGTTATTGCTGGCTTTGCCTTGCTGACTAATGAAACTGTGTTCAATTATAATGAGCGAGAAGCCGCCGCCATTAGATTTTTCTTGATAATAGTCAAGCACCGCCTTGTTTATACTGCCATCCGCTTCAGATTTGGCCGTAGCCATAGGCGGCATAATCAGACGGTTAGCTAAGGTTAATGAACCGGTTTGCAAGGGCTTTAATAAATAAGACATAAAAAACCTCCTGAGTTAATTATTTTGAACGATAGTCTATTTGAAACTATCGATTGTATCAGCCAATTATGTGTTTCGAACCAACATTTATGTATAATATCGTCAGATTTAAATATCTATAAATATAGATATTTATTTATAAAAAAATATTCGATTTGTGAATTTGGTGAGTGCTACAATTGATTTCTAACGTACTCGGCAAACTCTTGAATGATTTTCTCATTCCGCCGATAATAAGTCCACTGCCCAAAGCGCCTAGATTCTAAAAGGCCGGCTTTTTGCATCATTAATAGATAGCTCGAAACAACAGATTGCGTCAAGCCCGCTTTGGATTGAATGCTTCCTACGCAAATTCCTCCCGTAAAATCAGCATCAAGAGGTAAGCATGTTTGCAAACCAAAATTTTCATCCGGGTTTTTCAACCATTCTAAAATTTGGCGACGAGTTTGATTTGACAAAACTTTGAATATTAGTATTGGTTCCATGTCTTTATTATATCTATTTTTCTAAATATGTCAATTAACCGTATATAGTATTTATTTTCAGAAAAAAATTGAGTAGAACATTCATAGAATACTATGAAGTCTACTCTAGTAGTTAGTATAGTTAGTTACGGATTATGCTCTTGCCTTAAGTTTAAAGCAGATATACAAGACTATTAGCCATATCGGCGCAACATATAACGAGTAGCGCATATCTGGCATAAACGCCATTATTATAACCATGGCTACTAAAAAGGCCAAGCAAACGTAGGAACTTAGCGGGTAGAACGGCAATTTAAAATCAACGGTTTTATTTTGCCGTATTTTTTCGGCTCTAAATTTCAGCTGGACAACTAAAATGATTGCCCAGTTAATGATTATCGCAATTGTTGCCAGGGCCATAAAGTATAAAAATACTTTGGCTGGATCTAGGTAGCTGATTAATACGGCAAATAAGGTTATTGTTGATGAAACTAATATTGCCGCAACCGGTACGCCCGAGGAGCTTAATCTGCCAAATATCTTGGGGGCATTGCCTTGTACCGCCAGCCCATATAGCATTCGGCCATTACTGTATAGCGCACTATTATAGGCTGAAATGGCCGCGGTAAGAACTACCAAGTTCAACAAGTGGGCTGCAGCCGGAATGCCAACATAGGAAAATATCTGAACAAATGGGCTGCCGGTGGTTTCCATTTGATCCCACGGGAATATCGCTAGCATAACGGCAAGTGCGCCCACATAGAAGATTAATATCCGCCATACTACTTGATTAATCGCATGAGGAATTGATTTTTTCGGATTATCGGCTTCGCCGGCGGTAATCCCGACTAGTTCAACCCCGCCAAAGGCAAACATGGCCATCACCATCGAGAAAGTAACGCCGCTGATGCCATTGGGGAAAAAGCCTCCATGGGTCCATAGGTTACTGATACCAACTGGCTGTCCACCATGGCCAACACCAAAGACAATGATTAAAATACCAAAAGCAATCATTCCAACAATCGCTAATACTTTTATAATTGCAAACCAGAATTCAAATTCGCCATATGCTTTTACATTAATAAGGTTAATCACTGTAATCAACACTAAACAAACTAACGCTGAAACCCAGGTAGGAATATCCGGCAGCCAGTAATTTATATAGGTACCAACAACGGATAATTCAGCCATACCAACGACAATGTAGTTAAACCAATAGTTCCATCCGGCGACAAACCCCGGTAGTTCACCCCAATATTGATAGGCATAGTGGCTGAACGAGCCAGACACTGGATTATCAACTGACATTTCACCTAAAGCCCGCATTATGAAAAAGATGACAATACCGCCAATTAAGTAAGACAAGCTAATTGCCGGCCCGGCTATTTTTACAACACTAGCCGAACCATAAAACAAACCGGTTCCAATCGCTCCGCCTAACGCAATCATTTGAATATGGCGATTTTTAAGGCCACGTTGTACATGTTGTACATGATTAGACGTTTTCTCCATTCATTTCTCCTATCTTTTCTATTATTTTTATTATCATTTCAATCCGATTAAACGGAGTGATAAAATAGAAACCATCGACTTGAGATCTTATTTTTTTAGCAATTTCCACAGCTAGGTTGATTCCCTCTATTTCCGCCGCTTCGCGGGTCATATTGGGGTCAAACCGCTTGATATAGGCCTCAGGCACATTGATGCCCGGCACTTCATTATTAATAAATTGGGCATTTTTATAGCTTACCAGCGGCATTACGCCGCCTAATATCTTAGCGCTGGGCTTTGTTCTTGTTTTGGGCAGATATGCGATTGTGGCATCGTCAAAGATAGGCTGCGTAAGGAAGAAGCCAGCTCCTTTAGCGGCCTTAGCCAGCATCCGTGATAGTTCTACGTCTTTGTTTAAGACATTGAGGTTTAGGGCCCCGCCTATGTACATCGGATCGTCAACGAATATTTCTTTATTTATTTCGTTGATAAATTCTATTAGTTTAACGGAATTGAGGTTAAATACACTTTTTATATCGCTGCTCTTGGGAATGGCATCTCCGGTTACCGCCAGAATGTTGCGGATTTCCTCAATGTGTCCGGCCATCACAATGGATTTTAGGGCATTTATATTTTTGTCCCGGCAACAAATATGCGGCATGGCGTCAATGCCTATTTCGCGCTTTATTTTTGCGGCAATCATAACCGAGTCGACTCTGGCCTTAGCCAGCGGCGAATCGGCAATGGTTATAAGGTCAACGCCATGTTCTTTGCAGACCCAGGCGTTGTGCAAAATTTTATTAATGCTGATATCGAAGGGAGGATCCAATTCTACCGCTGTTACAAATTTCCCGTTCTCTAGCTTGGCCCGGAAGTTATTAGGCGTATGTTTGATAGCGGTTGCTTTCCGGGGCTGGCTGATCGGGGCCGACACTTCTTGTACCAGCTGGCCCGCTAGTTTTTCTGCGAGTTGTCTGATATGACGGGGGGTAGTCCCGCAGCAGCCGCCAATAATTTTCACTCCTAAATTAGGCATACCGCTCATAATCTCGGCAAAATAGGCTGGGTTATCGTCATAGACCATCCGTTCATTAATAATTTCCGGATACCCGGCGTTCGGAAAGATCGATACAATATCCGACGAAATATCCAGTCTGCGAATGAGTTTAGTCAAATGGGTTGGCCCTACCCCGCAATTAAAGCCATAGGCATCAATATCCTTGACCGCTTTTATTTCGGTTTGAACCCGTTCCAGACTTATCCCTTTCCTGGTAAATCCTTCAGCGGTCATAACAAATTGGGTAAGGATAAAGGCCTTTGGATTTTTACTTTTTATGTACCTGGCAATTTCCGCTAAGTAATCCATTCTGCTAAAGGTCTCAAAGATAAATATCTCCGCCCCGGCTTGGAGAAACGTGTCGACAATAAATTTATATTCATCAAATATCCTGGTTTTAGTTAGTACTTTGCCATCGGCGGTCACTTCGGGAATCGGTCCAATATTAGCAGCAATAAATATGTTTTTCCCCTGAGCCGCTTTTTGGGCAATTTCATAACCCTTTTCCAAAATTGTTTGAAGCTGCGGCTGCAAGATTTTAAGTATAATTGAATTGGCGGAAAAGGTATTGGTTCTGATTAACTTTGCCCCGGCCTCGATATATTCGGCATGAATTTTTTCAACAATTTCCGGATGCGTGATATTAGCTAATTCGGCAAATATCGTATGATTGTTCATCATTTGTGCATAGTAAGTCCCGATTGCCCCATCGGCAATTATATATTTGGTTGTAAGCAGTTTTTTTAACATAGCGGTCCCCCATCGTTGGCTATTGGCGTTACTATTTATGATTTAACTACTATATTTACTAATTACTTCCTGTCTAATCTAGTAATAATGTGCTATAATACCAATATATTATAGCATCTTCGCGGACATTTGTCTTTGTGTTTGATACAACGCCTTAATATTTTAGCGTTGATACTATTAATATTTTGTCACAGCTTCGTAACATTTCTCAAGTATACTAGGGACATACATAAAAGGGAGGGCTTATATATGAAAAAAATGTTATCTGTTGTTTTATCTGCATTATTTGTACTTGGCTTTGCCGCAACTGTAAGCGCCAACAGCGCTGTACAATGTGCGCAACCACCAATTGTGGCGGTAGATTTTCAGCCACCAGCTGGCGATCAGCAACCTCAACAGCCTACTGACCATAAGAAGAAAAAGAAACAACCAGGTCACCATGGTCAACAACAACAACCAGAACAACCTCAGCAACCTGGACAACCTCAACCATAAGCTAAGCTCAATCTGAAGGTTAGTCAACAATAAACAGCGTCTTGTGTAAGTTACACAAGACGCTGTTTATTGTTTAATTTTCGATTACAGACCTTTATTCGTAATGCCAAAAAGCCGTAACCAACTTGAAAAGGTCGGTTACGGCTTTCGATGTTGAACAGTTTTAAAGCTATGCTGCTTGCCTTCTTCTTCCATAAGAAAGAATGGCGCCAAGCGCTATTGATAGGTATGCTGCTGCTAATACTCGATATTCAGGCGGCAGCATAAATACAACGGTATGAGCCGGAACCCAGAAAAACGGTTGCATTTTTAAGACAATAAATCTGACAAAAGCTAACCAGTCAATACTGGTTAACACTCGTGAAAAGGAAGGTGCGGTACCATCTTCGGCCCACATGTCAATAAAGGTGTCACATATTCTGTGAGCCAATGAAAACATTGGTCCGAAGGTCAAATTCATGATGCCGCTGGTAAAGAAAGCGCTCAAAAACAGACATACAACGCCTTCACCAATGTATAATATGCCAGCTTTTGCTGCCCCAGCTACACCAGCTGAAAAGACTACAAACATCAATGCAATGAGCATACCAATGACGCCCCAAACAATTGCCTTGTAAATCATCCCGGTGGTCTTTTTCCAAACACCGCCAACAATCCTGACCGCAAGCAATTCACCCGCTGTTGCTAATACCGCAAATTTGATGAAGGCCATGATGTATGGATGAGTGAGGGTTAGCGAAATAAATACTTCATGGGTTACCGGAATAATAAGTAACGCAGAAATTCCGCAAATTACCAGCGCCCATATTAAATCTCCTAGTTTCAATTGTCTTCCTCCGTTTTTACAATAATTTTATTTTTAGCAGCTAATTCTATCGTTTAAGCGCAATACAAGCCAACGCAATCGAATTAAACTTAGCTTCTGGGGTATCAGATCTTGATACCATAACAATCGGATTGGTCGCACCCAGGATAATCCCGGCGTTTTTGGCTTTAACAAAATGAACCATTATTTTACCAAAGATATTTCCCGCTTCAATGGTCGGTACCAGGTAAATGTCAACATTGCCCGCAATTTTACTTGGGATGCCTTTATGTTTTGCCGCTTCGGCGCTGGCCGCAACGTCCATCGCAATTGGGCCTTCGATAACACAGCCGGGAAGTTCACCCGCCGCCGCCATGTCTACTAAGCCTTTGGCATCTACAGTTGCCTGCATTTTCGGATTAACTTGTTCGTTAGCGGCTAATGCTGCGATATTAGGATTTTCTATTCCCATATTTTTCAGGGCTTCAATGGCATTCAGGAGAATGCCTTTCTTTTCTTGCAGGTTCGGCGCAATATTCATGCCGCCGTCAGTTTTAAAAACTAACTTATCTACTCCCGGAATTTGAAGGGCCACAAAATGCGACAGTATTCTGCCTGAGCGCAAACCGAATTCGGCATTTAGTGCAGCGCGCAAAAAGTTACTGCTGTTGAGCAAGCCTTTCATATATATCTGAGCTTCACCGCTGCTTACTTTCTTAACTGCTTCAAGCGCAGCTTTATCAATGTCTGGCTCATGAATGATTTTGGTGTCAGCGGATAAGCCAACTTTAGCCACAAGCGGTTTAATTTGTTCGGCGTCGCCAACTAAAATACATTTTGCAAGTCCAGCGTCTTCGGCTGCTTTAAGGGCTTCCAACACTTCTAGATCCTGCGCTACGGCCACGCTGATTGTTATTTTTCCTAAGGATTTTGCTTTACTGACAATTTCATTAAAACTCTGTAGCACAAAAATACCCCCATCTAATTTTGATATGTTTTTGCTTTTTCTTCACCGCGAAGTACCCTGAGGGCCCCAGAGGCTAACGCTGCTAGTTCTTCTTCCCCTGGAACAACCACGATCGGCGCGATAAATTTTATCTTAGCAGTAATTTCATTCACTACCCGTTGGGAGTAAGCAATTCCGCCGGTAATGATTATCCGGTCAACATTGCCATCCAGTACTACTGCTAAAGAGCCAATTGCCTGGGCTACTTGATATATCAAGGCTTGCAGCAATAGTTCCGCTTTTTGATTGCCTCTCGCCGCCATTTTTTCAGCTTCGCGAATATCTTTTGTTCCCAAGTAAGCATAAAAACCACCGGCATCAAATAAGCGGGTTCTCAGTTCTTCATAAGTATACTTACCGGAAAAACAAAGCTTCACGAGTTGACTGGCAGGCAGCCCACCACAACGATTAGGCGCAAAGGGGCCTTCGTCCATGCAATCAACGATTTCTACTAATCTTCCATCCCGTTGTGCCGAAAGACTAATCCCTGTCCCTAGGTGAGCTACGACAAATCTAACATCTGTATATTTTTTGCCCATTTCACCGGCTACTTTACGGGCAACGGCTCTCATGCTAAGAGCGTGGCAAGTAGTACTAGTTCGTACTAGGTCCGGCGCTCCCGATATTCGTGCAACCGGCTCCAATTCGTCTAGAACCATTGGATCGACAATATACGCCGGAATGCCTAATTGTTTAGTGATAGCACCGGCTATGGCTGCACCAAGATTGAAAGCATGTTCGCCGCGTTCGGCGGTCCTAAGTTCATCTATCATCGCATCATTAACTATATATGTACCACCAGGCAGGGGCTTTAAAATCCCGCCTTGGGTAACAACCGCTTTTAGTGTACCAAGTTCGATACCAGCTTCAGCTAATACTGTCAAGACCAGATCCAGACGGTATTTGTACTGATCGAACACTCTTGTAAATTCTTGCAATTCTGGTCCTTGATGTTCCACTGTTTTTTTCAGCAGGAACGTTGTGCCTTCAAATACTGCCACTTGGGTTGATGTAGCTCCAGGATTAATTGCTAGTATCCTTTCCATAAAGCCCCCTTGAATGGCCCATAATTTTACCTAAGTTAAAACGGCTAATTATATATCACCGAATCGCTTAGGCACTAGCGGCTTAATAAATATACAATTAACATTTATTATAAACTATCCGGTTGCTGGAGAGTCAACTAATCTATTTTTTTTATTGGTATTTGGATCTCAGTCAAATGACTATTTTTGTCATTAGAGATAAATTCGTCAATAATTGTCCGCTCCAAAGCATCGCCGATAACACTATACTGGTTTTCACTAATATAGTCCATTAAGATTTCCAAGTATTCTCTTGATTCGCCATGACTGCCGCGATAGTAAATGCAGGCATATTCCCCGGCCGTAAGCTGCTGAGTAGCTTCAATATTATCAACGTTTTCCTCCATTAGGAAATAAACCGAGTTGTATTCATTAAACTTTCGGTTTTTTAGGTTTTCTACCGATATGGTAAAGCCAACTTTGCCGATAAACAGGGGAATCCTGGTCATGGTCTCCAATTTTCTAACTGATAATTCCAGCTCAGCTACTGAACCAATCTTTTCGCTAAGACTAAGTATTGTTCGTACCGAATTATGTTTTATAATTACTTTGCCAATACTCTGAACGGTTAGTGCTTCTTCAATTTCTTTAACCCGATTTGCAAATCGATGGCTAACCACCATTAATTCGGCTATTTTATTGAGGGTTACTTCCCGCTCTTGTTTTAGTAGTTGTAAAAAATGCTTAAGGTCTCTGGTTTCAATATGGGTTTTTATATCTTTTAACGATATCCCTAAGGATTTTAGGTAGTTTATCATGTCGAGCTGTTCAAATTGTTCAGTTGAATAGTATCTGTATTTAGAAAATTTATCGACTTCTATTGGTTTGAGCAAGCCTATTTCGTCATAGTAGCGCAATGTTTTTATTGGCACATTTAATAATTTTGAGGTCTCGCCAATGGTAAATCTGTTTTTCATACCTTCACCGCCCAAAATATCCTGCTCTTTTTTTTCGCTACTGATTGATTATATCCCTTCCAGTAATTTTAGGTTGTATCGACAGCTATTTACATTTTCCAGCTTAATTACCAAGTAAAAACCTCCTCGCCTCAATCCGGCGAGGAGGTTTTTACTTGGTAATGACCATGGTTATTTTAGAAATTTATTACTCTATTTTTTTTTGCAGGCAATATATCCGGGGCGGATTTAGGAACAGCGCGCACCCTAAGCCAACGATGGCAATAAGGCCGACAATGACGATTGATACTTGATATAATCCGGTGGTATGAAGAGCAATTGAGCCGGCAACTACGCCTGCGGTTCCGCCGAAAATACCAAGTCCCATCCACAGACCACCTAATTTGCCAACAATGTTTGCGGGGTAATGCATGGCGGCAAAGGCTTGGACATTGGGGTTGACCCAGCCTTGAAAAAAGCCGGCCAGGAATAGTATCGGCATCAGTACTGACGGATTGCCATGAATAGCGGCAAATTTTATTGAGAAGCAGAAGATACCGGCCCCGATGAAGCCGAGCATTACCACTGGTTTTACGGTCCGTTTAAAGACTTTTTCCATAACAAAGCTGCCAACCAGCGAGCCAACCATAAAGGCGATTTGCACAATCATCATATATTTACCGGCTTCTACCGGACCATAGCCAACGCCAATCGGCGGCTGAATGGCCAAGAACGCGGGCGTTAAGTCGTTAAACGCCTGCATGATCCACGATAAAAAGAATATACATAATACTCCAATGTAGGTAACCGGCTGTTTTAGGGCCAGTTTGAAATTATTATTGCTATCTGAGGTGTCACAATCAGTGATGTTCTCTACCGCAGGGGCTTTGGGCCCAAAAGCGGCAATAAGCGCAAGGATAATGCCAATAGCCGGCGCAACCCCTAATCCAGCCATTGCGGTTGTCCAACTTCCGGTTGCTTCAAAAAGCGCCGGAGCGGTACCGAACCCGATAGCTATGCCCAGTGATATGGAAAGGCCCTGAATACCCAGCACAATGCTGCGCTCTTTTGCCGGAAACCATACTGCGGCAACAGCTGAACCGACTCCCATTATCGCGCCGGCTCCCAGCCCTTCAATAACCCTTAAGGCGACAAGTACGCCAAAGTTATCCGAAAAAAGCGGAATAAGGATGTCGCCCCCCAGCAGTAATACGCTTGAGGCGATAAACACCGGTACTACCCCAGCCCGGTCGACTAATACCCCACCGGCAACTGCGCCAATAGTAACGAACAGGGTAAAGGCTCCCATAAAGGCTCCGGTTGCTTCGCCGAGGCTTAGGCCTAACTGACCAGCAATGACCCCGATAAGCGGCGCAAAAGAAATAAGCATAATACCTGATGTTACGGTAATAAACCAAAGTACGAGTAGAATAAACCAGCGAAACCGTGGATACACCATTTCATTGTTCATATTAGTTCTCCTCTCAATTTGTAAATTTGTAAATTTGTTGAATTTATTATTTTAGTTTTATTATTTATATTTTTCCGATAATTAAACGGTTTTTATTAGCATACCACAAAAAGTTGCGTTCTTTTTTTCACTTTTTTACGGTATGCTTTATTTATTCATGTATGTATCATATAATACACTGGAAATGTAGTCATTGTACAACCGAAAGTTTTAGTTATACAATCGTTATATTGCATTAATTGAATTTTATTATCCGGTTTTTAGCAAAATTGATCCACCCGCTACTTTATGTCCCAGCCAATTATCGCCGCTAATTTTATTTGCTTCAGCCTAGCTACTTTGTGTATAATACCTTTGGGTATTATACTTTTTCATTAATATTACTGCCATGAGGAGGAGCTATGGATACTAGGCAATTGCGTTCTTTTATTGCGGTAGCCCATCATCTTAATTTTACCGAAGCTGCCAAGTACCTTTACCTTGCTCAATCCTCGCTGAGTCGCCAAATATCGGAACTTGAAAAGGAATTTGGCGTTGCGCTTTTTTTTCGCAATAATCGAACTGTTCAGCTGACACCGGCCGGTAGTTTACTGTTAAAGGAAGCAACTACCCTGGTCAGCAGGATTGACGAGTTAACCGAACAAATTCATAAAGCCAATTTAGGTCTGATTGGCAGTCTTAAAATTGGCTGTCACGGTGTCGAAAGATACTTTTTCCCCCAGTTAGCCAAGACTTTTCGCAAGAATTACACTAACATTAATCTAGTTATCGAATGGCTTAATATAAAGGCCCTTAATTTGGCTTTGCTCCACGGCGATATTGATATCGGGTTTACGCTGGAGTTGGAGGTTCAGAACTTACCTGAGCTTATGACAAAACAAATCTATACTGATCCATTAGTAGTTATGATGCCGCATGACCACCCGTTAGCTTCTAACTCCAGTATTAATCTTACTTCTTTAGCCCAAGAGTCTTTCTTAATTCTTTCGCGCGAAGAATGCCCCAGTGGCTTTCAAAATACGGTCCAGCTTTGTGTCGATAGTGGTTTCTCGCCAACGATTGTAAGCGAACCAGCATCTTTAGAAGCACTTATTTTATTAGTGGAATCTGGGGTTGGTATTTCAATAATTTCCCAGCATATGGAGGCTTATGGCAATTCTAATTTGCGGTTCGTTCCTCTGGCTGATAAAGCGGCAATCGTTAATGTTGTTGTCTGTTGGAACAAGAAAAGCACCAATCCAATAATCCCCTTGTTTCTCAGCGAACTGGACCAAATTCTTTTATCTTACAATAGACCAGCTACCACTTAGGTAGCTTTTTTTTTATTTCCAGATAGTTTTCGTGACAAAACTGTAATAAATCTGATAAGCTATTGTTATAGTTTTTTTGTATGATAAGCTTAAGTAGTATCGGCTTTATTATTAAGGAGGTTATGTCTTGAAGGTAAACCGCCGTTGGTTTATGGCTTTAATGCCCGTACTTTTCCTGACTTATTTGAGCCAATCAGTTTTTGCCAGTCCGGTTGAATTGTCCTTAGATGATAGTATTAACTTAGCTTTAAAAAATAATTACGATATTAAAATTGCAAAATCAGATCGGGAAAAGTATTTGTGGGCTATTGATCAAGCTAAAGCAAATAAAGGGGTTGCGCTCAGTTATACGCATACCGCTGAACGTTATGACACTCCGCCAACTATTTATGTTCCCAACTATACGTGGACTACCGATTTTGATAACCTAGTATCTCTGACTTTGCCGCTTTATTCCGGCGGTAAGTTAGAAAGTCTGATCAATCAAGCTAAGCTTGATCTTACGGTGGCTGAGCTTGATCTCGCGGTCGCTAAACAACAGTTAAAGCTTAATGTTGTAACTTATTACTTTAATGTACTGGAATACCGTAACGAAGTTGCAACTTGTCAAGAAACTGTCAATAATTATACTGAACATCTAAATTTGGTCCAAGCAAAATATGATCTTGGCATGGTCGCTAAAACTGACGTATTGTCGAGCAAGGTTGATTTAGCTGATGCTCAAGACAGTTTAATTAAAGCCCAAAATAATTACTATAATGCAATCGCAACCCTTAATAACGCAATCGGGCTTGATCATGGTACCGAAGTCCAGCTAAAAGATGACTTTAAATATGAAAAGAACACTCTCACGCTTGAAGATTGCCTTAATTATGCTATCAGCCATCGACTTGAGCTTGCTCAATATAAAGCTAAAGTTGCCAGTGCCGAAGATGATGTTAGCATCGCCAATAGTAATTATCGTCCAACAGTGGACATGACCTTGACGCAAGGTTGGAGTGATGATAGTTTTCCTGGCGGTAAAAACGGCAATTGGCTCGCCAAGGTTACTGCCTCGGTGAGCTTGTTCGACTCTGGGTTAACTAATTCTAAAGTGCAGCAAGCCAAACACAGCTTGGTTAAAGTACATGACCAAGCCAGTCAAAAACGCGATGCTATCTTGCTTGATGTCCGTCAGTATTATTTAAGTATGCGCGAGGCTGAGCGACGGATTGATACCAGCTATGTAACGGTTAACCAGGCTGAGGAAAATCTAATGATTGAAAAAGCCCGGTATGAGGCCGGAACCGGTACGAATCTTGATATTCTTGATGCGGTTCTGTCGCTTGATAAAGCGAAAAAGAATTATACTCAGGCTTTGTATGACTATAACACGGCCAAGGCTAATTTGGATCAAGCAATGGGGCTATCGGTTGAGTAACCGGTAATATCGAATATAAAAAGGCTAACGCTGGTTTGGCATAATTAGCGTTAGCCTTTTTATATTTTGTATAACATTATTTCTTCTCAAGGGCTTTTTTTATCTCAGCAATTTCTTTTTTCAGGGCTTTCACTTGCTCTTCTAAACTCATCTGCTGCCGCGCATCAATGAGTGCTCGCTGGCTGGCGACAACAACCAACACTTGACCAAGCAGCCCCAAGAAAGCACTAACCGCCAGTTGTTCTAGTATCGTCAGTTGATCGTTTGCCTGCTGGGCCAAGACATACGCACATAAAAACTCGACTATGACAACTTCATCCGACTCTAGTTGAAACAACGCCGCATCACTCAAGCGCCCCACTCCACCCACTGTTTTATATAGTAAAGTATGTTGGAAAAAGGTGGTCTATGCTTCTTTGCCTATGCAGGCACTTCCGTTTCTTCATTAATATCTATTATAGCTTCACCGCTGGTTGAGGCGGCAGTTTTTACGCCAAGCAGTTGTGCACGGATTTTTGTTTCAATTTCTTGGGCAAGCTCGGGCTGTTGTTTCAGCACATCTTTAGCGCTCTCCCGCCCCTGCCCCAATCTGGTTGGTCCGTACGAATACCACGCGCCGCTTTTATTGATAATTTCTAGTTCCGTGCCTAAGTCCACCACGATTCCTTCACGCGAGATTCCCTGGCCATACATAATATCGAACTCCGCCAATTTGAAGGGCGGTGCCACTTTATTTTTTACGACTTTAACTTTGGTGCGTGAGCCAATAACATCATTTCCCTGTTTTAAGGTTTCGCCTTTACGAACTTCCAGCCGCAAGGAGGAATAAAATTTTAACGCCCGTCCCCCGGTTGTGGTTTCCGGATTACCAAACATAACGCCAACTTTTTCCCGCAATTGATTAATAAAAATTGCGGTAGTTTTGGATTTGCTGATTATTGCCGTCAGTTTCCGCATCGCCTGGGACATTAATCTCGCCTGCAGCCCGACATGAGAATCCCCCATATCACCTTCAAGTTCAGCTTTGGGCACCAGCGCCGCAACCGAGTCGACAACAATGACATCTACGGCATTGCTGCGAACTAAGGCTTCGGCAATCTCCAGGGCCTGCTCACCATTATCGGGTTGCGAGACAAGTAGTTCATCAATATTAACCCCCAGGGCTTTAGCATAAACCGGATCAAGGGCATGTTCCGCATCAATAAATGCGGCCACGCCGCCAGTTTTTTGCGCTTCGGCGATTATATGCAAGGCAACCGTGGTTTTACCGGACGATTCGGGGCCGTATATCTCTATTACCCGGCCCCGGGGAATGCCGCCAACCCCCAGCGCCACATCCAGCGACAAGGCACCGGTTGGAATTACATCAATCTGCATATTAGCAACTGCTTCGCCGAGTTTCATGATTGAGCCTTTACCATAATCTTTTTCAATTTGTTTTAATGTATTTTCAAGAGCTTTCACTTTGTCCATTGCTTCACCAATTTTTTCAGCCATAAGCGCCTCCATAGAACTAATGTTTGGTTATATTCTATCATCGAACGCTAGTTCTGTAAATAGTTTTTTTAATATTTAACCCTCTATAAATAGGACTAAGCTTTTCGTAAACATTTATAATTATTATAGCGTTCACGGCCTCGTTCGTAGTCCGCTTGTTCTTCTTCAGCCGTGATTTCCAATGGTGGTACGCAAATTGGTTTTTTCCCGGCATTAAGCGCAATCATGGTGAAATATCCGCTTAGCGCTTTTTGATTGGGGTCACTGCTATAAAGATCTTCGACAAACACGTTAACCGCCACTTCCATTGAGCTGCGACCCACGAAGGTAAGCTTAGCTTGGCAAATTACTAAATTTCCCACATATATCGGCAAATGAAAGGTTAGCTCATCAACCCGAGCGGTTACAACATTGGTAAGGGCATGGCGTTGAGCGCAAACAAAAGCCGCATTGTCCATCATTTTCATAATTTCTCCACCATGAACATTACCCGCCGGGTTTGCTTGATTAGGCTGCATAATCGCCGACATTTCAATTTTTGAGCCCCCTACAGTCTTTCCCTCCATAACCTACCTCCCAATTTAATATCCATATGTTGGGTTTTACTCGCCCCTAGTATAGCATATACCTTGTTACCTAACTGTTAATATCCAATTAAGTTTGCTTAAATTTCAATCCTGTTTTCTAAGAATATATTTTTTTATAATCAATTTTTAATGACATGTTTTACTCTCAATGTTAAAATATAAGCAAAGGATGGTGTTATTTTGACAACACGATTAAACAGTCAGATAATGAATTTGGTTATGGATGAGCTCGATCGGACTATTTCACGTACGAATAAGAGCCACCAGGAAATTATTAATACATTGGTTACCCTTAATCCAGAAGTTACTTTTTGCCCAGAGGATTGGGGCCAAATGCCGATTGAAACGCAAACCAGCATTATATCACGAATCAGAAAAACTTTAGAAGCGTTATAGCAACCACTATGGGTGGTTCTTTTATTTTATTTTTTTACATAAATCAACATATAGAAGGATAGCCCCGCTTATCTAGTAAAAGTTGTAGTACTTTTTATAGAAGGCGGGGTTTTTATTATTCTATTTTTGCTTCTCTGACCGCAATTTTACATAGGAACAAATTATAATTCAATGACATAATATATAGCAGGTATCTCAGTATAAGGAGATGTTTAGGATGCCTAAAAACTATCGCAACGATTGGGATGACCCCGAATTAATCGATTGGGATGATGATAATTTCAGAGACTACGACGATGACGATTCAACTACTGATGATGAACGCCAATTTTTCATCGGTGCAGAGTTTGGTTATCCCACCCCAGGCTTTGGCATGGGTTATTGTTATCCGCGTCAGGGCTATTATCCAGTCCAGGGTTACTATCCAGCTTACGGCTATTGCCGTCCGGCTTATGGCTGCCGTCCAAGATTTATTGGCTGCCGTCCGCGCTATGGCTGCCGCCCAAGAATGTGGGGTTGGTGCCGTCCACGATAATTTGCTGATAATTTATTAGTATTACGGAATATACTTAGTATTTATTGAGCATACTAACAGGGATTGGATATTTCAATTCTATGCTCCTCTCCTCTAGAGCAAGGCTATGTTATTAAAGCCTTGCTCCCTTTTTATGGGTAAAATTCCACTCCCGCCTCGCCGTAGAAAGGTGCTTTTTTGCAAATTTTCTGTAATTTCTTCGGGTTTTGCAGGTGATTTTTTACATTTATAGTAATTATAGTAATACAGAGACAAAAAGGGGGGTATAGAATTGAAGCTCGTACAAGTTGCTCATGCTATTTCACCTTGTGATGCGGCAAGTAACCAAATTATTGCTATGGATAAGCTGTTCAAAAAATTGGGCTATAAATCTGAAATATACGCGGGAAAAGTACATGCTTTCAATGACATTGTTCAACCGTTTAGCAATTTTGTTAATACACCTGATACGCAGCTGATTTATCACTATTCTACCGGAACATCTTTTACCAATAAAATTATGAAGTACCCCGGAAATATTGCGTTATATTATCACAATATAACGCCAGCTAAATATTACTTTGGTAATGCTTGGGGATCCTTTTTGCACTGTCTCAAAGGGCGGTTAGACTTAGACCGTCTTTTAGAAAAGACCAATCTGGTATGGGGCGCTTCTAATTATTCGCTCCAAGAGTGTAATACTTCTCAAAAAAGTGTGTTACCGATAATTTTAGATTATGATAAATATTTAAACGAATCAATCAACCATGAGTTATTTGAGCAATATAACGATGGGTATCTTAATATTCTTTTCGTCGGCCGGGTTGTCCCGCATAAAGGACAACTTGATCTAATAAAAACGATTGACTATTATCAGAAGAATATTAACAGCAAGATTCGTTTGTTATTAGTTGGCAGCCAAAAGGGATCTTATATCAAGAAATTACGGGAGGTTCTTACTAGCCTAGGCACAAATGTGGAGTTGGTTGGCCAAGTTAATTTTCATGATTTATGTACATTTTATCGGTTAGCGGATGTTTTTTTGTGTATGAGTGAGCATGAAGGCTTCTGCGTTCCGCTGGTAGAGGCTATGCTGTTTAATAAGCCTATTTTAGCTTATTCTGCTTCGGCCGTTCCCGAAACGGTGGGCGATGCCGGAGTATTATTTACTAATAAGAATCACCAAATGATCGCGGAGCAAATTTATGAATTCATTAAATCTGATCGACTTATAAGTAAGCAGGCTAAAAATCGTCAGGACAATCTCCGGCGGTTTCATTTGGATAATATCATTAAGAATCTCGATAAGGATTTAAAATTGTTAGCGAGCGCTGGTCAGTAGCCAATTTGAGTGGCTGAGCGTATTACACCGCAACCTTTGTGTAACAATTTTACGCAATAAAAAAGCCAGGAGCAGTTCCTGGCTTTACGGTTACCCCCTATTCAGTAATCGTTAGTTTTCGGAGGATCCGATTGCAATACCGATTAAAATATTAGCAATGTCTCTCAGGGCATCATTGTGCCGCTTATTTTCTCTGTCTTGACGATCGTGCCACTCTTGGTCGCTTTCACCAGGGTGCCGACGCATTTCTCTTTCATGACGTTCATTTTCTTCGCGCTGCTTGTCATCATGCTTGCGACGCTGGTCATTATTAGACTGATCTCCATCTTTTACTTGAATAATCTGTTGCGAGCCACCATCATATGGTGCGGCTTCTAATACCGCTGTACCAAAGCCGATTTGCATAATACCCGCCAGTGAATAAATCATCATTTTCTTGGCGACATTTTTCATAATACATTCCTCCAATATTCAATATCTATGTAATCCATGTGACTGGCCGCGGTCCTGTGTTCAATAGGCTCGGCCTTTTGCTTTTACTTAGTATATACGTTTAGCCCTATTTTAACTTCTTCCCTCCCCGGCAGTGATTGATTGCCTTCGGTACTGGCGACAATGGTTGATTTGCCGCTACTGGACTTACCAAAATTCTTCGCTAGGTCTACCGTAATCGTTAGGATATCACCATTAACCGACATTTCAACATTCTTTATTTACCTCACCCCCGTTTCTTTTGCTCCAGCAAATAATTCTTTAGTTTTGATCTAAAAGTATGGCTACAGTCTTTGGTACTTATTTACAAAGTGCCATTGGCTAGCTAGATACCGTCTATATTCGAATGCCTTTTTCGGTATGTTTGTCCCGGAAGCCGATAAGCGCCAATGCAACTACGCGAATTACGGCCAAGGTCGGAACTGCCATTACCATCCCCAAAACCCCGAAGATGTGGCCAAAAAAGAGTAGGCCAATCATAATAATAACCGGGTGAAGGTGCACCGCTTTTCCGATCAATTTTGGCGAGACAATATTATGATTAAGTTTTAGCATAACTACATAAAAGATTATAATCTTTATCGCTATGGCCGTAGAATGCACTAATCCGAGACTGGTAGCCAAACAGCCAACGACAACCGGACCAACAACGGGAATGAATTCAGCGAAGGCACCGAGCGAAGCAAAGACGATGGGGAAAGGCAACCCCATCGCAACGAAAAAGATGAAAGCTGTCACTCCCGAAACCAAGCACACGGTTAACTGTCCGCGTATGTACCCACTTAAAACCCTGGCTACTTCTGCCGCTACTTTATTCAGCCTGATTTGATCCTGAGGCGGGGCAAAGTTAAAGAGTCCGGCCCGAAGCTTTTCACCATCTTTTAAGAAGTAAAATACAATAAAGGGAACGCCGATAAGCTCGACAACCCCAGACATGGCATGAAATAGCGGCATAATTGCGTTTTTCAGACCTTCCATGGCAAACCCTGATATTTCATTTACACCATTGTTGACGTATTCCGCAAGCTCGGGCGGGACGTTAAACTTTTCCATCAATGCATTAATTTCAGCCGGGTTAAGATAATGGGGTAACTTCGTCGCAAATTGAGCAAAGCTTGGCAATATCGCGCGAACTACCCACCCCGCAGCCAGGACAAATATACATAAGAATAAGGTAATTGTTATCAATGAGGCCAACCCGGATCCCATCCGTCGGGTCAACCTATTCTCGAGCGGTTTGAGTAATAAGGTTAACAAAAACGCGATGAATAGCACAATGGCGAGTTTCGTCGCTAACCAAAATATTAAAGCAATTGCCGCAAAAATTACTGTTAGATGTACATAGGTCCAATTCCATTTAATTACCATTTTTTACCTCTAATCATGAATTTAACTATATATTCGGTTTGCCGCTTAAAATACCTTCTATTGAGCAATTATTTACGCTTTACAACTACGCAAAATTTACACTGTTTTTGGTTAACACCGTCTGGGATAATGGCTATTGCCCTACCAGCATCCCAGAATACGTGGCTATTCATTACCCAATAAAATCCTAAAGACAGCCTTAGTATAACTATCGTATAATCAACTCAGCAACTTTAGCGTTTAGTTGAAAGGAGCTGTTTAACTTCATTTAGCAAGAAATTGCCGGTTCCTCCGAATTACGATGTTGATCCCAAATCCTAAAATAGCTTTCAAATTGGAATCTTATTTTTACATTTTAATTATCAAGCTTATCAGTAACTGGCCATCATACTAACTAAGACCGACATGGAGGAATTATAATTGAAAAAAGCCCTGCTTTCCACCCTATTATTTTGTACATTGGCATCATCTGTTTTTGCCGCACCTTTTGCTAAAGGAACAGCCCCTACACCAGAGGAAGCGCCACCAGTCCCAATGGCAATCCATGGCAACGGCAGCCTTATCTATTATTCTGACAAAATATTTGATGCATCGCTAACTGGAAGCTTGAGTGACCGGTGGGGGGTCAATTTTAATTTATTATACAAAAGCGGCGATACTGGAATAACTGCCGCTGAGATTGGCATTCAATATGCGTTTACTGATCAATTTGCTTTGACTGCCGGTGGTGTCGATGGTCATAATGTAACCACTGCAGCAGATAACACTCTTAGATTAAAACATTATTATGGAGGCTTTATCTATAACCAACCAATCAGTGATGAGCAGACCGCTTATGTCATGTATTTAAAAGGACCAACGCTAAAAGATTTGAAGGTCGGAACTACTTTCAATTTGAGCGACGCACTCTATCTTGAAGTAGCTTATCGTGACTACAAATATAACGCCGCCGACTATAGCAAAGCTTTCAATGGCGTCGGGGCCGGCCTCGGCTTTAAATTCTAACTTCAGACCTTTTTTATTCATTTTTATAACCTATAGGCAAATAGACATTAGCGCATAATTTTGCGCTAATGTCTATTTTTAGTTCGTTCTATTTATTGTTGGTTAGAACTTTTGGTACATTGCTAAGAAGTAAATCATTACCGAAAGCGCCGCAAGGATAATCGCGATTATAAAATTACGGTTAACTTCTTGTTCCGCTTGCTGCTTTTCACCGTTCCGTTCCTTAACCGAGACTATACTAGTTTCTACTAAATTAGTTCCCTTTTCCATTCTTTTACCCCTCTTATTTCCTAATGTAATATAAAAATAAGAAATAGCCGTAAATGCTAGCTAGAGTAATGCTTTGGGCATTTTTCTTCGGAAAAGCACCCGGAAAATAAGCATTTAATAGATTGGTATGACAGTCTTGTTTTGTTGGTTTGTTTTGAATATTTAGTTTATTGTAACATTTTTTTGGTCATTAGTTAATAAATTTCACCTACAAATTAATCTATATCCAGCTTGGCCAATTGATAGCCCGTCCTCGTGTCCGGAAAAATCAATACGGTTCAGAGCTTGCTTCATTGAAGAAAACATGCAATCATAATAGGGGTCCAATCTCTGACGGACAAATAGAAATTCCCGTTACTTACTACTGCCACGAAAATAATTTTTCTAGCCACTCCGAATTGAATTAATTAACTTTGGAGAAGATATAATGTAACAAAATGAGGTTTTGTTACATTATATCTTCTCTATTTTAATACTATAATATGTTTCCTGCCTTTTTTCAACTACACTTTGTCTTTATAATTAAAGAGAGAGAGACCGGCGCTGACGGTCTCTTTTTTATAGGTTTAAATTGATATAAATATTATCCAATTCATCTCTAGTTATTCCAATGTAGGCCAAGGTGGTTCCAGGCGTTGAGTGGTTCATTAATTTTTGAATTCTAGTTATATCCACTCCTTTCTTATAGGCCCAATACCCGAATGTTTTTCGCAATGTATGGGTACCAATTGATTCTTTTATCCCTACCGCGCGAGCAGCATTATTAATAATCCGATACGCCTGAATGCGGGTAATCGGCTTATCCCGTTTTTTACTTTTAAATAACCAGCCCTCAGTAAGCGGTGCTTGTTTCAGGTATTCCTGGATGGCCGTTTTACAAGTTTTCGACAAAGGGAAGTCCTTAATTTTTCCAGTTTTTTGTTCACGAAGAACTACTCGGTTCGTTTCTTTCACATCGTCTAACGTTAATAATAATAAATCCGAAATTCGCAAGCCACTATTAATACCTAAAACAAAAAGCAGATAATCGCGAAAATTGTTTTTTTTAAATAAAACTTAATTTCCTCAATTTGCTTCTTACTACGTATGGGTTCAACGTATTCCAACGATAATCACGCCCTTCGATTAGTTGTTATTTACTGCGGTAAAAAGCTTATTTTACACCAGTTGGTAAGCTTCCACTAATGTAACAAAACCTCATTTTGTTACATCATATCAAAATCTTCCGCTGATTCTTCAGCGAGGTATAATTAAAAATCAGCAATGATGATAAGAGGGGTGATTCCAAGACCCAAAGACATAACCCGGCTTAAGCTAACGTCAACTACGAAAGGATCGAAATAATAATGGATCTTGAAAATGTAATAATGCATACCAGCGATATTGAAATGTTAAAAAAATTTTTTAACATTATGATCTACACGTTTGAAGATGGCGCATGTTTTTTTACCACCGATCTTAATGCTGTCCAATTCAAACTAACAAATAAGTTTGATTTGCCGGGCGTAGAGATCGGAACTGCCAATAAGAAAAACGGTGCCGCTGAGCAAATCATGCAAGCGGGCAAAGTCACGCTGCTCCGGCTTGATAGAAGTATTTATGGAGTTAGAACCCATGCCTACGGTGGACCGATATGGGATAAAGAAACTACGGAGATTATCGGTACATGGATATTAATGATCCCGCGTCAACATAAACTGGTTAACAGTTTTGATCTATTTGCCCCTGTATTAGCGGATTTGCTGCAGGAAGGCGGTTTCTTTTGCATTACCGACCAAACCTCCTACATCAAACGCCAAGGATCACAGAAATTTGATATGCCTGACATCCAATTAAAAACTCCCATCCGGGAAGGAAGCGGCCCTTACGAATCGCTTCACCAAAAAAAACAACTTTCTCGAGAAGTTGATGCCTCGGTTTATGGTATGCCATTCATGACCACCTCCACACCTTTGCTTGATGAAGACACTGGAACCGCCGTGGGAACTTTCACTTTAGCCCTGCCCCGGCAATTGGCCAATGATCTTAAAACCATTGCCAATTCATTGGACCACGGTCTAACAGAAGTATCTGACGCTGTTCAGCAAATCACCGCCGCTACCACAACTTCCAGTAATAATCAAAACCAGCTGAACACAGAGATTGAAAAAGTTAAAACACAGTTGGACAATATCAATAATGTTATGGCTTTTATTAAAGAGATTGCCGATGAAACGAAAATGCTGGGCCTAAACGCCGCTATCGAAGCGGCCAGGGTAGGCGAGGCAGGCAGAGGTTTTGGCGTTGTTGCTGAAGAGATTAGAAAGCTCTCGGCAGAGTCGAAAAAAACTGTTGCCCAGATCAAAGATTTAACAAAACAAATAGAAATATCGATAAATACTACTTCAAATTCATCTCAATCTACACTGGCTGGCGTAGAAGAAACCGCCGCCTCGGTCCAAGAAGTTAACGCAACTCTCGAAGAAATGACCAGCCTCGCCAATAAATTATCTAATACGGCTGCCAATCTGTAGGAAGGAGTACTATCTATGGCTGAAGAAAGTCTTAATCTCGTAGTTTTTACCCTGGAAACTAATAACGATAATTATGAGTATGGAATTCCAATCGAACAAGTTTATGAAATTACCCGCCCCGGTAAAATAATCAAATTACCGGGAATGCCCTTATTTATAGAAGGCGTTATGAATTTACGCGACAATATCATTCCGATTGTCGATTTAAAAAAACGGTTTTCGCTCGGGGTCACCACAGCCAAAGATACTACCAGAATCGTAATAGTACAATCCAACCTGCAAAAGTACGGAATAATTGTGGACGATGTTTCAGAAATTATTCCACTTGATGCCTCAAGTCTAGCCGCGCCGCCAACGCTTGCCGGCGGAATAGAGGCGCAATATATTATGTGCTTGGGAAAAGTTAACGACCGGTTAATTATTGCCTTAACGATGGATAAAATCTTGACGAAAACTGAAGAGGATTCCTTGGTCAACGCAGTTTAACTAAACCATAATACTTTGTTCAGTCTTGCTTAATCAGGATGAGCCTCAGCCTCAAGCCTAAACTTTTACCTGTTCACAATAATAACTTAATATGGGAAAGTATTCAATAAAATGTCGCTTCTTGACAAAAAATATAAAACTTACTAATTAACAGCTACTGAACATAGGTTAAGCGGTACTTGTAAACAAATAAATATAATAAATAAGCCAGGAGCACGACAACCGCGTCTCCTGGCTTATTTGTTATATTTATTATTTAATTTGACTTAGGGTTATATCTGTCAGTATTTGTCCGTAGCTTGTTGTTGAAAAATTCTGTAAATATGTTATCATTGATTTAGATAGAGACACGTGGTTTTCCCTATTGTGTGGCACCTTGCACTCAGGTATTTAGTTACCTTGGGAGGAAGAGGTGGTTTTTATGATGTTACAGCATCTTGAGGTACAAGTTAAGTTTTGTGTGCCTTTTGTTGCCAGCATCAATTTAAACGCAATATGGGACAAAAAAGCGATTAATGCTAAGATTTTTTAATAGTTATACTAATTAAGGTGCAAGGACCACCAGGATAGATATTTTATGTCTATCCTGCTTTTATTTGTGCTCACTTCAAAGCTCCCTTGCCTCGGTTAGCTTTATCCTTGCCACCTTCTTTATAACAACTCTTCGCCCGGTATGTATAAATCCAATACTTACCGGGTATAATAAGTTTTGGAACCGTATATTATACTTAACCTCCCTTTTCATCAAAGAGCAAGGTTACTCGCAAACCTTGTTCTTTTTTGTTGGTGCCGGTTCCCTTAACATTGCTTAGCTTGACTTCTTATTACTTTTGGTGATTAACATAATACTGGCGGCCCTTTTCGTATAGCAACCGTTCTTCTTGGGTAGTAAATTCTAACTTAGGAACATCTTGCGGGTTTCCTTCAGCATCTAAAGCAACCATGGTAAAAAATGCCGTCAGCGCAGTTCTGGGTGGTTCTTCCTTTAACATATTCTCAACCGTAACGGTAATTAGTATTACCATCGAGGTTCGACCGACATACATCACTTGTCCATGACAAGTAACAACTTCACCAACTAAAATCGGCTGCATAAATTTTACTTCATCAATTTGTGCAGTAACAACATTTGTTCTAGCGTGGCGTTGGGCGACAACCCCTGCCGTATTATCCATTAATTTTAAAATTTCTCCACCATGAACATTTCCCGCCGGATTAGCATATTGGGGCAGCATTACACTTGACATTGTTACGTTAGCTTGACTAATTTTCCTTGCGATCACCATTTGCACCTCATAGAGTATAATTTATTTGTATTATTTATTTCTACACTTTGTAATAAGCTTCCTGTTATTTTATTATGTTATAACCGTTATTTTAAAATATTCTAAACAAACAAGGCAGTTGCGATTTGCTTTTCTTTGTATGGACTGTAGAAAAAGTCTTAACATCATAATAAATTAAGCATCCGCATAAAGTTTGCGGATGCTTAATTTATTACGATGCCCTAAAGGGAAGTTGACCTACGATTTAGAAATTCGTAATTTATGTAGACATTAGCACTCGGCTTTTATTAATTTCTCGTTGCACTTATTTTTTGAAGGATAATATAAGTTCAAACTGGCCAAAGGACGTACCTACCGCAACACGATAGTTCGTGGCATAGAAATTGATATCACCTGATTTGACAACCGGGGCCTGTAAATCAGTCATAAGATCGTTATCGGACATCGAGCTGCCAAAAACACCATTATTGACATTCAAGAATTCACCAATACTGCCTAATGCCATTTCATCAACTTCTGAAAGTTTTTCTCCATAAAAGCGGCTGGCAATTTCCAGCATCACGGCTTCATCCATAATCATTCCGGTTGACAACGCTATATCACCAATAATCTGCTGCGAAGCATACCATTTGTGGTCTTGTTCACCTTCAGTAATCGGCGCACAAATAAATGGTGTATCATTAAGAAATCTAACTACGTTGCGCAGCAATAAGCCTACATAATCATATAATAGCTCGGCTCTGTCACCAGCCGCGGCAAAGTCTAGCATTTTTTTTATAACTTCATTATTAGTATCTATATCCAGCGAATTCTCGGTTATATCATATTCTTTACGAAAATCGGCTAAGGCTGCCGCTACTTCGGCTAGCGTCATATAGCCATTATCCGCTATAGCTTGCATTAGGGTAAGATGGCCTTGCTGCTGAAATTCCAATAACCGATCAACTTGCTGGCTTGTAAGATATCCTTCCTGAATTGCCAACTCACCAAATCTTTTATCTTTCGACAGCTGCAGCTGATGAATACGTACCACTTGGGCCGCCGTCATCAAGCCGGCATCAACCGCAAGAATTCCTAATTTAACTTTAATCTGCTGCTCACTTTGCAGCACCGCACAAAGCTGTCCTTGGGTAAGCATTCCTTTATTTAGCAAAAAATGTCCGAAAAATTGATTCAGCATACCATATCTCCTCGTATAATAAGTTTTATAAACAATACTACGTTTTTCTTCATGTAGCAAAAATAGAATTATCCCTTTGCCGCAGCCCGGCCAGTTTGCTCTAATACCAGGTCAACAACGGACAACAATTTGTCCTCAAGAATTGGCTTTAGAACGTAATTTTTCGCCCCATTTTGTAGAGCATCAAAAATAATATGTTTTTGACCTAATGCACTCACGACAATAATACGCGCTGCCGAATCGGACTGAATTATCCGCTTAATGGCTTCAATCCCGCCTAATCCCGGCATCGTTAGATCCATGGTTACTAGGTCAGGCTGGCATTTTGCATAATTCACGATGGCCTGCTCCCCATTTATCGCCTCGCCAACTATTTCGTGTCCCGCTTTTTCCAAAATTCTACGCAATGTCGTCCTCATCATCAAGGCATCGTCAACAATCATAATTCGTGCCACCATTAATCTCCCCTTTATTATTAATTGTCTTACTAAGCATAGTTTTATAGATCAAGCTTAATGTAATTTTTCCTACACCGGTATCAAGCACCCAGGTTGGTGTTTCCGCTTGTGGATACTTAGCCGAAGCAGCTTCAGCCAAAATGCTGACCAAGGCTTCGGCAGTGAAGGAAGCCTCCCGATTAGGCAGAGTTTTTATCGCATGCTGAAAAATTTGATTCGCATACTGAGATAATATATTTTCCAGCTTTTTGTCATGAGTTGATTCTATATCTGCTTGGCCAAAGCGGTTATTCACCAGTTGTTCTACGACTTCTTGATCAGCACTCAACACCATTCTGCCTGTTGCAATTCCCTTTATGTCCAAGAAGGTCGTAACTTTACGAAGTTTAAGTTTTCCCCCAACTCTACCTTCGCTATATGTACAGGTATTTAACTGTAACCCGACTTCGTTATTCAAAATATTCTCTGCGGCGCTTACAAGAGGTTTAGCCAACTGGAGAATCGAATAGGGTTCACATTTTTCTGGTTGCGTAAACGGCAAGATAAACTGAAATTCTGTACCTTTTCCCAAGGTGGTATTGATAATAGCAGACCCGCCCAATTTTTCCAATTCAGCGCGTACCGCCGAAAGCCCCACTCCCCGGCCCGCCAGTTCATTGACATTTTCCGCCCCGGAAAACCCATCAGCAAAAATCAACTGGATAATTTCTTTTTCCTGCATGTTTTTAATTGATTCCGGGGAACAAATTCCTTTTTTTACGGCAATATCAAGGATATGAGCTGGATCCATGCCACGTCCGTCATCAGAAATAATAATTGTTATGCCGGGCTGGTTTTCAATAGCCGCGCAGGTAATTCTACCTATTTCAGCTTTACCGGTTTCTACCCGTTCCTCGAAGGACTCCAGCCCATGCACGATTGAATTGCGAAAAACATGTCCTAATGATTTTATAAAATCATCATACCGTAAGGGATCGACAAGGGTATCACCTTCTACGATGTCAAAAGGATACACCGCTTTTTCGTTTCGTTCGGCTAGGGCAACCACATATCCGGAATATGACTGCAATAGCTCTTTGATGGGTTTATACCTCAGGCGGCGTAGATCTGGCAGCAAGAGACTGCATTCAGCCACAGGCAACATACGTTGAACTTTTTCTTCGATTTCCAGCAACCGGGCATTGTCAATTACCAACATATTTTCTTGCTGAAAAAAGTCCTCACCAAGTTTTTCTTTCAAGATTTTTAAGTCTTCATCAAGCCAGGCAGTCATGACCGCCGGCGTAAGGGCACTGAGTTTATTCGCCAACTGCCGGTGGTCTAAATCGGCAATTTCATTGGAACGAATATGTTCAAGCAGGCCTTCCATTTCATGCAATTTTGCCATTACACAGCCTAGGCGCAATTGACCGAAGGTGCCTTTGAAGGTGTGTACCGTCCGGAACAGGGCGGCCAATATATCACCGGCTGGTTTTTCCTCGTGCAACAGGTTTGGCATACCTTCCTGGCAAAAATTTATATACTGATCAACGGCAGCAAAAAAATCAGCAGAATGCGTCACTACATATACAACCATCGCCAGGATATCCCGTTCGGCCTGAACTTGGTCTTCCATCGTTTTCTGCACCGTCAGATCGGTAAGAACCAGCATAATTTTCCGTTGAGCGGGAGTGGTAATACTGTCAATAAGTTTATAGGCCACGCCGATATAGCTGCTATCAATCATGATTTCCTCAGGTAAAAGAGATAAATAGGTTTCCCGCAAAAGTTCATTTTCTTCAGACAGAATTTTTTTGAATACGGCTTCAAGAAATACTTGCTGATCCCGGTCTTCAGGATAGATTAAAGCCGGAACCGCTACTCCGGTAATGGCGCGGTTAAAAATTGCCACGCACTCTGCGCTATATTCTCCGCGGACGCTGAGATCTTCGCCAAACGAGAGAAATCCCTGCCCGGCATGGTCAAGAAGATTTTTTAGCGACGCCGTTCGTTCTTCTACTTTTTGTTCTAATTCTTGGTTCCAGGCTTCCATACGAGAATGAGATAACTGGACTTCTTCATACATCGTTTGCAGCGAATCCAAGGTATTGTTAATGGCGTTAGTCAAGGAACCCATTTCATCACGCGAATAGATAGTGCCACGAACATTCAAATCCCCGGTTCCTGCACAAGCCATTACGTTATCTAATTGGTACACCGCTCTACGTACTGACATATCAAAACCTAAGAATAGATAAGAAACTAATAGCAAAATACCACCAGTAAAGAAAACTATTATGTTACGGTATTGCAAATATTGACCAATCCGAATAACCAATAATTGATCAATAACCTTCAATTCTTCTGTATGCATGACTATGGTATTCTGGATAGCCTGATTTCCCGCCGCCGTCAACAATTCCTGGGGAATGGGTAATCCCCCCTGCTGCCTAATCGTTTTTTGTTCGACATTCCAGGCGAAAATTGGTATAGAATCAACAAGATTTGTATGCAAAGTTTTCAATTTAGTTATGATCATATCATTGTGGCGAAATACCAACTGCGCATTGCGGTCAACTTGTTCTAAGCTGGAACGCACCTGTCCAACAACCTGCAGCAGCCTGTTTCTGTTATCCGGGGAAAGACTTTCATCCTGCAGTTGAAGCGCTAGCCCCTGCGCTGTATTCAGGTTATCCTCCAAACCAGGCATTTTACGCAGTACCGAATCGGCAAGATAGGACGTGTCTGCATCGGAATCCATCGCCAATTTTGATTCATAGCCCACATGCTGCATTAAATCAATTACTTCACCCAGCCACCGGCTATCCAAATCAAAGGCCACTTGGGCCCGCCCCACATCGAACTGCAGGGCAGCCTGTTTTTGTGCAACCCAGTCTTTTTGCAGCATCTCTAATTTCCAGGTTATATCCATTTGCCCAGCTGCCTGCTTGTCTATTTCGACTGCGGTCGCGAGCGCCGCATCTACTTTGGCTTGTTGGGAAAGTACTTCCTCCCGTCGAGAATTGTTGCCACGCGAATAATCATAATGAAGGCTACGATACGCTTGCGCCTCATTAAGTACATTTGTCAGCGCCTGGACATATTGCACCCCGACTCGCTCACGAACCGCAAAATCAATATTCTTATTTAATTCTGATACAAGCATATAAATTAGTACAGCGGCTTGCAGCACAATCAGCAACCCAATTACGGCAAACTTATAGACATATTTCAGACGATTCATTAATCGAATAGCGGGTTCAAACAAGTATGTCATCAATCTGCCCTGCCTTCCTCCAATTGCGCTAAGCTTAAAGTAGATTCTGTATTATATTTTAGAAGATTATTGTAAATCACAGGTGTATTTTTTGTTAATTTCTTGTTAATTTTTCCAAATTTCAACATTTTACCGTGTTTTCTACAATTCAATATATTTTCACCCCCTAAGCCTTCCCGCCATTTATTTAAGGTTTTGACAATCAATGTAGTCGTTTTAGAATTCATTTTTGTTAAGGTTATTTTAAAATTATCTATAAATTGTAAATTCGACATTTTTTTACAGAGTTTCTTTTATATAATTAAAAGCAATTATTTACCATTGTAAATAATTGCTTTATGGAAGCAAGTGCGAGAGGAGGGGTTTTTCTTGGCAATAGCAATGTCTACCAAGGAACTTAAGCCGGGGATGATAACTGCTGAAAAAGTTGAAGATAATAATAGACTAATCCTTGAAAAGAATGTCGTCCTTACAAGTAGTATTATTCGACTTTTATCTACATGGGAAATTAATACATTAAAGGTGAAAGAAGCTATTCCTCAATTGTATAAATCCGGGCAAAGTCAGCAAACAGCAACTATGGAAGCGGCCATCATTATCGATGATACAGTCTTTTTTAACCAGTACAAAAAGGCTATGCTTCAGGCCAGCGAGCTTTTTCAAATTATGAGAGAAAATGAAAAATTGCCGTTTGATGAAATAAATTGTTTGGCCAGAAATGACCTTTACCAACTTTTACATAGTAGGAGTGTAATCGGAAATTTGTATAAGTTAAAGCCTTACGCCGATTATACTTTTTTGCACTCCATCGACGTAGGAATTATTGCCGGTGCAATTGGCCGCTGGTGCGGTTTAGGTAGAGAAAAGGTTCAGACGTTGATTTTATGTGGGGTTATGCATGATATAGGAAAGTCACAAATACCCTTGGCTATTCTAGACAAACCGGACAAGTTGACCGCCAAAGAAAAGCAAATAATGAATCTTCACCCAGAATACGGATACTATATGACGAAGAGCATTTTCAGTATTCCGGAGGAAGTGCTCTATGCCGTGTTGCAACATCATGAACGCGAGAACGGCGAAGGTTATCCGTCTAAATTGCCTGGCCCTGAGATTCATCCCGCTGCTAAAATAATAGCTATTGCTGATATGTATGATGCCCTTACTACCGACAAGCTTTATCAAAAAAGTGTGACCCCTTTTAAAGCGTTAGAAATTCTAGTGAACGAAATGTTCGGCTCTTTTGAAATGAAATACTGTAAAATTTTTATTAATCAGGTAATGAAAAATCTTATCGGCTCAACTGTTTTGCTTAGCAATGGTTGGCAGGCAAAAGTAGTACGCTTTGATTATTTTATGTCATTAAAGCCGACTGTCATAACTTCTAACGGTGTAACCGTAGATTTAGAACGCACCCCGAATGTTTCTGTTGCCGAGGTGTTACGTTTTGTGTAATATGTGCCACTGCTTGATCAAGCCCTTTAATCTCACAATTCAACCCATTCCTGATATTCGACTACGGCTTATTATGATAAAATATGTTATGAAAGGAGGTGACTCTTATGAAAAAAGTATTGTGCCTTATGGTTATGCTGTTTTCACTGGGGCTTTTTACAACTGCAAATGCGTACGCTAGTCAACAGCCCCCATGGTCAACGTCAACAGTCCAACTTAGTTTTGATAATCCGCCGCCGCCCGATGACCCACCACCTCCACCTCCGCCGCCGCATAAACATCGTAGACCATTGCCGCCACCACCTCCTCCCGATGATCCACCACCGCCGCCAGATAGGTTCTGGTAGAAGAATTTTTATTTTTAAGTACATACTAAGCAGTAAACAAAAGAAAGCTAGGGACTAATCTTACTCCAGGTTAGTCCCTAGCTTTTGTTCTTAGTTTAAAATAAACGGACTCCAAGATTATTGAATAGGTCGAATAAATCCCAATAGCACAACACCTACCTTCCTGCATATGATACGCAAGATGAAAGGAGGGTTTTATATGGGATTCAATAATTTCGGCGGCTGTGGCGGCGGCGGACGTAGCCCGATTGTAGTTGTTATCATTATAATCATCCTTCTCCTGTTATTTACAGGGAACGAAAATTCAGTGTCGCTTTAACCCCATAGTCCCTGTTGGTCCGAATATATTTTGCCTCTATCTAACCCCACCTACCCCTTCCCCCGTTTAGCCTCCTTCTAACGATATAAAGAAAGACCAGGGCAATTACCCCGGTCTTTCTTTTCTTTCACGCCGCCACCGCTAACGGCTATACTTCTCTTTTCATCGATGTTGCCCTTAGCTTGTAAATCTACCAAAAATAATCAGCCTTGATCTTTAGAAGCTTATGACCGTTTTTGCGGCACAAATATTTTCGCGATACTATAATAGGCAATCATGGTGGCAACGAAACTAATACAGGAGGAACCAATCATCCATTCTTGAAAATAGGCTGTAAGATATACTGCAAATCCAATTCCGAATGCGACAAACCCCTTAATATTAAATCCTTTGCTGTACCAATAGCTCCCACCTTTTTTAAATAATTCCGTCGGAATGAATTTTTTTCTCACCAAGAAATAATCGGTCATCACGACTCCTTCCAGCGGAATAAAAACAGCGCCGATAATGATCAAAAAGCTTTGGTATTCGGTCATGGGAAAAATCAGCGCCAGCAACGTCCCCAGGATACCAGCAATAACGATCAGCGGCTTTTCTCCTGCTTTGGGCAGTATATTATTTGCTGATACGCCGGAAGAGAACACCGCCAAGAAAGTAGTTGCTATGGTGGAGAATAGTATGATAAGCAGACCGCCAAGGCCAAGGCCAAGTGAGCTCAAAATTGGCACAGGACTCTCATTTAAAAGCCCCGTAGCTATTGCGCAGAGAAGGCCTACGAAAAACATCCAGACACTCGCAACGAAATTGCCCCAATAGGTTCCGTTGGCAGCGCCTTTTACGCTTCTTGCATAACGCGTGTAATCCGGCACCAGCGGCACCCAGGAAAGGCACATCGCTATAACGCTGTCAAGTCCCAATCCGAAACTGATCCCCCCGGAAGGTTCTTTTACCCAAAGCTCGGCAAAAGAATATTGAGTTAATACCGCGTAAGTCATTACGATGGACAAAAGTACCGTAGTGCCGATAATAATCCACTGAAACCATTTCCAATGCTTATGCCCGATGACAGCAAAAATAGTAATAATAACCCCGAGCATTATCACCCAAAAATAAATGTTATCGCCAATATGCAAGGATTCCGCAGCACTGACACAGGCTTCAGCTGCCAAGAGAAGCATCACGGCAATCCAGCCGATCAATTGAAAAACGTTGACAAGGCTGGCAAAGAATGAGCCTCGGATACCAAATGATGGACGAGTGCTTACCATTCCCGGTATGCCTTCTTTGGTTCCAATCACGGAAAGGAAATACATGGGGATTCCGCCGATAAGGTTCCCTAGAATAATAACCAGCAGACCCCACTTCATTCCCAGACCAGCTAACGCTTCTCCTGCAAAGACAGCGGCCATACTGATACCAGCGCCAATCCAAAGCAGGGCAATGTCGATTCCGGACATAGTTTGTTCTTCTTTTTTTACGATTTGAAGTTTTGCTTCATTATTCATGCTAGATTCCCCCCTTTTATAGATTGCTTTTCCTTGGCATGTACTTGTTTCTGTATCATAGCCACCGAACGGTATAGAGCAAACTAGCCAGCTATGTTAATTGGTTCAGTAATGTTAGAGTTCATAGTTCACTTAACTATTCAACGTCAATCGAATTCTGACATTTCACCAGAGGCCGATAAAGTGTTTTCAATCCATGTCTATTCCTTGAAAAAGCAGTAAAACTCCTGCCAAATCCACATAGATCTAACAGGAGTTCTACTGCTTTCGCCGTTATCTGTGAAACAAGCTTAGAGCAAGCTTGCATTATCTAAAATTGATTTGTTTGTATCTATCAATAATTTAATTTTCATAATAGCTAAGACCTGACAACGAATAATTTCCCGGAAATTTTACTTGTTTTTTGTTTTTCCGCCATTTAAATTCTTTTGTAACCTTTCGGCGGCAGCCTGAACATCTTTCTTCGTCTTTCCGCCAACGATGATACGGTATTCTGGTTTCCACCAGGATCCAGCGACCTTACCAAAAATAATGTTAGTTTTGGGGTACGATTTCACTGTCTTTTTCACGCTGTTAGAAATATGAACTTTAAGCAGAAAAAATATAGCTAACGATAGTTCGGCACGTATAGGGTTCTGAACACGGTATATTTTATTATCACCTTTAATTAATGGCTTATCGTTTATTTGCATTTGTTTTTCTTGTTTATATTGATTTTGCATATTTATCCCCCTTAGTAAGTATTATATTTTGATTTTATCAGGTATTATCATAAAAGCATATACCTAAATTTTCCTCTTTTTTACTCGGTTAATGTCTTTTGAATATCTGGAACGCCAAAGGCACCCTAGGCCTTGCGTCGGCCACTGAAAAACCTGGTTGGATTTCTATACGTGCGAAGGTTATGCTCAAATAATTTACAAATTTCCACTAGTTTTTCATGTTTATCATTATTTCATTTACCTTCGTATAAACTTCTTCCGGCTCCACACCTACGTTAAATTTCTGTTTACCATCCAGAAAATCATATAGAATCTTTCCAGCTACCATGGTAAGAACTACGTTCTGCTTACTGCCTGCATAAACTATATTTTTTATAATATTGTTCATCGGCTGCATATTCGGTTGATGCATATCTAGCATAATAAGGTCTGCTTTTTTGCCCTCAGCAATGGTATCACACTCTTTTAGTCCCATTGCTTTTGCTCCACCTACCGTTGCCATCTTCAGGACATTCACGGCATCGACAGAAGATGCGTCCATGTCTCGGTATTTTGCTAGTCCAGTTACCAAGAACATCTCTCGGAACATATCCAGACAGTTATTGCTTGCTGCCCCATCCGTGCCGATTCCCAGGTTAATCCCCATATCCAGCATCTTGCTTATAGGTGCGATACCACTTGCCAGTTTCAGGTTTGATGCAGGATTGGTTACTACATGGAGTTGTTTCTCCTTACAAATAGCAAGGTCAGCCTCGCTCATATGTACACAATGAAATCCACCTCCACCATACTCAAACATTCCCAAAGAATCCAGGAACACGGTCGGTGTTTTACCATAACGCTCAATACATCCAGCTACCTCATTCCGTGATTCCGAATTATGAGTATAAATCGGTGCTTTGTACTTCTGTCCCAGTGCAGCCATTCCTTCCAGCGTTTCTCGCTTTGTAGTATACTCTGCATGAAATCCAATCATATATGATAGCAACGGATGATAGTGATTAAAACGCGTATACTCTTCTTCTATTTCTTCTAGGGTTCCACCAAAATCATTGATGCTTCCACAAAGAACTGTACGGAACCCACATTCAATTGACGCTTTTGCATTTAACTCATTCTGCATATACATATCAAAATTGGCGGTGATTCCGCTGGTTAGATATTCCATAATGGCCAGTTTTGAAAAATGATAAATATATTCCCCGGTAAGCTTAGCTTCCATTGGGAACGCCCTTTCATATAGCCATTCCTGTAGTGGCAGGTCATCGACAAAGGAACGTAAGAAGGTCATAGCAGAATGGGTATGTGCATTTTTAAAGCCCGGCATGATAATATTCCCAGCTGCATCAATTTCTCTATCCCATTTTATGTTCTTATCATCTTTCATCGGCCCAACATAGGAAACCTTATCGCCTTCTACCCATAACTCCCCTTCCAAAACCTGAACTGGCTCTTCCATTGTAATGATTTTTGCATTTATAAATTTAATATTCATAGTGTCCTCCTTGTTACTGACACACAATAAAATACTTTCTACATCATCTGTTTGAAAGAAAGTATACCTCATATTATATTGATAATCCAATTGTTTCTTTACTTATAAATAAATGGTCATGACAAGCTGGCAGCTGTTCAGTAGGCATTATTTAATTTCTTTGCCACAATGCGGGCAGTATATAGGGCAACTCTTTTCTCTGTTTAACTCTTCCGAAAAACCTGACGCCAAAATTCCCGCCGGTAATGCAAACAGACCTATGCCTAGAAAAGCAATGAAACCACTTAAAATTTTACCTAGTGGTGTAATCGGGTATATATCCCCATAGCCAACAGTTGTCAATGTAATAACCGCCCACCACATCGTAGCCGGTATACTCGAAAAAGTCTCTGGTTGCGCATCGTGTTCGATATAATACATAATACTAGAAGCAATTATTAACAAAGATAACACAAAGACCATACTTACACCAAGATACTCTGCCTTCTCCCTCACGACTCTAGAAATAAGGCGGTACGCATCAGAATAGCGTCCTAATTTAAATATCCTAAATATACGAAACAACCGAAGAACTCGCAAAAAACGTAAATCTATCGGCAACAGCAAGGGCAGATAAAAAGGTACAATTGCGATTAAATCAATAACCGACATCGGAGCAATCAAAAAACGTATTCTCCCCCAAAGATGTCCTTTATACTTATTGTGAATATTACATGACCATAACCGTAAAAAATATTCACCAGTAAATATCGTCACAGAAAAAATTTCAAAGTCATCAAATAGAACCGAATAATTGTCCTCGAAATTTTGTACTGTTTCAGCCATCACTGCAACCACGTTAAGAATAATCAAGATTATCATAAAAAAGTGAAATGCTTTGCCGAAAATGCTCAATCCAGTATTATGTTCTAACATATCAAAGGTATCTGATTTTATGCGTAGATACTTAACCATCCTCATCGAGTAAGGCAGTTCATTCTTAATTTTTAGTTTATTCACCCCAGCCCCTCCCCAGCAAGCAACTGATAGGAATACATTTCCATAATAAGTTTCAACACATTATCGCGATATTCCTACATTTTAAAAATATTCTACTTTTTACCACCAAAGAATACGTGCTAAGCTCCTGGGGTAAATAGGCGATATGGTTTATTTTTGTCCTAGTAGCTCAGTTGGATAGAACAATGGCCTTCCCTATTTATGCATATCATCAGAAGACGGTAGTCAAACGACTACCGTCTTCGTCAACCATTAGTACTGGTTCTAGTGCATCGCTCATATGGCATTACCACATTATTTTATTTGCTCGCCTCGTGCTCTCTTATAATTTTCCAAATTAATTCGTCCTGGTACACCAAATGTTCCATGATAATTCGAATTTCTTCCTCCGCTTTCTTGTTGAGTCTAGAGTCGAGTTCAGCAGTTAAACGGTCTTTAGCTGTCTGCCTGTTTTGGCTCATCATCACGATAGGACCAGTATAAGCCGCCTGGAAACTAAGCACCAAATTGAGCAAGATAAATGGGTAGGGGTCCCACGCGTCAAAGTAACTGCCATTTGTCGCATATTCATAGGCTAAAAAACTGTTAAAAGCCATCCATGAAATTAGTATAATGCTTTGAATAATGATGAACGGCCAACTTCCTACCACTCTCGCGATAGTATCAGCAATTTTCTGACCTCGCGTAATTTTGGCGTGAAATGCTTCATTGACATTTTGTATGTCATGATCATCATGTTTGTAACGTGCGGCCGGACCTTGTAAATTCATATTTCACCTTCCTCAAAATCAACATCAAAATATTAGCTTAATAGCGACACGGTTCCAATACTCTATTCATATTAACCTAACGCCTCTTTCCATGTCCATGTTATTATTCCATCCGGCGGCTTTCCACACCGCTCTGTCTAGTTTGTGCCGTCGTTTGAAAATGTCCACTTCATTTTTTTACTAATCATCAACACCAACTATTGCTTGTCCCTTTGTTCCAAGCAAACTAGGCTTAAACGCATAATACATAAACTCCCCTCCTATTTCCTTACATATTCCTTTAAATACAGGACATTTTATGCAAGTAGCGAAGATAATAATAAAAGAGAGGAGCAACTACATGAAAAAAATAGCAACAGCAATTTTATTTCTTTTAATCATGCAAATATCTTCAATTGTTTCGGCTCAGCCCTCTGCTGAAAAAGAAAACTATGCAAAAGCAAAACCATTCCAAATTTACTATGTTCCAACCGACAACCCCAATTCCAATTACAGAATGAATATTTACCGTGCTAAAATCATTCCCGGCTCGGTTAACAAAGGTGATCAACTAACTACTAGACCGGTAAAAGGTGACTCCACCTATACTTTTTACATAACCGATGTTCATGGTGACATTGCCGAATTGCTCCTAGAATACGGTCCTAAGAAAGAGATTTCTCTTTTTACACCTTTAGTTCAACTTGAAATGTGATTAGGTTTAATTTAACACAGGTCCACTGCATAAGTTGTATGTTTGGCTATAGCAAACCCTAGGATACCGTAACAGCGGAAATCCTAGGGTTTTTAGGTTGACGGAATGGGTTACTAGCAGACTTAGATCACTTTAGTTTTTCTATAAAGCATTTAAATGGCAGGTTAAAAACAACCATCAACGAAGGTCCCATAGTATCTATAAGTTAGTAGCACGTTAAGGCAAAATTAAGCCGCCGCTTGTTTTGTTTCAGGCAAAAACATCATCATTATTCCCGCTACTAAGAAACTTAACCCACATAAGCCGATACCAATGCTCAAACTATATGTTGCGGCGATTTGCCCAAGAACAAACGGAGCAAATGCTGATAACCCTCGACCAACATTAAAACAAAATCCTGCGCCAAGGCTACGAATTCTTAGAGGATAGAGTTCTGCAAAATACGACCCAAACATTCCGGCATAAGAAAAAAACAACGCCATAACTGGCCCCAGCCAAAATAACAAGGTTGTGCTTTCAGCCACCGAATAAATAGGAACCATGATCGTCGCACCGATGAAGCTAATGATCAGTGATTTCTTTCGGCCAATTTTATCCGCTAAATAGCCGAATACTTGATAGCCAATAAACATTCCTACATTTAACATCACGATAAACATCGACATATCAGTCATACTCATGCCGCGTTCTTTTATTAAAAAAGTCGGAATCCAAGTGTTAACACCCCAATAAGCAATAAGCGCACAACTTGCCGATAATGTTCCAAAAATAGTATAGCGAAGTACTTCAGGGGCGAAGACTTCGGATATTGATATTTTGCTATTTTTTTCACCGTTACTCATTCTTAGTCTTTTTTGTTCTTTCCAAGATTCTGATTCCGGTATAAAGAAATATATGTAGGCAACAACAACAACAGATATCACGCCGCAAAAAAATAACACTCGCCAACCGTATCTTGGTAAAACATATCCGGCAAGCAATGCCGCTAAGCCAAAACCAATCGGCCAAGAACTCAAAACAAATGATGCGGCCCGTCCACGCTGATGCGCCGGCCAAGTTTCATTTATATAAGCAGCCGCTACACCCCATACACCGCCCAAGCCTAATCCGGCTAAGAATCTTAAAATCATCACATCGTAAAATCCTCGTGAGAATCCAATTGCTGCCGTTAATAAGCCAAAGGCTAATAGACTACCCATTAAAGCATTTTTTCGTCCATAATTATCTGAGTACCATCCCATAACAACACTACTAAAACCAACTCCAATTAGAGTTGCTGTACCTAAAAGTCCCGCCTCAGCCATAGAAAGGTTAAGTTCCTTCATTATAAAAGGGAGTGCCATAGCCAACAGCATAAAATCTAATGCATCTAGGATATAGCTCATAAAGCCACCAAAAAGTGCATGCCATTTCACATAAGCACCCTGCTCCTTAGGGTTCGTGTCATGAATATTTACAGCGTTCATTGTTTTTCCTCCCCATTTATTAAATATTTAGAATTTATATGGTATATTATGACACATCATGATATTATCTTCAATCTTCAATCTTCAAACAAACTTAAATTTAATAGAAGTATACTATGTGCGCTGCCAAACCTAGGAACTACGGGACTTCCCCACTTGCTGGATTCAATTTTATCATTTATAGAGAAAACACAAAGTAAAAACTAATATACCGATTAAATTAAAATTCTTTTTCAGGAACGTCGCTTCCTACCATTTTTTATGTCATTCAAGAAAATGTTTATTCTTCTGCACTTACAAAAGCCTGACAACATAAGCTGTCAGGCTGTAGTTTTCGGGCCCTAAGGCCCTGTATTAGGAGACATTATGAAAAGATTTCATGGTAACCATTTTGCGGGTCAATCTGATTATCACATTATTATAATAGCACGCAGTTTTTACAAGATAGTGTCGAAAATATGTATTTTTTATCACAGTAATATAATGTAGCCATAATTTTATCTTCTAATTTTTATTAGCCTTGATTTTAAGGTATAATTATCCCTCCGCACAAAGCTCGCTTAAAAGCGATTTTTGCGCGGAGAGATACATTAAATTAATAAAGCTAATCTTAAACCTTTCTTTGGTCTACAGGCTTCGGTCCGCAATTTATCGCGGTCCTATCTTATTACATTTCGAATGTTTTATATTCACTCGCGATCTAACCTTTCTTTCATAATTTTATGATATTCATTAAGAACCGCATCAAACATTTGGCTAGCAGCTATTATTTCCGAATCAGTTAAAGTCTTGTCTTCAGACATTTTATTCAGCTTTTCCCTTAAATTTTCAATTAGTTTTATTATTTCCTTTAGTTCTGTCATATTAATCCTCTCACGCTTCGAATCCCTCCCATATTCATGAACAATTTGCCCTTTCTTTCATAAGCTTTTGATATTCATTAAGCGCAGCATCCAACATTTGACTAGCAGATACTACTTCTGGATCAGTTAATGCTTTTTCTCGAGACATTTTACTTAGCTTTTCCCTTAACTCTTCAATAACATTTAGTATTTCCTTTAAATCTCCCAGGCTAACCAGCTCCCTTCAACAATAAAGTGGGTCGTTCAAGGAGCTAGTATCCCTGGTACTTACTGGTATTATTGGCCTGATCGGCTTTTTCTTTGTAGACTTCACGCACCCTGCAAATAAAAATGCTCCATCGCTACTCTTCTCACCTAATACTCACCATAGAAAATATCATATTGCCTTCCTGACAACAAAAAAGTTCTAGTTAATTGCTAGAACCATTGATTTTACTGGTGTTCCGGCGGTATTCGCCCCCACGACCCACGGTTTAGAATAGCGACCATACAAAATACTTAACTATTTAAATATTTTGTCATCCCTTGCAGGGAAATTATGTTGTTTGTAGTAAATGTATTAAGTAAACTAATTGTAAAGGGATGTTAAAAAATGAAAAAAGTATTACTAACCATGGTGGCATTGGCTATCATGACTAGCGCGGCAATGGCTGCCCCTGTAACAGATTTGCAGAAAGGCCAAACTACAGTAGGCTATACTTACTGGAATCCCGATGTTACATCGTCTTCATATGACCTAGGCAATACTAACGCTAATGGGTTTTATGCTGAAACGGGACTTACCGAGAACGCAATTGTTGGCGTTGAAACCACAAGCGGAAGTATTTATGGTATGGACGTTAGATTTACCGACGTTACTTTAAAAAGTAAGATAGGTAAAAATTTTCAATTCATTGTTGGTAACCGTTCTTATGATGATTCTTATGGATCTTACTCTTACTCAACTAGTAAATTCATGTATGGCCTTGGTGCATTTACCAATTTAAACGATAAAACTACTGCTTATGCAAGTATTTTGCATAGTGATATTGCTGATGATTCCCAGGTGGGGGTAAACTACCAAGTAAGCAAAGAGTTTTCTTTGAACTTAAATTATCGCGACTATAGTGAAGATGGGTTTTCGCTAAAAGGTGTCGGGTTCAGCGCTTCCTATAACTTCTAATAACATACAAAAGCCAGCAATCAATTCGATTGCTGGCTTTTTCAATATATAAAAAATAACCCCGCCAAGGGGCAGGGTGTATAAGGTATATTTTAACGATTAGCGCGATGCACGAACAGATAGACGCGCTGATCAGCTGGATTTGATTATACCGCATATTTTGATAAAATGATACATGTTTATTATGGCAAAAGGAGCCGCCCGCAATGGGTAGCTCCTTTTTTATTAGCGTTAATATTTATAGGTAAGACCAAAGCCTAGGCCTTTAGAGTCTGCTTCTACAGAACCATCATACAGATTCTTTATCTTGTAGTTACGATAATCCACGTTAAAGTCTAAATCGGGCCTAATTTGATAGCCAACACCAATTTTGTAATCCATAACATTTTTTCCACCATTTACGCTTCCCCATAGAGTAGTTTTAGGAGCAATTTGTGTGATCCCCTGAAGTCCAATGTTAAAACATTGTGTACTAAACTCATAAGTTTGTTTATAACTACCATAACTATGAATATCCACAACCTCTGAAAACGATGCTGTATTATATCCCATAAATGCCGAAAAATTATTATTTAACTTATATAAAATATTAAATTGGCTCACTTTTGATTCTAAATGTATATCAACACTTGAATATGATGCTATATTAGGTGTACGAGGATTAAAACAATTATACTGCACTGCAAATTTATTTCCAAGTCCAAGAGTAAATGTAGTATCAGGATTATATTTCTTTGAATAGCTATAACCTGACATCAAGTTCTCTGTTATATCTGTATTTCTCTCAGTTAAATCAATTGACCAATGGCCTTGTGAATAGTCCGTAAGCGGTGATGCTGCGGCAACGCTACAAAAGAGCATCGATAATATAAATGTGGATAAAGTCTTTCTCAAAATAAAACACCTCATAATATATTTATTTTCTATATAAAAAATCGCTGCATATTATTATAAAATTACTGGAGCGACTATTATTTTTACAGCTCTATTTGTTTTATTTTCCAACAGTCATTATTTTTTTCGACAACAATTGACATTGTACCATAATCATCCCAATTTGTTAATTATCCACATGGATAAAAATATGGCCCTTTGTTTATCCAGGTGGATAAACTTACTGGTAATAATTAGGCAAAACAAAAATAGCCCCTGCACACGCCGGGGCTATTTTTAATATTATTATTTAATTTTTATTTCTGATAATAGACTGCCACCAATACCAACATTATCAGGATTATTCTCTCTAATTATAACCGTGAAACCTTCTTCTGGAATTTGGATAACACCGCTAGCTGCTTTCGTAAGAGCACCAACCATTTCTCGCTTTTTCGCTTTACTTAATTGCGGTCCTTCTATATTATTAGTCATCATTTTGAAGATACGTGACTTTGATTCGATACATAGTCGATCATCTGCGCCCGGCTGCCTACATGCAGCTTATCCATAATCTCTCTTACATGATACTTTACTGTTCCTTCTTTTATCTTCAGTCTGCTGGCAATTTCTTTATACCTATAGCCCAAAGTCAGCATGGTCAGTATGTCAACTTGACGTTTGGTCAAGGCTTGCAGGAATTCCTCTCCGGTTTGACTTTGCCGATACGAAAACAGGTGCAGCATTCGCTCGGCTAGTCCGGGAGCGATTGGCATCTCTCCCGCCTCTAAACGGGTCAATTGCTCAAGCAGTTCTTCTGGTTCCATGGTTTTTGTCAAGTAGCCGGATGCACCGGCCTGAAGCGCTTCAAAAATACTTTCTTCAGCCTCATCAGATGTCAACATAATAATGATAGCTTCCGGGTATTCCTTCTTCATCGCCTGCGTCGTCTCAATGCCATTACTTTGTAACA
>Ga0316604_10000067_pt1 | contig 185183 bp, 169 predicted proteins | sample OWC_soil_day20_C_FD_207650 | JGI IMG/M metagenome (GOLD analysis project Ga0316604, IMG submission 207650) | Wetland soil microbial communities from Old Woman Creek delta, Ohio, United States - OWC_soil_day20_CT | ecosystem: Environmental > Terrestrial > Soil > Wetlands | place: USA: Ohio... | reverse complement strand
TAACTTCCGAGCAACCAAGTGCCTGCTGGTCAATCGCTTTTGCGCTTGGCTAGCTTTGCTGTTCCCTAACATGCATTTTGCATAACCTTCGAATAATTCGCTTGACTTTTCTTAGCAGGTTTAATTTATATGCTTGATTTGGCTAATGCAACTGATATTACGGGGTTAAAGATTGAAGGCCAAGAGCCGGAGTTTATTTCAGACGCTAGTAAGCTGGAGAAAATTCATTTTGCTGATAAGGAACTGATTTATGATTTGCGGGCTAATGGCTGGGAAGCTGAGAAGGCAGAGGGACTGACGATGCTGCCTGACAGAAAAACCATTGTGGTTACAAATGATAATGATTTTGGGCTTCGGGTGAAGGTTGACGACAGTGCTCATCCTGGTGCGGAAATTGATGATTATACCGTGAAGGTGGATGGCAAGTTCCTGTATAAGGGAAAGCCGGCAAAGCCGCACATTAGCTTTTGCCCTAATGACGAAGCTGACAGATATCAAAAACTGTGGATGATTGAACTGGCAAAGCCACTGGGCTAATTTACTGGATAGCTTAAAAATGAGAAAGAATGGCTACCTCACTTAACATAAGGAGGTAGCCATTCTTTCTCCTTTGGGGGATTTTGAAGGCTTATTGTAAAGTGGGCGACGGTGGTATTAGCTATAGGTAGTAGTCTTAAATAGTCTGTGGATGAAAATGTAATAAATTACATTTAATGAAAACTTAAAGCGGGCTTAACAATTAGTTGGAAAATTTTTGACAAAATAAAACCTAACCGCATGGACGACCATTGGAGCACTAGTTAACACTAGGTAATGAATGGTTTAATGAAAGGGCTGGCGGCTATAAGAGGAGGAATTATATGAAAAGTCTTTTTATTATGGTTACGTTAACGCTAGTATTGAGTATGGCAACAACGGTGTTTGCCGCTGAGCAAGGATTTGATAAGGTAGGCGCGCAGCATTGGGCTTATGCTGCGGTAAGTGAATTGGTTAAGTCCGGTATTATTGATGAATATAGCGGGAATATAATAACCAGGTATGAAATGGCAATGCTTACGGCTAAGGCTATACAAAAATATGAAACGGCAAGCGATGAGAATAAGGCTATTATTGATAAACTTTCGATTGAGTTCGCTAGTGAGTTAAACACCCTTGGAGCTCGCGCAGATAAGAGTGAGAAAAAACGGGATAAAGCAAAGGCTGCGGCGAGAGATAATTTAACTTTTTCCGGTTCCACTAAGACTGAGTGGATAACCGAGCGCGACGATAATAAAGGCACGCGGGCAACTAAGTTTAAAAGCGAGGTTAAACTGAATGCGCTTATCGAGGCCGATGAGCGGACTAAGATAATGGCTGGTATTAATTAGGCAATGACACCGACCGTTCGGAGAAAAGTTCGATTGAATTAGAGAACCTGTGGGTGGAAACTAAGCTGAACAACAGTTTAACGGCGCGATTTGGTTCGCAGTCGCTCGCGTTAGCTAATGGTTTGTTTTTAGATGCTGACGGGATATTGGGGGCTAAACTCTCTTGGAAAGCTGATAATACCAATGATATTGAGTTATTTGTTGGACGTGATACCCAAAGCGATGTTGACACCGAGTATGAAGCGTCAACTGATCCATCGCGAAAGCTGGCTTATTTTAATTGGAAGCATAGTTTGGGTAAAAGTAATGTAGGGGTTTATGCAGCCAGACAAGAAAAATATAATAATGGTACGGCTTTGGAGCAGGATAGGTTCTGGAGCGTGTATGGTTCGTATGCGTTATCGCATTTGGCAACATTAGGTTATGAGTGTGTTAGGAATACTACTACTGGAGTGACCGGGCATGTAGCGGAATTATCCTTTGGTAAGGCGAAGAACATTGGTGAATGGAAGCATACTGTTACTTATTTGAATGCGCCGCAAGGGCTATTTGCGGATGAAGAATACACAGATTATGACGATCAGTATAGCAAATACGGCTATAAGGGCTTTGGCTATCTAGGGGCTGTAAGGGTTTCTAAAGCCGCGGTTCTTTCGTTTGAGAGATACTGGGGGGCAACTTACAATGGTAAGAACAAAGGACAGCAGTTCTCTGAAGTAAAACTGGGTGTTAAGTTTTAGCAGAATGCCAGCAGCCTTATAATCTTCCAAAGATTATAAGGCTGCTAAGATTTTATGCTACGTTGAAAGAGGGGTTATTAAGCTAATAAGAATAAGAAAAGCTAGAACTGACGTGGTTGCAATGTGATTACTACAAATAAGACAGCGGTGATGTTTGAATCAAGAACATGTAGAGGATTGTCGCTCCAAAGATGCTGATGAATGGATTGCGCCGCCAGCGGTGAAGCAGGACAACGGTTAAGAGGGCAATAAGTTCATTGGCACCGTAAGGGGCAGCTGTGAGGTTAACATCTTTGAGGCAGTAAATTACCAGGATGGTTATTACTACCGGGGGGATATGTTTTCCGATATAAAGAATGGTCGCCGGGGGCTTATTAGTGTGAAAAAATATAAATGGAAAGGCGCGGGTTAAGAGGGTTATTAGCGCCATGATTATTATTGATAATAAAACGTTAGTTGCATTCATTTTCGGTAATCCTTTTCCTTAGCATTAGTAGGGCGATTATAGCCAGGATCACAGCATAAAGCAGCATATTTTCTTTTCCCAGCACGATAAGGGGCACGAGAGCGCAAAAGCCTCCTATGAGAAAGGGGAGTTTCGTGGTGCAGGTTTGGTATTGTTCAAGTAGCAAGACGACGAATAAAGCGGTCAAAGCGAAGTCCAAGCCTTTGGTGTCCATGGTAATAAAGCTGCCGGCGACAGCGCCGAGGACGCTGCCAATAATCCAATAACAGTGATTGAGAAAAGCGATGAAGAAGTAGTACTGGGGTTTATTTATTTGGGCAGGCTCGGTTAAGCTGGTGAGGAGGGCGTACGTTTCGTCGGTAAGGGAGAAGATCATGTAAGGTTTGAGGCGCTTGGTTAGGTTGAATTTGTCAAACAGAGAAAGGCCGTAGATCATGTGACGGAAATTTACCAGAAAAATTATTGTCGCCACTTCCAGCAAGCCAGCGTTGTTGGCAAAAAGGTTGACGGCAAGGTATTGGCCAGCGCCGGCATAGATGAATGCACTCATTAATAGGGCCACGGTCCAGGAGTAACCGGCATTTTGAAGCAGCAGTCCAAAGGCTAGGCCGATGGCAAGATACCCGAACAGCACCGGTATGGTGGTCTTAAAGGCAAGCTTTAAGGCTGTGAAATCAATTCTTTTGCGGAAGTTGTGAATCATTTAATAAACGCTCCTTAAAATTAACTGACAAAATATGTATAATTGGCTAACGCGTTTGGAATTCCTGCTAAGCAGCTGGGATTAAAATCAAAGCTTTGTCCAATAATAAGCGGATGGATGCTTTAGCGGTATTAGACTAATGTGATTTTGGTTAGATAAATAGTGATGTTAGAGATAGCTTCGGGGGTGGGGCTAATTGTCCTGTGATATAATACCCTTAATATAGGATTTGCGGGGTGGATGCATGAAAGAAATTGAATTTACGAAAGAGATCAAAGAAGATCTGATGGACAATATTAAAAGGTTTTTTGTGACTGAACGCGGCGAAGAGATTAGTGAGTTTCAAGCTAATATATTGCTGGATTTTATTGTGAAGAGCATTGGCCCAATTATCTATAATCAGGCGATTGCCGATGCTCACGCCTTTATGGCTGACCGGATTGAGGAGATATACGGTCTAGAGAAGCGGCAAAGTAAGTAACTTGAGGTGAAACAGCCGGGTTGTTTCTAAAAAAAGGAGACACCTCGGCTGTTAATTTTTAGACTTTTTTAAGTATTGTGGTAACAAATGGCAGGGTTTTTGGAATAAATGTAAAAATATAGGAAATAAGTGAGGTGTTAAGGAAAAGAAAGGAGAAGTTGTATGTCTATCGAAACGGCACTAACGACCAGTAGTATTGCTACGATGATAGCGTTATTTTCCTACACTTATCTTTATATTCAATACCGGCAGGCTTATCTTGCTCAGTGGATGGCAGCATGGCTGGTGCTTTTTATCAGGGAAGTATCTTTAGACCAACAATTTGTTGCGCAATTACTTTCACCATTATTCATGATAATATATGCTATGTTAACAATTGGGACAAGTATGCTTTTGGTTATAGGAACAATGAGCTTCGTTGGTAAAAGGTTACCATGGACATGGTTATGTGGTTTTTTAGTTTGCGCGGGTTTTTCTATTGGCGGGATAATGCTAAAGTTAACGTTTTACTATTTTGGACTTCCTGTTATAGTTTGTATGGCATTATCTTATATTGCGACAGGAATAATATTTTGGCGGTTTAATGTATCCGGATGGGGAAATTTGTTTACTGGTACCGCATTTGTTTTGCTGGGGATACATCTTTTGGACATGATCTTCCTGTTTCCTTTTTCTAGATTTGTTTCCTTGGGATTCCTGCTGGATGCCTTGCTTAAATTTGTTGTTGCAATAGGTATTGTTGTAGTTTATTTTGAAAGAGTACGTAGTGAATTAGCCGAACAGGGAAGATACTACCGGCTGCTGACTGAAAACGCGACTGATGTTATTTATCGCTACCGGTTGATTGAGCCAAAGGGTTTTGAGTATGTAAGCCAAGCAGTAAAAGCTATTACCGGATACGAGCCGGAGTATTTTCGAAATATTCGGCAGGTTATGCGAATCATTTATCCGGCAGACCGGGGTAATTTCAGGGAACTAGTAAGAACAACTAGTACAAAAGACGACTTTACGACGCTAAGGGTGAAGCATAAAAATGGTGATATTGTGTGGACGGAACAGAAATACTCGATTGTTAAGGAGCCCGGCGGTAGGGTGGTGGCAATGGAAGGTATTATTAGAGATGTTACCAGTCGGGTATTACTAGAACAGGATATGTCACGACTGGACCGGCTTAATGTGGCCGGACAGATGGCGGCCAACCTAGCGCATGAGGTTCGAAACCCGTTGACGACTTTGCGCGGTTATCTGCAGCTGCTGGGCAACAAACAGGAGTTTGAGAGTTATAAGAATAAATTCATTATGATGTTGGAAGAAGTTGATCGAACCAATACCATTATTAGCGAATATTTGTCGCTAAGTAAAAACAAAGTAGTGGATATGCATAGCTGCAGTCTCAACGATATTGTGATGTCGCTTTATCCCTTGCTCCAGGTCGATGCAGTGGCGTCAAATGTTGAGGTTGATCTTGATTTGGGGCAAACGCCTGAGCTTTGGCTGGATGACAAAGAAATAAAGCAGCTTATTCTAAATCTTACCCGTAATGCTATCGAAGCCATGCCTTCTGGCGGGCGGATGAGAATTAGTACTACCGCTAATGGTCAAGACATTGTGCTGGCAGTCAAGGATGAGGGAAGCGGCATACCGCAGCAGGTAATGGAAAACTTGGGGAAGCCGTTTCTGACGACAAAAGAAAACGGTACTGGATTAGGAATGGCTATCTGCTATCGTATTGCAGGACGGCATCGTGCTAAAATGGATATTGAGACTGGACCACCGGGAACTACAATAAATGTCAAGTTTCCTATTTGCTAATGTTAAAAAGGCCTATAGGCCTTTTTTATTTTGCTTTATAACTATATATTTTGTAAGTTCATGGAAAGAATTGGCGTAAAATTGACGAATTTTGGATAGAAGGCAATTGCTTTTATGACACTTGCGAAATTCGTTTAGCGATTGGCTGATTTGAAGAATGGAGGTGATGTTTTTGAAACATTAACGGTTTTAACCAAGCAAGTAATAAATAAAACTAAGAAGGCGAGGCTAAAAAGGAAATGGAAAGTTTAGAATTAAAGGAAAAATACGTAAAGGAAGAAGCGAGAATCAGTATTGCTGAGGCAAAAAGCGAAGCGGAACGGCAGGCTATTTATAGATTCCGCTATCAGGTATTGGTAAATGAGATGGGGCGTAATATCCCTGGTTACATTGACAAATCGAAGCGTGTCAGTGACAGGCTTGATTCGTGGAGTCACCTGTTTTATGCTGAGAGTCAAGGGCAAATTATTGGCACCGCCAGAGTAAATGTTGGCGGTGCTAATGATTTTCCACAAGAGTTTTATAATATATTCCAACTGGGGAGATTTGAACAGTTTTGTTCACAGTCTAATTATTTATTAGGGTCAAAAGTTATCGTAGCACCGAAGTATCGGAGAACTGCACTGTTTTTTCGCTTAATGGGCAAATGTTACGAAGTTGTAAGGAACTATCATGTTCAGTTCAGCTTTGGGGGATGCAATCCTTATTTGCTGCCGATATATGAACAGTTTGGCTACCGATATTTCTTTCCTGGTTTCCAGGACCCGGGATTTGGATTTATAGTTCCGATTCTTTTGGTGGGCGAGGATATTGAGTTTTATAATGTTGTGCGTTCGCCATTTTTACGTATCGCACGCAAACATCCAAACTCGCCTGCCGCTAGAGCGTGGTTGACAGAAAACTTTTCGGAGGCGCTTAAGTATCCGGCGGGGCTTTTAACAAGTGAATCGGAGCGGTGGGAATATATCGCGGCAGTTGTGGGAGATCCGCTTGCAAATCTACCAGTTCTTGAAAGCTTTAATGAGGCTGAGGCTCGGTGCTTGCTCCGTGTTGGCAGTCTGATCGAGTGTCGGAGCGGGCAACAACTTATTCGGTGGGGAGATGTATGCAACGAACTTTACATTCTCTTGGCGGGTGAGATGGTTGTTGATGATCGCTACAAGCGGACTTGGCGTGCTAAACAGGGGGATACGGTCGGCGAAATGGGGCTATTTGGACAGACCCACCATCAGGTGAACGTTACTGCTATTACTGACTGCAAATTACTGGTAATATCGCGGTTTCCGTTTGAAAAGGCTCGGCGGTCGATGCCCGAAATGGCGGCGAAAATTTTGGTAGCGAGAATGTTCAGGAGGGATGATGAGGATGAATAATGTGATTGATATATTATTGGTTAACAGCTATGCGCCTAGGCAAAGGAGCACTTCGGACGGAGCGTTAGAAAATGGTCTGGCAATTCTGAGGACGTACTTAGAAAATAAAGGTGCGAATGTGGAGGCTGTTGATGACCAAAGAATTGGAGCAGTGGAGCATGGGATTTCAAAGTGGTGCAGGGAGTTTATCAAATTTTTGACTAGTATGCAGCTGAGATTTTTGCGGGTCAAAATTCTAGCTACGGTGCTTATGGTAGGAGGCTGGCCGTTTCAGGCATTGGCTATTTATCAGCGCCGCCAGTATATGCGACAGCATATTCAGAAAATTGTTAAAAAAGTTGCGGACCAAAATATTCCATCTTTGGGGATAAAGCTTTGGTATGGCGAAGCTTACCTGTGGAGTATTGAACTGGCGTCAGAAGTCAGGCGACAGTGCCCGGAGACGGTCATCATTGTTGGAGGGCCGCAAGTCAAAGTTTATGGCGACTATGTACTTGATGGCGGCAGTTTTGATCTGGCGATAATGGGACCGGGGGAAGAGGTATTGGCAAAGTTGCTTGATATGCGCCGCAGTTATCCAAGAAAGGAAGAATTTTTGCAGGCTGTACAGGCTTGCTTTGGGGGGCTGCTGATCAAAACCGGGGGTTATGATGGCAGCCGGGAAGGTTTGGTCAGGCAATTGGCGGGGCAGACTATTCCACAGTACAGGGAAGTTGATCTTGAGGACAAGATATTATTTCATACCCTTGTTGACGGGGTGGGGTGCAGCTGGAACAAGTGCAATTTTTGTTCGCATTCGCGGTGCGAAGTGGCGTATACGCCTCGACCGGTGATGGACATTATTGCCGAGATAAAAACTATGTTGGGGTACGGGATAGCTTTTTTCCGGTTCAGCAGTTCGGAGACGACGCTGTCTCAAGGACGGAAAATCGCGGCGGCCATTTTAGCCAGCGGACTGGACATCCGGTTTTCGATGTTTGTTCGTGCTACGCGGCCAACGAAGGCGACGCTTGAAACTTATCGACTGCTGATCAGGGCCGGACTTAGGGCGGTGTTTATGGGAGGTGAAACAGGACACGACGCCGTTAACCGGGAGATTATGAACAAAGGAGTGGTAAGACGGGATATTGTTGACACAATTGCAACAATTCGTTTAGCTGCTGATGATGAGCAGCAGACGTGCCGCATTGGTTTGGCGCTAATTTATCCCTGCCCGTTACCAAAAGGCGTTAGTATGGGGGAAGTGTACCAGGCTAATATCACGTTAATTGACGAAACAATGCCGGATACTGTTGTTGTGAATCCGCCGGGGCCGATACCCGGAACGCGCTGGTTTGAGGAGGCCGACCAGTTTGACATTAGTTTCAAGGAAGGCCCACGAGCCTTTGTCAGGAATTTGATGCAGTACGAGTATTCGATTTATAAACCGGCGGAGCTTTGGCCTGATATCGGTTATTCTATTCATGGCAAGGAGTTCAAGGAGTTACTTAAGGAGACCGGGCGACTGCGGGCCTATGCCGCTGGGATTGGCATTCCTACTGATATATCTGACGAATATTTGATGATGACTGATGCTATCGGACTTAGTTCAAGACGGGATTTATTGGAGTTTAAACGCAATAGTTTATTGGATATTATTAGCGGCAGCGCCGGGTATACACGAGAAATCGCAGCGGCGATAAATGAAGCCAGCCGGCGTCTGGCGGCAGCAAATCAAGCCGCAATTGACGGAAGGCGGGAAGCGGCGGCTACGGCACGAGAAGAAGGTTAAGGTTGATAAGGTAATTACCAAGAAAGAGCGGACGAATTTGGTCGTCCGCTTTTTCTACAGCCTGTCATACTTTTAGAATGGTCAGCATATTATGGTTATAGGAAAGCGGCGCAGGAGGGGCGAGCGTGAAGAAATTAGTGGCGCTGACCGTCTTTTGCATTGTCGGGGCGGTTATCATAATTCCAATGATGGTGGTGTATATTGTGGGAGGGCCAAAGAGTACGCGGTCCGGGCAAGGGGTGTTCGGGGAGGATGTAACCATTAAGGTATATTTACATACTCAGGATAAGATTGTCCAGATGGGACTGGAGGATTATATAAAAGGAGTGGTAGCAGCGGAAATGCCGGCTGAGTTTGAGGTTGAGGCGCTTAAGGCCCAGGCGGTGGCGGCCAGAACTTATGCGGTTAAAAATATGGTGCTGTTTGGCGGCAGTGGGCTTAGCAGTCATTCCGGCGCTGATGTCAGTACAGATCCGCGCCAAGGCCAGGCTTGGGTGGGACGTGAGGAATTAAAGGAGCGCTGGGGACTGCTTGGTTATAATCGATACTGGGATAAGGTTAGTCAGGCGGTGGAGGATACAAGGGGATTAATTGCGGTCTATAACGGCGAACCAATTCACGCGATGTTCCATTCTACCAGTGGAGAACGCACCGCAAGTGCAAAAGAGGTGTGGGGAACTGATTATCCATATCTTCAAAGCGTGCCCTGTACATGGGACCAAAAGTCGCCGCGCTACGCTGACGTAAAAACATATACTTATACTGAACTGGAGGCGCGGCTGGGACCGGAAGCTGGGGTTATGACAGCGGTGCAGGGGGGAAGTCAGGCTGTTGCCCAGATAATTGGCCGGTCGGATTCGGGACGGGTGGATAAAGCCCGTTTTGGTGGCAAAACTTTTTCGGGGGTTGAACTACGGCAAAAGCTGGATTTGAGATCCGCCAATTTTACGGTGGAACTTGATGGTGATAAGGCGGTTTTCAAGACGGTTGGCTACGGGCATGGGGTTGGAATGTGCCAATACGGAGCAAACGGTATGGCGAAAGAGGGGAAAAACTTCCGCGAAATTTTAGCTTATTACTATACCGGAATTAACTTGAAAAATATCTTTGGGTCTTAAATGGGTTATTGATGGGCATAATGGTAGCGAGGTGATTGTATGCCTGGCAAATTATGGCCCGTTTTTTTATGGTTATGGCAGTGTTGTAAAAGGATGGCGAGGCATGAGCAGCAGTTAGTGTATGCTGGGGTAGTAATAGTGATGGTGGCAGCAGGGCTGGTGGCTTTGATTAGCGGCAATTCGGGACGTTCGGCGAAGATGACGGTTGAACAGCCAGCGCAGTATGAGGCACAAACTCCGCTAACAGCGCTTAACCAGGAAGAATCGCCGCCAAGTCAGTTGGCAGTAGATTCCAAAAACGAAAATATTAAGGCGGAAAAGATACAAAAGCAAGCTAATGATTGGCCGCGGCGGCCTGTGCCGGGGGCGGTAAAGGTTGATTACGGATGGCAGCAGCACCCGGTTTATAAAGATTGGCGGTTTCATACCGGGGTTGATATTGAAGCGCCTAAGGGAAGTCCGGTTTATGCGGTATATGGCGGTAAAGTTATTACGGTGAAGAAGGATAACAGCTATGGACTCATGGTTATGGTGGCGACAGGAGAGCTTACGGTATGCTATGGGTCGCTAGGGATGGCGGCGGTTAACCCAATGCAAGGGGTCGAAGCGGGAACGCTAATCGGCACTGTTGGCGAAGCTGAGGGGGAACCATATCCGCACCTGCACTTGGCACTAAAACAGAATGACAGGTATATTAATGTGAACGAGTTATTAGATAATGCCAGATAGCTTTTAAGGGTTGTCTACATTTGGAAAAGGTCCGGATTAAGTAAAGATGCGTGGCATACATGCGTGAATGCGTGAGATGTCACGCATTTTTTATTTTTGTCCGCATATACATGGTAGCAAACGGAGGGCGAGGGGGAAGCGATATACATGAAAGATTATATCCGGAAGCGTGTGCTGGATATTTGTGATTACATCATTGAAAGTAAACAAACGGTTCGGCAGGCTGCATCGGTGTTTGGCGTAAGTAAAAGTACGGTACATAAAGATATGATCGAGCGGCTGCCTAGTATTAATAAGCGGTTGGCTAACAAGGTTCGGCATATTTTAGAGGTGAATAAGGCTGAACGGCATATTCGCGGCGGTGAAGCTACCAGAAAGAAATATAAAGATAGCAAAGAAATTGGCGTAAAATAGAGGATTTTTTGGTATAAAGTAGAATTAAAAATTAAATATGCATCAAAGGAATATAATTGCTTGTATTTCTTTTTTTGGGTTTAATTTGGACAAAGATAATGATGCTAAGGGGGCATGGACGTTAGATGTTTGGAATGTCAATGGATATCGGAGTGGATTTGGGAACTGCAAATGTCTTAGTTTACATAAAAGGCAAGGGTATTGTACTGCGGGAACCGTCGGTGGTGGCCATTGACCGAGATTCCAACCGCGTATTGGCTATTGGTGAGGAGGCACGCCGGATGTTAGGGCGTACTCCAGGCAATATTGTGGCAATTCGACCGCTACGAGAAGGGGTAATTGCCGACTATGATATTACTGAGAGTATGCTGCGGCATTTCATACAGAAGGTCGCTGGCAGGAATATGTTCTTTAAGCCGCGCATTATGGTATGCATTCCGTCCGGAGTAACTACAGTTGAGAAGCGAGCGGTGCTGGAGGCTACCATGCAGGCCGGGGCTAGAAAAACTTATTTGATTGAGGAACCGCTGGCAGCCGCATTGGGGGCCGGGCTGGTTATTTCGGAGCCTTGCGGGTCAATGGTAGTCGATATTGGCGGCGGGACAACTGATATAGCGGTGTTAAGTCTTGGTGGCATTGTTGTAAGCGAGTCACTCAGGGTTGGCGGCGATAAATTTGATGATTCGTTGGTTCGCTATATTAAAAAAGAATATAATATTATGATTGGCGAACGTACTGCAGAGGAGATCAAGGTTAATGTAGGAACGGCTTTCCCTTCGGGGCGCAACGAGTCAATGGAAATTCGCGGCCGAGACCTGGTATCCGGTTTGCCGAAAACGATGCGCATTGGGTCGGCTGAGACGCGGGAGGCTTTGGCTGAGTCGATTGCAATGATTGTTGATTGTGTGAAATCTGTTTTGGAGAGAACTCCACCGGAGCTTGCGTCCGATATTGTTGACCGGGGTATTGTCATGACTGGCGGCGGGGCGTTGATTCATGGCTTGGATAAGCTTATAAGCCAGGAAACTGGTATTCCGGCTTATTTGGCTGATGATCCGTTATCCTGCGTCGCACTGGGAACTGGTAAGGCGCTTGAGGCTTTGGAATCGCTGGAAGACTCACTAACAACTATGAAAAAGGCAAGTATCGGATAAGTCAGGCGTAGCGCGAATGTTTGTGCGGCATGGTGCTATTTTCCTGATGTTATTAGTGAGTTTTTTTGTATTTTTGCTTAAGAATTTATAAGGTTTAGCCGATTGATATAAATGGGAGGTGAATCGATGATACGGGGGATTTATACTGCGGGGTCGGGGATGGTAGCTGAGTCGCTTCGAAATGACGCCATTGCTAATAATTTGGCTAATGCAAATACAGCCGGATATAAGAAGGATGTCGCTGTTACGAAAGATTTTCGTAATATTCTTATCCGGAGAATTAATGATGGGCGGGATAGACCGGAAATCGGCGGTACGGGTCTGGGGACGATTGTTGACGAGATTGCAACTATTCAAAGTGCCGGCATTATGCGTCAGACAGGCAATCCTCTTGATGTTGCGATTGAGGGAAAAGGTTTTTTTGCGGTGGAGACTCCGAATGGTGTTAGATATACCCGTAATGGTTCATTCAGCCGTAACTCCCAGGGAGAACTGGTAACGCTTGATGGGTACCGCGTTTTGGGCGACAATGGCCCTATTCGCATTGGAAACGCTGGTGTTGTGAATATTGGCGAAGATGGCCGGGTAATGATTCAGGGAAAAGACCCGGCTGCTACGTCAGCTGGTAAGCTGCGAATAGAAGCTTTTGCTGATGAACGGCAGCTTACCAAAGAGGGAGCCAGCATGTTTAGCGCGCCGCCGGGAGCAAGGCCTGGGGCGGGCAATGTACTGGTGCATCAAGGAATGTTGGAACTGTCAAATGTTAATGTGGTTTCAGAAATGGTTAATTTGATATCCGGTTATCGGGCCTACGAAGTAAATTCCAAAGTGGTTCAGGCACATGATCAACTTTTGGACAAGGCAGTTAATGAGGTAGGCAGAATATAATTCTGGCTGCGGCAAGTTTGAGTGGCCGGCTAAAAGATAAGAGTAAGCAATAAACGGGGCTGGACTTTAACAAGAGGCCTCACTGGTCGCTGACCGACTGAAGCGACCGATATTTAACAACCGGGAGGTATACTAGCTATGATGCGTGCGTTATGGACGGCCGGTTCGGGCATGGTTGCTCAGCAGGCTAACATTGACGTTGTTTCTAATAATTTGGCCAACGTTAATACCAGCGGGTTTAAGAAGAACCGTATTGACTTTGCGGACTTAATGTATCAGACGATTCGCCAGGCGGGATCTCCTACTGGCAATGGCACTCAATCGCCAACAGGCATTCAAATGGGGCATGGTGTACGTCAGGTCGCAACGCAGAAAATATTGACCCAGGGAAATTTCCAACAGACTGGTAACGCCTTGGATATGGCAATTGAAGGTGACGGTTTTTTCCAGATTGCAACTCCTGACGGAACTGTCGCTTATACCAGGGATGGATCTTTTAAACGCGATAACCAGGGACGAATAGTGAATTCGGAAGGTTATCCTTTGGAGCCGCAAATCACTATTCCGCAGAATGCCACCAATATTAGCATTTCGAGTGACGGTATTATTTCTGCGACTATTCCTGGCCAAACAACTCCTCAGGAACTGGGACAATTACAGATTGCCAGGTTTATTAACCCAGCTGGTCTTGATAGCATTGGCCGCAATCTGTTGGTTGAAACAGGGGCGTCAGGAGCACCGATATCAACTAATCCCGGTGCTGACGGAGCTGGTACTTTGGTGCAGCAATATTTGGAAATGTCTAATGTACAGGTTGTTGAAGAAATGGTTAATATGATTGTTGCTCAGCGGGCGTATGAGATTAATTCTAAGGCAATTACTACGGCTGACGAGATGCTTGGACAGGCTGCAAATCTTCGGCGATAGGTGAAGGTTATGGTAAAATGGGCAGTAATGTTGCTGCTTCTTGTATGGCTGCAGGCTGGGCAAGCGATGGCTGGGGGGGGAGCGGTTAGCATAAATGGTGAGGCTACTGTTACCGGGCCGCGTGTGGTGCTAGGAGAGTTGGCGGTTATCACTGGGGACGACTCGGAGCGAGTCAGAAGGTTACGAGAGTTGCCGCTTGGAGGTGCGCCGCTTCCTGGAAAAAGCTTTGTACTTACAGCTCAGACTTTTAATTCGCGGTTGGCTGGAACTGGCGCAGATTTAAGTGGTATTGAGTGGCGGATGCCGCAAAGTGTTACTATAACTACTGCCGCTCAGACAATAAGCGCCGATAGAATACAATGTGAAGCGATCGCGGCGCTGAAAAAAGAACTGGGTATGACCAGCGATAATAATAGCAGCAACGCGGTTACGTTTACTGTACTTAATACACCACAGGCTGTAGTAGTGCCGCTTGGACAGGTCGAGTATAAGGTGGAAGTTCCATATGGCATAAGGTATAATGTTCCGACAACGGTGAAGGTAGGTATTGGTGTTAAAGGTTATTATTCTACCACTGTCAGTCTTAATTTTGATGTTAAAGCATATGCAAATGTAGTTGTTGCAGCCCGCAGTCTGCCAGCTTTCGAAGTGCTGACCGCCGATAGTGTGCGCTGCGAGCGTCGGGATATTGGAACTCTGACTGGTTATATTACTGATATGGGGAAAACTATTGGACAAATGACTCGTCGTCCGCTAACGGCTGGAATGCCACTGACTGAAGCTATGCTGGATAAGCCGCCGATAGTGCAGCGATTCAGCGGCGTGACTATATTGGCACGAGTTGGCGACAGTGTTGTTACTGCAGGCGGCATGGCTCTCCAACAAGGCGCTGCAGGCGAATTTATCAGGGTTCAAAATATCGAGTCTAAGCGAATAATTAATGCCCGTGTGGTGGATAAATCGACGGTTGAGGTAATGATTTACAGCGGAAGGTGAAGGTGACCTTTATGTTTAATATACTAATAAAGCCAAAGACGTTTTGGGTGCTGGCTTTAGCGGTGATATTGCTGACAGGTCCGCTTTCAGGCGGAGCCGCTGCAATTTCTCTATGGACGGACAGTTCCAATATGTTTGCTGATCGGAGAGCGTGTCAGGTAGGCGATATTATTACGGTCATTATCAGCGAGACTTCCAGTGCTACTCGCGCTGGTTCGGCAAGCAATTCTAAGTCTGCTAACGGTTCGATGGATGATGGCAAAGGTTTGTTTAAATTTATTAAAGCTGCTAGTTATGGCGACAGTGACACTTTCCAAGCTAAAGGCTCAATAACTAACTCTAATCAGATGTCTGGCAAAATATCTGTTCAGGTTACTGCTGTAAAAGCTAACGGAAATTTAATTGTATCCGGCAGTCAGGCAACTAAGCAAAACGGTGAGGAACAGCAAATTACGATTACTGGAGAAGTTCGACCTGAAGATATAACTGCTAATAACACCGTTTATTCTTATTATGTGGCTAATGCCAAGATCAAGATTGAAGGTAAGGGACCAATAGCGGATAAACAGCAGCAAGGACTATTAAGTCAGATTCTTAACTTCCTGTTTTGAGGAAGGGAAGGTATATTATGCGTAAAGTAATTGCAATTGGATTATTAGTGTTAGTTACTGCATGGAGTTTTGGCAGCACGCTGGCTGCAGCGCAGGCGTTTACCAGGATTAAGGATATTGCAAAGGTTCAAGGTGTACGTTCTAACCAGCTTGTTGGCTATGGTCTGGTGGTGGGGCTGGCCGGTACCGGTGACTCTAGTAAGAGTGCGTTTACTGTCCAGTCAATTGCAAGTATGTTGAAAAATTTTGGCGTTACCGTGTCGACCAGCCAACTGCAAGGAAAAAATGTAGCGGCGGTAATGGTAACGGCTGAGCTTCCGCCTTTTGTAAAGTCGGGGGATACTATTGATATAACAGTATCTTCGCTGGGCGATGCAAAGAGTTTGCAGGGGGGGATGCTGCTGCAGACTCCCCTGAAGGCTGCGACTGGATTGGTTTATGCTGTTGGACAGGGGCCTCTATCTCTTGGTGGTAATCAAAAAGGGTTTTCGACTGTTGCTAAGATTCCAGGCGGGGCCATTGTCGAGCGCGATGTGCCAACCAGAATAGAGAATAACGGTAATATTGCTTTGGCGCTAAGTGATCCTGATTTTACAACCGCAAACCGAATTGCGGCAGCTATCAACCGTGAGTTTGGAGAGGCTGCTACGGCTACTGATGCCGGTACGGTTCAAATTAAGGTGCCGAATCAGTATGCGGGTAACTTAGTCGGTTTTATTGCGGCGGTTGAGGATATCGATGTTCGGCCTGATAACGCTGCTAAAATTGTAATTAATGAACGGACCGGAACGGTTGTGATGGGTGGCAATGTTACTATTGACACGGTGGCTGTTGCTCAGGGCGGTTTAGCGGTCCGGGTCGGCGGCAAGCAGTCTCCGGCAGGCGCTAATGAGACGCAGGCTAACTTGGTGATGTTGCCGGGAACGGCGAATGTAGGGGACGTGGTTAAGGCTCTTAACGCGGTTGGCGCCAAACCACAGGACTTAATTGCTATCCTTCAGGCAATGAAGGCTGCGGGTGCATTGCATGCCGAACTTCAGCTTATATAGGCGGTGAATAGTTTGCAAATTAAAGAACCGCAACAGATACTAGGCAGTTCTGGGGCGTCTATGGTGAAGCCGCGCAGCGTTGACAAGGATGCTAAACTGAAAGAAGCCTGCCGGGAAATGGAGTCTGTCTTTCTTAATATTCTTCTTCAGCAAATGCGCCGGACAGTGCCGAAAGAAGGACTTTTAGAGCAGTCTTCCGGAGAGGAAACCATGCAGTCGATGCTGGACAGCGAAGTGACTAAAAATATGGCTAAGGCTGGCGGCATGGGGTTGGCGGATATGTTGTACCGTCAGCTTGCTGAAAGAACCAATATGACAAATAAAGGCCAGGCACCGTGATTGTGCTTGGCTTTTCACCTACTTACGGACAGCGTAGTTATGGGTTAGTTTATATAACTTACAAGGAGGGAGTATTTTGCCGCGACACAGCCGTTTATTAAGTTCGCTGATAGGAGTTTTGCTGTTTTTTTCTTTTGCGCTGGCCTCGGCGGCATCTAATATTGCTACAGTACAAAAAGTCAGGTTTAGCCAGACGGCGGAAAAGGTACGGATTGTTTTTGATTTTAATACGACGGCGCCAACTTTTGATGCAGTTTTAGAGAAGGAGCCTTTGCGGTTGGTTGTCGATATGAATGCCGGAGTGAAGCAAGGGGTTGCTCTTCAGACGGAATTAAATGATCCTTTTGTTAAGGGTTTGACGCTTGAGGAAATTGAGCCTGGCCGAATTCGGGCGGTGGTTGATCTTAAACAGACGATTGCGCAGAATGTATTTATTCTCCGCAATCCTAACCGACTGGTTATTGATTTAGCTAAAGTTTTTTACCAAAAGAATGAGGAAGTGGTTATGCCTGGGATCAAGCATTTAGCCCTCCTTAAGAGTTACCCTTTTGGGCCGGTTGAGGCGCATGTTCTAAAAATTGACCATGATAGCGGGTTTAAATTAGTGCCGATGATTTCCAATGGCGAGGTGAAGGGGCTTGAACCCTTGTCTGATATGAGTGCTAGAGCGAAAGCTATAGCGGCTGTTAATGGTTCATATTTTTCTCTGAATGGCGAAATCATTGGGCTATTAAAGCTTGACGGTAATATTGTAAGCACACCGACAATCCCACGTACGGCGGTAGGAATCCGACCGGATGGGACAATGTTTATCGGTCCGGCGGTGGATTATCAAGGCGAGGTTGCCCTGCCTGACGGACAAGTGGTGGCCATTAATGGGGTAAACCGAGAGCGTTATGCAGATGAGATTATTTTGTATAATAAATATTATGGCCCGTCTACTGAGTCTAATGATTTTGGAATTGAGTTGGTGGTAGAGCTTAGCGGTGTTGTCACTGATATAACCAGAGGAAAAACGAAAATACCGCCAGACTGTATAGTGATATCAGGACATGGTAAAGGAGAAGCAGCTTTGAAAGGGGTACAAATTGGAGACCGGGTGCTGGTAACGGAAACATTGGGACCGGCATGGGACAAGACGATACACGCTCTAGGAGCTGGCCCCACCTTGGTTAAAAATGGTAATGTTTTTTTAAATACCAAGATTGAGAATTTCGGCTCTGATGTGGCTGGAGGGCGGGCACCACGGACAGCTCTGGGACTGACTAAAGACGGCAGCATTATATTGGCGGTAGTGGACGGACGCCGGTCAGGTAGCGCAGGCCTGTCATTATTGGAACTGGCGTTTTTTATGCAGGAGTTGGGGGCTGTGGACGCGATGAATTTGGATGGCGGCGGCTCTAGTGAAATGATTATTAACGATGTTATTGTAAATACTCCTTCAGATGGCAGGGAACGAAATATTGGTGATGGGTTGGCTGTTATTCCGACAGGTCTTGTTAATTGACAGTAATATTGTATAATGAAATTATTAATGGAGGTGATAATATGCACCGATCCAAGAGGACCATTGTATTAGCGATAATATTGGTGGTTGGTTTAGCTGCTTGGGCCCTGGCTGCTGGGTCGATAGTCGACCAAAAAGGTGTGCTGGCTGGGACGGTGTTACCTAATGGCTTGGTAACAGCCGGGTCAGTTGTACGCGAAGGCACTGTTCTTGTGGTGGTCGATACAATGACTGGACCGGCTCCTGCCGCGCGAGCCAATGTTGATGGCCGAGTGAAGGAAGTTCTGGTTGCACCAGGAGATAATATCAAAACCGGCCAGGTTTTAGTTAGAATTGATACGTCTGGTAAATAAGAAAGGAATGATTAGATGTCTCTCTTGTTCAGGATTTGTCGGACGGCTTTTCTAGCGTTCCTGTTCTTAATGCAGCTGTCTTTGGTTCAGGCCGCGCCTAATATTATGCCGCTGGAGCAAGTAAAGGCCGGGATGCATGGTATTGGGAAGACGGTAGTGTCTGGAACAGCTATCGAAGAATTTAATGTTGAAGTATTAGGGGTAATGAAGAACCAGGGACCTTCCGGCGACCTGATATTAGTGCGAACTTCTGGTGATGTAATTAATCGCACCGGCGGAATTGCACAAGGAATGAGCGGTAGCCCAGTCTATATCAACGGTAAGCTGGTGGGTGCTATTTCTTATGGTTGGGCATTATCTGACCATAAGCTAGGTATGGTGACTCCAATTGCCGATATGTTAAAGCTGTGGGATCTACCGAACGGTACTCCACAAGAGAAAGCAGGAGTTGATCCGGAGCCCAAGGAACTCCGAAGCCAAGCTACGCCATTAATGGCTGCAGGTTTTAGTGAACGGGCGATGGAAATGCTTAAAACGAAGCTTGCTCCGGCAAATCTCGTACCGGTAGCAGTAGGGAGCGCTCCGTCCGGGGCGAACTTTGGTCCTCTTAAGCCAGGCAGCGCCGTCGGTGTGGAGTTGGTACACGGTGACGTTAGTTTGGCAGCTATCGGTACGGTTACTTATACCGAGGGAAATAAAGTGTTGGCTTTTGGTCATCCATTTATGAAAAAGGGTCTTAGCAACTATTTGCTTTCCAATGCTTATGTTTTTACGACAGTTAACAGCATAGAGAATTCGTTTAAAGTAGGCTCAACTGGTCAAGTTCTTGGTGTTGTCAACCAGGACCGAGGAGCAGGAATTGCTGGCGACCTAAGTAGTGAACCCAGGGTTATTCCATTGCGTGTTACTGTAACTGACATAGGCTTGGCAAAGTCGAGGGTATTTAATGCTGTGATGATCAAGGATGAACAACTGACACCTACCTTGGGGTCGGTTACAGCTTTCAATGCTATTGAGAAGACTGTTGACCGATCGGGGGCTGGAACAGCTAAGGTTTCTTTCGAAGTTACCTCTAAAAGTTTGCCGGGAGGAATTCTCAAACGGGAGAATATGTTTTATAGCCCGGAAAATATTAGCGAATTGTCAGTATCTGAAATTAACGAGTCTTTGTCTTTATTGGCGTCAAATAAGCTTCAGGCTGTGGATATTGATGATATTAAAGTAAATGTTACGGTTAATGCTGAGCGGCGTACGGCTACTGTAATGAATGCAAGAGCCAATGTTGCTGAGGCTAAGCCGGGTGATCAAATAGAGATAACAGTAAACCTTATGCCCTACAGAGGGAAAGCTTTTGAGCGCAAAATGTATTTTACGGTACCGAAGAATCAACCTGCGGGTCCCATGACGCTGGAAGTTCGCGGTGGAGGAAGCATACCGATGGTCGCGCTATTAGCCAAGCGGCAAAATGCAGAAGGCGAGCTTTTGCAACTGGCTGATAAGTTGAAGAATCAGACTTTGCCTGATATGATCAAGCAGCTTACTGCGCGTGATCATAATAATGATCTTGTAGTGGAGATTCTAGATGGCGATCTGAACGTTCTGCCAAAAGAAGATCAGGCGGCAAAACCGACGCAGCCTAAGGTGGATTCAATAAAGCCGATTCCGACAGATGCTAGTAAGCTGAAAGGCCAAAGTCCGAGTTATAGTGTTGGGGGAAGTAGCGGCGAAGCAGTGAAAAGTGTTTTAAGTATCGACTATGTCATTGACAGTGACGCTCAAGTCGTCGTCAATGTAAAAGGTAATGCTAAGCCTGCCAGCAAGGGTGGCAAGGGAGTGATCAGCCGGGAGAAAGGCCGGTCATCCTGGCATTAATCGCATACAAAAGAAGTAGAGCTGTCTGTACGGACAGCTCTATTTCTTTTGTGGTTTGAGATCCAGCGGCTTTATCGCGTGGGAGGGGAAGAATAGCAGGAAAATTACTGTTGGTATTGAATAATACAAAAGGCGCTAAATAGCGTCAAAGCCTTTTGAGGCAGGCATATTTAAGCAAGCTGTTGCATAGGGGTAGGTAAGATAAAGAAGTATATCGGGGGGCGAGTGCCTGCCGGTAGAGGGGAATAAACCATGGTGGTACGCTTTCTGGAGAAAATTGGGCGAAGCGTTATACGGGGATTCGAAAATGGTGGCTGGGTTATTATTTTGGCGTTAGAGGCATTAGGTCATCTTCGCCGGAGACCAAACTGGAGGCAGGTGCTACACCAGATGGTTCATCTCGGGGTCGACTCATTGCCTATTGTCATGTTAACAATGCTGTTTACTGGAATGGTAATGACTGTGCAAACCGCACATGAGTTTATTCGTTATGGAGCGCAGGCTTCGGTTGGTGGTGTAGTGTTCATTGCGATGGGGCGAGAACTGGCACCGGTTTTAACCGCTGTCGTTTTTGCCGGAAGGGTGGGCGCTGCGATAACAGCTGAAATCGGATCAATGAAAGTAACCGAGCAAATCGATGCCCTAAGAGTGATGGCTACGAATCCGGTTGCTTATTTAGTTGTGCCAAGGCTGATCAGTTGTGCTCTTATGCTGCCAGTGCTTTGTATATTTGCCAATGTGATTGGGACTGTTGGCGGGTATTTGGTGGCGACAACATTTGCGGGCATTAGTTCTTTTTCGTATTTGCATTCAATCAAGATGTTTGCGGTAATTAGTGATGTGACAGGAGGCCTTGTAAAAACAATGGTATTTGGAGGGATTGTCGCCATAATTGGTTGTCACAAGGGATTAACCGCTCCTGAAGGTGCGGAGGGAGTTGGCAAAGCTACTACCGGGTCGGTAGTTACCTCCATGATTTTAATTTTTATCAGTAATTACTTTTTGTCATTACTGCTTTACCGTTAGAGGTGGGGTATGATTAAGCTTGTAAATGTTTCGATGGGATTTAACGGCAAGTCCGTGCTGAATAACGTAAGTTTGGAGGTGTCCCAAGGGGAAACGATGGTAATCATCGGACCCAGCGGTTCTGGTAAAAGTACTATACTTCGCCTCTTGGTCGGCCTACTCAAACCGTCAGCCGGTGAAATATGGATTAGTGATCAAGAGGTTTCGCATTATAGTGAAGATCGCTTTAATAACTTGCGCCGTAACATGGGCATGGTTTTTCAGTATTCGGCGTTATTTGATTCGATGACCGTAGGGGAAAATGTGGCTTTTGGCTTGCGGCAGCATACTAATATGACCGAAGAGGAGATTGCTAGGGTTGTTAGGCGAAAACTGCGAATGGTGGGGCTTTCCGGGCAGGAAGAAAAAATGCCTAATCAATTGTCGGGCGGAATGAAAAAGCGGGTAAGCCTAGCGAGGGCAATTGCGCTGAATCCTGGAATTGTTCTTTATGATGAGCCAACAGCAGGCCTGGATCCAATGATGTCTGCTACTATTTCCCGCCTTATTGCTAGTACTCGCCGGATATTGAAGGTTACGTCAATTGTGGTGACTCATGACATGGAAAGCGCATTTTGGGTTGCTGACCGGATTGCTATGATATACAATGGGGAAATTGTCGCTTGTGGCACAGTCAGTCAGATAAAAGAATCCGATAACCCTCTGGTGCAAAGGTTTATTAACGGAATGGCGAGTCTTGGAAATTCTGCTAGAAGGAGAGCATAGGTATGAATTTGAGCACCGAGGCAAAAGTGGGGGCAGTAACAGTTACTGGGTTTTTACTGCTGTTAGTGATGATTTTTAATTTAGGGAGATTTTCCTTTGGGGAGCAAGGATACCCGGTTAAAGCGGTGTTTAGCGATGTAAGTGGGTTAGTGCCAGGCAATGGTGTACGCTATGCTGGGGTGGATGTGGGCAGAGTTGATATGGTTCAGGCCGGAGTAGATGGGGTAACCGTCAGGATGCTGATAAACTCTGGTGTCAAAATTCCGGTTGGTTCGCGATTTACGATAAGTACTGACGGATTGATGGGTGAAAAGTACATTAGTATTATGCCGACGCCTAACAGTGACGCTGGTTTTATGGCACCTGATACTGTGGTACGCGGTGAGGCGCCTGGTAGCTTGGAAAAACTGGTTGGCAGTGCGGATCGGGTGCTTGGCGATATTGAGAAGCTGGTACAGTCGCTTAACGAAGTGCTAGGTGACGAGAAAGTCAAGGCATCACTAAAGGCTACTGCTATAAATGCGAAAGATATTACTGACCGGCTAAATGAAATGAGTGCCGCGCTTGCAAGAATAGTTCAGAATAATGAGCAGGATGTTAATGTTACAGCCGGAAATCTTAAAGCTATGTCTGAAAGCTTGCGAGTCGTGGCTGCTAGGGTAGATGGGCTTATGGCTAATATTGATAATAATGGCCAAACGGCGAAGGACCTTAGGGAAGCAATTTATAATTTAAGGAATACCAGTATTAGAGTTGAAAGAATGGCAGCGTCTATGGAAGGGGTTGTTACCGACCCTGATACTGCTAGAGATATTAAAGAAACACTTAAGAATGCCCGAGAAGCCAGTGCAAAGGCTAATAGAAAGCTAGCGCAACTTGATAATATCAAGGTTGAAACAGGGTTTGAGCTTTTATACAATGGCCGTGCATCAGAATATCAAAGTAACGCTGATGTAAAAATTAACACTTCAGATAAAAACTTTGCGGTTATTGGAGTCAGCAAAATCGGCGATAATAGCAAAGGCAATTTTCAGCTAGGCCAAGGGTTTAATGGGTTTGACGGGCGCATGGGCATAATTGAAGGTAAGGTCGGCATGGGGGCAGATGCGCTAGTTGGTAAAGATTTAAGGTTTTCGCTGGACGTCTATGATCCGAATGATGTTCGTGTAAAGCTGCGATCCCAATATCGGATTGGTCCGGATACCTTTCTTGTTGGTGTAACTGACAGTCTTAATAAACAGCCTGAAGATAATACCTATGTAGGAATACGCCGTGATTTCTAACTATTGCTTGTTGACGCCGTTATTAGTAATGTCTATAATTTAAATCGAGTTGACTATCTAGTCAACTCGGCGGCGATTGCCGCTGATTTCCGTCTCACTTTTTAATTTGCGAGGAGGAATCAGTGTGACAAAAAGGCCGTGGATAAAAGGCCTTGCCGCATTGGTTGTCGGCGGGGTTTTTTTGTTTAATCCTGGCAGCGCCAGCGCGGCACAGATAGAATTATCCTTAAAGGATAGCATTGCTTTGGCACTTAAAAATAATCCCAGCATGAAAATAGCTGTGGAGAGCAAGGCGAGTTCGATGTGGGGGCTGAAGCAAGCGCAAGCAGGCAGCGGGCCGGAACTAAGTTTTGCTCACAGTAGTGCCAGATCGAAGGGGTACTCATCCTTGACCGGAGTTCCGGTTTATAGCAGCAATTTTGGCAATGATTTTACATTGTCGTTGCCTATCTATTCTGGCGGGGAACTGGAGGGGAAAATCGACAAGGCGGAGCTTGGGGTCAAAACGGCAGAACTTGGAGTAATTCAGGCTAAGCAGCAGCTTAAACTTAATGTAACTACTCAGTATTACAATGTACTTCAGACCAAGAGTTTAGAGAAAGTAGCACAAAATCTGGTGGATAATTTGAGTGAACATTTTAAAAGTGTCAAGTTAAAATATGAGGCTGGTACTGTCGCTAAATCTGATGTGCTGAGGGCTGAGGTAGAACTAGCCAATGCTGAGCAAAGCCTTATTCAGGCTAAAAACAACTCTTGCTTGGCGTCAGCCAATTTAAATAATGCAGTTGGGTTGCCTCTTGACAGTGAAGTGTTGCTCAAGGAAGACCTTGAGTATCATCCATATATTGCACAGATGGATGATAGCATTAAGTACGCACTTTTAAACCGGCCCGAGGTTTTAATGGCTGACGTTGCTGTCGATACAGCATGGACTGATGTACGAATTGCTAAGAGCGGCTATTTGCCGTCAATAAAATTTGTTGGAACGACAGGTTGGCAGGATGGCGAATTTCCCGGTCTTGGCAATAATAATTGGTCGTTAAAGCTGACAGCTTCGATGAACCTATTTGACTCTGGACTTACTAAAGCTGGTGTCATGCAGGCCGAACATGGGGTGAATAAAGTCGTTAATGAGGCCAAGCAGGCTAAAGACAGCGTTCAGTTAGAAGTGCGCCAGGCATATCTGGGGATGCAGGCGGCCGAGAAGAGTATTGAAACATCAAAGGTAGCGGTTGAAAAAGCGGAAGAAGATGGTGCAATTGCCCAAGTTCGCTATAGGGTTGGTCTGGGAACAAACCTTGATGTTATTGACGCACAATTAGCATTGAATCAAGCTAAAACCAACAAAATTCAAGCAATATATGACTATAATATTAATAAGGCAAAACTAGATAAAGCTATGGGGATACCAGTAATATAAACTTTTTTTAAACATAAGAGCAAGTCTGCATTATTTTTAGATGCGAAACTTGCTCTTTTTCCTTATATATAGTGCTAAACTGGTGCTTTGGAAACAAAAAATGTATTTGATAATATAGGGAAGAATGGGAGATTGTGGGATGGAGGCGGCGCATGTTATTAAAGGAAGGCGGGAGTAATTCGTCGAATAATACAAATATTTTAAGGCAGGAGGCTTGGTATGAAGCCAAGGTTTGTGATAATTGTACTAGTGATTTTAATATTTGTTGGTATTGTCGGCACTTATTGGCAGAGTAAGGGCCAAACAGTAATGGCCGGAGTAAGAGAAGTGCTGGCCGAGCAAATTACTAGAGTGCTAGGGAATAATGTTACTATTGGGGGCATCAGGGTAGTATCCTTTAATGAACTGATGCTAGAAGACATAAAGATCTTTGAAAATAGCGGCGCAGTTATTGCACAAGGAAAAGCTGTTGCTGTAAAGTTCAATCCCTGGACTATTTTAAAAGGGACAGTCTCAGTGGCGGCGATAGATGAGGTTGTTTTGTATTCACCAGAGATTCATGTTGTCAGGCAGGTTGGAGGAAAGTGGAATATTGACGATATTTTAGCTAAAGTTGCTGAAGAAAAATCTGAATTTGCAGGAGAAGTTACGTTTAATAACGCATCACTTGCTGTCAGCACACCGGAGGGGAGCTGGCTCTTTGAAAGTATAAACGGCAGTATAGATTTGGAACATAATCCGGCAGTTGTTATTGATGTTACAGCCAGTTATGCCGGAGCGCCAGTCAAGGTGAGTGGTGTATCTAACCGGGAGGGGAGAAGCTCGGTCGAAATACGTGCTGATCGGCTTGCACTGGAAGGCTTGCGTGCTATTATACCAGAAAACTGTACGCTGAAGAATGTTGGCGGGGAAATAACTGGTGTAAAAGTAAATATTCGGCGCGAACAGGGAAATATTACTTATGCTGGCGAAGCAACTCTTAATGGTATTTCATTCGATATCGCGGGTACTCCAATCAGTGAAGCGCGGGGCGATATTTCGTTTAATGAGCAGAATATTTACTTATCTGGGTTGGCGGCTAAGGTACATAATCAGGAAATTGCGGTCAAGGGACGAATTGGCTTTGCCTCGGCTAAGCCGGAGCTTGATCTTCTGGTTTCGTCTTCCGGGTTTGATCCAGCAGTTCTAGGGTATGGTGATCAAGTCAATGGACTGGTTAGTTTTAATGCCGCAGTGACCGGAACTACAGCTGATTTTGCAGCTAATGGCGAAGTTCGCCTAGCTCAGGGGGCAATTGCCGGTTATAATCTGGGTAATGCTAAAGCTAGCTTTTCTTATCGTGATAATGTCATAACCATTGGTAATGCTGAAGCTGAGATGTTCGGCGGTCATCTTCGTGCTAATGGAACAGTGGGAATAAAGGGGCGTTGGTTCAAGTTAAATATAGGTGGTCAGGGTGTGGATTTATCTAGCCTGCCTGATATTGCTAACGGGTTGAGCGGTAAGGGTGATTTTGAGTTTAGTCTGGATGGCGCGGGCAGTCTTTTTTGCGCAAAAGCCTCAGGTACTGTGAAAATCGTTGATGGTGCTGCATATGGCATCGCTTTTACGCAGCTGTTTGGCAGCTTTAATAAATCTGGTGAACATATCGCTCTGGATTATGTTACAGTAGCTTTTGAGACCGGGACCTTAGTGGCTAATGGTACGGTTGACCGGGGGAAGCTCGCAGTTAACTTTACGGCTCAGGGCGTGCAGTTGGCCAATATAGCAGCGCCAGTAAATGGTTTAGTTTTGGCAGGGGCTGCTGATTGTAATGGGGTAGTAACAGGGACGTTAGAGAATCCTTGTTTAGATGCTAGCATTACTTCTTATAATGGTCAGTTGTTTTATCAGTCTTATGCTGTTCTTAAAGGTAAAATTAACGCAACCAAGGATAAAGTGGTGTTGTCAAAGATTGAGGCTGCTAATGGAGCTGCTGGTTTTCGGCTTGACGGTTTTGTCGGTTTAACCGGGAAAAAGGAACTTAATCTCACGTTAATAACCAATCGGGTCAGAGCGGAAAATCTGGCGCAGCTTCTTTCCCCAGGAGAGAATATAACTGGTAATGTGGACAGCGAGGTTCATTTTACTGGACCGATTGCCGAGTTTACTGCCGAGGGGCGTGTGAGACTTTATGAAGGCAGTTTTCGGGGGCAGCTTGTAAATTATGTCCAAGGTTCATTTTCTCATCGGCGTAATGCTACTGAATTGAAAAATTTCGAAATTGAAGCACTTAATGCCAAGGCTAATGTAGCAGGAACAATATCGGCTAATAACCAATTGGATATTAATATTATGGCCCAGGATATTGACATTGCTGCTCTTCATTTTAATTATCCTTATCCTGTTTCTGGAAAAGCGAAATTTAACGGTAAGCTTACAGGAACTTCTGACGCTCCTGTTTTTCATGGCGATGTTACAGCTGAAAGTTTGGTGCTTAACGGTCAGAAAATACAAAGTATTGCTGGTAAAGTTAATGTATATGGCGACGTGGTTGAGGTGCCTGCGTTTGGTTTTGCCCAGAATGGGGGGAATTTCTCCTTTTCTGGAAGCACAAATATTAAATCCGGTGAGGTTTCTGGCTGTCTGAATGCGGTGAATGGGAGCGTGGCCGGATTATTAGGGCTGCTAAACGTTCCGGTAAAAGATCTTGATGGATGCCTTAATGGCCAAGTATTAATTCGTGGTACTATGGCAAACCCTGGTTTCTGGGTGACGGGTAATCTGATCAAGGGGATGATAAAGGGGTATCCATTAGAAGATATTGAATTAGAGGCTGATTTTGATAATAATGTTTTAACAGTGGAGCGTTTTTATGCTAAGCAAGGTACAGGTGTCCTTGCTATGAAAGGTACGGCGGATTTGAATGGTCCGCTTAATCTGGAAGTTGGCGCAAGAGATATTGATGCCGGTTTATTAGCCGCTATGTTTGATTCTAACGTCGGTGTTACTGGTAAACTTGGTCTAACCGCTCAAATATCCGGTACTTGGTCTAATCCTCATGCTGCAGTATCGTTGGATATTGCCAACGGAGGATTGGCAAATGCTACTTTTGATGCATTATATGGCATGTTTATTTTTGATAACGGCAGTATTCATGTTAATCAGTTGATGCTTTCGAAAGGTCCATACCGAGCAAGTGCTTATGGGACGATACCGGTAGCGGCACTGAATAAAAAGGAGTGGACCAAAGCCACAATGGCTGATCAGATGGATCTAAAGGTGCGGCTTGATCAGGCTGATCTTAGTATTCTGCCGCTTTTGACGAAGGAAGTAACTGCGGCGTCAGGTAATACAACAGGTGAACTCAGGATTGGTGGAAATTTGACCAAACCGAAGCTTTATGGTAGTATCGTTATCGATAAAGGTACAGTACAACTTTCGTCACTGGCTGACCCAATCCAGAATGTGGGGGTTGATATTCAGTTTGAAGGTGATACAATAAAGGTTAAGTCCTTCTCTGGCCAGATGGGCGGAGGGACGTACAGTTTGACCGGTACTGCTGCTCTTAGGGGTCTGGGGCTTGGAGAATATAATATGGAGCTAGTGCTGGATAAGCTGGGGGTCGGTCATAAATACTTTAGAGGCCCGTTAAGTGGCAACTTAAAGTTAGTTAGCGACGGTGTGCGTCCTAAGCTGAGTGGTCGTATCACACTGGATAATACGGTGGCTAATGTACCTTTTGTTCCTGATATTCCTGCATCTGATCTTGATTTGGGCCTGGATCTGGAGATTGTTGCGCAAAACAAGGTGCGGTTGCGCAACTCATATCTGTACGATTTATGGGTGGATGGTAGAGTTAGGTTTGCCGGTACTACAAAATCACCAGAAACAACTGGTCGGATTAACGTTATACGAGGGACAGTAAGTTATCTAAGGACTCCGTTTAAAGTGCGTAATGGCAGTGCTAAGTTCACACAAGTCGGCTCATTTATGCCAGTAATCTGGCTAAAGGCCGAAACTTCATTAGAGCGGACTACACTTGGGATGACGGTAAAAGGGCCATTAAACGCGATGGATATTAAGCTCTCTTCCGAGCCAACCATGAGTCAGCAGGAGATATTGTCATTACTCACATTACGCAGTCGGTATTTTGAAAATGCGAAATCATCAACTGATTCTCGCGAAACTGGTTTAGGCCGTGAGGAGTTTCTTGGACTTTTGGATGCCGGTTTGCAGATGCGTTTCTTGGGTGAGGCAGAGAGTTCTTTTCGTGATTATTTTGGTTTGGATGATTTTAGATTGGTACGCGGGACGATTTTATCAGATACCAGTGTATCAAATCGAGAGTCGACAACCACTGATGAGCAACAGTATAATTTGTCGTTTGGCAAGTATATAACTAATCGCTTGTTTTTGCAGTATTGGATGGGTGTCGATCAAACAAGGAGTGGCTTTTCGGTTCGCTATGATTTGAACCGCTGGATCAGTATTACTGGTGCGCAGGATGAACAAAAAAATCATCAGATCGGTTTTGAGACACGGTTGAAATTCTAGCCAAGGGTGATGGGTGATGCTAAAACAATATTTAGCTGAATTACAAAAGGTTCGACTGCTGAATGTTGAGGAAGAAAAATATTTATGGCAGTCCTATAAAGAAGCCGGAAATCTTGATAGTCGGCGCCAGATTATTGAACATTATCAGCCGCTGGTGTTTAAAGTGGCACTTCGCTGGCGGGCTGAAGAGCCAGTTATTTTGGATATAATTCAGGAAGGTACGGTGGGTCTTATTGAGGCGGTGGAAAGCTATGATCATGAACGAGGTGTGGCTTTTAGCATATATGCTTTTCATCGCATTAGGGGGCGGATTATAAATTACGTGACTCGGGAGGGAAAACTTAATTGGGTATATATGGATTGCCCGTTAGGTGAGGAAGAAAACAATTTGACACTCGGGGACTGTTTGGTGGACAATAAGCCGGATGTGCATTTGCAGGCTGAACGTAATTTCTTGGTTGAGCAGGTTAAAACCGCTATGGAGCGACTTCCGGCAAAAGAGCAAGTTGTGCTTGCCGGGATGTATTTGGAAGAACGTGAACCAAAGCAGTTAGCAGAATTACTTGATATTAGCATTTCGCATATTTACCGTTTGCAAAAGCAGGGCATACGGCGGGTGCGGGGAATGTTATCAAGATTGATGCAGGATATGAAAAGGTCACTATAGAGTCTAAATAGGCTGAACCAAGACGAATGAAGGCGAAAACTTTGGATAAACTCCATAAACGCCTGAATTCGACTGTTAATGGTTAGCTGGAATCTGAACTCCTTTCATGACTATATATTGTGGTTATAACAGGGGTGGTGGAAATGGCTGACTTTAAACGGCATATGATCAAGCATTTGCATTCGGCCAAGATCTGGTTGGCGCGAGCTGAGGAATCTTTTGACAAGGATAGTGATGTTCGTGGCGAACTTGATCTGTTTTTGGCACAGGCTGAATTGCAGCATGCCAGGGAAAAGAATTTGTCCCGACATTGGCGGTACAAGTATCCATTTATTCGACACGCTTTGTCTTTGGGTTTGGCCTTGATCATTGTGGGTGGTGGATATGGCGCATATTGGTTTTATAGTGACCGCTATGTCATTGTGCCAGCGCCGCCGCTTGCCGTAAATGAACCGGTTCTAGTGCAGGAAAGTAAAGTTATTCAGGCGGTAGTTATCGACCAGATCCGGATGCCAGATCCGCCGCCGGTTGAGCCTGTGGTGACCAGCAGGGCTGTTGTGCCGCCGCCGGTTGTAAAACCGGCAGAGATAAAGCAGCAAACAGTAACTGCTCCGGTTGTGAAAGAAAAGCTACTGCCGCCGGAAGAAATGGAAAAGGTTATTCGGGTGGCCGAAAAGTCGCTACGCGGCCAATAAACTCAATGAAGGAGGTAATGCATGAAAGCGACAAGACAACTTGGCAAGCTGGTTCTAACAGCCGCTTTGACCGTAAGCATGGTGTATAACGCTATTGTTCCGATATATGCTGCGGGATCCAACGCTGCAGATTTTGCCGGAAAAACGATTACCGCCGTTGCAGTTTCTGGAAACATAACAGTGCCGAAAGACACAATTATGGCGGTAATTAAAGTTAAACCTGGTGATAAGTTCGAAGCGGAAGCGATCAAGAAGGATATGCAGGCTATTTATGAACTTGGCAACTTTTTCGATGTAACCGTGAATTTTACCGCAGTTCCGGAAGGGGTCAAGATAGTCTATTCGGTGATGGAAAATCCCGCATTGAACAATGTTGTTATCAAGGGTAATACCAAGGTGTCCACTGATAAGTTGAAAAGTTTGGTAAAGGTGGACAAGGGTAAGGTACTCAACACCAAGGCCCTGCGTGAAAGCACCAAAGCTATCGAGAGCTACTATCACGATCAGGGCTATATATTGGCTCGGGTTACTGATGTGTCGATGGGTGACGGTGGAGCAGTAATTATAACCATCAATGAAGGCAAGCTGGAAGACATCGTTGTTAAGGGTAATCAGAAGACAAAGACTTATGTCATTACCCGTGAAATGAAGGTTAAAGAAGGCGAGCCTTTTAACTCAAATGATGCTCGTCGTAGTATGCAAAGATTGTACAACCTTGGTTTTTTTGAAGATGTTAACATGAAGCTTAATGCCGGTGTTGAGCCAAACTCAGTTGTTCTGGAGACTGATGTAACTGAACAGAAGACAGGGACATTTTCTATTGGTGCCGGTTATAGTCAAAGTGATGGTATGGTGGGGATAATTGAAGTTGGCGACAATAATTTCCGGGGTACAGGCGATGCAGCCAAAGTATACTGGGAATTTGGTGGCGACTCGAAGTCTAACGGCTATAGATTCTCTTATACCAAGCCGTGGCTGGACAGCAAACAAACATCGCTTAATTTCAATATTTATAACTTGACCAATAAGTACAGCGACTATGGCTATCCACTAAATAGTGGCGATTATTCGACATTGCGGTCAACTTATTATAAAAATGTACGGGGATTTGACATTGGACTGGGCCGTGCTCAAGGTGAGTATATACACAATTATCTTACCTTTAAAAATCGGACAGACACTTATGTAGAACATTATTCTGGTCCAATGGATTATGCTAGTTATCCGGATTATTTGGCGGAAAACTTCGGCTTAACCAGAAGTGTGACATTATCGCGGGTATATGACTCTCGTGACAATGTTTTTAATCCGACTCAAGGAACTCGGTTTTCGGTTACTGCTGAATTAGCCGGTCGAGATTTGGGCGGTGATTTTAGCTTTAACAAGTATACTATTGAAGACCGTAACTATTTTAAAGTTGGCCATAGCCAAGTAATTGCAACAAGGTTGATGGCTGGTTATGCTGACGGGAATATGCCTTTGTCGCAGAAATTCTCACTTGGAGGATCGGATAGTCTACGCGGCTATAACGATGATCAGTTCACAGGCAAGAAGATGTTGGCGTCAACCGTCGAATATCGCTTCCCGGTGGCTAAGAAAGTTGAAGGCGTTGTATTTGGCGACATAGGTAACGCTTGGGATACTGAGGGTTATAAGCTCAACGATCTTAAAGGTGATGTCGGTGTTGGAATACGGCTTAATACGCCGCTTGGGCCAATACGTCTAGACTATGCCGTTGGTGAGAATGGTGGCAAAACTTCATTTAGTTTCGGCGGCCAATTCTAATTATTAAAAGAGTCAGGTTTAGTGCCTGGCTCTCCTCTTATAAATTGTTAGCATTATTATGGCTGGGAGGTGACACTTATCGCCGCACAATTTTTAAGGACTCTATTTTTTTTGCTGGTTATTATGATGGTGGCGCCTGCGGGGATTAGCGGAGCTGAAGAGGCCAAAGTTGAATTGGTGGCGGTAAGTGTAACGTCTAATGAAGTTTCGCCCCCGGCCAGGGTAGCCCAACGCATGGAACGTAGCATTGCAACTGTTGGCGAGCATGTGCTTGTCGGGCATAAAGTAGCTGAGATCGTAAGCTATAGGCAATCTTATGAAAAGATTATCAAAGAAGTGTTTGACCGGGTGCTGGTAGGTTACACAGTCAAGCAAGTGCTTATTACTCCTGGCAAGACTGCGCATATTGATGTAGTAATTACGCCATGGGGCGACGTTATGCGTGATGTTAGACTAGAGGTGGATTTTGGCGCTCTGCCGCCGGAGGCGATTGCCCTAGTAAAACGTGACTTGGGCGATCTGGAAGAGCAAATCAGCAGTATACTTGTGGGAATGCCAGTTGAAGCTGTGGACTGGAGCGGGGGAGTAGCAAAGGCTACTATTCGCGAAACACTGGCTGCTCAATTGCCGGAATTCCGAGCAAATCTGGAAATTATGCCTGGGCAGATAACGGTGGTGAAGTTGGCATTATTGCCGGCTGGACCTATTGTTCAGGATGTGCAGGTTGCAGTGCGTTCCCAAAGCATTCCCAATATACTTTTATTAGAAGCAAGACAACCGGTGGAGGATGCTGCAACAATGCTTAGGGGATTGCCAGTTGCCTTTGTTGAGCGCCATGGCGACTTCTTTAGGGATAGGCTGACTGCTGCCGTGGCTAGTAATTCGGTGGTTAAGCGGTATGGTTTGGGGTTGAGTATTAGTTTAAACTCCGGAGTTGATACCGAGATTAAGATTAATGCCGAGTCAAAGAGATACCGGGTTACTCTGGAAGGGTTTCTGGATGTCGGGCGTAAAGAAGATAGTACTTCGGCTAGGCTTCACTTCGGAAATTATCTCGGCAAACAACATGAGGCTTTTGTGGAGACAACCTTTATTCCTGAGTCAGTTTCCTGGAAGGTGACTCCCGGGTGGGGCTATCGCATAGCCCAATCTACTGAAACAGGGATTAAATATGATTTAAATAAGATGTGTAGTATAATATGGGTTAAAAATGATCTTGGAAAAAATTGGACACTGAGGCTTGAGCGTCTTCCTGCCAGTGGTTATACTGAACTGGGGGTACGATACAAGCTACATGAGTATTTAAGTGCTGAATATGTTTTTACCAACGACAATAAGTGGCTTCGATTAGTGGGCAATATGTAGAATATTTATTCTTGTGAAAGGAAAAATGCCCTGCTATAATGAAGAGGGAAAAATTCTGCCATGTGCGGAAAGAGGGGTATCAAAATGCTTAAAATTGAAAAGAAGCAAATAAAGATTGTGTCACTAGTTGTGGCGGTGTTCTTTCTGTTGGGGGTATTTGGAATTGCAGTTTCGCAAAGTGGCAAAACCTTTGCGGCGGCTTCCTCGAATATCGGGGTTGTAAACTATGGATTGTTGGTTAGTCAGCATCCTGATGCTGCTCAGGCTGAAGAATCTTTAAAAGCCGAGTATGAAACGCTTAAAAAGGAATATGACAGCAGAGCAGCTTCGATGAGCGAGCAGGAAAAGAAGAATTACGAGACACAGTTGCAACAACGGTTGATGCAAAAGAAGCAAGACTTATTAAAGGGTATAACTGATAAGGTAGATGCTGCCGTCAAAGGAGTAGCTGAAGCTAAAGGCTTAAATGTAGTAATTGACAAAAATTATGTTGTGTATGGTGGTCAGGATATTACTGATGAAGTAACGAAGAAGATTACCGGTAAATAGCCGTTATTTTGCCGAGCCGGTAGAGCTGTGCTCGGTTCTTTCTTCTTGTACAGCAGTGATAAGAAAATAAAAGGCAAGGCTTATATTATTCCGAGAGAGAGGGTGGGTAGTGTTGCGCAGTCGCAGTAATTATTTTGTTGCTGTAATGGCTGCCGTTTTGGTGGTTACAGCGGGCTGCAGTTTCAATCCTTTCCGGGATACCAAGCCTTCGCAGCCTCAGACGGTGGTAGGTCTGGTCGATATGGAACAGGCGATAAAGAACCATCCTAAACATGCTAATTTTGAAAAGCTGCAGAATGAATACAATGCATTGGTGGCAGAGGTTGAAGCTGCCAAGCGGCAGAATGCATCTGCAGCTTATATGGACGGTTCCGCCGGACTAAGTGCTGCCGCATCTGACGAGTTTAATTCCCGAATGACTGCTAAACAAAGTGAGATGAATACTCAGCTTCAGGCTGAGGTTAAAGAGGTAGAGCAGAAGTTAGGGACGGATATGGAAAGCTATGTAAGAGAGCTGGACAAAGATTACCAGCCGCGGATTTTCAGTTTGCAACTTAAACTGAAAACTTTAGAGCTATCCAAGGAACAGGCTGAGACATTAGCTGCTGAGTCTGACAAGCTTCAAAAAGAGCGGTCTGAGAAAATTGCCAGTAAGCATGAGGAATTGGCGAAACAGTTAAATGAGACTATGGCTGGTAAGCAGGCCGCCGCTAAAGCGGAGTTTGATTCATATGGGCAAAGAGTCCATAATGAGATTGGCGATAAGCTTAAGACTAAGCAAGCTGAATTGGCTAATCGGAATGCTGTGACACTTGATCCTGCTAATGGTTCGCGTAGTGAACCGGAGCAGAAGCTGGCTTTAAAACAGCAAGAGATTAAGGTATTGCAGGAGTTTATTGTTAATGATATTCGCGATAAAGTTGGTGTGATTGCCGCTAAGCTGGGATTAGAGATTGTGCTGACTGAAGCCAAAGTAAATATTAGTGCAGTCGACATCACTAATCAGGTGATTACTGAGATTAATAAGTAGTATTGTCGAGCATAATAGTTTCGAAAGTTACGATTAGTGGGAGGGTTCCGTATGCGCAAGAAACCTATTTTGGCGGTTATATTAATCGCTATGATTGCCACAGGATTGCTTTTAGGCGGCTGTGGAACCGGCAATAATGTCGGGGTTGTCGATGTGGAGAAAGTGATGAATGAGAGTCCAAAAGCGAAAGGGTTTCGCGACCAGTTAAGTACAAAGTTTAATGAGCTGAATGCTCAGCTGGAAAAGGATAAGCCTGGTATTAGCCAGGACGAATTCCAGAAGCGTCAGGAAGCGGCATATAGTGAGCTCGTAAAATTGCGAACTGATTTGGAAGGCCAGATTGATGCTAGTATGAAGCAGGCACTTGAACAGGTAGCCCAAGAGAAAAAGGTTGGGGTAATTCTGTATAAGAACGGTGTGGCTCAAGGTGGTACAGATCTTACCGACGCCGTTATAAGTAAGATGCAATAGTCGTACCAGACTAGGTTTGGAGTGGATTCCATTTGACTAAAACATTACAAGAGATTGCTGAACTGGTGGGCGGTGTTCTGCTGGGTGACGGCAGTATTATAATTTCGGGTGTAACAAACATTGATGATGCTGGGCCGGCGGAAGTAACTTTCGCCGTTCCTCCGCATCTGGATAAAGCTGCGTCAAGTGCTGCTGCAGCCGTAATTATTCCGGATACGATTACTGAGTTTGCCAAGCCAGCTATACGGGTAAGTAATCCGCGGATGGCATTTACTAAATTATTGGCGGTATTTACGCCGCCACGGGCTGTAAAGCCAGGGATACATCCTAGGGCTGTAGTCGGAGACAATGTTCGATTTGGCGATAATGTAGCAGTGCTGGCACATGCGGTGGTGGCTGATAATGCAGTGATTGGCGATAATACTATCGTTTATCCACATGTATACATTGGCGAGAATGTGACGGTGGGAGCAGATAACATAATTTATCCTAATGCAACCATATATGCCGATTGTGTTATTGGATCGCGAGTTATAATTCATAGTGGAGCGGTTATCGGTGCCGATGGTTTTGGATTTGTTACTGTTGGTGGCTGCCATCAGAAGGTTCCTCAGATTGGCAATGTTGTTATTGAAGATGATGTTGAAATTGGAGCTAATAGTGCTGTTGATCGGTCGACAACTGGGTCAACAATTGTTAGACGGGGGACGAAAATAGACAATTTCGTTCACTTGGCTCATAATGTAGTTGTTGGTGAAAACTGTCTTTTTGCAGCTTTTGCAGGTATTTCCGGGAGTACTAAGATCGGTAATAATGTTACTTTTGCCGGGCAAAGTGGGACGGCTGGGCATTTGAATATTGGCGATAATTGTATATTTGGCGGCAAGGCGGGAATTACCCGTGATATTCCTGCTAATTCCTTTTTTTCGGGATTCCCGGCCATGCCGCATCGAGAGTGGTTAAAGACGGAAGCAACAACGCGAAAAATACCTGATTTAGTAAAGAAAGTTCAAGAGTTGGAAAAAAGATTAGCAGAGCTAGAAAAGCAGGACAGATAGTATGTCCTGCTTTTTTTTTTGCTAGGTTTGGCTGAGGTGGTTTTGAAGTAGCTGAGTTGGGGGCCGCTAATGCTGCTGGATTTTGTCAATAACTAAGGGGAGGATTGTCGAAACGAACGTGGAATATATATTGCATATTAGTTGCTAGTACAAGAAAGGGGAACAATATGAAAAAGGTAATGCTGACTGTTTTGAGTGCTTTGGTTTTAGCTACTGCTACTGTATCAGCTGCGCCGTCGGTGAACGGGTCTACTGGATTAATAGATAATCCATCCGCGGATGTTCTTAGGTCAGGCCAGTTTGCTGTAGGCTATTACAATCTTAAGGATGGCGGCGTCGGTGTGTTTAATATGAATATTGCACCAAACTTAGAACTGGGTGTTGCCGGATTTCGTATGGACAACCATGTTAGCAATGATACCTTGGTTAATGCTAAGTTTGGACTAGCGCCTGAAACTGTACTTACACCAGGAATTGCTGTAGGAGTGGAGGATATTTCCAATAGCCGCGAGCGTACTTGTTATGCAGTGGCCAGCAAAGCATTGCCGTTGGGTTTTAGAATTCATGCAGGAGTGGGAAATGGCCGATACAATGGATTGTTTGCCGCTTTGGAAAAAACAATCAATCCTATTCTTATTACCGGTAATGATGTTTTTCCTGCCACCACGCTTATTGCCGAATATGACGGTGACCATATGAATTATGGGGCTCGTATGTCTATTGTTCCTGGGCTAAAAGTTGATGGCGGCTGGCGCGACAGCAAATGGTATGTTGGTATGAGCTTTACTAATTAATGGCAAAATACATTTTTCGGGAGTCGGTATGCAATACTATTTGGTTAAGTCTCTTAGTTTGGTGGTTTCGGTTATGCCATACGGTGTTCGGCGTAAACTTGGGGATTTGATTGGTGAACTGTGTTGGCCGTTTATTCCCCGGCGTCGCAAGGCTATGGCAATCCAAAACGCGATGATTGGTTTAAAAATTGACAGATTAGCTGCACAAGAGATTGTCAAAAAGAGTGCGATTCGTTTTGGGCGTATGTTTATGGAGGTTTTACACTTTCCGAAGCTTGATAAAGAAAATATCAAAAGTTATGTTACGATTGAAGGTCGAGAGCATCTTGACGAAGCATTGTCTTATGGCAGGGGCGCACTTTTGGCTGGTGCTCATTCAGGAAACTGGGAAATATTAGGGCAGGCGATGGCTCTGGGGGGTTATCCATTTGTTGGGGTAGCCCAAAAACAGACTAATGCTGCTATGGACAGATTTATTGTTGAGTATCGCGAGTTATCGGGGATGCATATCACATATAAGACCGGCGTGCGGGAAATGATTAATCTCCTTGGTAAAGGTTGGCCAATTGGCCTGATGATGGATCAGGATGCTGGTGATAAAGGCGTGTTTGTTGACTTTTTCGGACGTCCAGCATCTACCGCTGCAGGAGCAGCGGTGTTGGCCAGAATGAAAGATGCTCCAATTGTGCCGGTTTTTATTAGTGAGAATATTGACGGTACTCATAGAGTAACTATTCATCCGCCATTGTGGGTTGCAAAGACTGAAGAACGGGATGAAGATATTTATATCATTACGCAGAAGATTACGGCTATTGTCGAGGAGCATATCCGGAAGTATCCTCATGAATGGTTTTGGCTGCATAACCGTTGGAAGACGCCGTATCCTACAAACTAAACTGTAGGGGCTAGCCTAAAACTAGGAAAAGTGGAAGTAAGGACCATAAAGCGCAAGCTGGTACCCTTAAAAGGGGTGCAGGCTTGCGCTTCTATATATGGAAAATAGTTTATTCCAGTATATACAAAAACAATAAAATAGTATATACAACTAGACGTAAAAGTGATATACATGGTATAATAAGCGACGGAAAAGAGGTGGATTGGTCGTGAAATTTATAAAAAGACTATTACGGGATTCTTTTGAGCGTGATATTGTTATCTTGATGATTGTCAGCATTTTTGTTGGATCGATGCTGGCATCGTCTGTGTCACTGACGGCCAACGCTTACTTTTCGAAAACCTTGGCCAATATTGTCGGTGACTATGGTGAATTCGATTTGATTATCAGTGTGCGGGAAGAAATGAAGGATGATGCAGTGATACAGATCCAAAAGATTATTGATGATGCTTTCCCGGGAGCTAAACTAAAAGAAGGACCTACATTGACCGGGAAGACAAGCTTTTTTGTTGCTTTACCGGATCAATATAAAACTAAAAAAATTTATGAGGACTTGGGAAAAACCTTCGGTAGTATTCCTGGCGGCGCTGGAATTGGCTTTATGACAGAGCCGCGTATCACTGTTAGAGGTGTGCCGGATGGCGCAAAGAATATGTTGATGGACAACATTGCCCAAATGGAGGGGGTGCGCTTTGCCTTCCGGGATGGCGGTTCAATTGGCGTGCTTTTAACGTCGCTGGACAAAGCTACGGCGGTCAATAGTGCAGTTCAACACTTACTAAAGCAGTATCAGGTTATTGAGATTAGTTTTCCGGTGGGCAGTGAGCCGTCGAATCCTATTCGTCTTGGGGAAACAATTGCTGATGATATGCGGCAAGAGCTAAAACTTAATTTTGCCCAGAACGTATCGATAGACGGCAAAAATGATGATATGACCTACGCGGTAAGCACTATGATGGAGCTAAGAAGATTTCTTGGGGCATATGCGTCAGAGGTGACTGTAACTCCGGCGCAGGGAATTGTACTGCATAAGGGAGACCAGGCTATTTTCCAGGGGGCAGCTTCTGATGTACCTAGTGCCGGACAGGCTGTGGTTCAAGGGAACGTAGTGGTAGAGATTACTGAGATTGGGGCTGACGGCAAGGGCAGAGGTGTTATTACTCATGGCGATGCAGGGCAACTTATGGCTAGTGCCGGTTATCGCCTAGAGAAAAACTTGATCGGTGAGCCGATTGGTACAGTTAGTTATCGTAATCCACGCCGCGAACTTGGAAATGCCCTAAATGAGACATCCAAACTGGTAGCTCAGATCCCCGGCTTTGCTCAGGATGCTAGAAATATTAGTAATATTGGTCTGGGTGTGCTGGATAATTATAATAGTGGCATGGCAGCTATTGAAAAGACGCTGGGTGATGTACAGTCAGCCGGTAATATTATTCAGACATCGACTGCTGGGTTAGCAGATATTGATACCAGTTCGCTTCAGAGCCAAATAGATAGTTCCTCCCGGGCTATGGGGGGGCTGATAGGAACGCTAGAGGTGCTTAAGTTGGTGCAGGCTGATACTGGCGGCCCGCTTGAGAGTTTGAGTTTGACGCAACGCAATTTGAATAACTTGAAAAGTACTTTGGCGGCACTGGACAGTGCGGCAGCCAATGCACGGAAAGCTCGCTTAGCTATTGATCAGGTTGTGGCCAGTGCTAATAGTACAATGGGTACGCTCAGGGCGTTTGACAGTAATGGTGCTCGCAGCAGTCTAACAGATACTAATAATCGGTTGGATGAGTTGAGCAAGATTAATGTGCCTCTTGTTACTACGCAGCTTGGTTATATGGCGGCCGCGGCACCTAATCTGAAAGATGAGGATATTAGTCATACAGTTCAGATTTTGGACAAGTTCATTGCTGGACAGGTCATTCCTGGAGAACGAATCCAGATTTTGACGACAAGCAATATTAATACCAACGCTGTAGCGCCGATTATTTTCCGCCAGGTTGGTCATGAGAATGTGGCGCTTTATTCTACGGCTTTAGGAGTAATCGAGCCAAATGCCCGCGGCGAATTGTACCGGGTTTTGGGCGAGGTTAAAGCTATATTGGCGGGTCTGACGGCGATTGTAGTAACGGCAGTGTTTTTAGTGTTTGATCATACGGCAGTGATGTCGGTTATGAGGCGTAGACGCAAAGTCGGTGTGGTCAAGAAGACTGGTTATCTTGCGGCACTGAAACGGTTTGTAACTGGTTTGGCTGTCGCGGAGAAAAAATATGGTATGGCAGTAGGGGCGATAATGCTTACCGCAATGTTTATCTTTGCTGGGGGCGGTATTCCTTATTTGCCGTGGATTGGTGTACCGGTGCTTGGGGCCTTTATTGGCCTTGTTATCGCCGGAGCTTGTGAAAAAATTAGTCCTGTTGCTGCTGAAGAAGTGGTGGCAGGGGAGGCGCTAGGAATGTCTTTTGATGAGATTATGCGAGAGATTGTTATTCCTGCCTCTAGGCCGGGCTTGTTTCAGAAGTTGAATATACGTAAGATGAAGTTTAGATAACATGGAATCACGAAAGGAGGGATAACATGCTTACCATAAATAATTTATCCAAGCGTTTCGGCAAAGTAGTGGCTGTGAATGGCATGAGTTTAAGGGTTGGGCGTGGAGAAACAATAGTGCTTATGGGTCCATCAGGCTGCGGAAAGTCAACGACTATCCGCATGATTAATAGGTTGATTGAACCGGATGCCGGGAGGATTATTTTTGCCGGGCATGATATAATTTCGCTTGGGGATGAGGCTTTGCGCCACACTCGCAAACGGATTGGCTTTGTATTTCAACAGTTTAATCTAATTGGTCGTTTAACAGCACTAGAAAACGTAATGTTGGGTTTGGTCATGGGTGGGATGGTGAAAGAAGCCGCCTATGAAAAAGCTTTGTCGGCTATGGAAAAGGTGGGTTTGGTAAAGTTTCGCGATCAAAAACCATCGGAACTTTCGGGTGGACAGCAGCAACGGGTGGGAATTGCTAGAGCGCTGGCTTTTGAACCTGAACTGATGTTATGGGACGAGCCTACAGCGTCGCTTGACCCAATGTTGGTACGAGAAGTACTGGTGGTGATGGAAGAGTTGGCTAAGTATCGTGCCAGCACAATGCTGGTAGTTACGCATGAGTTACCTTTTGCTCTTCATGTTGCTGACAGGATTGTTTTGATGGATAAAGGTCAGGTTGTGGAAGAGGGCATTCCGGCCAAGGTATTTGTCAAGCCAGCTTCTGATATTGGTCAGCGTTATAAGGAATTGATCGAGTATCAAATGAATACAAGTGCGTTGACCTTGGCTGGTCAACGCATTGCTTAGGAGATAATACTGGTTAGTATTGCAGGAATTGATAAATTTATGTAGAATAAGTGGTAGTTCATCATTGGAGGACTATATCCATAATCGGGAGGATTTTATGCCACGTCAATCAACTATAGCAACTTCAGCTGCGATTACCGGTATTGGCCTACACTCCGGCAGCAGCGTATCTCTTGAACTGCGGCCGGCAAAAACGGGGACCGGGATTGTTTTTGTTCGGGCTGATTTACCAGGTAAACCGCGAGTGAAGGCTACAGCCACGAATGTAACTGGAACGCAGCGGGCAACAACTCTGGAGGATGGCGAGGCTAAGGTTTTCACGGTGGAACATTTGCTGGCTGCTTTTTCAGCGCTTGGTGTCGATAACTGCGAGGTTGAAATGACGGCAGCGGAGCCTCCGGTTACTGATGGCAGTGCGTTGCCGTTCGTCCGCTTGATCCAAGAGGCCGGAATTGTTGAACAGAACGCTGATTGCCAGTATACTATTATTACAGAGGCGCTGACGGTGAGAATGCCAGATAAGTTTATTGCCATTTTACCGTATGATGGTTTTAGAATAAGCTTTACTTCGGTGAATCCACATCCCTTAATTGGGATACAGTACGGCGACTATGAGATTACTTCCAACTCATTCATTCAAGAGGTTGCTTCAGCTAGAACTATCGGGTTTATGCATGAAGTAGAGGCTCTGAAGGCGCAGGGGTTAGCGCTGGGAGGGAGTACAGAGAATGTAGTTGTCTATGATGGCGATAAGGTATTAACTCCACTTAGGTTTTCTGATGAGCTTGTACGTCACAAAATTCTTGATGTTATCGGTGATTTGGCGTTGGCTGGACGGATACGCGGTCATGTTATTGCCGTTAAGTCCAGCCATGCATTGAATACTGCATTGGCTAAACAAATATTGGCAAGCGTGTAGATAAGACGAGGAGGATTGCTAACCATGTTGACCGTGACTCAGATTCAGAGTATTATTCCCCATCGTTATCCGTTTTTACTGGTTGATCGTATTCTTGAGATCGAACCAATGAAGCGAGCGGTTGGAATAAAAAATGTTACTGTTAATGAACAATTCTTCCAGGGACACTTTCCTGGAAAACCAATAATGCCAGGAGTGCTGTTGCTTGAGGCAATGGCTCAAGTAGGCGGCGTGGCAATGCTTGCAACAGAGGAGCATCGTGGTAAATTGGCTTTTTTTGCTGGGATAGACCGGGTTAAATTTCGCCGTCCGGTAGTGCCTGGAGATCAATTGCGTATGGTAGCCGAGTTGATTAAAGTCCGGGGTACAATGGGCAAGATATGGGCAGAAGCTTTTGTTGATGATGAGTTAGTAGCTGAAGGGGAATTCTTGTTTGCATTGACTGAAGCTTAGGCGTTATTTTGAAATAAGTTGTATAGTATACGCGTAATAGAGATATAAATTTAATTTTTCGCCGATTATGCGTGAATTTGATGAAATATGGCATGCAATATTTAGACTGGCTGGTCCGATTATATATATATAAAGAATAAATAGCGTACCGGTTGCGCAATAGTAAGGAGATGATGTGCTGTGAAGCCTGAAACAGTCGTAATACCAATACGAAAAATACACGAAACAGCGGTGATTCATCCGGGCGCTCGTATCGGTAAAGACGTTGAAATAGGGCCCTATGCAGTTATCGGTGAGAATGTAATTATCGGTGACGGGGCTCAGATTGGCGCCCATGTTGTTATAGATGGCTGGACGAGCATCGGAAAAAATTGTGTTATCTTTCCTAGTGCATCTATTGGAACAGAGCCTCAGGATTTGAAATTCCGGGGGGAAAAGAGCTACGTCTTTATTGGCGAGAATACCAAGATCAGGGAGTTTGCTACCATAAATCGGGCAACTGGCGAAGATGAGGAAACCAGAGTAGGTGCTAATTGTCTATTGATGGCTTATACTCATGTTGCTCATAATTGTGTTATTGGCAATAATGTGGTTATGTCTAATTCGGCGATGCTGGCTGGACATGTGAATGTCGAAGACCGGGCTGTGATCGGTGGAATGACTGGAGTGCATCAGTTTGTGAAGATTGGCCGTAATGCGATGGTTGGCGGAGCTTCCAAAGTGGTGCAGGATGTACCGCCGTTCGTTATCGTTGACGGTCATCCGGCTAAGGTTGTCGGTCTCAATAATGTTGGAATAGCTAGGTCTGGCATTGGTGATGTTGCCCGCCGCAATTTGAAAAAGGCCTATAAAATTTTGTATCGCACGAATTTATCTTTGGCACAGGCCATCGCGGTTATGGAGCAAGAACTGGAATCATGCGAAGAAGTTGAACAATTCCTGCGCTTTTTACGCAACGCTGAACGCGGTATCTGCCGTGGGCGCAGAGAAGATGGCGAATAAGGAGCAGTAAATGAGAAAAGTCGGTTTGTTGGCTGGCGTAGGGCGCCTGCCGGTGGAATTTGCCCGTGCCGCGAGCGGCATGGGCATTGCCGTGATTTCCGTGAAGTTAGTGCCGGGAGTTGATGAGGATTTGGCTGCTGTGTCAGCTAAATCCTATGATATCAGTGTCGGTGAATTGGAAAGGATTATTACAGCCCTTAAAGAAGAAGGCGTTCTAGAGGTCACTATGCTTGGAAAGGTGACTAAAGAACTGATCTTTAGTGGTTGTGCGGTGGCTGACGAAAGAATGAAGCGCTTGCTTGGCGGACTGAAGGATTATAACGATGATACCATTATGTTGGCCTTTGTCCGGGAGCTTGCCACCGAGGGAATTGGGGTTTTGGATCAGACTGCGCTTATTCGTGCATTGATGCCAGGTCCGGGAATATTGACCAACCGTGGACCAACAGAGTCTGAAGCAGAAGATATGGATTATGGATTTAGCATGGCAAAAGAAATCGGGGCGCTGGATATTGGGCAGACAGTCGTTGTAAAAGATAAGGCTGTGATGGCTGTTGAAGCGATCGAGGGAACTGATGCCTGTATTCGTCGCGGTGCAAAGTTGTCAAGAGGCGGTGCTGTAGTGGCCAAAGTGGCCAAGCCAAATCAGGATATGCGTTTTGACGTACCGGGAGTGGGACAGGATACTATCAAGGCTATGATAGAAGGTGGAGCAACGGCATTGGCCTTTGAAGCTGGAAAGACGCTGTTGGCTGAACGAGATAAAGTGATTTCTTTGGCTAATGAGCACGGCATTACCATTGTAGCAAAGTAATTTTTACCACAGGGGCATAGATACAGGGAGAATCGAGGGAAACTATTCCTGTATCTATTTTCCGTGTGGTTGTGCTTTTTCCTGACTAGGTGGGGATTTAGCATGCTTACATTGGATTTGGACAACCAAAACCTTTTTTTTATTAAAAGAAGATTTTGGTTGAAAGTACCTTTGACTCTTCTTGTATGGAGGCCAGTTTATGCTTAAGGTCATGCTTTCGGTAGGCGAAGCTTCTGGCGACTTGCACGGGGCATGCGTTGCTGAAGCTTTGAAGAGAATTCAGCCTGATGTCAAAATGTTTGGCATGGGCGGCTGTCAGATGCGGGACGCCGGGGTGGAGATTATTTATGATATTGCAGATCTTGGGGTAATCGGATTTGTGGAAGTCATCCGTAATTTACCTAGGCTGTTTCGTTTACGTGATTCGCTGACTGAAGTAATGGATCGTGAGCGTCCAGATGTATTGTTGATTATTGACTATCCAGATTTTAATATTCGTCTGGCGAAAGCAGCTAAAAAACTTGGAATTCCAGTGGTTTCGTATATTCCGCCCAGTGCATGGGCTTGGCGGCGAGGACGGGCGAAGGAAGTAGCTAAAACGGTGGATAGAATAGCAGCTATCTTTCCGTTTGAAGCCGATGTTTATCAGGAGGCTGGCGCCAACGTTGTTTTTGTTGGTAATCCTTCACTGGATATTGTGAAAAGTTCGATGACCAAGGAGGCAGCTTATCGGCATTTCAATGCCGATCCGGCAAAACCAGTTGTGTTATTAATGCCTGGTAGCCGTCGACAGGAAATTGTTAGTTTGCTGCCGGTTATGTTGGCATCAGCAGAAAAAATTAGGGAAAAGACACCGGAATGTCAGTTTTTTTTGCCGCTAGCATCGACAATTTCCAGGGAAATAATGCAAAATATGGTTAATGGTTGCGGTGTTCCAATTCGTATTACTGTTGGCAATAACTATGATTTAATGAGTATCAGTGATGTTGCGATTGCTGCTTCAGGAACAGCAACGCTGGAGACATCGCTTATGGGTGTGCCGACAATAATTGTTTATAAGCTGGCGGCGCTAACTTATTTTCTAGGGAAATTTCTCGTCAAGATACCTTACTTTGGTTTGCCTAACATTATTGTTGGACGCAAGATTGTGCCGGAACTTTTGCAAGATGCTGTCAATGCTGAGACTATAGCTTGTGAAGCTTTGACGATACTTAATGACATGGTAGTGCGCAAGAGAATATTGGACGATTTGGGTGAGGTAAGACGCAAACTGGGCGAAAACGGAGCCGTAGATCGGGTAGCTAATGTTGTTTTAGAGGTTGCGATGGCTAACCATGGAGGACAACAATGAATTTATATTTGCGCTTGTTAAGGTATATAAGGCCTTATGTTCTCCGGGTAGTTATTGCTGTTTTTTGCATCATTATGACTGCTTTAGCTAGTTTATATGTTCCTTGGGTCATCAAGGATATAATTGATGATGTGCTTACCGCGAAGAACATGACGATGCTCAATATTATTGCTGTGGGCGTTGTGGTGGTTTTTTTTCTGCGGGGCACCTTTTTTTACGGTCAGACCTATTTGATGTCGTATGTGGGGCAAAGAGTCATAATTGATCTTCGAGAGGCTTTGTACCGCCATTTGCAGCGGCTTTCACTGTCCTATTTTGAATCCCGGCGCATTGGAACGATCATGAGTTATATTACTAATGATGTGGCGGCACTTCAAACAGCGATGGTGGAGAATGTTATCGAGTTGGTGACTGAAGCTGCAATATTGATAGGATCTTTGGTGGCAATGTTTTATATCCACTGGAAATTAACGCTTCTAACCCTTGTTACTTTGCCAATGGTAGCCCAAGCAATAGCTGTTTTTGGCAAGAGGCTTCGCGCTGCTAGTGCCGTTATGCAGGAACGTATTGCAGATATTACATCTATTCTTCAAGAGACAGTTTTGGCGGTTAGGGTAATAAAATCCTTTGTTCGTGAAGATTATGAAATTGAGCGGTTTAACCGGGAAAATTACCATAACTTCCAGGCTCAGATGAAAACAGCCCAACTGTTAGCAATGCTGACTCCGATTATCGAGTTTTTAGCGGCCATCGGAGTGACTGTAATAATCTGGTACGGTGGACGGGAGGTAATTGGCGGTAATCTTACGTCAGGGGCTCTAATTGCGTTTTTAATTTATGTTGTCAATCTTTCTAATCCAATTAAGCGGCTGAGTCGATCTTACGGCTACATCCAGCGGGCGATGGCAGCTGCACAGCGAGTTTTTGATGTCCTTGACACCGAACCTGACATCAAGGATGCTCCTGGAGCTATTGAATTACCTGCTATCAAAGGGGCGGTGGCATTTAGCAATGTTAGTTTCGAATATAAGCATGGAGAACCAGCGCTTAGCGAGATAACTCTTACTGCTAGGCCAGGTCAGGTTATTGCGATTGTTGGGCCAAGCGGTGCCGGGAAATCTACTATTGCCAACTTAATTCCGCGATTTTATGATATTAGCACAGGGATTATTACTATTGATGATATCGATATTAAAAAGGTGACGTTGGAGTCGCTCAGACGTCAAATTGGTATAGTGCATCAGGAAACAATGTTGTTCAATGGTACTGTGCATGAAAATATCTTATATGGCAACCTTAACGCTTCAGAAGAAGAGGTAATTGCCGCTGCTAAGGCGGCTAATGCTCATAAATTTATTTTAGACATGCCAGAAGGGTATGCTACTCATATTGGCGAACGCGGCGCTAAGCTGTCTGGTGGCCAGAAGCAACGTATTGCCATCGCCAGGGCTATTCTCAAAAATCCACGAGTGCTTATTTTAGATGAGGCGACGTCAGCTCTTGATGCTGAAAGTGAAGCTTTGGTGAAGGAGGCACTTGATAAGCTTATGGCTGGCCGAACGGCATTTATCATTGCTCACCGCTTGTCCACTGTTCAGCAAGCTGATATTATTTTAGTTATGGACAAAGGGCGAATTGTCGAACAAGGTAATCATGCTGCATTAGTCAAGGCATGCGGCCTTTACAGCAAGCTTTATCAAGTTCAATTCGAAGCAAGCGACGTATCGTCAAAGTGAATTGTTGAAGATGAGGGATGCTGTATGAAGTTTCTTTACAACATACTGACGGTTATCATAGTTCTAATGGCGGTGCCGGTCTTTGTATTTCGCTTTATTAGGGAAGACGGGTTTGGCGAACGCCTGAAGCAGAGCTTTGGCTTTCTGCCAGCAGACACGGTGCGGGCGGTTGCCAACAAGGAGTGTATTTGGCTCCATGCTGCGTCAGTAGGGGAGATTGTTGCTACAAGTCCAATTGTCAAAGAAATTCGTCTGGCTATGCCAGGGGTGCCAATTCTTATTTCGGTAGTGACGACCAGTGGCTATGCAATGGCTAAAAGAATTATTTCTGAGGCTGACGGTGTTATTTATTTTCCGTTGGATTTGCCGTGGCTGGGAAAAAGTGTAGTAGGGCAGATTAGACCGAAGATTTTTTTGTTGGTGGAAACCGAATTATGGCCGAATTTTCTTTATGCTGCACGAGCTTTTGATATTCCGGTGTTGATGGTTAATGGACGGATTAGTGATAAGAATGTTCATCGATATCGCTATCTGCGAGGCCTGCTTCGGGATATGTTGAGTACTGTAAAACGATTTTGCATGCAGTCGGAAATTGATGCTGAATATATTGTGAGTATGGGTGCCGATCCAAAACAGGTATTTGTTACAGGGAATACTAAATTTGATCAGACTTATACTTCGGTTACCATTGATGAAAAGACGGCCTTAGTTAATAGTCTTGGCTTTGCAGGGGCTGGTCCTGTGGTGGTAGCAGGCAGTACTCATAAAGGAGAAGAAACACTACTGTTTTCTGCTTTTAACAGGGTGAAGCAGAAGTATCCGCAAGCTGCACTTTTGATTGCACCGCGCGATATTATGCGGGCCGAGGAATTAATCACTTTAGCAGCAAAATATAATTTAAGAGCTAGGCGACGCACCGCTACTGAAGTGGAAGATGATGGACATGATGTGGTTATTCTTGACACCATTGGTGAGTTAGGAAAGATATATAGTGTTGGTGATATTATTTATGTTGGTGGTAGTTTAGTTCCTCATGGCGGGCACAATATTCTTGAACCTGCGGCTCATGGTAAACCAATAATAGTGGGGCCGCATATGTATAACTTTAAAGACAGTTATTCTCTCCTTAAGGGGCGAGGGGCATGTGATACGGTAACTAGCAGCGAAGCATTGGGTGATAAACTCCTATGGATATTGGATAATGCTGATATACGAAAAAAGATGGGCGACGAGGCCCTGGCGGTTATTGCCGAAAATCGCGGCGCCGCTCGGAAAAGTGTGCAGCACCTCAATGAAGTCTTAGCGTTAGGTTAGCTGCGAGCTAATTTTGTGGTAGAGGCGGTAAAAATATGCGCCAGCGTGAAGCGTTGCAAATTTATTTATATCAAGTAGTCTATGGCGAGAAAAGCGGATTAATTGCTAAGATTGTGCTGTGCTTCCTTAGAGTAATGTCATTTATATATGGTTTGGGAGTAAGGACTATTTTAGGGCTGTATAAATGTGGTGTTTTAAAACAGCACCGCCTGCAGTGCAAAGTAATCAGTCTGGGAAATATTACGGTAGGCGGGACAGGCAAAACTCCAACAGCTCAACTCTTGGCGGCAGCAATTCGTGATATGGGCTACCGGGTTGTTATTCTCAACCGGGGATACCGTTCTAGTTGGCGGGGGCAAATAGGCCTAGTATCGGACGGACGACGACTTTATATGTCAGTGAATGAAGCTGGTGACGAGGCTTATCTTTTGGCGAAAAACCTGCCGGGAGTGGCGGTTGTAATCGGAAAAAATCGCAACGTTACCGGTGATTATGCGGTGAAAAATTTGAATGCTGACGTTATTATTCTTGATGATGGCTATCAGCATTGGCAATTGGCTCGAGATTTGGATATCGTTTTAATTGACTCCATTAATGTTTTTGGAAATAATTATCTTCTGCCACGAGGTACGCTACGTGAGCCGCTGGCTAATCTAAATCGTGCTGGAGCCTTTCTCTTGACCAAGGTTGATCAGGCTACCGATGATGCCAGAGATGTTATAATGACGGCTTTGTCACGGTATAATGCCGAGGCGTTAGTTGTGGAAAGTATTCATAACACACGATATTTCATTGAGATTGAGGAATGGTATAAAGGAGTACGGCCAGAAAAGGTAGTACTAGAGGCTATTCACGGATGCAAGTTATTGGTGTTTTCAGCAATAGGCAACCCAGCTTCTTTTGAGCAAACCATTTGGGATGTTGGCGGGACAGTGGCAGCTACAGTACGCTTTCCTGATCATCACGACTATACTATGGTTGAGATGCAGGAAGTTATGCAGAAAGCTCAGGACAAAAATGCTTATGCGCTTGTAACAACTGAAAAAGATGCGGTGAAAATTCCATCTGAGTTTATTCATTCTGTACGTCCATTACCAATATATGTTTCGGTTATGGAATTACAGTTTACTGATGGACAACAACAATTAATGGAATTAATCAGGAAGGTGGCCCACGAGGGGGAAAAAGTATGAATATTCTTTGTGTTATACCAGCGCGGTATGCGTCCAGTCGCTTGCCGGGGAAGCCGTTGATAAAGCTTGCTGACAAGCCAATGATCCAGCATGTTTATGAGAAGGCTAAATTAGCCAAGCGTCCGGATGAGGTATTGGTAGCTACTGACAATGAATTAGTAGCACAGGCGGTGGAGGGATTTGGCGGCAAAGTAATTATGACATCGCCACAACATGCTACGGGAACTGACCGTTTGGCGGAAGTAGCGACGCGATATGAGAATGTCGATGTGGTTGTAAATGTTCAGGGGGACGAGCCGCTGATAGTGCCGACTGTTATTGATCAGTTAGCTGAAGTGTTTGATAATGCTTCGACGGACACTGTAATGGCGACATTAAAAACTGATATGGACGAGGCTGAATATGATAATCCTGCTGCAGTTAAGGTAGTTACAGATTTAAATGGTTACGCACTGTATTTTTCCCGGTCCTTGGTACCTTTTCCTAGAGTGCGGCATGATGAACTGGCAATATTTAAACATATTGGCGTGTATGCATATCGGCGTGATTTCCTTCTTAAGTATGCTGCCCTGCCTTCCACACCACTAGAACGGGCAGAAAGTCTGGAGCAACTTCGAGTTTTGGAACATGGCTACAGGATTAAAGTTCTTAAGACCGATTTTAGGTCAGTTGGAGTAGATACACCGGAGGATGCCAAATTAGTCAATGAGATACTGATGAGAGAGGGAGGCCCTAGTAAATGAAAGCTGTAAATATACAAAACATCTCTATTGGTAAAAATAACCCCCTTGTCTTGATCGCTGGTCCATGTGTGATTGAAGATGCCGAGCGGACGTTAAGAATCGGCCGGGCGATAAAAGAAATTGCTGACCGGCTTGGAATCGGGTACATTTTTAAAGCTTCTTATGATAAGGCGAACCGTTCATCATTTAATTCTTTTCGTGGTCCTGGTATTGAAGAGGGTTTGACTATCTTGGCTAGAATCAAAAAAGAACTGGCTGTACCAGTGCTTAGCGATATTCATGGTGTAGAGCAAGTTGAGCCCGCAGCTGGAGTGCTGGATGTTTTGCAAATTCCAGCCTTTCTTTGCCGTCAGACTGATTTGGTTTATCAAGCCGCCGTTACCGGCAGGCCGGTTAATGTGAAAAAGGGCCAATTTCTGGCTCCTGGTGATATGAAAAATGTAGTGCAAAAAATACTTGAAGCTGGTAACGAGAATATATTGCTGACAGAACGCGGCACAACTTTTGGCTATAATAATTTGGTGGTGGACATGCGATCACTGCCGATTATGCGTTCTTTTGGCTACCCGGTAGTGTTCGATGCTACACATAGTGTGCAATTGCCGGGGGGCGCTGGAACTTCTTCCAGTGGTCAGCGCGAGTATGTAGAATATCTTACTCGCGCTGCTGTAGCTGCTGGTGTTGACGCACTGTTTATGGAGGTACATGACAATCCTCTAGAGGCGTTGTCTGATGGCCCTAATATGCTTTATATTGAGCAGCTAGAACCATTGCTTCGCGATGTACTGGCGATTGATGCCATTGTAAAGAAGTATTAATAGGGAGGGAACTCCTATGATTATTGAACAAGCAAGGCAGGTTTTGGCTACCGAGTCTGCTGCAATACTGGCACTTATTCCCCGAATAAATGATCAGTTTGCGGCAGCAGTGAACATGATTCTTGAAGGAAATGGACGGGTAATTATCACCGGTATGGGAAAATCAGGTTTGGTGGGAAAAAAAATTGCCGCTACCTTGGCTAGCACTGGAACACCAGCATTTTTTCTCCATCCGGCAGAAGGTATTCATGGCGATCTTGGTATGGTAACTGCTAATGATGTTGTGGTGGCGTTGTCTTATAGCGGTGAGACCAATGAAGTGGTTAGCATTTTACCTGTGATCAGGAGGATTGGTGCCAGGGTTATTGTTATGACTGGACGTGAACAGTCAACTTTGGCTAAAAATGCCGACATTTTTCTTGATGTAGCGGTGGAAAAAGAGGCTTGTCCGCTCGGACTTGCACCTACTGCCAGTACAACGGTGACATTGGCAATGGGTGATGCATTGGCGGTAGCGTTACTTTCAAAACGAAAGTTTACATGTGAAGATTTTGCGCTATTTCATCCCGGTGGAGCACTTGGGCGCAAACTTCTTTTGACGGTGGAGAATGTTATGCATACCGGTAATGAAAGTCCGGTTGTTAAGGCTGGCAGTACAATTAAAGAAGCCCTATTTGTGATTACAGCAAAAGGATTAGGGGCAACGGCTGTGATCGAAGCGGATGGCCGATTGGTAGGAATTATTACTGACGGAGACGTTCGTCGCAGCCTGGAGGCAGGGAATGATTTTTTGAATAAGCCTGTTGAGGCAGTTATGACTAAGACACCGCGTACCGTTACGCAGGACAAGCTTGCCGCTCAGGCCTTAAGTCTTATGGAAAAAAATGTTCCGCGTCCAATTACAGTATTACCAGTGGTAGATGATGTTGGATGTGCAATTGGAATGATTCACCTTACTGACTTATTGCGACAAGGAGTGGTATAATGGAATATGAACTCCGGGCGAAAAAAGTCAAAATGATCGTATTTGATGTCGACGGAGTGCTTACTGGCGGAGAGCTTTTTTTGGGTGCTGAAGGTGAAGTTCTGAAGACTTTTCATACACAGGATGGCCTAGGCATTACTGCCGCCCATCGGGCGGGGCTCAAGACGGCGATTATCACTGGTCGCTCAAGTGAGATGGTTCGTAGTCGCGCTGCAGAATTGGCAATTGCCGATGTGTTTCAGGGATCTTTGGACAAGGTTAGTTCTTTGCGCCAGCTTTTGGAAAAGTATGGTCTTGAGATTGACGAGATTGGCTATGTCGGTGACGATCTCAATGACTTGGCGGTAATAGGTGTGGTTGGGTTAGCGTGCGCTGTGGCTAATGCCGTACCTGAAGTTAAGGCGGCGGTCCATTTTGTTGCTAGCTGTCATGGCGGGCATGGCGCTGTAAGGGAAGTAATTGAGATGGTGCTTAAAGCGCAAGGAAAGTGGGACATGGTTGTTGAAAGCTATCGCAATCCCGGAGCGGTTAACGCCGGACAATGAGCACCGCGTTGTTTAGTTTACCCTGTATTAGGAGGACATAAGGTGACTATAGCTTGGCAGTATTATACTTTGAAAGTAGTCAGCTTTTTTGTATGTCTGATGCCTTACTCCTGGCTGCTTGGAATAGGCAGCCTACTTGGCCGTGTTTATTACCGGGCGGCATCCCGTCAGCGTGATCGGGCGTTAAGTCAGATTAAAGAATGCCTCGGTCTTTCGAACGAGGCGGCAGAGTATATTATTCGAGGCCTATTTACAAACCTCGCACAGTCGTTTTTTGAAATATTGTATACTCCGGCGCTTTCTTCTAAAAATATTCGGCAATATATTGAAATTGAAAATCGCCACTATTTGGATGAGGCAATTGCCAAAGGCAGCGGCGTTGCCGTAGTAACTGGTCATATTGGCAACTGGGAATGGCTAGGTACAGCCTTGTCACTTTATGGGTTTCGGGTTGCAAGTATTGCCAAGCGTCAGCCCAATGATCAGTATATGCGGATTTTAACCGAAATACGAGAGTCAGTGGGAATTGAGTGTTTTACACGCGGTACAGCTGAGGTTGTGGCTGCGGCTAAAGTATTGAAAAAGGGACGGCTTCTGGGATTTTTTTCTGATCAGGATGGCGGCCCTGAAGGGGTCTTTGTAGAGTTTTTAGGCAAAATGGCTTCAACGCATACAGGTTTAGCCGTATTTTCTCGGCGGCTGGGGGTGCCGCTGGTGCCGGCGTTTATTGTGAGACGTCCTGAGGGGGGGCATAGAATTATTGTTAGCCCGCCAATAGAATTGCCGGAAACTGGCGATACAGAGACTGATATCAAGAATATTATTGAGAAAGCTACACAGGTTGTTGAGAATACTGTTAGACAGTACCCTGATGAATGGTTGTGGTTCCAAAAGCGCTGGAATACAAAATGGGAAGGTGAACAGGCGTGAAAAGAACTACATACGTCGTTGTAGCATTTGCTGTTGTTATTGTGCTTCTAGGGCTGTTGTATTTTAACAAAGATGAGGGCGTGACGCCACCGCCAGAAGCGGTAGCGGAAAAATCGTCAACACCAAATATTGTTTTTGAGGGTAGCTCGATTGTTGAGCGCAGAGATGGCAAGAAGCTTTGGGAACTTTCGGCTGAGGCTATTAACGTTGATCCTGCGACTAAGAATGTGTACCTTAACAATTTAAACGGTACTTTTTATGAAGCTAATGGCAAAGAACTTCGGTTAGTTGCGAAAGAGGCTTCTTTTGATAGTAAAACAAAGGAACTGGTCATGCAGGGAGAAATTAAGGCCGTTTCCAGTGACGGGGCAGTGTTTACTGCACCTAAGGCTCGCTGGATGGGAAACGAAGGCCGAATATATGCTAGTGGCGGAATTACGCTTAGTCAAGGAGATACTGTTATTACTGGCGATGAGCTTGAAAGTGATTCGAGTCTGGCAAAAGTCAAAATATTGGGTAATGCCCATGCGATAAAAGGAGGGGAGATACAATGAGGTGTAAGGTAGTAACGTTAATTTTGGCTATAGTATTCTCCTTTACCACCGTATCAGTTATATATGCAGCGACGGCGAATCCTGTGGATTTGTCGGCTGATACGATAGAATATGATTCGGCTCAAGGTGTGCTAAACGCCCAGGGGTCTGTAAAACTTACTCGAGGGGGCGCGGTGCTTACTGGCAGCAATGCTCAGTATAATACCAAGTCGAAAGAGGCAGTTATAACCGGTGGAGTAAGGGTGGTTCGGGAAGATGCGACACTAATTGCTGCTGAGGTGCGATCTTATAATGACAACTATCTTGTTGCTACTGGCGGAGCACGAATAAATAAAGGCGAAAATACGTTGACTGGTAATAAAATTGAGTATTGGGTGAATAAAGCGTATTCACTTGTTACAAGTGAAGCGGTACTTACAATGCCTGATGGCGTTATGACTGCTGATAAAGTAGAAGCTTTTCATAATGAAGATCGGGCGGTAGGTAGCGGCAATGTTCATATTGTTAGCAACAAACGCAATTTAGACGCTACCGCAGATGAGGCAGTATACTACGGAGCCAAAAAAGCGGGGCAGGACAAAGTAGTGCTTTCTGGCAATGCTCATGCCGTGCAAGATGGCAATACTCTAACAGGAAATACGTTGACTGTTTATCTTGATAACAAGACAATTGATGCTAAGGGGCGGACTAGGTTGGTTATTACTCCGCAGTAGCTAAGCTGGAAACGAGGATATTGAGGAATGTATATTGCTACACAAGACTTGGTGAAGACTTACAAAGGTCGAAATGTGGTTAACGGAGTCAGTATTAGGGTTGAGGCCGGCAAAGTTGTCGGTCTCTTAGGCCCTAACGGCGCTGGTAAAACTACTACTTTTTATATGATTGTCGGTTTGGAACGCCCTAACTCTGGCCGGATTATTGTTAATGGTGAAAATGTCACCAATATGCCGATGTATCAGCGATCCCGGTTTGGTATTAGCTATTTACCGCAGGAGGCCTCGATTTTTCGTAAGTTAACGGTGGTTGATAATATCATGTCGATTTTGGAACTCAACAGCAAGCTTAATTCCAACCAGCGGCGTGAGAAAATGGAAGGGCTATTGGATGAATTCAGTTTAAATCATATCCGAACCAGGAAAGGTTCGCAACTTTCAGGTGGGGAACGGCGCAGAGTAGAGATTGCCAGAGCCTTAGCCACCGATCCTAAATTTATTTTACTTGATGAACCGTTTGCAGGGATTGACCCAATTGCGGTGGCTGATATTCAAGAAACAATCGGATATTTGAGTCGGCGTGGCATTGGTGTGCTAATTACCGACCATAATGTGCGGGAAACACTGAGTATTGTTGATACTGCTTATATATTAAGTGAAGGCAGCATTCTTATTTCGGGGGATGGCGATACTATTTCGTCTAGTGAGATAGCTCGCAAGTTTTATCTTGGAGATAAGTTCCAGTTGTAAAGGTAATAGTTTGCCTAGTTAAGAGTTTGGCATAACTTTGGCTAGGGAGTCTGTTTCCGCCGAAGTTATGTCAGTACGCCGATCGTTTATAAAAAAAGTCATGGGATTTAATTTAATTAAGCGCTGAGGAGTATGTAATGCGTATATTAGATAAATACATCCTTAAAGAGTTGCTGGGACCGTTTATATTTGGAGTTTGTGCCTTTTCAAGCATTTTCATTGGTTCTGGCACCCTTTTTAGGATTGCAGAATATGTTACGAAATATGGCGCGCCGCTAGGTTTGGTAGTAAAATTGTTTATCTATAGTCTGCCAGGCATAGTTGTGTACACTTTTCCTATGTCGATGCTACTGGCGGCGCTTTTGTCATTTGGACGACTGTCCGGTTCAAGCGAGATAACGGCGATGAAGTCGGGGGGGCTTAGCTTCTATCGTATTTCAACACCGGTGTTTATTATCGCTTTTTTTGTCAGTATTTTTGCAGTAGTATTTCAGGAAACTGTGGTACCGGCTTCTAATGCTGCCTATAATCATATAGTTAAGTACGATATTAAAGGTAATACTAGTCCGCAGACTCAGGAACACCTTGTTATCAAAGACGTCAAGGGTGAAAATATTAGCCATTTGACCTATGCCCGTAAGGCTAGCGGTAACAATATGTACGCGATAAGTATCCAGGAATTTGATAACGGCAATCTAGTTCGGGTTGAAAATGCCGAGCAGGCGGTTTGGCAGGATAATCAATGGGTAATGTACAATGGTGTTGTTTATGAGTTAACCCCTGAAGGGGGGCTGGAGCGGTCAATGCATTTTGCACAGCAGATTATGCCGGTTGATAAAAATCCTACCGCTATCTCACGAGAACAGAAGAAGCCTGAGGAAATGACGATCAAGGAACTAAAGCAGCACATAAAGGCGCTTCAAAAGGAATATGTTAAAACAGGTACCTATGAGGTCGAGTTGCATCATCGACTGACAACACCATTGGCCAGCTTTGTGTTTGCGCTTATTGGTACGCCACTCGGTTTGCAGCCAAATCGTTCAAGTTCATCGATCGGTTTGGGACTAAGTATTATTATCATATTCATTTACTATACCATAATGACTGTTACCAGCGCACTGGGTGAAGGTGGCGCTCTCCCTGCTGTGGTAGCTACCTGGATCCCCAATGTTATTGGGATAATTGTTGGCGGTTGGCTGATCTGGAAAAATTCTCGATAATTCTCGATAGGGACTGACCTTAAAGGTAAATAATTCTTTGGCGGATGTAATACAGGAGTTTTGTATAAAAGTCAGAATTATATAAAGGGAATGAGGTTGGGCGTTAAAGGGAGAAGGGGGACAAGTCGCCATGTACGGAGTGATATTGATCGCAGTCTTGGCTATAATGGGAGGACTTATCGCTTATATTGGTGATAAATTGGGGACTAAAGTCGGGAAACGGAAATTGACGATTTTTGGTCTCAGGCCCAAGCATACATCTATTCTTGTCACTATTATTACCGGGATTATGATTGCGACGGCGACTTTGGGCGTACTTGCGCTGGTATCAAAGGATGTTCGTATGGCGCTTTTTGGAATGGAAGCGCTAAAGGCCGAGCTGGTTTCTTTGACAAAGGAAGTAAGTGTTAAGAATAGCGAGCTGGACATTAGCCGAGCGCAGTTTGACGCTAAGAATGAAGAGTATAAGGCGCTTACCGTCAAAATTAATAATACTATGACGGAACTATCCAAGGTTAGCTTAGAATTGGCGGCGGTAACCAGTGAAAGGGATCGGACGCTTACCGAACTGGAACGAGTACAGGGCAGGCTAGATAAGTCTCAACGTGATATCGAGGCTCTTCAAGCAACTAAGACCGAGCTTGATATGCGTGTGGCTTCGTTAAATGAATCTAAGGGTAAACTGCAAAATGACGTTGATAATCTGAGTGTACTTACTACTAATTTGAAGAAGAATATTGAGGTTATGCGGGTAGGAAAAATGATTTATCGCGCCGGGGAAATCCTTTCAACGGCGGCTATAAAAGGCGGTCAGTCGCGTAGTGATACAAAACAGGCACTAGTGGATATTATCAATACAACAAATCATTATATGGTGAATAACTTGGGATTAAAAGATAAAAATGTTCAAGTTCTTTTAATTAATCCCAACCAGGTGGAACAAGCGGCAGCGGCAATTGCTGGCTCGAAGGAAGATGTGGTTATCCGGATATCATCCTTGGGTAATATGGTTTATGGTGAGCATGTTATTGGTCAGATAGACTTGTTTCCAAAACGCCTGATTTATTCTGCAGGTCAGGTAGTGCATTCACAGGTGTTTGACGCTGCGGACGATTCTGAACAAGCGCAAGGGATATTGGTAATGTTTCTTCATAACGTTAATCTTCAGGCTACCAGCAAGGGGGTTATGCCTGACCCACTGCAGGGGTCGGTGGGGTCAATCAGCGCATCTAAGGTTTTTGATATTATTAACAAGATTAAAAAGCAAAGTGGTAAATTTGAATTGACGGCAACGGCAAAGGATGATATGTATAACGCTGGGCCGCTGCAAATAGAAATAAAAGTACGGAGTTTATGGCAATAAGCACAAAAAGAACTCGCCGGAAGGCGAGTTCTTTTTGTGCTTATTGTATTGTTTATTTAACAGCCTGTAAGACTTAGTTTTCTTAGGGAGGAGTCATACAGGCTGTGACATGTAACGCTTTCTAAGTGTTCGGAGTTGGCAATGAACACAAGTCTCACTTATATTGCTATATAACTTAATAGTCTGTAAAGTACCTATGGTGAACGAGTTATAAATGACGAAGGGGTCCCATAACTGATCATCTAATTGCCCTATAAATACAAATTTAGTAGAAAAAAACACTTGTCATAATTTCGATATTATGTAAAGATGTATGTGGGATATAAAACAACGAAATAGTGAATGAAGCTTAGAAATGGCAAGAATTGCATGAGGACATCAAGAAGGATAATAGAGAAGAGTAGCGAATTTATGTTAACTAGAACCTACTGAAAGCGGTAGGGGCGTCGGCTAGAAATTCTGGGGATGAAGTGGCGTGAGGAAACATGGCTACTCATGACGCACTCCTTGAGAATTGAAGCAGATGCCGGTGGCAACACCTGCGCAAAAAAAATTAATTTCAAGGGGGACTCGTAAAATGAAAAGAAGACTGCTAAAAGTGGCTATCACAACTGCTCTCGCTGTAGCGTGCTCGGTACCAGCATTCGCTAATCCTTTCTCTGATGTTCCTGCTAAACACTGGGCTTATGATGCAGTAAACAAATTAGCTAAAGCCGGTATTATCGACGGCTTCAATGACGGCACTTTCCGCGGCGACAAAACGATATCCCGGTATGAGATTGCACAAATCGTTTACAAAGCCATGAATAAAACAACTATGAATGCTGACCAAAAAGCTCTTGTTGAAAAACTGGCGCGTGAATACGCTGCTGAACTGAATGACATGGGTGTGAAGGTTGAAGGCATTCAGTCACAACTGAACGACATGGTTAAGTTTAATGGTGACGCTCGCTTACGTTTTTATAACGCTGACAACACAGGCGTTGGCACCGGCAACAATGTTGAAGAGTACCGTCTACGTCTTGGCGCAACCGCTAAAGTTAACGACGATCTGACTTTGTATGGCCGTATTAGCAGCGGAAACCAAAGCATTAGTAACAACACTACAAGTGCAGCAGTTGAAGCGGCTGTGGCTAAAACTCACATCTGGGGTATGGATACTACTATTGGTCGTCAAGACTTCGCACTCGGTCAAGGCCTGTTGGCTGGTTCCGGCTCAGCTTACCTTAACGGTGTGAGTGTTAAACGCGGCAACCTGATGCTGTTTGCAGGTAAAGAAGCAGACAGTTCAACCACAATGGCGAAATCTATGGGCGGTGAATACACGTTAAAAATCGGTGCTCCAGTAACTCTTGATTACCTGACACTGGGTTCGAATCACTATTATGCAGCCAGCACCGGTTTCAACCTGCTTGGTTCTAAAGTGACTGGTGAATTCGCAAAAAATAGCACTACTAAAGCAAAAGGTTATCGTGTAAAAGCTGGTCTTGGAAACAGTGGTCTGAGCGTAGCATATAACGATATTGAGGCAGGTGCTCTTCCGTATGATACTACGCTGAACTGGAAAGCTAGCAATGTTGGTACCGGCATCATGCAGGACTTCTATACCACTGGCGGCCATGTAAAAGGTATGGAGTATGAATACAACAAAGATATTGCTAAAAACACTAACCTGAATGTTGTTTACCAATCCATTAAAGATGGCGCAAAAAACGTAAAAGCAACTGTTAACGTTAAATTCTAATGTAATACAATGTAAAAGCTACCCCCGCTCATTTGAGTGGGGGTAGCTTTTATATTGGTGGACAGTAGTTGCTGGGTTTGACCGATCTTTGCCAATGGAGTATGCAGGGATATTCTTTCTTACAGCGAAAAATATGAGGCAAGGAGATGAAAGAATGAATGAATGATGAGATTATTGCGGTTGATCCTGGACGGCAGAAATGTGGTGTGGCTGTGGTCGGTAGGGGTGGAGTAGTGGTAAAAATGGTGGTTGAAACTGTTAGTTTAGGTGGCGTTGTCAGTGAGCTAGCAGAGCAATATAAAATTAGAACGGTGGTTGTCGGTAATCGGACAAGTCATAATGCCGCCGTAAAGATTATCGAGGGTGTAGAAATTAATGGTGGGCCGCCCACTATTGAACTGGTGGACGAGCATCGTTCTACTGATGAGGCCAGGGGGCGGTACTGGATTGATCATCCGCCACGCGGATTAGCGCGGCTTTGGCCGGTTACGCTAAGGGTGCCGCCGGTGCCGGTGGATGACTATGTGGCGGTTATTTTGGCAGAACGCTATTTTGCAAAAAACAATATAAAACGACAATAATAAATATAAACATGGCAAAATAGATGGTGGGATAAGGCGTGGCTTGTTTGACACAACAAGCCTAGTCAACTTAAAATATGATGGCGTAGATAGTTGGATTTATGAAGTATACTTCGCAGTAGGTTATGGATGTGAGTTCAATAATAAAAAGTCGGATTGAAGCAATAGGAAAACTCAATAATGTTTAACTTGTTAACGCCTGGAAGACTCCGTTCTCTTAGGTCAGAGATTAACAGGCTGTAAAACTCGAGCTTATATATGTTGAAGCTTGAGGTATTTTACTAAAGTAAGGCTGCGGCTCCGGTTGTCCGGAGCCATTATCAATTGTATGGTGAAAAGTACATGTTGGCTAATTCCTGATATGATAATATGCAATCTAAATATATAAACAGAAAACTAAAACTATATTATACATATTGACAATAGCCGACAAAAATCACTATAATTAAGAAAGAGATGTAAGTTTTGTAAGATTTGGCAGTAAATTCTGGGCATATTACATGTTAGCCAAGAGTATGAACGTCTTTAGGCGGGAAAGGAGGTGCACCCAACGGTTGCCTGGAGCGTGAAGCTCATGGAGACAAACTGTGCTGACGGATAAGGCAATATGAGAAACTTATCCCCCATTTTATGCAGTTTGTTATATAGATAAAAAGTAGAAAAAATCAAGAAAAACCTGGGGGTAATTTTGTGAAAAAAAGTTTAGTTATGCTTCTGGTGGTCAGTTCGGTGCTTTCGACAGCCGGAACGGCAATGGCGTTCTCGGTAGATTTCAATGGCGACTTTCGTCTGCAAGGCCGCAATATTAATGATACTAGTTATAAAGACTCGTTTTTTCAGTTTCGGACTCGTATCGGTTTTGAAGGCAAAATTGATGACAACACCACCTTCTTTGGTCGCTTTGGTGCAATTAACAAACTCGGTGGTGAAGGCTCAAAGGAGAATAATGCTGCATTTGACCAATACGGGGTTAAACTCACTGACGGCAAATGGAAGTATTCGGTAGGTCGTCAGGCAGTAAACCTTGGATTAGGTGCAATCATCAGCACAGGCAGCGATGCGGCATATAACGACAACAAATTTGACGGTATTGTTGCGTCAACCAGCGGCCCTGTAAACATGAATCTTATTGCCGGTAAAACAACTGCGAACACTACTGGTAGCACTGTAGCTGAGTGGTATGGTATAGATGTTAGCACTAAACTTGGCAGCAAGGTAATCGGTGGCCTGGCTTATGCTTCAAAAAAAGATGATGGTGTTGGCAATGATGCTATTAACTATTTTTCAGCAAACACTACTATTATGGTTACTGACAAATTATCGTTTAACGGCGAGTTTGCTAAGTCTGACTATGATGACCAGAACAAAGCGTATTTCCTAAGCGGTACATACAGCCGGGGAAAAGGCAGTCTTACTGTACAATATAATGATGTAAAAGCTAATGCTGTTGATGCTTATAGCAGCGGGATCGGCGGCTCTGCTTATCCGTATGGCAGTAGCTTCGCGGGTCAGAATTATAAAGGGTTAACCTATTCTTATACTTATAACATTTCTAAGGCTAAAGCTCTTAATGTTACTTATTTGAATCTCAAAAATGACAGTGGCTCACAAAAGTCTAATGAGCTAATCGGAAGCATGGCTTACAGCTTCTAATTTAGCACAGTATAATATAAAACTCCCGCTCTAACCGGCGGGAGTTTTATATTATACTGCGGGATCTATGGAACAATTTGGCAGGAAATTCTATTTAGGTTATTGAAATAAATTACGATATATATGTGGGAGGGGATAGTGTGATGCGCAGAAGTATTTGCGTTTTGCTTGTGATAATGCTGCTTATGCCTACTGTTGTTTTGGCGCAAGGCCAGCCGGAAATGGCAATGGTCGAGAAAATGGCGGCGGTGGAGAAGGTACTGTATGGAGCGGTGCAAAACGGGTCGTTGGTGGATCGGGCTGCGAAATTGGAACGGGATATGTATGGCCGGGAAACGAATGATGCTCTGCAATCCAAGATTGAGAGATTGTATAACCGGGCTAGGGATAACTCGATGACAGGGGCTTCTTTGCTTACTGAATTGAACGCGGTGGAATGGGGGTTGACGCGTGCGGTAACAATTCAGCCGGCGGCGGTCCGTATTGCAAATTTGGAAAAATTAATGTGGGGTAATTCAGCGGCGGGAGCACTGGAGTCGAGGCTTAATAAGCTGCTGAAGCTAGCTTACGCCAGTGGGCGGATTGAGACGGTTGCAGCAAGGCTGGATAAAGACACTTTGGTAAAGGTTAAGATTACGTTGGCAATTGATACAAAAATCAGCCGACCGGGTGACGCGATAGGCTTTGAGGTAGCCGATGATGTCTATGCTGGTGATGTTTTGATTGTTGCCAAGGGGGCGCGCGGCGTAGGGAAGGTAATTAAGGCCCAACCGGCGAAAAACTTTGGCCGGGACGCTAAACTGGAAGTGACTTTTGGAAGCGTCGAGGCTTTAGATGGTGCTGCTATACCAACTGTACTCGGTGAAAAGGCCAAAGAGAAAACAGCGTCAATAGCCAAGGCAGCAGGGGCAGCGGCGGCAGGGGCAGTACTGCTGGGCCCAGTTGGACTAATTGGCGGAGCTTTTATAAAAGGTCAGGATATTGTTATTCCGGCTGGCGCTGAATTATATATTCAGGTTGCGGCTGATACAAATGGCTGTGGGGTAAAGGTTCGCTAGCTGGAGTATTTGAAATTTACGTTGTTCTGTACTGTAATGAATATTTCGATATAAAAAGCGCAAGCTGGTACTGACTGGCCAGACAGGCGCTTTTGTTTTTTTCAAAGTTTCGCAAATGTGAATATTAAGCAACTTTTGAGTCGATCCCATATATTGATGTTGTAGGCCGGGCAGGAAAAACGCGATAATTGTAGAATTATTTTATAGTCTGGGGATAATATAGATAACTTTTTGTCATAGGAGAAGAATATGCCGGAAATAAAGAAACTATTATGTAGTTTGCTTGCAGCAGGAGTAATGGGATGCATAACGCTGCCTGGACAGGCGGCAGAGCGCCGGGTAAATGACGAAAAGGTTACTGCTCGTGTTCCGATTGTAATTGAGGCTGATGAGATTAATTTCAGTGACTCGACAGGGGACATGTTTGCAAAGGGTAATGTAGTAATTGTTCAGGATAAGGCGCAGGTAGCGGGAAACCTGATTCGCGGTAATTCGAAGAAAAACGAAGTATGGATAGACGGCGAAGCAATTTTTCGCCAACCGGGCATGAACCTTACTGGTTCAGCTGCTCGCTATAATTATGCTACCAAAAACGGAACAATGAAAGCGGCCAAAGGCCAAGTAGATCGGCAATTTGTAACTGGGCAAAATATGACGATGCAGCCTGATGAGCTTGTGCTTTATAATGGCACGGTAACAAAGTGTCCTGCTAAAAAGCCAGATTATCATATGAGCGCCGGTAAGATTGAAGTCTGGCCCGGCGATCATATGGTAGCCTATAACGTAAAGTTGTGGGTAAAGGACACGGTGATTTTATCACTGCCGAAATATCAGGTGTCGCTAAAAAAGGATAGCTCTGATAGTGATCCGTTCCCGAAGGTAGGTTATAATAGCAGCCTTGGTTTAAAGATCAAAGAGCACATTGAGCTTCCTGTGGGAGATAAAGTATCTTTCTTTACCGATCAGGCCTATTATAGCAAAGTAGGGTATCGCCCGGTATATGGGGTGGTTGATCGCGAGAAGAATTATGAGATTGGCGTCGTTCAGGGGCATTTTGTTGATGGTGATGACAACTGGATTAAGAAGGAACCAGAGTTTTCGCTAAAATTCAACAAACGGAGACTTGGAAAGTTGCCTGTTGAATACACCTTCGGTACATCCTACGGGAAATGGACGGATAGTACTAAAAGCAGTTGGCATCAGGCTACGGGCGTCTATTTCAGCGGTCTTCCAATTAAAATGAGTAAAAATACGGTGTTTAATTTAGGAACAGGCTTTGAGAATATCCGAGAAAGTTATGATGATTCTTCGGTAAATAGGTATCGTTATGATGCGACAATGACAACTAAGTGGGCCCCTAAGTTCTCAACTGTATTAGGATACCATTATGTCAGTGATACAACTAGCATATTTGAGTATGATAAGATTGATTTAAACCGGGAGCTTGATGCCGGATTTAACTGGAAGATTGATAAGATGAATGGTTTTAGCTATAAGCAAGCCTATAATATGCATACTAACCATGTTTATTATGAGGACTTTACCTGGCATCACGACCTGCACTGCTGGGATGCGGCGCTAACTTACCGGAAATATCATGATGGTGCAGCTCATAAGTTGAAGCTTGATATTTCTGTTAAGCGGTTCTAGCCTAAGGGAGAGGGTTGCACAGTGGATAAGGAACTACTTGCATTAAGCGATAGGCTACATGGTCACAAGATAATGGTTATTGGTGATATAGTGGCCGATGTGTATATGGAAGGGAAGATTTCCCGGATTTCTCGCGAAGCACCAGTATTGGTGCTGGAACACTGTGGCGAAACAGTAGTGCCTGGCGGGGCGGCTAATGTGGTGCATAATGCTGCCACATTGGGCGGAAGTGTTTACGCTGTAGGTGTTATTGGCGATGATGCCGCCGGGCAGCAACTGGTAAAGGTGTTAGGCGAGAAAAAGGTAAATACTGTTGGCTTTATTGTTGATCAAACACGGCCAACAGTTACCAAGACCAGGGTTATGGCTGGTGGGCTGGCGACAGTCCGCCAGCAGGTGGTCCGGATCGACAGGGAGTCGAAAGATGCTCTCAACGCTGCTGTGGAAGCACGGATACTTGAATATATCAAGAGCAATATTCGGGCGATGGCAGTAGTGGTGATGAGTGATTATGGCAGCGGTGCCGTTTCGCCTGCTGTTCGGCGGCTGGTGCTTGATGAGTGCCGGGCAGCGAACATTCCATGTATTGTCGATTCGCGCTACGATATATTATCTTTTGCCGGGGTAACGCTTGTAAAACAAAATGAAGCCGAGGCTGCCGCCGCGGTGGGCTATACCTCGCTGGATGGTGATAAACTTTTAGCAGCAGGTAAAGAGCTTTTAGCGAAGCTTGGGGCTAAAGTGGTTATGATTACCCAAGGGGCGGAAGGAATGAGCCTGTTTGAAGCGGACAGAGTTACTCATATCCCGGTATCTAATGTAAGTGAAGTCTATGATGTGTCCGGCGCTGGAGATACGGTGGTTGTTGCCACCGCTCTGGCGCTTGCGGCAGGGGCTTCTTATGTGGAAGCAGCGCAGCTGGCAAATTTTGCTGCTGGAGTTGTAGTGAGAAAGCCGGGTACTGCCACAACGACGGTAACTGAGCTAAAAGAGGCGATTGGAGAATATCATGAAAATTGTCGCTAGGCGGGATGCTGCCGTTTTATCTAAAAAAATAAAACTTTCGGGTCAAACAGTCGTATTTACTAACGGCTGTTTTGACATTCTCCATGCTGGACATGTTCGGTATCTTGCTGCCGCTCGAGCGTTAGGTGATGTGCTGATTGTGGGGCTTAACAGCGACCAATCAGTACGTGCTCTAAAAGGACCAACGCGACCGGTTAATTTGGAAGAAGATCGGGCTGAGGTGCTGGCAGCTTTGGCGGCGGTGGACTATGTCGTTGTTTTCGAAGACAGGACAGCCGAGGGGCTGGTTAGCGAGATTAAGCCTGATATATATGTCAAGGGCGGAGATTATGAGGTAAAAAACTTGCCGGAGGCTGGACTTGTTGCAGAGTATGGTGGAAAAACTGTGCTGATTCCTGAAGTCCCTGGACGTTCGTCCAGCAAGATTATCGGCAGGATAAAGGAGTCTTAGTGAATTGACGTCGAATTGCACGTTTGCGAATGCTAATATTTTAATAGTAAAATTGAGTGCCATCGGGGATGTGGTTCACGCCCTGCCGGTAGCGCATGCTTTGAAAGAGTGCTTTCCGGGAGCACGAATAACCTGGGTAGTGGAGAAAGCAGCGTTTGAGTTGGTCAAGGATAATCCTTGTATTGACGAAGTCATTCTCTTCGATAAACCAAAATTCAAAACGCTGAAAGGCCTGCTTTTTGACGCACCATCTTTTGTCCGTGAACTACGCGGTCGGAAGTTTGATCTGGCGCTTGATTTGCAGGCTATTTTTAAAGGGGCGATTCTTGCTTTTTTGAGTGGGGCTCCAAAACGTTTGGTGTACTGTAACACCCGTGAAATGAGCCATTTGCTGAGCGAACGGGTTAATGGGGAAAACAGCAACGGTCATGTGGTAGAGCAATATCTCGATGTTGTTCGGTCTTTAGGGTGTAAGGTTGACAAAGCGGTATTTCCTATACATATTACTGCAGCTGAGGCTTCGGCTGCTGCGGCCATTGCCAAACAGGCGGGACTAAATATGGAACTTCCATATGTCATTTTAGCTGTCGGTGCTAACTGGCCCAATAAACGGTGGCCGGTCGAAAGTTTTACTGCTTTAGTTGATCGGCTTTATGATGACGGGGTTATCCCGGTTATTACCGGCGGCGCTGGAGACAGGGCGCTTGCGAACGATATTATTGCTAACGCTGCCATTCCTCCGGTGGATTTAGTGGGAAAAACTTCGCTTAAACGTTTGGCGCATATTATTCGACAAGCACGCGTTTTTGTTGGTGGCGATACTGGCCCGATGCATCTGGCGGCGGCTTTGGCCACGCCAGTGGTGGCGTTCTATGGTCCTACTGATATTGTGCGTAATGGTCCATATGGTGACGGTCATAAAACGCTGGTGGCATCGTGGGATTGCGCCGGATGTTGGGAGCGAAGCTGTCCGAAGGACAGGGACTGTTTGGTCGATATTTCGGTGGAAGCGGTATATGCTGCTGTTCGGGGTGTGCTTGATGGAGATTGATAGTGCGGAAATTAAAAAGGTTTTAGTAATAAACTTGGCATTTATCGGTGATGTCGTATTGTCGACGCCAGTTATTCGGGCGCTAAAGGAGGCGTATCCGTCTGCAACGGTCGATATGCTGACTGTACCAGTTGCGGCACCGATTGCAAGATTAAATCCTTATGTTGATACTGTACTGGAATATGATAAACGCGGTAAGCACAAAAAATTTGGCGACCTTTTAAAATTAGCTATTTTTTTACGCAAACGGCATTATGATCTTGCAATCACTGCCAATTTTGCCCCACGTGGTGCGATGTTAGCCTGGGGCAGTGGTATTCGCCATCGAGTGGGCTATGATGCTCAGCATGCCGGGGTGTTTTTGACCCGGACGTCGAGTGCTAAACGCCCAGTGAAGCGGCACGAAGCCGAAAACCATCTCGATGTATTGAAGCCACTTGGTATTAGTACAGCTGATACTAGTTTGGTACTTGAGGTTGACCCGCGCGATGTTTTTTCTATGCGAGATAAGGTTATCTGGGACAGGTCGAAGAAATTAGTGCTCATTTGTCCCTGTGGCAGTTATTCTAAGAAGAGTTGGACTGTGGATGGGTATGCTGCGCTAATAACTGCGCTTGGGCCTCAACAAGAGTGTTTTTTGATTGGCTCGAAGGCGGAGGCACCTCAATTGGCGGCAATAAACGAGGCAGCAGGCAATGTGGCCGGAATATTGGCAGGAACGCTAACGCTTGGAGAACTGGCAGCTTTGATTGATGAGGCAGCAGTGCTGGTTACAGTGGATACCGGGCCAATGCATATTGCTAATGCTCTAAAAACGCCGGTGGTAGCTTTATTTGGTCCGACTGATCCCAAGGGGTGGGGACCGCGGGGGGAACGGGATATCGTTATTAGTAAAAATGTTGAATGTTCGCCGTGCTGGGGAAAAGGAGAATGTTCTTTTAACCGGTGCCTTGCGGAGATACCTGCTGATGAAGTGGTGGTGGCGACCAAGAAGATTTTGGAAGAGTAGTGTTGGTAGCTAAACTGCTCAAGGAGGAGAAATGGCTAAGCTGGCGGTATTGATACTTACTTATAATGAAGAATTACATATTGAGGAATGCATGAAAAGCGCGGCGTTTGCGGATGAAATAGTTGTTGTTGATTCCGGTAGTACTGACCGTACTGTGGAGTTGGCGACAAGCGGCGGAGCTAGGGCGGTGACCCATCCCATGACCGACGGGTTTGCGGCTCAACGCAATTTTGCTTTATTGCAGTCGGATGCAGAGTGGATCATGTTCTTAGACGCAGATGAACGGATCACTCCAGAGTTGGCGGCAGAGATAAAATCCACAGTAAGAGCAGGAACTGAGGCAGGGTATTATATACCGCGACGCAATCGGTTTATGGGACGGTGGATTAAAAGCTGTGGTTGGTCGCCCGATTTATCGTTGCGGCTTTTTATAAGGAATGCTGCTAATTATACTGGGATTGTACATGAAAGTCTCCATATTGATGGTAAGGTTGGTCGTCTTAAAAACTGTTTTGAGCACTTAGCTTATACTAATTTGGAGCAATATCTTCAGAAAATGAATAACTATACTACTCTAGCTGCCAGAGGGTTACAAGAAAAAGGGAAAACCACGTGTGCTTTGGAGATTGCGTTTAGGCCGGTATTTGCATTTATAAAGATGTATATTCTGCGCAAGGGTTTTACAGAAGGTTTAGAAGGCTTCATAATCAGTGTTCTGTCGGCGGTTTACGTGTTTCTAAAGTATGGTAAGCTATATTATTTGCAGCGAAATAGTCAATAATTTTAGGAAAGAAGCGAAACTATGAGAATTTTGGTTAATGGCCAGGAATTAACTACCGCCGATTATAATGATATTGAAAGTAAAATACAGGCAGCAAAAGAGACGGATTTAGTTGCGTGGAACAAACTTTATTTACCGCTGCAAATAGGGTGGTTTAACAAATTACGGCATTACCTGGGGTTGAGGGAGAAGAAGGTATGAATTTCGTGCATATTGCTCATGCCATAAGTTATGGTGACGGAGCAAGCGGACAAGTAATCGCAATGGACAAGATGTTTCGGGAGATGGGCCTTGATTCATGCATATACGCCGGAAAGTTTGATCCGAAGCTTGGGGCGGGGATTAAATTGTTTGATGAGTATCGCTACAAAAGCGGTGATATTCCTATCTTTCACTTTTCCACCGGAACGTCATTTGTGAATAAAATATTGCAATTGCCGATACCGATTGTACTATATTATCATAATATTACTCCCGCAGAGCATTTTGCCGGAATTGCTTGGGGATCCTATTTTTCCGCCCGCAAGGGGCGAAGGCAATTGCTGCAATTGAGGGAAAAGACGGCTTTTGCGTGGGCTGCGTCAGAATATAGTCGACAAGAACTGGCGGAATATGGATTCCGGCAGACGTCTGTTATGCCAATTATTGTCGATTTTACCGAATATGAAAGTGTCGGCCAAGATGCGACAATTGTGGATCGTTTTAGAGACGGTAAAATTAATATTTTGTTTGTTGGCAGGGTAACACCTCATAAAAAGCAGGAAGATATTATTCGGGTTTTATTTTACTATAAACGTTTCATAGATAGTAATGTTCGCCTCGTATTGGTGGGGGGGCAGAAAGAATCCTATGTTTCCGGGTTGAGATCGCTTATTGGAGAGCTTGGTCTCGAAAATGATGTTGTTTTTTCCGGCAAAGTATCGTTTGAAGAATTATGCACTTATTATAAAGTTGCTGACGTTTTTGTGTGTATGAGTGAACATGAGGGATTTTGCATTCCTTTGGTTGAAGCTAGCTATTTTGATTTACCGGTTTTTGCGTTTAGCGCCGCCGCTATTCCTTTTACAATGGGTAATAGCGGGGTGTTATTTGAAAGAAAGGATTATCCGGTTGTTGCTGAAGCTATTCGGTTATTGGCAGGAGACTCTCAGACACGGCAGAAGATTATTTCGGCTCAGCGGAAAAGGGTGGCTGATTTTGGTGTCGAGAAAATACGGCAAGGCGTCGAAAAAGATTTGACAGCAATAAAGAATTTGCTACTATGGTAGGCGCATGTGGAAGGGAATGGGACATGAGAACTTTAGCAGACATTTTTTTCGACCATTTGGATACCATTAAAAAGTTACAGGAAAATAGTTTGACTGCAATTGAAGAGTTAAGCAAGTATTGCTGTCAGGCTCTCAGCGACGGACATACAATATTTTTTATGGGTAATGGCGGTAGCGCGGCTGACAGTCAGCACTTGGCAGCTGAGTTTGTTGGCAGGTTTCAGAAAGAGAGAAGAGGTTTGCCTGCGATAGCTCTTACTACTGATACGTCAATCTTAACGGCGGTTGGTAATGACTATGGCTTTGATAAAGTATTTTCTCGTCAGGTGGAGGCTTTGGTGCGAGCTGGCGATGTGGTGGTGGGGCTTTCAACCTCAGGCAACAGTCCTAATGTGGTAAAGGCACTGGAAGTTGCGAAAGAGGCAGGGGCGGTAACTGTTGGAATGACAGGACGCACTGGCGGAAAGATGGCCGATATTTGTGATTTGTGCATTAAGGTCCCGGCGGATATAACGGCTCGAATTCAGGAAGCACATATTCTCATCGGGCATATTGTCTGTGAACTGGTTGATAAGGAGGCTCCAAGTGTTTAGCAACTTACAAAAGGTTTCGGATTTTTTGGAGAATGGCATTTCTGGTTTAAATGTACTAGTGGTTGGAGATGTAATGCTGGATCGCTATTATTTTGGCGAGGTTAAGCGTATTTCTCCCGAGGCTCCAGTACCGGTGAATCGGATTCTTCAGCAGCACTCTACCCTAGGCGGGGCTGCCAATGTCGCTAATAATCTGGCGCTAATAGGCGCGGGAGTAGAACTGGTCGGCATTGTCGGGGACGACGATAACAACAGGGAGCTCTACCGCTTACTTACTCAAGCAGGAATTGCCAGCGCTGGGCTTGCGATTGACCAGCGGCCGACGATAACCAAACTGCGGGTGTTGGGCGGTCATCAGCAGATGATGCGCCTTGATTTTGAGGATAACCGGCCGCTGAATAGAACAATCGAGAAAAGGCTAAAACAATATGTAAGTTCGGCAATTTTGGATGGTCGGGTACAGGCGGTGATCATTTCTGATTATGCAAAGGGTGTTTGTACACAGGCACTTTGTCAAGAGATGATTAAAGAGTGTTCTAAAAGGGGCATACCGCTCATCGTTGATCCCAAAGGGTCAAATTGGAAGAAATACAGCGGGGCATCTTATATTACCCCGAATTTGAAGGAATTGGGCGAGGCAGCGAAGGCTGAGATTGTTAACGACGATCAGCGGGTAAAAGTGTTGGCTGACAAGCTGCGTAAACGTTATAACATTGAAAATATTATCGCTACCCGGTCGGAAAAGGGGTTAAGTATTATTAACGACCGGAAGGATATACATATATCTACTTATGCTCAGGAAGTGTTTGACGTTTCGGGGGCCGGAGATACTGTGGTTGCTGTGCTGGGAGCGGCGCTGGCCGGGGGGCTGGAACTAAGTGATGCGGCGCATCTGGCGAATCTGGCAGCAGGCATTGTCGTAGGGAAAATAGGTACATATGCGGTAAAACGCGAGGAGCTTCTTGGCGCATTGCGCCAAGAAGAAGTAGGAAGAGTGGAAAGGCGGGAAGGATTATGATTATTGTAACAGGTGGGGCCGGATTTATTGGCAGCAATATGGTAAAGGGTCTAAATGATAAGGGTTATGACGATATTTTGGTAGTGGATAACATGAGCAGTGGGGAGAAGTTTAAAAATTTATTGGCGCTGGATATTAAGGATTATGTCGATAAACACGATTATATTTTAGATGTTAAAGCAGGAAAATATAACCAGGACAATGTTGAAGCTATTTTTCATATTGGAGCTTGCTCTGATACCATGGAGTACAACGGCAAATATATGATGGCCAACAACTACGAATATAGTCGGGAACTGCTGCATTTCAGTTTAAAAAAGGGTATACCGTTTATTTACGCATCATCGGCTTCGGTATATGGTAACGGCGCAAATGGGTTCCGGGAAGAAACCGCCTGCGAGGGAGCGCTGAATGTCTATGCGTTTTCAAAACTCCAGTTTGACCGCTATGTCCGGCGAGCTTTGCCTGCGGCTAAAAGTCAGGTGGCAGGGCTTCGATTTTTCAATGTTTATGGACCTCAGGAGAATCATAAAGGCAAAATGGCTTCAATAGTGTATCAGCTTTATCGTCAGCTCCAGACTAGTGGAGTTGTCAAATTGTTCAAAGGCATTAATGGCTACGCTGACGGCGAGCAGCGCCGGGACTTTATCTATGTTAAAGACATCGTGGCCGTTAATCTTTTCTTGTTTGAACATCCGGAAGTAAGTGGGGTATTCAATTGTGGTACTGGTCAGGCTCGATCCTTTAACGATGTGGCCAAGGCACTAATTAGTGCGTATGGTAAAGGGCGGATCGAGTATGTGGATTTCCCTGAAACGCTGCGTGGCAAGTACCAGAGCTTCACTGAAGCTGACACCGGGAAGATTGTTGCTGCCGGTTATGAGCGTCCGTTTACCACACTTGAAACAGCTATCGGCGAGTATTGCCGGTATCTTGACGGGAGCGACGGCTATTTAACCAGATAATTATCAAGTTACAGGAAGAGGTTACCATGTATAAAAAGATTTTGGTTATCAATATGTTGCATATTGGAGATTTGCTGTTAGCTACGCCAGTGCTTACCACGCTTAGAGCCAATTATCCGGAGGCCCATATCGCGCTTTTGGCGGATGCGAAAATTGACAGCTTGGTTAAGTTTAATAAGAATATTGACGAACTTATTTCGGTTGATAAGAAAGGTTACCACAACAAACTGGGAAATTATTTCAGACTTATACTTGAGGTCAGACGGTGCAAGTTTGACTTAGTTATAAACCTTCATCCTAATGAAAGAGCATCGGCACTGGCCGCTTTTAGCGGAGCCAGGCGGATTATTGGCTATTCGTCACCGGGTTTTGGTATCTTTTTTGATGATTTGCTTGATAATAAGAATTTTGACCATAAATTGAAAAACCGCCCAGATATTCCACATCAGGCTGCTGAGCATTTGGAACGCTTAGAAAACGTTCTTGGTATTACTCCAGTGGACCGTGGACTAGAAATGTGGTTGGATGAGGTCACTGAGAAAAAGGCCGAAAAGCGGTGGTTTGCCGCCTTCGGCCATCCGTCTTTCAAGGTAGTGGGCTTTAATACCGGGGCCAGTTGGCCAACTAAACGCTGGACGGCAGCCGGGTTTGCTGCTGTGGGAGACAAGCTTTTAGAGATGGGATACGGATTGGCCTTCTTTGGTGGACCGATGGATGCTGAGAATGTCAAGGATATCCTGGAACTGATGAAACATGGCCAGCATCCAAGAATAGCGGTGTTCACCGGTAAACTTGATCTCTTGGAACTGGGAGCGCTGATAAGGAAATGCGCCGTATTCTTGACCAATGACTCTGGACCGATGCATGTGGCAGTAGCTCAAAAGAAAGCAGTTGTCGCTATCTTTGGTTCGTCCAACGAAGTTGGCTTTGGGCCTTATGATAAAAATTCGGTAGTTATTACACCGGAAGGGCTAACTTGTCGGCCGTGCGGCAGCCATAACTGCGATCACCACTCTTGTATGACAGGCATTATGCCGGAGACAGTACTGGAGGCTGTAGTTACGCTGGCTGGCCCAAATGAGCTGGCACCTCGACCGGCGGTGTTTTTTGACAGGGATGGGGTTTTGAATGTTGATACCGCATATGTATATCGTAGCGAGGATTTTAAATGGAACGCTGGTGCGGTAGAAGCGGTAAAGTATTTTAATGACAAGGGTTATTACGTCTTTGTTGTCACTAATCAAAGCGGGGTGGCTCGCGGTTTATACAAGGAAGACGATGTCCATGATTTACATCAGTGGATGAACAATGAACTCGAAGCATCCGGTGCACATATTGATGCTTTTTATTACTGTCCACACCATCCTGAAGAAGGCAGCGCAGAATACCGGAAGGTCTGTGATTGCCGCAAACCTGAGCCAGGCCTAATTTTGCAGGCTTTGCAGGAATGGCCTGTAGAAAAAACAAATTCTTTGTTAATTGGTGATAAGGAATCGGACTTAGCGGCTGCTGAGGCTGCCGGAATAAAAGGATTTCTGTTTAAAGGCGGCGACGTATGTAAATTTAGTCAAAAAAGTGCGGAGGGATTAATAGAATAATGAAGTTATCTGGGTGTATTTTGGTCAAAAATAATGCGCGAACTATTCGTTATGCTGTTGAAAGTATTTATCAGCAAGTAGATGAGTTAGTAATTATTGATTCTGGAGCTACAGATGGTACTAAGGATATAGTGGCCGAGTACACCGATAAAATTATTTATAATAAATTTGAAAATTTTGCAGAACAAAGGAATTTTGCGATCAAAAATTGTATTGGTGAATGGATTATTATGTTGGATGCGGATGAAATCGTAGGTTCGAATTTCTCGGAAATCCGCAAATTCTTTGACTGTGGGTATCAGTCGCTAGGGTTGCCGCGATATAATCTTATTGATCTAGCTCCGGTTACATTTATGACGACTAAACCTCATTACCTAAATTGGCAGATGAGGTGTTTCCGTAATAATGGCAAGAGCTATTTTTGGGATCCTGTTCATCATAAACTTGGAAATTACCGACCGCGGTTAAAGTGCGGCGTTGCTCACTTATTTCACCTTGATTTTCTATTTAATTCGTATGCGGTAAGAAAAGCGAAAGTGGATTATTATGATTCTGTTGAACCAGGCTCAGGGTATCCGGAAGCCTATTTGTTTGAGGATTATCCGTATAAATCAGCGACAGTTATTGAAACTATTGAACCCAGGATACTTGAGATGTTGGTGGCGGACGAAAGTTTGCTTCGGTATAACACTGTGTCAAATTCATATCGACAGGGATATGAGAATTTTCTGTATCATGCGCGGAGCCAATTAAGTCGAGTAAGAGCTCGTGTGGGAATCTGAATGAAATAGTAGGTTGTAATCATTATCAAATAGAATAAGATTGAGGGGAGGGTAGAACCAATGTTGAAAACCCTTGTTACCGGTGGGGCTGGTTTTATTGGCAGTAATTTTATTCGGCTTGCTTTAAAAAATACGCAAACAAAAGTTATTAATTTAGATAAGTTGACCTATGCCGGGAATTTGGATTCGCTGCAGGACATTGAAGATAGTAGCAGGTATAGCTTTATTCATGGCGATATTTGTGATGCGACACTGGTGCAGGATGTATTGGCAAAGCATCAGCCAAGTATGATAGTGCATTTTGCGGCTGAGTCGCATGTAGATCGTTCGATTGACGGACCAGCGGCGTTTATTGAAACTAATATTAATGGAACATTTTCTTTGTTGGAAGCAGCCCGCAAGTATTATCTCGAACTTAATGGGGATAGGAAAGCGACTTTCAGATTTTTACATATTTCAACCGATGAGGTGTACGGGAGTTTGGGCGAAACCGGCTACTTTACTGAGAATACGCCCTATGCGCCGAACTCACCGTATTCAGCTTCGAAAGCTTCGTCAGATCACCTTGCCAGGGCATATTATCATACTTATGGCTTGCCGGTATTGATTACTAATTGTTCCAATAATTATGGGCCGTATCAATTTCCGGAAAAACTTATTCCGCTGATGATTTTAAATGCGTTAGAAGGTAAGGCGCTGCCAGTGTATGGTACAGGCGAAAATGTGCGGGATTGGCTGTATGTGGAGGATCACTGTCAGGCACTTTTAACGGTGCTTGAAAAAGGACTAATTGGCGAAAAGTATAATATTGGCGGACATAATGAAAAAACTAACATTAATATTGTTGAGACTATTTGTGACCTTTTGGATGCTAAGCGGCCAAAAGCAAATAGACAATCATACAGGGAACAAATTAGTTTTGTAAAAGACCGCCCTGGCCATGACAAGCGCTATGCCATAGACGCTACAAAGATGAAACGGGAGCTGGGCTGGCTTCCCAAGGAAACTTTTGAAACTGGTATAGAAAAAACGGTTGATTGGTACTTAGATAATCTTGAATGGTGTCGGCGCGTTACTGATGGCAGTTACCGTCGCGAACGATTGGGAACGGGGATATAGGAGAAGCGAGATGGGGGTAAGGAAGGGCATTATTTTGGCCGGTGGGTCAGGGACGCGGTTGTATCCGATTACGAAATCGATCAGCAAGCAATTGGTTTCGGTGTATGATAAGCCGATGATTTATTATCCGCTGACAACTTTAATGTTGGCGGGGATAAAAGATATATTAATTATTACAACGCCAGAGGATCAGACTGGCTTTATAAAGCTATTAGGGGATGGCAGCCAATGGGGAATAAATTTATCTTATGCCGTTCAGCCCAGTCCGGATGGTTTGGCACAGGCATTTATAATTGGAGAAAACTTTATTGCTAATGAAAGCTGTGCATTGGTGTTGGGGGATAATATTTTTTACGGCTATAGTTTTAGCCATAAGTTACAGGCTGCTGCCAGTCAGGAAAGTGGAGCAACCGTGTTTGCGTACTGGGTAAGAGATCCCGAACGGTATGGGGTAGTAGAGTTTGACGCGAAAGGCCAGGCTGTCAGCCTGGAAGAAAAGCCTGCACATCCTAAATCCAATTATGCAGTGACTGGGTTGTATTTTTATGACAAAAATATAGTTAAACTTGCGAAAAGCCTTAAGCCATCTGAACGTGGCGAACTGGAGATTACTGATTTAAACCGGCTGTATCTTGAACAAAATATGCTTAGGGTAGAAACATTAGGCCGAGGATATGCCTGGCTGGATACCGGAACCCATGAATCGTTGCTGCAGGCTGCAAACTATATCGCGACTATTCAGGAGCGGCAAGGCTTAATGGTGGCTTGTCCGGAGGAAATCGCTTATCGGATGGGGTACATTTCCCGCGAAGAACTGGCGGCATTGGGCGGGGTAATGAAGAAAAACGGCTATGGCGAATATTTACTGCATTTGGCCGAGGATATAAGGAGCTAGAAGGATGAAGGTAATCGAAACGAAACTTTCTGGGGTATTAATTATCGAACCAAAAGTATTTGGTGATGAACGCGGGTTTTTCTTTGAAACCTGGCAACAGCCACGATATGAGGCCGCAGGAATAAACGGTAACTTTGTTCAGGACAATGTCTCGTTTTCAGCACGGGGCGTACTCCGGGGACTCCATTATCAAGAGCCGCATGCTCAAGGGAAACTTGTCTCGGTGTTGAGCGGCGAGGTTTTTGATGTGGCGGTGGATATTCGTGTTGGTTCGCCTACTTTTGGCGAGTGGGTTGGGGTTAGTTTGTCTGGTGACAATCACCGGCAGTTTTGGATTCCGCCGGGGTTTGCTCATGGCTTTTGTGTAGTTAGCGAAACAGCTTACTTTACGTATAAATGCACCGATGTATATACGCCGCAGGCGGAAGGCGGCATTATTTGGAATGATCCGGATATCGGCATCGAATGGCCGGTGGCTGAGGTGGTATTGTCAGAGAAGGACAAGGTATATTCCCGGCTGAAAGACGTTTCGGCGGACAAGCTGCCGAAGGGGTAAGGGGGGATAACTATGAAAATACTGGTAACCGGCGCAAACGGCCAGCTTGGGCGGGAAGTTGTCCGCCAGGGCAAGGACCATGAACTGGTTTTAACCGATTATGATACATTAGATATCGCAAATTGCAAAGCAGTGGCTCTTTTTATGCGAGAGATAAAGCCGCAGGCAGTAATTCACTGCGCTGCTTATACCAATGTCGATGGGGCTGAGAAGGACGAAGACGGAGCTTTTCGCGTAAATGTAGTCGGGGCGCAGAATATTGCTGCAGGCTGTCTGGAAACCGGTGCGCGGATGGTGTATGTAAGTACCGATTATGTTTTTGATGGCACCAAAACTGAAGCATACAGAGAGTTTGATCAGGTAAATCCGCAAAGCGTTTATGGGCGTACGAAGTGGCAGGGCGAAGAGCTGGTTCGTCGCATTCTGGGGCGGCATTACATTGTTCGTACTGCCTGGTTGTATGGGGATGGTAACAATTTTGTCCGCACAATGCTGCGGTTGGCAGAGACTAACGACACTTTAAGGGTGGTACATGATCAGGTGGGGACGCCTACCTCGACTGTGGATTTGGCTAAAGCAATATTTGCGCTTTTAGACAGTGATGCTTATGGTACTTATCATGCCACTTGTCAAGGACAGTGTTCATGGTATGAATTTGCGTGTGAGATTTTTAGACAAGCTGGAAAAAAGGTAAAAATTATTCCGGTTACTACTGATGAATTTCCACGTCCGGCAAAAAGGCCGGCCCATTCGGTGTTGGATAACTATATGCTCAGGATGACGGTGGGCGACACTACACGCCCTTGGCAGGAGTCAATTAAGGAATATATTAAACGCTAATACTTTCATGTATAGGAGAAAAACGAATGCTAAAAAAATTGACCATGGATGGTGCAATTTACTATTGTCTTCTTGGATATGCTTTTGTGTCAAGTATTTCTATAGCAGCTTCTAATTTTTTTGTGTCGCTGGCTGGCTTGTTAGCCATTTATTTGTATATAAAGAAGCCTTATAAGATTGAACTGAACAGGGGCTTAGGCATTGCTGTAGGGATATTTATGGTTGCTGTGGCTATTTCAGCTATTGCTGCTTATCAGCCGATTAATACACTGGATAGGTTATGGGCATATCTGTATCGTATGCTGCCGCTTGTTTTGGCAGTAGCTTTTATCAAAACACGGCAGCGATTGGTTATGGCACTGGTGATAATGGCGATATCGATTATAATTAGTGATGGCTATGCAATATGGCAAGGCATCGGCGGGGACTTTAAGGCTAAGGCTTTCAGTGCTCACTCGATGATTTTTGCCGGATATTTAATACAAATGATTCCGTTGGCTGCAGTGATTGGTCTAAAGAGTAACCTGCTGGGCAAGCGTGCACATGCATTGATGATTGGGGCAATAACTCTCTCGATGGTGGCGTTAGTATTTAACGGTACAAGAGGAGCTTGGATAGCGATTGCTGTAACATTTATTGTTTATGGGTTGCTTAATTTGAAAAGAGACTTTAAGGCAATTGCGGGTATTTTGGCAGTACTGATGATTTTTGGCGTGCTCTTTGCATCTAATAATCAGATTAAGGAGCGGTTTAATAGTATTGCTGACATGAGCAACCAGTCAAATTCGGAGCGGGTTCTGATGTGGAGAAGTGCTTGGAATATGTTTCTTGACCACCCGATAACCGGCGTAGGGGCGGGAAACTATCCGAAGCAATATCAAACCAGGTACATTCTGCCGGAAGCAAAAGAGCGTATGCAGGGGCACCCACACAATAATTTTTTAAATACAATGGCAGAAACCGGTATTGTAGGTTGTCTGGCGTTTGTTTATATGTTTGGCTATATCTTGGTTTATTTTTTCCGCCGTCGTGGAGGAGATAATGAAGGTGGTATTATGGCAATGGCAGCTTTTTTGGTGACTGTTAGCTTACTAGTGCAAGGGATGACGGAATACAATTATGGCGACTCGGCGGTTATCCGAATGTACTGGTTTATTATTGGACTAGCCTATGCCGGCAAAGCTATTTCGTCTGAAAATAAAATTAGTCAATAAATGTAGCTTCGGGAACTTATGGTGGAAGAACCAGCCAAGAAATTGTAACTTTATGTAAAGTAAGCTAATATGCAGGAATGATGATAATTTAAGTCGAACTATGTAACAATGACGCTTTTGAGTGGAACTAGGGTACATAAAATTTCAAAAATTGGTTTGGATGATTTATAGAACTAATATGTGACTAAAGTCCTAGATAACTGGGACGAAAGACTAATATTAGCTAAAACTGTCGAAGTGTATAATGAGTTGTACTAACATTTACTCTGGATTAGTGTATATTTCGACATGTGAGGGGAGTTTATATTATGGAGTATGGAAAAACATACATTCCAATATTAGGTGCCCAAATCTATAAGTCGAGCAGCTTACAGATAAAAGGTCTGCTTTTGCCAGTCTTGTTAATTGCTATTGACTATTTTGCGGTCGTGGGTGCAGTGGGGACTGCTTATTTTTTTCGGAGCCATATTGCAGCATATCTCTTTTCTGACGTGCCTAGTGATTTTACAATCCCTTATATTTTCGCATATTGTGTTATTCCGCTCACGTATCTACTATTTATGCAATTTGATTGTCTGTATACTAGGCGTCTCTTGTTCTGGCAGCAAGTCGAAAAGATCTTTAAAGTCAGTTTATATGCCATGTTGTTTATTTTGGTAGTGACCTATTTAGCGGGAAGTGCTCGTGAGATATCCAGGATTTTTATGGTTATGGTGTGGGTAAATAGTTTTGTTCTTCTGGTAATAAGTAAATGGCTGTCAAAAAAAGTACTTACCATTGCCGGGGTGTGGCAAATACCTGTAGTGGTTATTGGTGCCGGTAAAACGGCGGAGCTACTGGTGAATGCTTTTAAAAATGATAGTGGGTTGGGTTATAAAATTGTCGGTTTGGTGGAAGATAATGCAATAGCGTTTGGCCTTAAGGAATATCCAGTAATAGGCTCATTTGACAAAGCTGAAGAAGTTGTACAACGCACTGGAGTTAAGGATGTCCTTATTGCTGCCCCGGGACTTGAACGGGAAGAGCTTTTGAATATGGTTTACCGACTGCAGCCGATGGTAAATAATGTGACTTTTGTGCCGGATTTATTTGGTGTGCCGGTGAGAGATATAGAGATCGATGCGCTGTTTGATCAGCAGACCATTCTGTTGAAGGTTCGCAATAATCTTGCTCTGGTTATCAATCGATTGATTAAAAGGGCATTTGATGTGCTTGCAGGAAGCTTGGTTTTTGTTATTGCCAGTCCGATATTTGCGGTTATTGCTTTGGTGGTTAAACTTAATTCTCCTGGTCCTGTCTTATACACTGGTAAAAGGCTTGGGTTGGAGGGAAAGGAATTTAGTTGCTTAAAATTTCGGACGATGTTTGTCGAAAGTGATGCGATTCTGGCGACACATCTACAAAATGATGCTGAGGCTCGTTTGGAGTGGGAGACTTTTGCCAAGCTAAAAGTAAATGATCCGAGAGTTACTTCCATAGGACGGTTTTTGAGGAGGTACAGTTTGGACGAGCTGCCCCAGATATTTAATGTGTTGGCTGGAGATATGAGTTTGGTAGGACCGAGGCCTTATCTTAAAAGGGAAGAAGCGGCGATGGGGGTTGCCTCTAAGACGATATTGGAGACGAGACCGGGAATAACTGGGTTATGGCAGGTAAGCGGCCGGAATGATCTGGATTTTCAGCAACGAACCTCGCTGGATGCTTGGTATGTGCGGAATTGGGCATTTTGGCTTGATATTATTATTTTATTTAAAACAGTTAAGGTTGTTTTGACTGGTAAGGGAGCTTATTGAAAGGATAGGAGGAGAAATTTTGAAAGTTGTAATTTTGGCAGGTGGTTTTGGTACTAGAATAAGCGAAGAGTCACATTTAAAACCTAAGCCAATGGTTGAAATCGGAGGGCGACCGATTTTGTGGCATATTATGAAGATATATTCGAGCTATGGTTTTAATGATTTTGTGATATGTCTTGGATATAAAGGTTATTGTGTTAAAGAATATTTTGCCCACTATTTTTTGCATGAAGCGGATATTACGTTTGATTTTCGAATGACTAACCAACAGATTATTCATAACCATCATGCTGAGCCTTGGAAGGTTACGCTAGTTGATACTGGTTTAAATACTATGACTGGTGGAAGAGTAAAAAGAGTGCAGGAGTATATTGGGAAAGAACCATTTATGCTGACTTACGGCGATGGTGTAAGCAATGTTAATATTAGCGAATTGGTAAAATATCATACCGCTAACGGCAAATTAGCAACAGTTACTTCTGTTCAACCCAGTGGCCGTTTTGGGGCTCTAAATATGAATGAAGATAATATGGTACAAGGATTTAAAGAAAAACCTCGAGGAGACGGCGGTTGGATTAACGGCGGTTTTTTTGTTTTGGAGCCTGAAGTTTTTTCGTATATTGAAAATGACGCTACTATTTTTGAACGAGATCCTATGGAAAGATTGGCAAAAGAAGAACAATTAGTTGCGTTTAAGCATGATAGTTTTTGGCAGCCGATGGACACAATGAGAGATAAGCTTCAATTAGAAGAACTATGGCAGTCAGGCAAAGCACCATGGAAATTATGGGACTAAAGGTTGATAAAATGATGCTAGATAGGAATTTTTGGCAAGGCAAAAAGGTTTTTTTGACAGGGCATACTGGTTTTAAGGGATCGTGGCTGTGTGTATGGCTCAATTTGCTAGGTACTCAAGTAACTGGATATGCATTAAAGCCACCTACAGATCCAAGCCTTTATGAATTAGGTTCGATAAATGGTTTTGTGAATTCAATTCTGGGTGATGTTCGTGATGCGGAGCGCTTGGCAAAGTCTATGGCTGAAGCCCAACCGAATATTGTTATTCATATGGCCGCGCAGCCGTTAGTGCGTGATTCTTATAAAATTCCGGCTGAAACTTATGCAATTAATGTTATGGGAACAGTCAATCTCTTTGAAGCTGTCCGTAAATGCGATAGTGTCAAGGCAGTAGTCAATGTGACGACTGATAAGTGTTATGAAAATAAAGAATGGGTGTGGGGCTATCGCGAAACCGAGCCGTTAGGAGGATATGACCCATATTCAAATAGTAAAGCTTGTTCTGAATTGGTTACTGCAGCATATCGCAGTTCATTTTTTAATTCTGTTGATTATAAACAGCATGGTGTTGCTATTGCTACTGCACGTGCCGGAAATGTAATAGGTGGTGGTGACTGGGCAGTTGACCGGCTTATACCTGATTGTATTCGCGCTCTTTCTCATAATGAAAAAATTATTATCAGGAACCCTAACTCCATACGTCCGTGGCAGCATGTGTTGGAACCGCTTGGCGGTTATTTATTATTGGCACAAAAACTATATCAGGAAGGTTGTTGTTTTGGGGAAGGGTGGAATTTTGGACCACATGACAGTGATGCTCGGGCGGTAGAGTGGATTGTACAGAGGATGTGCGAGTTGTGGGGAAATAATGCCACATATGTGATAGAGGGTGGGAGGCATCCGCATGAGGCCAGCTATTTAAAGCTGGATTGTTCTAAGGCGAAAATACGTCTAGGATGGGAGCCGCGCTGGAGTTTAGATGAGACACTGGTTAAAATTATTGAATGGGTGCAAGTATATCGACAAAATGGGGATATGCTTGATATATGCAAAAAGCAGATAAAAGAATATTGGGGATTGAAATGACTGCAAATAAATTGATATTAATGATAAATATGTTTATTTGATTGGTTTGCAACAGGATTTGAGAAAAATGGGTATTGTTGAGCAGGCTTAGACGTCTGTTAAATAATTTATAATTCGGAGGATCAATATGGCGAAAAAGGCTTTAATTACAGGTGTAACAGGTCAGGATGGCGCTTATTTATCTGAGTTTCTCTTAAAAAAAGGATATATTGTTCATGGAATAAAGCGTCGGAGTTCAATGTTTAATACGGAGAGAATTGATCATTTATACAAAGATCCGCACGAAAGCAAGGTCAATTTTCATTTGCATCATGGAGATATGACTGATGCTACAAATTTGATTAGGATAATTCAAGAAGTACAGCCTGACGAAATATACAATTTAGCTGCTCAAAGCCATGTTCAAGTTTCTTTTGAAACACCGGAATACACAGCTAATTCTGACGCTTTGGGCACTTTACGGCTATTGGAGGCTTTACGAATTTTAAATTTGTGCAATAAGACTAGGTTTTATCAAGCTTCAACTAGTGAGCTCTATGGACTGGTTCAGGAAACTCCGCAACGGGAAACGACTCCTTTTTATCCTCGTAGTCCATATGCTGCGGCTAAGTTGTATGCATACTGGATTACTGTGAATTACCGTGAGGCTTATGGGATATATGCTTGTAACGGGATTTTATTTAACCATGAGTCACCTTTGCGGGGGGAGACTTTTGTAACCAGGAAGATTACACGTGCGGTTGCTCGAATTAAACATGGCTTAGAAAGTTGTCTGTATCTTGGAAATCTAAATTCAAAGAGGGACTGGGGTTTTGCGGGAGACTATGTTGAAGCAATGTGGCTGATGCTGCAACAGGAAGTGCCGGATGATTTTGTAATTGCTACAGGGGAAACCCATGCGGTTCGTGAATTTGTTGAGATGGCGTTTGAAAATGTGGGGATTAAAATTGAATGGCGCGGCGAAGGTTTGGCTGAGGTAGGAATTGATGGTTCAAATGGAAACGTTTTGGTGAGAATAGATTCTCGGTATTTTAGACCTACCGAAGTAGATTTTCTTCTTGGGGATGCTACTAAAGCCCGAAACAAGTTAGGGTGGGCTGCGAAAGTAGGGCTTAATGAGCTTGTCCGTATGATGGTTGAGGCCGACGTTGAAATCACCAAACGGGAAATTTTATGCTTGGAGAATGGGTTTAAAGGCCGGATGTGAGGTTGCTATTATGAAAGATTATAAACTTAAAATCCTGTTAACTGGTTCGACAGGAATGGTTGGGAAAAACTTTTTGGAGCATCCTAAGTGTTTGGAGTATTGTATTATAGCACCATCCAGACAGGAATTGAATCTTTTGGATTATGGCAGTGTGGAAAAGTACATTAGGCATCACAAGCCTGATTTTATTATTCATGCTGCAGGGCTTGTTGGTGGAATACAGGCTAATATTGAGCGTCCGGTAGATTTTTTGATTGATAATTTGGATATGGGAAGAAATCTGATAGGGGCTTCTTTACAGGCTGGTATTAAACAGGTTATTAATATTGGTAGTTCCTGCATGTATCCGCGCAATAGAGAAGAAGCTTTGACTGAGGATATGGTTCTTTGCGGGCAACTTGAACCCACTAATGAAGGATATGCCCTTGCTAAAGTGACTATTACGCGATTATGCCAGTATATTACGGCCCAGTATCCGGGGTTTTTCTATAAAACGCTTATTCCATCTAACCTCTATGGAAGATGGGATAAGTTTGGACAGACAAATTCTCATCTTGTTCCAGCGATTATTGATAAACTTCACCGAGCGGTTGTGAATAAGCAGACTGAAGTTGTTATATGGGGTGACGGTGCAGCGCGTCGTGAGTTTTTATATGTTGGTGATTTTGCCGATTGTCTGCATCGCGCGATAGCGAAATTTGATACGTTGCCGATGCTTATGAATGTAGGTCTGGGTTATGATTATTCAGTATACGACTATTATAGAGCAGTGGCTAATGTGGTGGGCTATACTGGGGAGTTCGTTTATGACTTAACTAAGCCGGTGGGAATGGCGCGTAAGCTTGTTAATATTAGCAAAGCGGAAAGCTGGGGATGGCATTCGCGTTCCAAAATGGAAGAAGGATTGCGGAAAACCTATGCTTATTATTTAAAGCATGTGTTTAATGATTGATTTATAAATTACCTAAGGCCACCGAAAGGACGGAGTAGATATGTCAAAAAAGATCGGCGTCGGATATGCATATGTCAGTGCGCAAGAAAAAAAGTATGTAAATGAAGCACTTGATGCAGGGCGGCTTTCGCAAGGTGAATTTGTGTACAAGTTCGAAACTCAATTTGCTAAATTACATGGACAAAGGTTCGGGATTGCTTGTAATAGTGGAACATCAGCTTTGCATGTTGGTTTAGAGGCGCTAAAAGAAAAATATGGCTGGGCTCATGGCAGTGAGGTTATAGTGCCTGCTATTACTTTCATAGCGACATCAAATGCTTGTTTACATGCAGGATTAACTCCGGTTTTCGTGGATATTGACCCAATTACTTATAATATGAATCCGGATTTGATTGAAGCTAAAATAAATCAGCGGACAGTTGCAATTATGCCGGTCCATACTTTCGGTCAACCGTGTGAGATGGACCCGATAGTTGCTGCTGCTAAAAAGCATGGGTTGGCTATAATTGAAGATTGTGCTGAGGCTCATTTTTCAACATATAAAGGTAACCCGGTGGGCAGTTTTGGCGAAATATCCGGGTTTAGTACGTATGTCGCTCACACAATTACTACCGGTATCGGCGGAGTAATTTGTACGGATGACTCTAATTTAGCTGAAATTAGTCGTTCCTTGATTGCCCATGGGCGGGCTTGCACTTGCGAACGGTGTGTTGCGTCTGACCCAAGTCGGGTTTGTAAGCTTAGGATGCAGACTGCAATTGATAAGCGGTTTATGATGGTTCGCCTTGGGTATAGTTATCGGATTGGTGAGCTTGAAGGAGCGTTAGGGCTGGGTCAATTGGAAAATAGAAATAAAATTATGACTAGAAGGAAACAAAATGCCAAGTATTTAACATTACGTCTCAAAAAGTATGAAGATGTTGTGCAATTGCCATATTATCCGGCGTATGTGGATCATTCTTTTATGATGTATCCAATAGTTGTTAAGAATACGGCTTCTTTTACTCGAAAGGAATTTACTGAGCATCTGGAAAAAAATAATATTGAAAGCAGGCCAATGCTTCCCTTGCTTAACCAACCAATTTATGTGAAACTATTTGGCAATATTGAAAGAGACTACCCAGCGGCGCATTGGATAAATGATAACGGGTTTTATATTGGTTGCCATCATGGTCTGGATGAGGAAGACTTGGAACGTATTATAGAGTGTATTGAGGGGTTCATAGATTCTATAAAGAATGCCAGTAGTGTAAAGTTCGGTACAAAGTAAGTGTTAGTGATTGAAAAGTAAAATGTTTGAGTATACTCAAGCAGAATTAAAGGGGAATTTGAGTGTGGAATAAGCGGGTATTACTTGTTGGTATGCAATGGGATTACGGAATTAAGGATCGAGGGCCGTCCTTAGATCAGACTATATTTAGTGAAACATTGAAGCAACTAGTAGCTTATAACGAAGTTTTTTGGTTTGATGATTATATTAAGGATGGTAAAAATCTCGAAGAAAGCCTTGCCCGCAAAATAGAAGAAACTAAGCCTGATTTAATCATGTTTTTGCTTTATACTGAACAGTTTAGTATTCAGTTTCTAGATCAGTTAAAGCAAAAATACCAGACTTATGGATGGTTTGGCGATGATCAATGGAGGTTTGAAAGTTTTAGCCAAAAATATGCACCTCACTTTACCTATGTTTCGACAACAGACCAATGGGCAGTTTCAAAGTATCGGCGTCTCGGTATTGAACCGATTCTAACACAATGGGCTGCTCAGCGGTTCAATGATAATTATGGAGTTATTGATGATATAATTTATGAATATGACGTGTCTTTTGTTGGGCAATACAATGAGGTGCGGGGATGGTTTGTAAAGAAACTGGCTCAAGCGGGGATTAATGTAGTTTGTTTTGGTGCCGGGTGGGATAATGGCAGGATTACTTTTGAAGATATGGAAAATATTTTTCGGGCGAGTAAGATTAATCTGAATATATCAAATAGCGTTAGTCAAGATATAAGATTTGTTTGTGGGGGTATTCGTAATTTTGCCAGGTGGTTGTTATCTCCCAAAAGATCCGAGCAGATTAAGGCAAGAAACTTTGAGATTCCACTGGCTGGAGGATTTCAGTTAACTAATTACGTAGTGGGGTTGGAGCGTTACTGGAGGATTGGCGAAGAAATTGCAATTTATTCGACTGTTGAAGACTGTGCTAAACAAGTCGAGTTTTATTTGGAACACGTGGAGATAAGAAATAATATAGTAGCAAAAAGTTATGAGAGAGCAAATAGAGAACATACGTACTTTTCAAGGCTAAGTCATGTTTTGGAGGAAATATGGGGATAAAAAGGGTGGCACTTTGGGTGTCTCGTCCATATCAAAAGGATGAAATATTCAACCGTGAAAGTGTTCTTAATCGAGATAATTTTGCAGCGTCTTTTCGAGAACTTCAGGCAACTATTATTGGTTGGGGTGGTTCTTGTCATACCCAAGATATGTATATCAATGAAGGTGTAGTGCCTGATTTGGTGATTTTTCTAGATATTCCTCGGAATTCTGTTGACGATATTTTGGGTAATTGGAAGTCAAAAGTACGTAAGTGGGTAATTCTACAAGAGTGTGAGGTAATATTACCGAGAAATTTTGACCTGCAACGTCATAACGAGTTTACTAAAATTTTTACTTGGCATGATAGGCTTATTGATAATTCAAAATATATTAAATTGAATTTTTCGCATGAATTTAAGATGCCTATTGTAAACTTAAAAAAAGAAAAATTGGTTACTTTGATTGCGGGTAATAAGCGTACTAATCATGAACTTGAGTTGTATTCAAAGCGAATTGAAGCTATTAGATGGTTTGAAAAGTATCATATAGATGATTTCAATTTATATGGAGTTGGCTGGGATCATTATAGATTTCAGAACGTTTTTCCGTTAAAAGTGCTGAATAAGATTAAACCACTGACCAAGTTGCTTGCCCCTAAATTTCCCTCTTATAAGGGAACTGTGCTTGAAAAGCGAAGTGTTTTGGCTAAGTATAAATATGCAATTTGCTATGAGAATGCAAAAGATATACCAGGATATATAACTGAAAAAATATTTGATTGCTTTTTTTCTGGTTGTGTACCAGTTTATTGGGGCGCAAATAATATTAGTGAGCATATTCCCCAAGAGTGTTATATAAGTAAAAATGAGTTTGCTAACTACAATGAGTTGTATGAGTTTATGAAGCATCTAGATGAGCGGGCTTATTTAAATTATTTGCTGAAGGCTCAAGAATTTTTAGTAAGTGAAAAATCAAAACAGTTTAGGTCGAGGTGTTTTGCGGACAGAATATTAGAGGAGATAAAGAGTGTTCAATGATTTTTATATCGTTTTGATTGGTCGGATTATTCAGGTTATTACATCAGTTAGCATATTACGGATTATGACTAGTATTTTGCCGCCTGAAGAGATGGGAAAGTATGCGTTGATTACAGCAGCTACTACATTTTTTTCATTAGTACTTATTAATCCGGTTGGAATGTATATTAACCGATATTTGCATCAGTGGAAGAATTCAGGTGTGTTGTTTTCACGCAGTATAGAGTCAACTCTATACTTTGGAGTTGTAGCGCTAATTGCTTCTATAACGGTAGCCTTTCTGTCTGTAAGCCACAGTATTAATTTAGCGATGGATAAAACTTTTCTAGCATTAATAGTATTTGGCAATTTGTTTTTTGTTACCTTAAATCAGACTGTGATTCCATCAATTAATATGTTGGGAAAAAGAGCGCATTATGTAATATTATCTACACTAACATTGTGGATAAGTTTAGGAGCTTCAGTAATATTAACGAAACAGGTTAGTTTGGCTGAATATTGGATTGCCGGACAAATCATAGGTTCTCTATTAGGAACAATAATTGCATTAAAGCCTTTTCTTAGTATTGTTGGGTTACGTAATAGTGGTGGTACACTTTTTTGTCGATCAGAAATAAGAATACTTATTGCTTTTAGTATACCAGTATCTATTGCGGTAGGGCTAAATTGGCTACAATTTCAATCATATAGGTTTATTATAAGTGAGCTGCTTAGTCTAGAATTTTTAGGACTGTTTGTGGCTGGGTATAGCGTAAGTGCTGGAATTTTAAATGCATTTGAGACAACTGCGACTCAGTATTTTTATCCATTATTTTATGAGAAAATAAATGACGCAGATTCTCAGGAAATTAGTGAAGCATGGTCAAAGTATGCATCACGTTTAGTTCCTTTAACGCTTTTAACTACAATTTTTGTATGCGTGCTGGCGGAAGCACTTTCTCATCTTCTATTGAGTCGCAATTTTTGGAATGTTTCTTGGTTTATAATATGTGGAGCAATAATTGAAGCGTGCCGGGTATTGGGCAATATGTATGGGATGATTGCCCACGCAACTTTAAAAACAAGATTTTTAGTTAAGCCACAACTAGTGGGCGCGATTATGGTTGTGGTACTGACTCCGATTGCTGTGTATTTTTTTGGAGGGTATGGGGTCGGTTTTGCACTTATCTTGTCATCGTTACTGTATTTAACGTCTATGCATTTTTCAATGGTTAAATTATTAGAAATAAAGCGTCATTATTATGGCTTTGTTTATTTATTGAGCTTTATTTTTTTGGAATTTATTATAAAACAGTTGCGGTTAGTTTTTGAAAGTGCTTTTTTTGCGGATTTTACCATAACTTGTATTTCTGGAATACTATATTTGTATATGTTCTATCGAATAATGCGGAGGGCTGATTATAATGACGATAGTGTATAGTACCCCAAAAGTTTCTATATGTATTCCTTCATACAATTCAGCTAGAACAATTTGTGAAACTATTGACTCTGTTCTGCAGCAAAGTTTCACGAACTTTGAGCTCTTAATTGTGGATAATGCTTCTACTGATGAAACTGTAGATATCGTAAATCGGTATATGGCAAAGGATTCACGAGTAAAGTTGTATACTTCTGAGGAAAATATTGGTGCCGAAAGAAATTTTACTAAATGTATTCAATATGCAACAGGTGAATATACTGCAGTATATAATTCGGATGATGTTTATTTAAAGGATATGGTTGAAAAACAAGTTCTGTTCTTGGAAAATAATAAAGAAGTAGCGGCAATTTTTACATTGGCACAAAATATTGATGAAAATGGTAAGTTGGGGAGGATAAGAAGGATACCTTCTGAATTAACTAAGACAGGGAAAAACGGATATTGTTTTATGGAGATATTTAAAGGGTTATTAAAATATTCAAATTTTATTACAACCCCAAGTGCGATGGTACGAACCAAAGTATTTAAAGGGGATATTCAGAAAAGCAATTGTGATTTATATGCTTCTTCTGCTGATTTAGAAGTATGGCTTAGAATAGCAGAAAAATACCCAATAGGTATAATTAATGAAGTCCTGATGAAGTATCGGATTAGTACGAATAGTTTTAGTTATCATTATGCGAGAAGAAGAACGGAAAGACACGATTTGTTCTTAGTATTGAGTGCATATGTTGAAAAATATAGGTCATGCCTGGATGAAAACGATTTAAAGAATTATGATCAATTGTTATTAAAAGATGATATTAGTAGAGCGATAAATTATGTCTTACGAGACGAGAGATTACAAGCAAGAAGCATATTGAAAAGTGCAATAAAGTTAGACCGAGTTCTATTTTGTTTTGGTTGGAAGAAGCATATGCTAATAGTAGTATTCGGGCTCATTACGTTTATGCTTACGTATACAATTCTTCCGGAGACAATCAGGAAAAAAATATACGAAGCTCGATATCATATATAGATATACTAGGGAAGGCTGTGTTTGGCAAGATGAGAACGTTTTTGCGCAGTATGCTTTATCCAGTTATAAATGTAATTAATGGTTTTAATGGTAGTAATAATAAAATATTATCACCCTATGTTTCTTACTCGGCAATGCGAGGTACAAATATAACTGTAATGAACGGTACTTTTATAGATAGATTCTCCCAAATAAATAGTTATACTTATGTTGGCTTCAACTGTTTTGTCACAAAGGCAAATATTGGAAGATATTCGTCAATTGCAAACAATATTAGTATTGGAATGGGCGAGCATAAGCTTGACCGTATTTCAACCAGCAGTATTTTTTATGCAAAGCCATATGACGTGTTAACCGAGCATGAATGTTGTATTGGTAATGATTGCTGGATAGGAGTTGACAGTATTATTCGGAGAGGAGTAAATATTGGGGATGGAGCAGTAATTGGAGCAAATTCTTTTGTTAATCAAGATGTTCCTTCGTTTGCGATTGTTGCTGGTTCGCCTGCGCGAATTATAAGATACCGTTATTCTCCGACACAAATCAAAGAAATTACTAATTTGCATTGGTGGGATTATGGATTCAAAGAGGCGAGAGAGAGAATTGACTATTTGGAGAGCGTAATTTATTTTAATCGAAAACATTAATTTGATTTAATAATACAAAAAGTCCTTTTAAAATATAGATAAACTTACATGACAATTGAGTTAAGGACGATATAAATTTTAGCTGATTATGGAGAGTATTATGCTTACAAAAGCTGGGGCAAATAAAAACAAGATACGCGTTTTACAGATCTTAGGCGATCCTGTTGGTGGTATTCGAAAGCATGTGCACAGTATTTTATTGAATTTAGATGCAGATGTTTTTGCTCAAAGCTATGCCTACTCAACGCAAGCATGTGACTCAACGTTTCGCGAAGAATTAGCGGAGATACGGAATGTACTTGAAGATAGGATCATTCCATTATCAATAGAAAAAAGGCCTGGTTTTCATGATGTATATAATGTTATAAAGTTGGCTCAATTTATTAAGGTGAATAACATTAGCATTGTACATGGGCATGGTGCAAAAGGCGGGCTTTATACAAGGTTATTAAAAAAAATATGCAATGTTAAAGCAATATATACACCTCATGGCGGAGCGGTTCACCGGATGTTTTCACCTGCGGCGGATGCCTTATATACTTTTGTTGAGAGAATCCTTTTTAATATGACAGATTTTTTCATTTTTGAATCGAAATACTCTGCAGAGGCTTACTGTACAAAAGTTCAAAAAAAGCCACAGAATATGACAGTAAATTATAACGGCGTACGCTTTCCGAACATGAAATTGATAGAGGCTCGTGCGCAAGATTTTTCATACCGAAACAATTATGGAAGCATATTTCATCTTGGCGTATTTGGTATGCTTAGACATCAAAAAGGTCAGATGTATGCTCTTCAGGCTTGCGAAGAACTTATCTTGGGAAAAATGCTCGTACTTCATTTTTTCGGAGATGGGCCTGACAGGAAAAAGCTTGAAGATATTGTGCTTAGTAAAGGACTAGGTGCAAATGTAGTTTTTCATGGTGATGTACGTGAGGTGGAGCCTCATATGTTTAACATGGATGCAATATTAGTTCCGTCACTATTTGAATCTTTTGGCTACGTGGCAGTGGAGTCAATGTCAATGCAAAAACCGGTAGTTGCATCTGCAGCAGGCGGATTACTTGAAATTATCGAACATGGAAAAACGGGATTATTGGTATCGACAGGAGATATAAATTCGATTAAAGCGGCTATTATTACATTAATTGAAGATAATGAATATAGCAATAGATTAGCGAAAGCAGGCAAAGAAACGTTTTACAGCAGATTTTCCCAAGAACGAATGATAGAAAACATAAAGAAGATATATCTTGAGATTGCAAATTATTAGTGTGTTAGAGGTGTATAGGTAATGCTTGCAATTAAAGAATTATATCAAAATAAAAGTATGTTAATATTATCTTTTGCAATAAGTGTAAGCTATTCCTTTATTTTACTGAATTGTGGAAAAGAAGGAGGTATTTACTCATCTCTATTTTATGTATTTTTTTTAATTGGAATATTCATATGGAATTGGAAAGAAATCGAAGTAAGTGAAAACATCGATAAATTTGGAGTACTTTCTTTTTTCCTGATAATTGCTTTGCATATAGGATTACTAATAGGCTATAAAATAGCAAATCCTGCAACTGCTCCGTTATGGGTCGTTGATTCTTATACAATGCATATACCTGGGGCCGAAAATATTGCCAATTTTTTGGCTGGTAAAGACGAATTGCGAAGTATGACTTCGATGTGGGATAAAATATATATTACTCAAATAGTTGTGGGACTATTTTTTTATTTATTTGGAGTTTCGCCTATTGTTAGCAGTGGCGTGCTATTATGTGCCAAATTATGTACTAATTTTTTCGTTTTTTCTATAGCAAAACAAATGTTTGATAAAAAAGTAGCGGCGTATGCAGTATTAATTTATGCTCTCATGCCAACGGTATTATTCTACACACTTGTATATTACAAAGAAGCATTTGTACAGTTGCTTACAGTAATTATCGCGTGGTCTTTTTATAAGTTAAATGAGAAAAAGAGACCGCTTTATTTCTGCATACTAGTTATTTCACTTTTAATATTAGCAAATGAGCGTTTTTATCTGTTTCCAATGTATATGATTACAATTCTACTGGTAATACTTACAAGTTATAGTACCAAGGTGACGGTTAAAGGCGTGGTAATGGTGATAATTGCTATGCTTGCTTTTGTTTTTTATCAAAAGTATTCACCTGCTATTGCAATGCATGGTGGTGGAATTTCTAGTTTGCTTGGACATTTTAAAACTGCTTATACGAATTTTGATGATATTGACCCTATTAACCGCCAGTTGCCATATGTTCTATGTATTGGTAAAATAATGTTTTCACCTTATGTAACTTTAAATAAATTCAACATTTTTACAGAATATAGTAATCTTTTAACTTGGGGGGCAATACCCAATCAGATTACTATTTTATTGTTTTTACTAGGTTCTTTAAGCCAATTAAGAAATCATTTTAAACAAAGTTGGTACATGTTGATGCCTATTTTGTTATTCATTCTTCTTTTTGCGTATGTTGCTCCATTTAGTGGAAGACAGCGGGATAGTTTTTACCCAATTATATCCATATATGCTGGATATGGTTTGACAGTATTGGCAAAATATTTGAAAAGTAGAGGGTATTTAAAAAATTAGGTAACCTTCGTTGTATTAGAACAATATTTGTAAGGCAGCCTGGCGGCTAGCCGTCGTTTTTATTCAATCAAAATAGGCGAGCTTGTAAATGCCCCTCAGTTTCTGCGTAGGTTGCTAGACTAAATTAGCTCTAAAGTAGTCACGCTGTCTTAGTTTTTTGCAATGCACTTTCAGCTGGGGTTCGATATCCTAGTGATTGATGCGGTCGTTCCATATTGTAATAACGAATGTTTGGCCAATGATTCGTGTAGTTTGCACTAAACTTTCAAAATGATATTGCCAAGAACATTCTTCTTTTAGATTTCTAAAAAACCGCTCAATAATCCCTGAACTGAACCACGAAAAACGGACAATGACAAAATACCCCCATTCGTAGGAAAATAAAACTACGAATGGGGGTTCGTCGTTAATGCCAAAGAGAAGATATACACACATTGATAAACTAGGAAAAGAAATAGAACAAATGATAAAAGCAGGAAATACACAGCGAGAAATCGCGCTATTCTTTGGATTAAAAGACAAAACTGTTGTACATCAATATTTAAAGCGGCAACGAAAAAGGGAAAAACAATTGATAGCAGGCATTTTCCCTAAAAGGTGTGGTAGACGACATAAGGGGTATACACTATCAGAAGAAGACAAAGATCAGGAAATTAGAAGATTAAAGATGGAAGTTGAGTTATTGCGTTCTTCTCCTCATCAAATCGGTGGAAGGAGGTGACTCCATCAATTAAGTACCTTGCCATATACAAGAATAAAGATAGGTATCCAGTTAGCGTGATGTGCCGTTTCTTCTAGGTTTCAAAAAAGTGGCTACTATGATTTTGTTAAGTGTATTGATAAGCCAGATAGGCACGCATATCGAGCAACATTTATTGCAGAATGTCAAGAGCAACGTAAGACGACATATGGTTGTCGTCGTGCTGGTGAAGGCACATTATATTTGTCTGTCATTCGAGATTTGTATGATAACAGTATGACCTTACCACGGTAAGATAGACACGAAAAACGCACAATATCTTAATAATTCTTATATTTACACATTATTTTATGAAGACAGCCAGTTCAACTAAGATCCGTAGTCCACTTCTGATTAGGTTTTTCTGCAGTAAATTCACGATTTAGCAGGTTTTCAGCAACGGGAAGATTATGATTGGAGTTAGTGTTTACTTTATACTTTTTAACTGTTTTAGCCTTGATTCCGGCATTGCGCATCAACCGATAAACTCTGTTTTTGCTTGGGGGGATACCAGTTGATGGATCTTTTAGATCATCAGTTATGCGCGGGTATCTATAAGTACCTCTTGATTTTTGGTATATATATTTAATTTATTCTAATAATAGCTCATTTTCTATTTGACGATCACTAACGGGTCTCTTCAAATAGGCATAGAAGTGTTTTATTTGAGCGGAGTTTATTTTATGGATCTGATTATAGCTTATTGGGGAGGCGGGTTGACAAACAGTGTATTTAATATTAACATGTAAAAAACGTATTAACGCTAAATGATCTTAAATGATGATAAAAGCTAATTAATATTTAATTTTATATAATTAAAATTAGAAAAATATTGGAATGCAGACTGGAAACATATCAAAAGGTTGTTGGTATATCAAATAACTATTGTTAAATATGAAAGATCGTGGATGCTACAAGGCTGTAAAACAAAATAAGTTTTGTAATATTGCTGAATTTCGTTTGTTGATTGCATTGATGATCGTTATTTTCGCTTGGGGGAGGTAACTTTATGTCAGAAGCAAAATCTTATGTACCGATATTTGAAACTAGCTTTTTGAATTGCACGACTGCCGGCAGGCGGGCGAAGTGCTTGTGTTTAGTGGGCGTGATGGTAGCAATCGATTATTTGGCTGTGTTAGGTGCAGTTTGGACTGCCTATTTTTTTAGGAGTTCCATTGCATCTTATTTTTTTTCCGACCTGCCGGTTAATTTCGATATAGACGCTGTTTTGGTATATTTTGTTATTCCGCTCGCCTATCTATTATTTATGCAGTTCGACCGCTTGTATACCCGGCGGCTCTTGTTTTGGCAGCAAGTTGAGAAGTTATTTAAAGTCAGCCTATACGCTATGGTGTTTGTTCTTGTGGTGACATATCTATCTGGCAGCGCAAAGGAAATATCGAGAATATTTATGATTATGGTTTGGTTGGATAGCTTTGTCTTTCTGGTTATCAGCAAATGGTTAGCACAGAAGGTTCTTAAACTGACAGGGGTATGGCAGATACCGGTAGTATTGATCGGCGCTGGAAAAACGGCAGAGCTTTTAGTGAATGCCTTTGATAATGACAGCGGGCTTGGCTACCAAGTCGTGGGAGTAGTGGAGGACAACGTTAGATCCTCAGGCCTCAAGAATTATCCGGTATTTGGTACTTTCGATGAGGCCGAGGAGGCGGTTAAGCGTACTGGGGTGAAAGATGTTCTGATCGCGGCGCCTGGACTTTGTAGGGAAGAACTTTCAAGGCTGGTTTACCGCCTTCATCCGTTTGTTGATAATATTACGTTTGTTCCGGATTTGTTCGGTATACCGCTGGGTGATATGGAACTTGATACCCTATTTAATGAAAAGGCGGTTCTTTTACGAATTCGTAACAACCTAGCTCAGGAGTATAATCGTTTTTTTAAACAGGCGTTTGATCTTTGCTTAAGTGTAATCGGGGTGGTAGCCCTTTCGCCTGTAATGTTAGTAATTGCGGCTTTAATTTTTATTAGTGATCGTGGCCCGGTAATCTTCGCTCATCGGCGGATTGGCGAAGACGGTAAGGAATTCTTATGTTATAAATTCCGGTCGATGGTTATAGATGCAGAAAAGGTTTTAGATGATTACCTGGATAAGAATCCTGCAACGCGGGCGGAATGGGAGCGGGACTTTAAACTTAAAGATGACCCGCGGATTACCAAGATCGGCGCGGTTTTGCGTAAGACAAGCTTGGACGAACTGCCTCAGCTGGTTAACATTATAAAAGGTGAAATGAGCCTTGTCGGCCCACGGCCAATTGTAGCGTCTGAGGTTAGACGGTATAGCGAATATATAGCTGACTATTATCTGGTGCGGCCAGGTATCACTGGTATGTGGCAGGTGAGCGGACGCAACGATATTGACTATCGGGAGCGGGTAAAGCTCGACTCCTGGTATGTGCGTAACTGGTCACTGGGGCTGGATATTGCACTATTGTTTAAGACTGTAGGTGTTGTTTTGAAAAGAAAGGGAGCTTATTAATAATAAATTTTGGAGACAATATGGGAGAAAATAATAAGAACACTAATGTGCAGATATTACGCGGATGGGCTATTCTATTAGTAATGTTTATGCATATACCGCTTATACTTAGCCAGCCAATGGCTGATTACTATTGTACGCATCTTTTGAAGTTTATTCATCCGGCCACTGGTGTTGATCTTTTCTTTGCAATATCGGGATATTTAATGGGGAAGACGTTTTTACAAAAAACAGAAACAACATCAATTTCTATATTAGAAAATACTTTAAAGTTCTATCGAAAAAGGTTTTTACGTTTAATTCCGGGAGCATATTTTTGGGCTTTAGCTACATTGCTAATGGGGCTTTTATTCCATGATGCAAGTATTTGGTTAGATTCACAGTCTTTAATAAATAAATTCTTTTGTTCACTATCGTTTATTAGAAATTTTGAAGAATCAATAAAACCTACTCATTTAGGATATTATTGGTCTTTGTCATTAGAAGCACAGTTTTATTTATTGCTTCCTCTAGCTTGGTTTTCGTTAAAAAGGAAACCATTCTGGTTATTGATTAGCGGGTTATTTTTATTAGGGTTCTTTTGGCGGCCCGGTGCTGCTAACTGGTGGTTATTTAGGTATGATGGTCTTCTGATTGGGTTGTTACTATGGCGTATTACTCAGCAAGAATCTTGGCGAGAATTTGCTCAATTGATAATACCGAAGGATAAATGGTTAATATTAGTCACGGTGCTTTTGAGTTTATGTACAATATGTGTTTTGCCGATAGCAATAGGAAATATTCCAACTGTTTATTCCGGTGTGGTTGCATTGATTTGTGGCTACATAATGATGATAGCGGTTTTCCAAAATGAAAGTATTATGATCTCAAGTGCTTTTTCAACCTCGCTGGAATTTATCGGGGAAATGTCATACTCTATATATTTATCGCATATTCCGGTGTGGCTGTTGGTAAAAGAAATAATTAACAAACTAAGTTTGAATCTACCTTTGCCAGTTTATTTAGTATTAGCCTTATCAAGCAGTTTATTGGCTGGGTGGCTTAGTTATAAATATGTTGAACGGGTTTCTATTCTAAAGAAACAGTCTCCAATAGGTGCCTGATGGGAAACCCTGACACCGTTCAAAATGATGTCAGGGTTCTTTTATCCTAAATCTTCATTATTATTTTTTTTGAACTGAGTATTGTAGAGTTTGCTATACAGTCCGCCAAGTTTCATTAGGGATGAATGGGTGCCTTGTTCGACAATATGACCTTTTTCCATTACGAGGATTAGGTTGGCCTGTCGGACGGTGGATAGGCGGTGGGCGATGACGAAGGAGGTTCGGCCGACCATGAGTTTGTCGAGGGCTTGTTGGACGAGGGCTTCGCTTTCGGTGTCGAGGGCGGAGGTTGCTTCGTCGAGGATGAGGATACGGGGGTTCTTTAGTATCGCCCGCGCAATGCAGATACGCTGTCTTTGACCGCCTGACAGCAGGGTGCCGCGTTCGCCGATTTGGGTTTCGTAGCCTTCTGGCATGGCGATAATAAATTCGTGGGCATTTGCGGCTTTGGCGGCGGCTAACACTTGTTCTTTGGTGGCATCAAGGTTACCGTACAAAATGTTTTGATATACTGTTCCGTTAAATAATGTTGTTTCTTGAGGCACAATGCCGATTTGATTGCGCAGCGATTCGAGGGTTACTTGGCGGATGTTGAAGCCATCAATTGTTATGCGGCCGGAAGCCGGATCGTAAAAGCGAGGAATTAGGTTAGCAATGGTAGTTTTGCCGGAGCCGCTTGGGCCGACAAGAGCAACCATTTGGCCGGGTTTAGCGGTAAAAGATAACTCGGATAAAACAGGCTCATTTGGTTTATATTCGAAGGTGATGTTATTGAAGTCGACCTGGCCTTTAATGGGGGGCAGAGGAGAAACACCAGGTAGATTCTTGATATCCGGCTTGGTGTCAATTATGTCAAAGACTCTTTGGGCAGCGGCTAACGCTTTCTGGATGTTGCCGTAGTCGTTGCTCAGTCGCTTAACCGGGTTGGATAAATTTGTTGCTAAAGCGATAAAGGCAAACAGTGCACCAGAAGTTATTTCGCCGTGGATTACTTCGCGGCCGCCGAACCAGATTATGGCGACGACGCCAAGAGCCGACAGGATATTGACAATCGGGGTAATTACTGCTGACACCTGGACGGTTTTTATTTGAGCGCGAAAATTGTTGTCATTTTCACGATCAAAGCGGTGAAGTTCGTAGCTTTCCCGCACGAAAGACTGAATAACTTTTATTGACATTATGGATTCCTGAAGGAAGGCAGTAATATCAGCGGCACGTTCCTGCAAAATCCGGCTTTTTACCCGCAGCTTTTTACCAGAAATTTTTATTGCCTGAAGGATAAACGGAAAGCTGAGGAAAGTTAATAGCGCTAGTTTCCAGTCAATATAAAACATATAAGCTACTGACCCGATTAGTATTACGGACTGACCAACTAAGTCAACAACATTATCAACTAAGGCGGTTTGGAGGGCATTGACGTCATTGGTAATGTAACTCATAATGGCTCCGGTTTGGCGGTTTTCAAAAAAGACTATGGAGAGTCGCTGAAGATGTTGGTAGATTGTTCGGCGAAGGTCGATAACGACTTTTTGGGCAACATAGGCCATAAAATAAGTTTGGCCGTATAGAAATATGCCTTGCAGCAGCATAACTACAATGACGCTGATGGCAACGAAATTAAGGGAGGCAAAGTCTTTATTGATTAATACGTTATCAATAAGTTTTCCAAGAATTGTGGGAATGTATAAATTCGTCCCTTGTGCTATAGCAGTGCAAATTAAGGCGACAGTTAACCGTAAAATATAGGGGCGTACATATTTAAGTAAGCGCAAATATAGGTTCATTTATCCTCCTATGACTTTAGTCAACATAGTATATTATATCCTATTTTTGTCTGGAAATAAAAGAGTGATTAAATTCTGTGAATTTAGTGGCTAAATTTGCTGATGTTTTGAAAAGAAGTATTTGCACCGGTGAAAATCAAGTGGAATACAAAGGAAAATATGCAGGACTCTTATTTGGCCTGGGCGAATAAAAAGAACTAGAAGTAGCATATAATGCTAGAACGACGATATGATAAGGAGCCGTATATGAAGGTTATTATTCTTGCTGGTGGTGGCGGGACGAGGCTGTTTCCGCTTTCGCGGACCAATTATCCTAAGCAGTTTCTAAAGATTGATGGCAGACTTTCGCTTTTGGCGGAGACGGTAAAAAGGTTTTTAACGTTGGCCAAGGCAACAGATATTGTAATTGTGACGAATAAAGATTATTTGCATCATGTACGAGTGGAAATAGCGGCTGCAGGGGCGGCTGGCGCGCATATTGTTTTAGAACCGGTTGGTCGGAACACGGCTCCGGCTATTGCTTTGGCTGCCGGATTCTGCCGGGACGAGCTGGGCGCAGGAGACAATGAGGTATTGTTTGTTACGCCGTCCGATCATGTTATTCAAGAAGATGATTCATTTGGTACTGCTGTGAGGCAGGCGGCAGAATTGGCTTTAGGTAATAATATTGTTACTTTTGGTGTTCGCCCTGATAAGCCGGAGACCGGTTATGGGTATATTCAAGCCGGGGCTAAGCTGGGAGCCGGGTTTAAGGTGGAGTCATTCAGGGAGAAACCTGATCGTAGTACTGCTGAAGGGTATCTTGCGGCAGGCAATTATTTTTGGAATTCGGGGATGTTTGCGCTGACTATTGGTTGCCTGACCGGGGAACTAGGGGCCTATCAGCCTGAGATAGCGCGCTTGGCAGAGCAGCCGTACCAAAAGCTGGCAGCGGAATTTGGCAAGATGCCGGATATTTCTTTTGACTATGCTGTGGCTGAAAAGTCCAGCCGGGTGCTTACTATTCCTCTCCAGGCAGGCTGGAATGATATCGGATCCTGGGACGCTGTGTATGAGGTGCTGGGCAAGGACGCTGCTGCTAATGCGGTGCGCGGCGACTGTATGACTATTGACTGCACAAATACGTTAATCCTTGGACAAAGCCGGATGATTGCCGGGATTGGTCTTGATGATCTTTTGGTGGTGGAGTCGGATGATGTAATTTTGGTGGCCAAGAAGGGCGAGTCGCAAAAGGTAAAGGATCTGGTATGTGAGCTGAAGGCCAAAGGCCGTCGGGAAGCACATGAGCACACCACGACTTATCGGCCGTGGGGAAATTATACGGTGCTGAGTGAGGGGCCAGGCTATAAGATGAAGAAGATTGTTGTTGATCCGGGGCAGCGGCTAAGTCTGCAGCTTCACTACCACCGCAGTGAGCACTGGATTGTTATCGGCGGGACAGCCAGGGTGACGATTGATGAGACAAAAACGATGGTGCATGAGAATGAGAGTGTTTTTGTGCCGCAGTCAACGAAGCATTGTTTGGAAAACCCTGGGAGATTGCCATTGGAGATAATTGAGGTGCAGAACGGCAAATATTTGGAAGAGGATGATATTGTCCGTTTTGATGATATTTATGGCCGGGCATAATAGTGAGGGAGGTATTAAATGATGATAAAATTTGGTACAGACGGTTGGCGCGGCGTTATTAGTGAGGATTATACTTTTAATAATGTCCGACTGGTGGCTCGAGCTATTGCGGACTATGTTAACGGCCGCGGTGAAGCTGAGGCGGGAATGGTTGTCGGCTATGACGCCCGCTTTTTGTCAAAGCGGTATGCCGAGGACTGCGCAGCGGTGATTGCGGCGCAAGGAGTGAAGGTGTGGCTGGCGGATGATATTTTGCCTACACCTGCGCTGACCTGGCAGGTTAAGGATCGCGCTGCGGCAGGAGGGGTTATGATTACAGCCAGTCATAATCCGGCGGACTATAACGGTTTGAAGTTTAAGGCTGCGTATGGCGGTTCGGCTTCGCCGGAGATTGTGGCTGATATTGAAAAGTATGTCCGGCGTTTGGAAGAGACGGGCGATGAATTTCCTAAGCAGGCGCTGACTGATGATGTGGAAAAGTTTGCGCCGGAGGAAGCTTATCTCGCCCATGTCCGGCAGATGTTGGATGCCAAGCTTTTAAAAGGGTTTAAGGGGAAAATCCTGTTTGATGTGATGCACGGAGCAGCCATGGGGTATGCCGTCAAACTGGCCGGGGAGTATGGCCTGGATTTGGCTGAGATTCGCAGTGATTATAATCCGTCGTTCGGAGGGGTTAGTCCTGAGCCGATTGAGAAGAACCTGGGGGCGCTAAGAGCAGTTGTCGAAAGGGAAAAGCCGGTTATTGCTCTGGCTACCGACGGCGACGGCGACAGGATCGGAGCGATGGACGCCGATGGCCGGTTTATAAATCCGCACCAGATTATGGCGCTTTTGACCAAGTATCTGGTGGAGAAACGGGGTTGGACCGGCGGGGTGGTTCAGACGCTGACGGTGTCGGAACTGGTCAAAAAGGTGGCGGCGAAGTATGGTTTGGAGCTGTATGAAACGCCGGTTGGCTTTAAATATGTTGCCAATTTAATGTTGCAAAAGGATATTTTGATTGGCGGGGAAGAGTCAGGCGGCATTGGGATAAAGAATTATATTCCGGAGCGTGACGGGATACTGCTCGGCTTTCTCTTAATCGAGATGGTCGCCGCTTACGGAAAGACTCTGGGTCAGCTTCTGGATGAGATGATGAATGAATTAGGGTATTACTATTATGGCCGGGAGGATTTGCATCTTGCGAATGCGCAAAAGGAACGGCTGATGGAGACTTTGAAGACCAACCCTCCGGAAGTGATTGGTAAACAGAAGGTAGTTTCGGCTAATTGCAGCGATGGTTGCAAGTTATACTTAACTGATGGCTGGGTGATGTTTCGTGCTTCCGGTACTGAGCCGATTGTCCGGGTTTACAGCGAGGCTAATAGTGAGGAAAACCTGGCTCAATTACTGGCTACGGCGGTAAATTATGCAAAAGCAGAGTAGTATTCGCAAAGCAATTATTCCCGCCGCCGGACTTGGCACAAGGTTTTTGCCTGCCACTAAGGCTCAGCCTAAAGAGATGCTACCGATTGTGGATAAACCGGCTATTCAGTATATTATTGAGGAAGCTATTCAGTCAGGGATTGAGGATATTCTGATTATTACAGGCCGTAATAAGCGGGCGATTGAGGACCACTTTGACCGGGCGGTGGAACTCGAGCTTAATTTGAAGCAGCAGGGTAAATATGACCTTTTGGGTTTAGTGGAGGAGTTGTCTAATGTCACTATCCACTATGTGCGGCAGAAGGAGCCAAAAGGTTTGGGGCATGCAGTGCTGTGTGCCAAGCAGTTTGTTGGCAATGAGCCGTTTGCGGTGCTGTTGGGGGACGATATTATTGATGCACCGGTGCCGTGCTTAAAGCAGTTGATGCAGGTCTATGCTGAACACCCAGGCAGTATTCTGGGTGTTCAGGAGGTGCCGCGGGAAAAGGTGTCGGCTTATGGAATTGTCAAGCCGAGCCCAGTTGGACCGGATTTGTGGCAAGCAGTTGATTTGGTGGAGAAGCCGGCTGTTGATGAAGCGCCGTCCTGCTTGGGCGTGCTGGGGCGGTATATTATTGAGCCGGAGATTTTTGATATTTTGAAGGAGACCACTCCAGGGCGCGGCGGGGAGATTCAGCTTACTGACGCGCTGAGGACGCTGGCGGCCCAGAGGCCGGTTTACGCTTATTCGTTTGGCGGCCGTCGCTATGATGTTGGTGATAAAGAGGGGTTCCTTGAAGCTACTGTTGAATTCGCGTTAAAGCGACAGGATCTTCGTGAGCCTTTTCTGCGCTATTTGGTGCAAACTGTTAAGCCGCTCTTGTATAGTGAAGAAGCTGCTTGTTTGGAGGGCGGCAATACGGATTCTAAAGGGGAGAAACTATGAGTGTCTTGGTTACCGGTGGTGCAGGGTATATTGGCTCGCACACTGTTCGAGAATTGATTGCGGCGAAGTTAAACGTCATTGTTTATGATAATTTGTCTACCGGGCATCAGGAGGCTGTGCCTGAAGGAGTGCTGTTTGTACGCGGCGATATTCATGATGGTCAGCTTTTAGCGCGGACGATGAAGGAATATGAAGTTGATTCGGTTGTGCATTTTGCGGCCGCCAGTCTGGTAGGGGAGTCAATGACCCAGCCAAGCAAATATTATAATAATAATGTTGCCGGTACACTTGCTCTTTTGGATGCTATGCTGGCTGCGGAGGTAGGACAGATAGTTTTTTCATCTACTGCGGCGGTATATGGTGAGCCGGAGGGCTGGCCGATTACTGAAGCAGCAGCGGTTTCGCCTACTAATGTTTATGGCCGTACAAAACTGATGATTGAACAGATGTTGGCGGACTACAGCAGGGCGTATAAACTGGCGTATGTATCACTTCGATATTTTAATGCTGCCGGAGCGGCCGAAGGTGGCAAGATCGGCGAAGACCATAGTCCTGAGACGCATTTAATTCCATTGATATTGAAAACTGCTCTTGGTAAGCGGAGCTCTATTGATGTATATGGTACTGATTATGCAACGCCGGACGGAACGTGTATTCGTGATTATATTCATGTGGTTGATTTGGCGGATGCCCATGTAAAGGCGGTGGGGCATTTAGCGGCCGGTGGTGCATCTCGGGTGTATAATCTGGGGTCAGAGAACGGCTATAGTGTAAAGGCGGTTATTGAGCGGGCCAAGCTGGTTACCGGGGTGGATTTTTCTGTTAGGGAAGCTGAACGCCGCGCTGGTGATCCGGCGGTACTGGTTGCTTCTTCTGCCCGGATAGCGGATGAACTTGGCTGGAAGCCGCGTTCAAGTGAGCTGGAGGCGATTATCGGTTCGGCCTGGGAGTGGCATCGTAGTCATCCGGAAGGCTATGTTAATACGAATTAAGATAAGGTTAGAAAGGCTTGGCGGGGCCAAGTCTTTCTAACCTTTTTTGATGCAGGAGAGATATTCTACAATGCTGAAGATAACAAAAAAAATCAAATAGTTTTTTTCTATGAATAAAAAGGTATATTCTATTTCTCTTTAATTATATAAAAGCGATAATATGTATTTAACCAGAAAGTTCAAAGATTAACTAAATGTAGACAGCGTTTGAGTAATGATGTGATGAAAAGTTACAATAATTGTCAAAATATTGAGAATTAAGAGAAAAGTATATAAACGGTGATGATTTGGTAAAATTATATAGAGGAGAGGGTTAAAGGGTCGCGCTTAATTGGCAACAATTGAATGGCTAACATTCAATTTGCAAAAAAATGAGGAGGTAGATTTAGAAGATGAGAAACCCCAAATTTACCAGACTGTCAGCCCTAATGCTCGCTTTATTGATGGTTTTTTCCCTTGTTGCGCTAAGTGGGTGTGGTAAGTCCGATCAAGCTAAACCGAAGCGGGATTATATTCTGATCGGGCGGGTTAACCCGGCCACTGGTCCGTTAGCTGGTTTTGGCGTTGGTACTCCGTATATTGAGGAGCAGGCAATCGAGGCTATCAACAAGGATGGCGGTATTTATATTGCCGAGTACGGCAAGAAAGTGCCAATTAAGCTGATTACCGTTGATTCCGAAAGTAACCCGACTAAGGCGTCTGAAGCCGCCAACAAGTTGATACTGCAGGATAAGGTGGATTTAATTATTTCGGCAAGCACAGTGGATACTGTAAACCCGGTTTCGGCGGCTGCTGAACGACATAAGATTCCTTGTATTTCAGTGGATGCTCCGGGGGAAGCATGGCTGTCCGGCGGTCCGTATAAATGGTCGTTCCATGCATTTTGGAAGTCTAGTTCCCAAGCTGATGTGTACATTGACACTTGGGACTTGTTGGCGACTAATAAAAAGGTGGGGATACTTGCCCCGAATGATCCTGAGGGAATGGCCCTTTCCCAAGTCATAAAGGAAAAAGCTGCTGCCAGAGGCTATACGGTAGTAGATCCAGGTAGATTTCCGATGGGAACCAAAGACTATACTGCGATCGTTAATCAATTTAAGAATGAAGGCGTAGATATCATTGTCGGAGTTATGATTACGCCGGATTTCGCCACGGCGTGGAAGCAGTTCCATCAGCAGGGTTATGTGCCGAAGGTTGTTACTATGGCTAAAGCGTTGCTTTTCCCAACAGACGTTGCTGCTTTGGGCGGTGATTTAGGTGTCGGCTTAACTACTGAGGTATGGTGGACTCCTATGAATCCGTATAAGTCCTCGTTGACTGGGCAAACTTCCGCCGAATTGGCGAAATCGTGGACTGAGGCTCTTGGCAACAAACAACCAACTTCGCCGATGGGCTATAAACATGCCCTTATGGAAATCACGATTGATGTTTTGAAGCGGGCTCAGTCGCTAGATAGGGAGAAGTTGCGTGAGGCTATAAAAGCTACAAATCTGGACACACTAGTAGGACATATTCAGTATGATAATCAAAACTTCTCTGAAACCAAGCTGGTGGCGGGGCAATGGAAAAAAGGCACTGCTTGGCCGTGGGATACTATTGTTGTAAGCAACAAAAAAGCGCCTGAAATTCCGTTGTCTAGTGAGCCAATGTTTTATATTCCAGGTTCGAAATAAGTAAAAGGGTAAAAATCGGGTATCTGTATGTCTCAATTTGTTTTGCAGATACCCGATTTTAATTGAGAAATGCAGCCGATGGAGGTGCCGTCAGTGAATGCAGTGCTTAAAGTAGAGAACATCGGTATATCTTTTGGAAGTAATGATGTATTAAAGTCACTGAGTTTTGAATTGGGGGAGAATGAGGTTCTCGGAGTGATCGGGCCGAATGGCGCCGGAAAAACGGTAATGCTTAATATTTTGACCGGTATTCTGAAGCCGACAAAAGGTTCAATAATATTTCAAGGCAAGAATATTACTGATAGAACGATAACCGAACGCTGCCGGATGGGCTTTGGCAGAACCTTTCAGGTGCCACGTCCGTTTGAAAAAATGACGGTGTTTGAGAATGTCATTGTTGGCGGAGTTTATGGCGACCAGCTTAGAGAGAAGGACGCGAAACGGCGGGCGCTGGAGGTTACTGAGATAATTGGATTAGGTGACAAGAAGGACTGGTTTGCCGGCAAACTGGGGCTCTTGGACCGTAAAAGGCTGGAGATAGCCAGGGCTTTGGCCAGCAACCCAAAAGTTTTGCTGTTTGACGAGGTTGCGGGGGGACTGACTGAGTCGGAGGTTAGCGATATCCTGGGGATTGTCCGGATGGTAAAGGAGCAAGGCGTAAGTGTAGTCTGGATTGAGCATGTACTTAAAACAATGCGCGAGGGTACTGACCGGGTATTGTGTCTTGCTGAAGGCCGGAATGTTATATGCGGTTTGCCTGATGAAGTTATGGAATCAAAGGAAGTACATGAAGTTTATTTAGGGGCGGAAGAAGAATGACAACTGAAAATACGATGCTGGCTGTCGATAATTTAAATGTGCATTATGGCGATTTTAAAGCACTTCATAATATTTCACTTAAAATAAGCAGTGGTTCGGTTGTGTCGATTATCGGGTCGAATGGCGCTGGAAAGTCAACGCTGTTAAATACGATCATGGGGATAAATAAGCCTAGCGATGGAACAATAGCTTTCTTTTCTAAAAAAATTGGTGGGATGCCAACAAATCAGGTCGTTGCTGAAGGCATTTCAATGTCGCCGGAGGGCAGCAGGGTTTTCGAGAAGATGACGGTGGAAGAGAATCTCTTGATGGGGGCTTATTTGAAACAAGCCAGACAAAGGAAGGACGAAAGGCTGGAAAAGGTGTACGGCTTGTTTCCGGTGTTGAAGGAGAAACGTGAGCAGCATGCGTCATTCTTAAGCGGCGGTCAACGGCAAATGCTGGCTATCGCCAGAGGAATAATGACTGGTCCCAAGCTTTTATTATGTGATGAGATATCGCTAGGCTTAGCGCCGGTAGTTATTAAGGATATTTATCAAAAGATTAAGGAGATTAACCGCGAAGGCGTCACAATTGTTCTGGTGGAACAGGATGTCAAGCGCAGTCTTAAGCATTCCGACTACAGTTATGTCATGTTGAAGGGGAAAATTGTTATGGAAGGCAAATCTTCGGAGTTGCCGGAGGATGAAGTCAGGGATGCCTACTTTGGGGTAAATAAGTACGCAAAATACTAAGTAATCAATAATAATTGAGGAGAAAGGCATATGGAAATAATACAATCAGTATTAAACGGAATTTTGCTGGGTGGATTATACTCCGTGATTGGGATAGGCATGTCCTTGGTTTTCGGTATAATGGGGCTGACTAACCTGGCGCATGGGGACTTAGTTATTGTTTCGACCTTTCTTTGTATGATTATCGCTGCCCAAGTAACCGGCAGTTTGCTGCTCGCGCTAGTTATTACCATTTGTTTTATGGCAGTAATCGGCTTTTTACTGCAAAATTTTCTTATCAATAAGGTGCTTGATAAGGGGGACGAACCACCGCTTCTGGTGACATTTGGCGTGTCAATCTTTCTGTCAAATGTACTGCTCTTATTGTTTGGTGCTGATGCTCGCTCGATTCAAAGCCCGATAACTTCAAGTAATGTTATTTCAAGCAATCTGGTTTCTGTATCGGCGGTGTATCTTTTGAATTTTGTAGTTGCGGTATTGGTTATTGGGGCTCTGCATTATGTTATGAAGTACACTTATTTCGGCCGGTCGATCCGGGCTACTTCAAATGATGTTACTGCCGCTGAACTTATGGGGGTAAATACGAAGCGGATTTATTCCTATACTATGTGTTTGGCGATGGCGTCGGCGGCAATAGCTGGGCTGTTGGTGGGTATGACGTTTGTGTTTTACCCATCCACAGGAACTCAGTATCTGATTATTGCTTTTGGGGTTGTTGTGATTGGCGGGATGGGCAGTTTGCTGGGAACGCTTGTTGGTGGGGTTATTTTAGGATTGGCCCAGCTACTGGGTGCTTACTTTTTTGGTGCGGGATATCAATTACTGGCAGGGTATATCGTGCTTTTAATTATCTTAACGATCAAGCCTGAGGGGCTGTTATCAACGGCGGCAAGAAAGTGATCTTGATAAAGGCTGGGAGGTGTAGGCACTATTATGCAATTTAACTTTAACGAAGATTCAAGATCGAAGTTTAAATGGGGGATTTTAGTTCTCTTGCTTGCGATACTATGCACGCTGCCTTTGTGGGCACCTGAATATTTTGTGATGGTGTTTATGTTAATTTTCTTATATATGGCATTAGGACAAATGTGGAATCTATTGGCCGGATATACCGGACTGGTTTCATTGGGGCAACAGATTTTTATCGGTTTAGGAGGCTATTCTCTGGCCGTGATTACAGAATTGTATGATCTGCCGATGCTGCTAGGGCTATTTGTTGGCGGGGTTATTTCGGTAATATTCGCCCTGGTTATTTCGCAGCCGATCTTTAAAATGCGCGGGGTTTACTTTACTATTGGCACCTGGATTGCAGCCGAGGCGTTGGCAGTGTTTTTTAGTAACTGGACTTATGTTCGTTCCGGGCAAGGCTTTAACATAACCGCATCATATGATTTAACTACTGTTGATATTTATTATATTGCCTTGGTGGTGGGAATTGGTTCGGTGGCTCTTGTTTACTTTTTATTACGCTCCCGGCTGGGGTTGGCCTTGATGGCTATGCGGGACAATGAATCTGCGGCCGAAACGATGGGAATAGAACTTTATAAAACAAAGCTTAAGTGTTTTTTGATTTCGGCTTTTGTTACAGGGGTAGCAGGCGGGGCGTTGTATTTATCAATTGCATATATTCAGCCATTTGCCGCTTATAGTATCGACTGGACGGTGGCAATGGTCTTTATGGTAATCATTGGTGGGATTGGCACGTTGGAAGGGCCAATTATTGGAGCGGTGGTTTATGTGGTATTAAAGCAGTTCCTCTATGATTATCCGGGAATAAGTATGATAATCCTGGGAGTGTTGGCTGTTGCTATCATTTTGATAGCTCCTAAGGGAATTATGGGCACTCTGCATGATCGATATGGGATTGAGTTTCTTTCTGCTAGAAGGCGATCCAAGGATGTTGAGTCTGCGGCTTAGAATAAAGAACTCCCGGATATCCGGGAGTTCTTTTATAACATTCCTTTTCGCCACAAGCCGAAGGCGCTGAGACCTGTTGCAGCAGCAGCAATCAAAAAAACGCTTAGAAAGCCACCGCTATTGCCTAACGGGACATCGACATTCATTCCCCAAAAGCTTGCTATCATGGTAGGGATGGCAAGAATAATGGTTATTGAGGCAAGAAATTTCATGACAATATTGAGGTTGTTGGAAATGATTGAAGCAAAGGCATCCATCATGCTACTGAGAATATTGCTGTACATTTCAACCATTTCAATGGCCTGTTTATTCTCAATGATGACATCTTCTAACAGATCTTCGTCTTCTTCGTACATGGTTATAAGATGCTGCAGTTGAATGTTAGAACGTAGCCGAAGGAGTTTTTCAAGAACGATGCCATTGGAGCGTAGGGACGCGGTAAAATAAGTAAGGCCTTTCTGTAGTTCAAGAAGCTGGAACATTTCCTCGTTTTTCATTGATTGGCGCAGATCGTGTTCGATTTCATCTGTTCGTCGGTTGATTTGTTTAAGGTATTTCAGATATAATGTAGCTGATTTATTAAGAATCTGGAATAAGAAACGCGTTTTTTTGAAGGTACTGACTGGCCGGTGACTTTCGAGGGTAAATTCGGAGAGAACTTGGTGTTTTTCCAGACAGACGGTAATGATATAATCCTTCATCATTATGATACCGAGCGGCAGGGTATCGTAACTGTCTGTGCCACGCAAGATAGGAATGTTAGTGATGATGAGCATGGAGTTGGTTTCAATCTCGGTATGGGAGCGCTCTTCTTCATCTAACGCACTTTTAAGATGGTCCATGGGGGCACCGGTTATAAGCGCTACGTTATTTAATTCGTCCTGGGTAGGGTTAATTAGGTTGATCCAAGCGCCTTTTTCGATATTTGATGACGTTAGTTCTATTATCTGATCACAGTTGCTTTTGTAGATATTAAGCATAGCATATTTCCTCCGTATTCTTGGAGAATATGCTATTTTTCAGCTAAGGCATGTTAGTGCCAGTGAGAAATAGAGATATTCTCCCATATTTTCCGAAAAACGATAATTTAGTTAACCTAGGTCGGTCTATGTCCATATTCCTCACCAGCCTTAGTATTTACGCCTGTTATATTAACACTATACCGCCGAAGGGCATACTAGTCAACCGATTCTTGTAGTACTCTATATTATTCTTATTGGTCTAATTGTTGTCGAAAACTTATTGCAGTAATTGTCAAATTTGCCATAACGTTTTTTATTGACAAGTCATGCGCTAATTTGCTATAATACAAAATGTGCCGGACACGGAGGGGTGTCCGAGTGGTTTAAGGAGCTGGTCTTGAAAACCAGTGATCCTGCAAGGGACCGTGGGTTCGAATCCCACCCCCTCCGCCATTCTGTCATGGTGGTCGGATTGAATATTGTATAATATTACTTTAACTACGGAGTGGTACTCAAGTGGCTGAAGAGGACGGTTTGCTAAATCGTTAGAGGGAGCAATCCCTGCCAGGGTTCAAATCCCTGCCACTCCGCCATAAATAAAAGATTTAGGACTTTGGAAATATTCCAAAGTCCTTATTTTTGCTTTGAGGGGGGATTATAAGTTGAATACCGGAAGTAATAAAGACTAAGTTTAAGGAAAGGATTAATCTTGATAAAGTCGAATGTAATTATTCGAGTGCCGTAAAGGCTCATACATAATGATTTGCGGCTGTTCGTATAATATGCAGACAGCCGTTTTATGCGTTGTAAGGAAGTTGCGGTTTGGAGAAGGTGCAAATATGTCAATAAATTTTCTAAAGAATACTGAATTGCCATATTTTGAGTTAAAAACTTGTAGTCATGGGTTTGAATGTAGAAAACATATACATAATGAATTTTCATTGGGAATAGTTGAGCATGGGCATAGTAATTTTTGGGCTAATGGAAATGTTAATACTATCGGGCCAGGCAATGTTATCATTATTCCGTCGCAGATTGTCCATTCGTGCATGCCTAAGCGCCAAGATAATTGGAAATATAAAATGTTGTTTATTAATGAAGCATGGTTCGCAACAATTATTAAGAAAAATAACGGACTTAAGAGGCTGGCTAAAGCTGCAGGCTTTATTGATAGAAGCCTGTATTACAGAGTGGAAAGTTTACTTTCTTGTTTATTCGAAGCAGGAAATCCTTTGGAACAGGAAACGCGAGTTATTGCTTTATTAGACCAGTTAGCTCAAAACGAGCCGTCTATATGTAATGAAACAAGTCGTTACCCTACTCACGGACTGAAAAAAGTGAAAGAGTATATTTGTGACAATTTTAAAGATAAAATTTTGCTGGATGATTTAGTGAATATTTCGGGGTTTAGCAAGTTTCATCTTGTCCGTTTTTTTCAGCAAATTTACTTTTTGCCGCCACATGCTCTTCAAACGGTGTTACGAATAAATTACGCCAAACAGGATTTGAAAAAGGGGCGGCGGATAGTTGATGTTGCCGTTGAGACAGGGTTTGCTGATCAGAGTCATTTTACGCGGACTTTTAAAAAGTATGTTGGTATAACTCCTGAAGCATATCAAATTTCTAGCAAATAGCAATTTTGTTCAAGAAGAGTGGCACGACTCCAGCTACGATAGTAAGTAAAAAATAGTTGGAGGCAGCACATATGAAAACTGTATTCTTGATTGATAGAAAACTTCCGCTTGGACTTATCGCTAATACGGCTGCAGCTCTTGGGCTGAGTTTAGGGAGCAAGGTAGAGGGATTGGTTGGCCCGGATATCTTTGATAAGGATGAGCGTATTCATATAGGAATTACAAAGGTTAATTTACCGATACTTGGTACTAGCCAAGAAGAAATTAAGGCTATTAGAGAAAAGGTTTATGAGGAAGAGTTCCGAGATATATTAGTTATCGATTTTTGTTCTGTTGCGCAGAAGTCTAAGCGGTATGAGGATTATACTGAATTGCTTTCTGAAACAAAAGTAGATAATATTAAATATTTGGGTATCTGCCTATATGGTTCGTCGCAGAAAATTAATAAACTAACTGGCGGTTTTAGTTTATTGTAATAACGATGGTTTAGCGCTAATATAAGGGTATGGCTTATTGGTTGTGATGACTGATAAGCCATTTTGGTGTTTGGAGAACTTCAGGGATGTGAGGCTTCAATACAATTTTAATTATGGTTTTTAAAAAACACAGAACAAAACTAAATTTAAACAAATATAAACAAATAATTCGGAATTTTCATATTAAAAATATTGATTTATGTTAGTTTTAATAGTAAGATAAATTTGTACCATAATTTTCCGTAGATGCAATGGATGTAAACTAAGCGATGCAGCAGTCAGCGCTTAGTTTTTTTATTTTTAAAGGGGGGATTTTGAAGAAGTGCGTTTTGGTAGGATAATTATTGCTGTTTTATTTCTAGTTACTTTAGCGGGGTGCGGGAAAGAAGCTTACATAGGTTCGGGTAATGAGGTCGAGCTTAATGGCGGGAGAGTCATTACCGATATGGCTGGGCGTAATGTTGTTTTATCGCAGCAAATAAAGAAGGTGTATCCTACATCGCCTGTGGAGGCGGTGATGCTTTACACCATTGATCCTGAGCTTTTGGCAGGATGGAGCTATCATATGGCTTCAGATCAGTCGGGTTATATTTTGCCTCCGTATCGGAAGTTGCCGGTGCTTGGCTGGATTGAACGCGGCTCTACTGGCAATGTGGAAGAGATAATTAAAATGAAGCCGGACATGATTTTGATGGTAACTGTGATAAACTCGCAAAATCGAAAATATGCGGACGAGTTGCAAAGTTTGACGAAAATACCGGTAGTTATGCTTGATCAAGAAATAACTAAAATGGAACAGTCCTATCTGGTTGCTGGAAAGGCATTAAACCATGAGGCGCGGACGGCTGAGCTTGCAGCGTATTGCCGGGAGACTATTGGTATGATAGAAGAAAAAAGGGTGGCTTTGGCGGGGCGTAACCCAGTTACGGTTTATTATGCTGAAGGGCGAGGCGGTTTGGAAACAGAACCGCGCGGGTCCTGGCACGCGGAGATAATTGATTTCGTTGGTGGATTGAATGTTGCTGATCCTGGTTTGCCAAGCAGTGGAACTATTGGGCGTAGTCCAGTGTCGTTAGAGCAGGTTTTAGCATGGAATCCTGAGGTAGTGTTGATAGACTATTTTCGTGACGGCGAGAGTAGCAGTTATCCAGCGATAATGGGGGACAAGTCATGGCAGGATATCCGGGCGGTTCGCGACCGGAAGATATATGAAATTCCTACCGGGCCATTTAATTGGTTTGATCGGCCGCCGGCAGTAAGCCGTCTAATTGGTATAAGGTGGGTGGCAAATTTACTGTATCCGGATGTATATACATTCGAGTTTCGCGAAGAGGTTAAGCGGTTTTATTCGTTGTTTTATCATTACCAGCTTTCTGAGGATGAGTTAGATGAATTAGCCAAGCGGTCGCAAAGACAATGACTTGTGCTAGTAATGGCAGAAGAGTATGTAACGAAAGAAGAGGTGACGAAATGAGATGTAATTATTGTGAATGGCGCTGCGAATTAGGAAACGGCAATTATGGTGTGTGTCGTATGTATCATGTGGCAGATGGGGTGATAAAAGAGCGTTTTCCCAACAAGTGGTGCACTTATGCTGTTTCAAGGGTTGAGTCAGTGCCGTTTTACCATGCTTATCCGGGGAGTAGAAGCATGACTATCGGCACCGCAGGATGCAACATGGAATGCCGGTATTGTGCTAATGCTTTTATTGCTAGGGAAGATCCTGTAAGAATGCAGGACACAATGTATGAGTTTGAACCTGAAGAACTTGTTCGAATGGCTGTTAAACGTGGTTGTCATAATATTGTGTTTAATGTCAACGAACCTGCAGTATCGCTGCCATCGTTACTAGCGGTTTCTAAAGCGGCGAAAAAGGCGGGGATTCCGATGGGGTGTCTTACTAATGCTTATACTACTGAGAAATCGACGGAGCTGTTGGCAGAGGTATTCTCGTTTATTAACATCAGTTTGAAGGGACTGGCACCTGAATTCTGCCGCGAATATTTGGGGGTTCCTAATGTCAAACCTGTTTTGAGGAATATTGAAAATCTGGCGGCGTTAAGCCATGTTGAAGTTACAACTCCTGTAATACAGTCGGTGAATGATAACGAGCTTGACCTAATTGCAACCTTTTTAGCTGATGTTGACCGGAATATTCCTTGGCATGTATTTCGACTATTACCGGAATACAAAATGAAGGAAGTAAAGTATCCAAATATTGCGGCAATAAATACGGTGTTAGAAAAAAGCCGCCGCCTATTACCGTATATTTATTTTCATAATTTTGTCGGTTCCGATTGGGTCAATACTATTTGTCCACAATGTGGCAGGGCAGTAATTGAACGGTTCAGTCTTGGGTGTGGCGGTGATAAGCTGAGCCACTACCATTGCCAAGATAATTCGTGTCCTGACTGCGGCTATAAGATTAATATTCATGGCAAGCGTGTTGCGTGGAATGCAGGAGGAAAAGCGATATGAGTTTGGCGGTTATCGATGCAAGAGAATGGCAGAATGTATTTGATCTTCGGACCGGTCAAAAACGAACTGACAATTCTCCAAAAATCCAAATGGTAAAGGATGTACTGGATAAGCATCCTTTTCCTGGGGATACAGATGAGAGGGGAAACAAATGGGTTACTGATACAGCTCTAGATTTAGTCAGGCGATACTCACCGGATTTTGCATTTTTAATTTATGCTCAGCAGTATTATTCGTTTCGGTTTAATCATCCGGCGGAAGATGAGCGCGCCAAACTTATTGACGATGTCTTTGCTGAAATCGAACGATTTACGAAAGAATCAGGGTTTTTTCCGGTGGTCGTGGGTACTGGAGATATGATTGCTGTAAAGGATTATATTAATTTGAGCAGGTTGGATGGATTAGCAATTACCAGTCATTGGTTGACGCGTTATGCCGGACTTTATGATATAAGCGATAATGATATGCGTTATTTGCGGAAAGTAATAGGGATTGAAAGATTGGTTAGTAAAGAGGAATTTATTTCATTGTTTAGCGACGCGATGGTGGATAGTGAGCGGCTGCCCGAATATTTGGCAGTAGCTTGTGAAGGGTATTGTTTTAGAGCGACATTATTCCGGTATCGACAGGACTTGGTGCGATAACGTCTATAACAGATATCGGTGAAAGGGTTGCAGCGGCGCTGAGGGATAAAAAGGTCGCCTTGATTTTGGTGGAGGGGGTTGGAGTACGCGAGTTTCGTCTGCCATATACTTCATGTTCTAACAGCAAAGGGTGGTACGCATACGAAGCTGGTGAAGCTCAATATTTGACAATAAGCACCGGTAGGCACCAAGTTTTTGCTTATCCTGCTGGCTATAGAGCATATCTTGAAGATGATGAAAGTAAGCAATACCCTTTTTCTGGATACCTATCGTCCATTCCGTCCGGAACAGTGGGAGAACGGTTTGGCGGCAAAAGTATTGCTGTAGGAAACCGGAGTATGTTTATGCATACGATTACTGGGGCTGATATCGCAATTGAATGTTTTGCCAGGAATTTATCTAACCAGGGCTGTATGGGAGTAATTCACCGATAAAAGGAACAGGAGGTTCAAAAAAGATGGAGAGTAGATATTCGGCTGATTGGCAAAAGGTAGTGGAATTTCATGGGCACGTATGTCCCGGTCTGGCTAGCGGTTACCGTCTGGCAAAAGCGGCACTGGCGGCGCTAGGATATAGTGACCCGGGAGAAGGCGATCTGGTGACTATTGCTGAAAGTGACCGCTGTACTATTGACGCCTTTCAGATTGTGCTTGGGTGCACGATTGGTAAAGGTAAGTTGTACCTAAAAACTACTGGCAAGCAGGCGTTTATTGTTGGTTGTCGGAAAAGTGGCCAGGCTGTTAGGGTGGTAGCGCTGCCATATAAGTACTCGCCGGAAAGTGACGCCCTGAATAAGAAGGTAATGAGCGGTGGGGCGACGGAGGATGAGTACCGTCATTATAAGAGCGAACAGGAGAACAGGATACAAGAAATAATGACGTTGCCTGATGTGGCCCTCTTGAAGGTGGAAGTGAGGGCGGAAGTTCTGCCGGAACGGGAATTGATTTATAGTTCGCCTTGCTGTGAATATTGCGGTGAACAAGTGATGGAACCGTGGGCAAGGATACGCGCTGGAAAGGTTGCTTGTATTCAGTGTGCGATAGATATAAGACGTTAGTATACCTGGTTAGAAATATTTAGTGGGAGGAGAAGCTGAATATGGCAAACATCCCAATGCCGACACGGCAGGTCGATGAGCTTGGAGCACACGGCAGTGCTGGGGGTGGCGGAGCGCTAGTGAGGCTTCAACTGGAAGGCTGCGAAGGTGTCAGGAAACGGAAATCTTGTGTTGGTATGTTGAAATCGTCAATCATGCTGATAGTACTGTTAATGGTGTTTTTTGGGTCATTTTTGATTGGCAGGTATCCGGTTTCGCCGGATATGGTGGTAGCAATTATTGTGTCTAAAGTAATTGCGCTGCCTCAGGTTTGGACTGATACCATGGAAACAATTGTACTAAAAATCCGCTTGCCGCGGATCATGGCAGCACTTTTGGTAGGTGGAGCACTTTCAGTTTCCGGGGCGGCGTATCAGAATTTGTTTCGAAATCCCTTAGTATCACCGTCAATTTTGGGAGCCTCTTGGGGGGCTGGTTTTGGGGCGGTTTTGGGGATGATTCTTCACTTATCTTGGATATGGGTCGAGGGGTTGGCCTTTGTTTGTGGATTGGTCGCGGTTTTTTGCGCGCTTACCATCAGTTCATATTTCGGCAACAAGGCTACAATATCGTTAGTATTGGCAGGTATTGTGGTTTCGGCATTTTTTCAGGCGTTGGTTTCGGCGCTGAAATATTTGGCTGATCCGATGAATACATTGCCTGAAATTAGTTTTTGGCTAATGGGAGGACTGTCCAAGGTAAAAAGTCAGGATGTTATCTGCTCGGTTTTGCCGGTAATTGTTCCAATTGTGGTGCTATATGGTCTGCGGTGGAAAATTAATGTACTTAGCGTTGGCGATGAAGAAGCGCAGACGTTGGGGATTAATGTCCGGAGGACTCGCTTGGTGGTGTTGGTGTGCGCTACGCTGCTGGCTGCAGCGGCTACTAGTATTGGTGGCATTATTCAATGGGTAGGGCTGTTGATTCCACATACGGCGAGAATGGTGTTTGGCGCGAATTTTACGAGGGTGCTTTTCGCATCACTGGTTTTGGGGGCGACTTATTTGTTAATGATGGATAATTTAAGTCGCAGTATTGCCACACTGGAAATACAAGTGGGTATTCTTACGGCGCTTATTGGCGCGCCATTCTTTGTTTTTCTGCTTGCCAGAGCTAAGCGCGGGTGGGGATAGAATAAGGCAAACTGTACATAAGAGGATGGTTTACTAGCTATCAGTGATTAGATGAGGGGAGATGCGTCAATGTGACTGAGCTGAGTATAAGTGATGGTAGTGTTATTAGGCCAATTGGGTATGCCGAAAGTTGCTGGCGGACTACGGGGGAGGTTCCGCTTGGCGGACAGGCGGCTGTCGTCCATATTATGCCTGAATATCAGCCGGCCCTCAGTAGGATTGGCGATAATAGCCATCTGTGGATTCTGAGCTGGTTTGGTCAGAGTGAACGATCGCTGCTTGAGGTTGTTCCATCGAAAGTTAACCCAGACTTGCCGAAACGTGGTGTTTTTGGACTACGAAGTGCTGTGCGCCCGAATCCGATTGCGTTGACGCTTGTCAAATTGGAAAAGGTGGCAGGGTGTGATCTTTATGTTGGCGGATTTGATGCTGTAGATGGTACCCCGGTGTTGGATATAAAACCATATTTTGAATCAGATATAGTTTTTTCGCCAAAGACGCCCTATCTTCCGCCGCGCGAGTATCAAAACAGGGAGATGATGTTTCGAAAGCAGGCGTTGGCGCATCATTGTGAAAGTTGTCTGGGCTTAGAGCTGGGTGTCAAAATGGCGTTAGTGGTTGAGGCGCATTTTGGACAAATACAGTCGCCTGAGCTAAAGCTTACGGTGGAGGGCGACGCTTGTCTGGCTGATGTTTTGCAGGGGTTGACCCGAGCCCGATTGGCTAACCCAGCCAGATTTACATATTTGAGTAACCAGCGCTGTAAAGCGGTACGGTGGACAAAAGCTGGCGAGAGTCTTGTTTTATCGGTGAGGCCGGGGGTTGATATAAATACCGTTACCGGGTTGACGCATGAAGAGTTGTTTGATATCGAAAGGTTCTAGCAGAAGATATAGGGGGAGAGATTTTGCTTGCGGTAGATAATATCAGTTTTGGCTATTCGTCATCCAGTGATTTGCTCAAAAGTCTTTCTTTTGCTGTCAATAAAGGTGATGTTGTTTGTCTACTGGGGCCGAATGGCGCTGGAAAAACAACTTTGCTGCGGTGCTTGCTGGGAATTTTAAAAACGCGAACAGGCAGTGTGCGGGTTAAGGGCCGCAAAATAGGGGCGATTCCGGCGCGAGAATTGGCCGGGTATATGGCTTATGTTCCTCAGGCAACTACTATGGTGTTTCCCCACCGGGTGTTGGATATGGTTGTTATGGGACGTACGCCGCATATCGGATTTACTGCAGGGCCGTCTGATGATGATTTAGCCATAGCAACTGAGGCTCTGGCTAAATTAGGAATAGTGCATCTTGCAGACTGCTTATTTAGTCAAATCAGCGGCGGCGAGCGGCAACTGGCACTGATTGCCCGCGCTCTGACTCAGCGAGCCGAATTGTTAATTATGGATGAGCCGACGTCAAGTCTTGATTATGGGAATCAGGTTCGCATATTGCAAGTAATTGATAACCTGGCAGAGCAAGGCTATTCGATTATTATGACGTCGCATTTTCCCAACCATGCTTTTTTGTTGTGCAATAAGGTATTGATTATGAAAAATGGAACGATTACCGCGTTTGGTAGTCCGGACGAGGTTGTTACTGATAGCATTCTTAGCGAGCTCTATACGACAAGGGTTAGGATATTCGAAATTGAGGTTGGAAAATCAAAAACAATGAAAGTATGTATTCCGGTATTAGTTTAATGATTAGTGCATTTATCATGGAATTCGAGTGTAATCCAATAGAATATTCAATTTAAAGAGGAGGCAAACCATGTATAAAGAAATTCTTTCTAAATTGGCAATTATCAATTGTATCTTATTGATGTTGCCGGGGCTGGTGTGGGCAGCTGCTGAGAGTTCTGCAGCAAGCGAGGGTACAACCTTGGATGAGGTTGTTGTTAGCGCCGATCCTTTGGAGAAGTATTTGGTTACAACCAGTGTAATTACTGACAAAGATATAGCGGCTAAAGGGGCGCGAAATTTAGCGGAAGCGTTAGCGGATGTTCCTGGATTAAACTTGCACCAGGGCAGGAAAGGAAACACGATTGTTGATATAAGGGGAGTTACAGCAACAGATGTTAAAATATATATTGATGGTGTGCCAGTAAATCCGTTGGCTAAAATGACCAGTTCTGCTGCAGTGGATGTCGCAATGATTCAGGTGGATAATATTGCGAAAATTGAAGTAATTAAAGGGCCGGCTCCGGTGATTTATGGAACCGATGCCAAAGGGGGGGTAATATTAATTACCACTAAAAGCGGCGGAGATTATCAGGGCGGTAAAGTTTCGCTTGCTGCCGGAACCTGGGGTACTCTAAATGGCTCTGTTGCTTATGGTGGCGGCGATAAAAAGTTTAATTATTATTTTGATGCCGGTTCTGAGCATACTAACGGTTATCGAAGTATCAGCAAGGATACAAAATATTTTAATACTAAAATGAACTGGACATTTGATAATGACGCATCACTGACGTTTGCAGGGGGGTATTCGATTACAGATAAGGACTGTCAAAATGCGGTTGATCCTGTTACCGGTAAGACGATAAGTTATACAAGCGGTTTTTGGCCTGGGTTAAATAATTGGCAATATCGGGACTGGGAAAGGATCAACCTGTCATTGGATTATGCTAAGAAGCTGAATAGTAAGTTCGATTTTGATATAAAGGTATACCGGTTTACGGAAAACCAGGGCTTATGGGCTAATGGGGCCGACTATGATTCAAATTCGGGAGTAAGTCTTTCAAACGGCATTAAAACCGGCGATAGTGGTTATAGTACATATCGCTGGAACGCCAGTTACTGGGATAGTACGCTAACAGGGGTGGAACTAGTTGGTAATTGGAAATTAAACACTATACACACGCTGACTTTTGGGACCGTGTATAATGATATCGACTGGAAAAATTCCGCAAATAATTCGGCGGCTGATCCTTACATTCCAGACAATTATTACTGGTTGGATTATAAAAACAAACGCTACAGCTATTATGCGCAAGATAATATACTTGCCAATGAGAGAACTACGATTACCGTTGGTGTCAGACATGACACCAACGAAGTGGTAAATAGTGATAACAGCAGTATCGATAGTTCGGCGACTAATCCGACCGTTAATATGGTCTACCGGTTGGATAAGCGTAATATCCTGCGCACGTCTTATGGTCAGACCTATAGTTTTCCCAGCGCTGAGCAGCTTTTTACGACCACTTCCGGCAATGCCAATTTAAAACCGGAAAAAGCCAAAAATTATGAACTGGGGTTAAAACATGAATTTAATTCAACGGTAACCGGAGATATTGCAATTTTTAAAAGTGACATTGCTGATAAAATAAACCGACTTAACAAGACATCAAAATACCAGAATCTTACTTGGGCCAAGATTAAGGGGTTAGAAATTAACTTGAACAAAAAGTTTTCGACCCGCTTGGATGGGTTTGTCAATTATACTTATTTAGATACTTCGGCCGAGGATACAAGCGGAAACGTGACCGACCTTACTTATACGCCAAGAAATCATATAAATTACGGGGTCCATTATCAGGCCGGCAAAGGGTATGATTTTAATCTTACCGGGCATTGGATTGGAGAGCGCTATACCGCGGACAGCACTGGCGCTGATAATCGTTCAGCCCAAAAAACTGTGTATTCTTTTCTTCCCAGCTATAATGTAGTGGATTTAAAAATAAGCCGCCAGGTAAATGAAAAACAGGATTGGTATATTACGGTGTATAATATTTTTAATAAGCAATATGAGGATGAATTATTTTATCCGGAGCCGGGAATATGGATGATGGTAGGAACCAACTATAGGTTCTAAGCGGCTGTGAGTGGCGCGGGAGTGCTTTTGGAACTATAGAAATGATAAAACCCAGGCAGTATGGCTGTTCAAGGTTAAGCCAGGCCTGGGTTTTGTTTTTGTGATTTTAATTTTTATTGAGGGTGTATATTATGTTCGGTAGTATATAGTAAAATATTAAAAGCAAGGGTTTCGCCAGTTGATGCAGGAATAACATCTTTAAAAGGCTCGTTAGTGTAGTTCTGGGAATCTAATATTTTGCCGGCTTTATCATAATCTGTCGATGAAATACTTTTATATACGATTTTTCCTGATGTAGGATTATAGGCCAAAATAAATTGTTGTAGTGAATAATCAAGGTTTTCAAAACCTTTGGTAAATAAATTCTGTTGTTTTCTAGTTTCTAGTTCATATTTTATGCCTTGATCGTTTGGCTTTATTTTAATCCATACATTTATGTAAAGCCAGCTTTGATCATCACTTAAAGTCGTTTGAATACTCTGGGTGTCTAGGAAGATTTGGCTAGTTGCAGGTGAACATAACAAAAAATATTTATCTGCACAAAAGGCTGTTGGTAACGATTGATAACTTAAAATAATAACCGCTAAAAAAAGAATTTTTAGGATTTTTAGCATAACACAACTCCTTTGAATTTGATTTGTAATTGTTTAATTAGACAAAGGATGATATTATCCCTGCATGCTAAAGTTGTGTATGGATGATAGTGATAAGATAGCGGAATATGGTGGTTATTGCCAAGGGGTTATATGAAAACAAAAAAATAGTATTAACATAAAATTTGTTTGCGTACTTGTTGAGAGCGGGTTAGTAATGGCAATAATATATAAGTGAGTCTTGTACTCGGAAGGGTTATTTCCGAATAGTTAGTTCGAGTGTAATAGACTTTTGATCTCCGACCTAAAGAGCACGGAGTCTTACAGGCTGTTAACGAGATAAATGGTAAAAAAAAGGTCATCCTTGCGGATGACTATGGGAGAGGAGAAACTGAATCTAAAGCGGCATGTGGTGAAGTTTAGGATGGCGTATCTATCCTTCCTCCACCCAAGCATGCCATCCGCTGATTCAAAGATAGTATTACGGTTTTGCGGCTGTATTATTCAAAAAAATTACGTGATTTAATAATTTATGTAGCGAGGTCTAATTTGATGAGAATACTACTATTTATCATAATCTTTAGTATTGTGCTTATGATTTATGGAGGAGCTAATTATTATGTAGCTTTTCGTCTTTGGCAGGCATTTTTCCAAATACTATTGCCAGCATATACTATGTTGTACGTTGGAGCATTTGCAATTATCGCATTAACTCCTTTGGGCGCAAGGTTGGCCAGAAGATATCAATCAGGTAAGGTAATTAATTTTGTAACAATAGTGGGCGATTATTGGCTGGCAGCAATATATTATTTTGTAATCCTCTGGCTTCTGTCGGATGCTGTGCGCTGGATAAATAGTGTCCTGGAACTACTGCCAGAAGGAATCGCGGGCGAGTCAATGGCAGCAGGCATCACTGTCACGGTTTTAGTGGTAGTAATCTTGATCTATGGTATCTGGAATGCGCGTAACCCTAGGGTTATGAGCTATGCGATAAAAATAAAAAAAACCGCAGGCAACTTATCCCGGCTTAGGGCGGTGCTGGTTTCTGATATTCATCTAGGCGTTGTTGTAGATAATTCGCGTCTTTGTGGCTTAGTTAATATGATTAACAAGCTGGAGCCGGACATAATATTTCTGGCGGGCGATACCATTGATGAGGATGTTAATTATTTTGCGGAGCACAATATGCCACAAGAACTGGGAAAGCTAAGGTCACGGTTTGGCACTTATGCGGTGCTTGGCAATCACGAATATATTGGCGGGGAAGCCGAAATGGCAGTGGAATATCTTCGACAGGCTGGTGTTCATGTTTTGCGTGACAGCTATGTTAAGGTAGCAGACGGATTATATGTGGTGGGGAGGGATGATATGATGAGAGGGCGGTTTACAGGCAGAGCGAGAGCGCCAATCGCTGAAGTAATGCAGGGGATTGATCGAAAAATGCCGATTATTTTACTTGATCATCAGCCTAACCGGTTGGATGAAGCAATGGCTCAGGGCGTTGATTTACAATTGTCGGGTCATACTCACCGGGGACAGTTTTTTCCTAATAACCTAGTAACTGGGCGAATATTTGATAGTGATTGGGGAGTTCTAAGAAGAGGAGCTTTTCATTTAATTGTTTCATTAGGTTTCGGAACTTGGGGGCCGCCGATAAGATTGGGCAATATCCCAGAGATTGTCGATATTACGGTAACATTTGATAGTTATACTGAGAAAGGGAAGATTATTAGTGGAAATGTTGTCGAATAAAGGAATTTTACTGTTGGTGTATAACTAAAGTTAATTATTACAGTAAAAAGGTCTTAATAGAATTTAGTAAGTATAATATCGAGGGCTACTAGGAGTGGTGCTGAATGATTTGGACTAATAAACCTTATCTTATATGTGATATAAAACCAGGCATGATTTTAGGAAGACCGGTTTTTTCCGATGATGGAGCAATTCTTTTAAGTGAAAACACTGTTCTAGCTGAGGGGATGATTGAGCGGCTGGTGGCGGCTGGATTTAATACCTTGTATATCAAAGAGCCTGCGGTGGAGGAAACGGATAATGTTCTGAGTTTGCTATCTGAACAGCAGGTATTTTCCAAAACACATTCCGAGCTTTTACAGGTACTTAAAGAGGCTTTTGATAAGACACGTTACTTTAAGGAAGTTCCGTTGGCGAAGATGCAGGAAATCGCTGATCGATCTATAGAGTCGATGGTTAAGGCTACTGGAGTTATTAGTCATCTAGGGATGATCCGTAATACTGACGATTATACTTTTCGTCACTCGGTGAATGTGGGGATTATTGCTGGAGTATTGGGTAAGTGGCTGGGGTATACGGGTGATAAATTGCGTGAACTGGTTCTGTGCGGCTTGCTGCATGATATCGGCAAAACGCAAATTCCCTTAGAGATATTAAATAAACCAGGCAGTTTGACAGCCGAGGAAATGGATATTATGGAAGGACACGCTATTCTAGGGTTTGAGCTAGTTAAGAAGACCGATCTTTCTCAAGATGTTTTAATTGGAATTTTGCAGCATCATGAAAGACTGGATGGGCGGGGTTATCCTTTTCAATTGGTTGGTTCCGAGGTTGCACACTATGCCAGGATTGTTGCAGTTGCCGATATTTATGACGCTATGACTAATGACCGAATTTATCATCGGGCTAAAACTCCATTTAAAGCTATTGAGGAAGTATTTAGCGGAATGTTTGGTAAGCTTGATCCCGATATTGCTCTAACCTTTTTGGATCATCTAAAGGATTCGTTGGTAGGGTATATCGTTCGGTTATCGGATGGCAGCGATGCTCGGGTAATTTATCTTGATAATACCCGTCTGGCTCGACCGGTTGTTAAGTTGTCTGACGGAAAATACATTGATTTGGAGGTCAGACGGGATTTAGTTATTGCGGAGGTTTTAGCGGTGAATTGATGGCGCGGGTTAATTTTTGTTGAGTGGTGAATTATGTGAAGCGCTGGATTATTCATGTTGATATGGATGCTTTTTTTGCTGCTGTTGAGCAGCGGGATAATCCTGAATTAAGAGGAAAGCCGGTTATTGTAGGCGGCCTTGGACGGCGAGGGGTTGTCTCTACAGCATCTTATGAAGCCCGCAAATTCGGAATTCATTCGGCAATGCCGATGGCTGAGGCTAGGCAGCTTTGTCCAAAGGGAATTTTCCTTGCTGGAGATCATTCGAAATATGTAAAAGTTTCGGCAGATATTCAGAGTATATTGGCCGACTTTTCGCCAGCAATTGAACCTTTGTCATTGGATGAGGCTTTTTTGGACGTTTCTGGTATGGAGTGGTTATATCCTAAGCCACAAGAGATAGCTGTCAAGATAAAGCGTAGGATAAAAAAAGAGCTGGGGTTGGTTGCATCGGCCGGAGTTGCGCCAAATAAGTTTTTGGCTAAGTTGGCATCAGATTATGGAAAACCGGACGGGTTAGTTGTTGTTGAACCAGGGATGGAAAAGGAATTTTTGCGGGATAAATCTGTTGGGCGTTTGTGGGGGGTAGGTGCTACTACCGCTGAACTGCTTTGTTCAGCTGGCATTAATACAATTGGACAATTGGCTAAGGCTGATAGAGCGGTTTTTGAAAAGTTTTTTGGCAGTGCTGCTGCTGCGATGCGCGCTTTGGTGGTTGGGGCAGATGACCGGCCAGTAGTTTCTACTCATGTGCCTAAGTCGATGGGGAATGAGATTACATTTGAAAAAGATTTAGTGGCCAAGGAAGAAATGGAAGCTTACTGTTTAGCGCTAAGTCAAAAGGTTGGGCGGCGTCTGAGAAAGGCTGATCTAATTGGGCGAACCGTAACGGTGAAAATCCGCTTAGCATCATTTAAAACTTTGTCGCGTAGTCATACCCTTGACGAGGCTACTTGTTTGGACGAAAAAATTTATGAAGTTGCCAAGAGTGTTGTTAGCGGTATGGAACTAGCCCAGGGGGTAAGGCTGCTGGGAATTACAGTAACTAATTTAAAGCCGTGGATGCCGCAAATTTCATTGTTTGGGGAATCGGAAGATAAACGACTGCGGATGCTAAGGGCGATGGACAGTTTGAAGGACCGATTCGGTGAGACGGCTATTACCAGTTGTCGGTTGCTTGGCGAAAATAAGTATACATAAGTAGTGGGCTTGAATGTTAGTGAACCCAGTGGCGATGACGCAGGCGTCCTTCAAGGGCGGATATTGCTTGTTCACAGCTCAGACCGTTTGTATTCAGCATAATAATGGCATTAAGTTCGTCAGATAGTGGCTCGGAGCTTCCTAAGCTAATGTCGGATATCTCAGACGATTGGCGACAGTAAGTTGCTTCCGGGGAGGGACTTTGGTTGTAAAGGATTGCATCGACTGGAATGCGGGAGTTGGATGTTTCATTCAGGCCGATTACCTGATAGCCACGACTTTTCAAGAGCTCGGCTAAGGGAGCGGTTGTAGAGGATAAGGCAATTGTTTTAGTCATGAGTCTAACTTCCTTAAGTTATATTTTGGTTAGTTTCAACTGCTAGCGGGTTTTATATACCGCGTAAATAGGAACAAGGCAAACCTAAAATATACTATCTGAAAAGGCGGTCTAACGTAATAATTTACTAGGAGTAAAGATCCAGCATTCTGCAACAGGAATGCTGGATCTTTATATAGGAAGAACTCCTAAGGATGCTCCAATGCTCTATAAGTAAATCGATACTTTAAGAACCGCAGCTTAAGGATCTACATACAGTACGCGGTTTTGGGAAAATACGCTTCGTATGTGGTAAGTACAGACAACTCTCTTTATGGGTAACATTTTTGCTTTAGTTGTTAGCTGCTTGATGCGTGTCGATATCCTCTGATATCCTCAGGGAGATACCATATATTATCATAGTTGAGATTAGGACTTCGATAACGATAAAAATCAACAAATTTTTTTCGAAATCAGCTATCATCGCCTCGTAAGGAGTGTTGGGAACTCCTACGAAGAACATACCGATAACGTTGCCACTGGCATCCAAAATTGGTTCATAAGCTGTCTGATTAACAACACCAACTACCTGAGCTTTTCCAATGAAAGTCTTATTACCTTTCAATACTGTATTCGATACTTCTTCCGCAGCCTTTGTTCCAGTCCCACGGGTTCCATCTGGTTCACGAACAGTTGTGGCTATGCGAACATCCAAAAGGAAAATAGTTACACTATCGTTTGTCATTTCTTTAATCTCATCAACAATCGCGATATCATTGATTAAAGTATTTCCTTTAAACAACTTATCGTCTTTTACTTCCCATCCTCCAGGAATCTCATTGTTAAAAAAGGCTTTTGCAACAGTTAAATCTGACTGAAGCTTTTCCTGCGAGGCGGAAACAATTTTATTCTGCATATTGTAGACTGCATAATAACCAATTGAAGAAGTGCCACAAATCATAATAAGCACAAAAATGAATATCAGTTTCCAGCTAAGACTTTTGAATGTAACCACATTTCAACTCCTTTGTAAACGTAATGATTACCTTGGATTTTGCGTGAAAAGCACTTTCGCTTCAAAGCCACATTTGACTGTTCAAAGTAATATTTAACCATTATACTTAATTTGTTTTCAGCGTACTGAGTTTTCGGGGGGCCATCCAAGTTCAACCCTATTTGATAATTTCTGCTAAAATACGACAAAACCTGCATGCGCTAAATTATAATTTTTAATTGAAAAATACTCCCCTTTCCGGTAGCGGTTTTTATTTAACCTGTCTACTGTAAAGGGGAGTACATCAGATTAAGACAGCCTTTTTGGATAATGGGGGAACTGTTCTTAATATAGAAATGAATACTTCAAGGAAAGCTGCTTATAATTGTTACCGCTAAAGTAGTGAATCCAATTGTAGATAAGGCTTGTTTTGGCAACTTTTGATGCCGCAATTTCCAGCCCCAATTCTGTAACTAAACTGTTATGTCCAGATGCTTGGGATGCAATCTGGTACCATCCATTTGTCAAGGCATCGCTATACGCCACGGCAGCACTGCCGATGTTCTGGAATTCATGCTGGAATTCAACCCGAATTTTAGGTGTCAAGAGACCAATCGGGGTTCGATACTTCCATTCTTTCCGCACCCCGGCTGCTAAGCTGGTCGAGGCGTATGTCATGGCGTAGATGTTCGCGAGGTCTTCGGCTGTTTCTTCCAGCTGGGTTTGCCGATGGGTCAGCCGACCGTAAATCCCCAGCAGTTGTAGGCTTTGGGTATAGAAAAATCTATATAAATAGGACTAAGGCATTCCCTGGGCCGGGTCAAAACCCGGCACTATAGGAATGCCTTAGTCCTATACTTGATGAGATATTTTAATAGCCATCTGGTGGTTCAGAAGAGGAAGCGTTATAGTTTTGTTGAACATAATTCGCTATTCCTTGATATTAAACGACAAAATACCTTTGCGAATAAGATATCATATACACTAGGTAAGCGTAAATTATCCCCAAAAGTAAAAATTACGATTGTATTTCTCCAACTAATTATTCTTTGGTGATAATCAGATGGACGGAATGAATGAAGGCTTCTATTTAAAGAACATTAGCAAAAGCAAAAATACTAAAAGTAATGAAGGCTAAGGTAGAATTAAATACTAATAACAGCAACATTCCAACTGTTTTAGATAATGGCAACAAGATAAGTTATAACGCTCGCAGCATTGGTGATGATACAATTTCCACTGGGCTGATCGAAAAGAGAAGGCGTCATATGAGATAGTAAAGTAAATTATCCAAAGGGATAATTTACTTTACTATAACGATTGAAACATCGGTGTTGAAGGGTCGTGGTGTAGTTCGATAAGCACCGGCGGGTATAGACATTATTTTTGGAGAACAGTAATATACTAGCGCTAGTATTATATTCAGGTAGTGTTGAGCAAGGGATTATAGGGGAATATTATATGTGGCTAGGGTTAATGGTATAATTTGCATTTCCTGCGTTGCAATTGATATAATCGAATCAGCCGTTATCAGGCTGCTGAGGAGACGTAATTAATGGTAAAGTTTACGGTTATGAACAAAAATAATAATGCAATTTTGGCGAGCGATGCTGTGGTGGCTGATACATTTTATACCCGGCTGAGGGGGCTGATTGGAACGCCGTGTTTGTTGAATGGACAGGGGTTGCTAATTCGGCCTTGCAACAGCATTCATACGGTTGGTATGCGGTATTCTATTGACGTGCTATTTCTTAGTTCGGATTTAAGAATTATCAAAATGGTGTCGGCGTTAAAGCCGCTACGGTTAAGAGTATGTATTGGCAGTGTCGCGGTGTTAGAGCTTCCGGCGGGGACGATTAAGGAAACTTTTACTGAAGAGGGTCATGTATTAGTAGTTTTACCTAGTGCCTGATACGATTTTTGGCTAAGAATATTATGATATTTGGGGGGAGAACGATGAATAGTCCTTTATTGGAGAAGTATGCCCGGCTTGTAGTAAAAACAGGGATTAACCTTCAGAAAGGGCAACCGCTGGTTATTGCTTCGCCGATAGAATGCGCCTATTTCGCCAGGTTGCTTACTGAGATCGCCTATAAGGAAGGGGCTAGTGAAGTAACTGTTAATTGGAAGGATGAATTATTATCAAAAATTAAGTTTTTGTATGCTCCGGAAGAAGCTTTTGACAAGTTTCCCGGATGGGAAAAGGAGTTATATACAGCAAATGCTTGGGCGGGAGCCGCGTTTATAAGTATTGCAGCCTCTGATCCAGAAATTTTAAAGGACGTAAAGGCTGACCGAGTAGCAAAAGCGCAAAAGTCGGCCAGCATAGCGTTAATGGAGTACCGAGAAAAATTGATGAGCAATCAAAATACCTGGTGCGTGGTTTCAATACCTACAATTGCCTGGGCTAAAAAAGTTTTCCCTAATATTGCGGAAAACCAGGCTGTCGACAGACTTTGGGATGCTATCTTAAAGACTGTTCGTATTGATGATGGTGATCCGGTTGCTGCATGGGAGAAGCACAAGGATAATCTCAAGCAGAAGCTTGATTTTCTGAATGCTAATAAGCTTCGGCGGTTGCATTATAAAAATTCCTTAGGGACCGACTTAATTATAGAGCTGTCGGAGAATCATATCTGGTTAGGGGGGGCGGAACATACTCCGGCGGGGATTGAGTTTATTGCCAATATGCCAACTGAGGAAGTATTCACTGTCCCGAAAAAAAACGGCGTAAATGGTAAGGTTGTGAGTTCTAAACCGTTAAATTATAATGGCAATTTAATTGAGAACTTTTCTATTACTTTTAAAGCCGGTAAAGCAGTAGAGTTCAAAGCTGAAAAAGGCTACGAGATTCTTAAAAATTTGCTGGAAACTGATGAAGGCGCTGCTTATCTTGGAGAGGTGGCTTTAGTACCATTTGATTCGCCGATTTCTAATACCAATATTTTATTTTATAACACGCTGTTTGATGAGAATGCATCCTGTCATTTGGCTTTTGGCAAAGCCTATCCGGTGTGCATAAAGGACGGTGAAAATATGAGCAAAGACGATTTGGTGGCTGCCGGGGTTAATGATTCGCTGGTTCACGAGGACTTTATGATTGGTACGGCTGACCTTGAAATCATTGGTATAACGGCAGGCGGCGAAGAGATAACTATATTTAAAAATGGCAATTTTTCAAAGTGATTATCACAAAAGGCTAAGCCGGCTAATGACCGGCAGTGAACAATAACGTCAAGTGCAAAATGGTCCCGACTCTTGTAAATTCAGGAGTTGGGACCATTTTGCGTAATTGTGATAAGACAGACACCTTTTTGTGACGGTTTTGGGACTAATTTAAGTTATAATTAGCCAATAGTCTTGGCAGAGTTATGCATTAGCATTGTATTGAAAGGAAGGGTTTATGAGAAACGTTGTGATCTTATGTTTGGTGCTGCTTGTTATTGTGAATGTCAGCGATGATACGTTTCCCAACGACTTTAGAGGGGGACTATTAAAGGCAAAAAATATATGCTTTTCGTCGGAACAATTTGTTTTAGGCAATGGTACGGATAAAGACAAGGGGACAATGCAGCCGCAATATGTTGCTGAGGTAGGAGAAAGACAGATTGCTTGGCAAGATATAAAAAAGTTATTGGATAATACCCGCAAGGAAGTGGCGGCAGGTGTTAGCTATAGTTCGCAATATTATAATGAAGTTGATGCAAAACATAATCACTGGCTTCAAAAAGTGACTAAGAAGATTAACGGGGCTTTTGCTTGGATTATGGGTGGAATAACTGAAAAATTAGATATGTATTCATCTGAACTTATTAAATTGCTGGGATAAAATATTGAGTATAAATAGGTGGCCGAGTAATATTACTGATCAAGCTAAGCGAAATGTTAAGTCCGTTTGATATAGACGGTTGTAGTGTCGAAAGGAATTTAGCGAGATTTTAAAATGTAACTTAATTGTAACAATAATGACAAGTAATTGTCGGTATTTGTTGTTACAATTATTATTGGATGATCTTTTGATTTTACGGAGCGTACTCAGTTAACTGGAGTTGGCGGTCTAATATAAAAGGAGGGTGAAGGGATAAAGTAACCGCTTAAATTCAAGTAACGAGGGTTTTGCCAGTGAAATATCATGTTTAATCAGGGGGAATCGCAAGTGAAAATTGAACGTTCCAGAATTTTATATTTTGGATTAGCTATTTTGGTGATAGTGATAGGTGTTGTTGCTGTGCGCAGTTGGTTACTGGCAAAAAATCAAGCAACTAGAATGTCACAGGCGGTAGCGGTTAAGGCAGTACAGGTAGTTAATCGCGATACGGCGATTAACTACGAATTCGTCGGGAAAGTGCAGTCAAAAAATGAAGTGAAAATTATGTCCAAGGTAGCCGGCAGTATTGTAGAAAAGATGGTAAAGGGCGGCGATATTGTCCATAAGGGACAACCCCTGTTTAGAATTGATAATAAACAGTACCAGTCAGCGATTCGTTCCGCTCAGGCGACGCTTGCTAAGTCGCAGGCAACGCTTAACAACAGCCAAAAAGATGTAGCAAGATATCAAATGTTAGCCTCACAAGATGCTATTTCTCGCCAAACTTTTGATACGCAAGTAGCTGCAGCACAAGAGAACTCTGCTACGGTTGACGTTAGCCGGGCTGCTTTGCAGCAGGCTGTAGAGGATGAGCAGGATACTTTAATTGTTTCGCCTGTTGATGGACGAATTGATGTCAATGATTTAAGTGTCGGAGATTTTGTAGCAGCGGGTTCAACTACCCTAGCTAGTGTATCATCGACAGATCCTGTTTGGGTTCAGTTTAGTATGAGTGAAAATGAATATTTGCAATTAGTTCAGCTGGGAAACGGCACTTTGCCAAGCAGTATTAAAGATAACCTTAAACTTACACTTAGCAATGGTTCTGAATATCCGTTGCTGGGACATATTGAACAAATTGATAAGGGAATTAGTGATACGACAGGCACGATTACAATGAAAGCCACGTTTAGTAATCCCCAAAAACTTCTTCTTCCTGGGATGTTTGCACGGGTTGTTATACCGGGGCAGGTTCGCCAGGGTGCGATTTTAATACCAGCGCGGGCGGTAAAAGAATTGTTGGATAATAAATTTGTCATCGTGGTAACTGATGATAATAAGGCTGAACAACGAGCAGTGAAACTAGGAAGTAAGGTCGGCAATATGGTGGTGGTTGAAGATGGCCTTACAGCTAATGAACGTATTGTTGTTGAAGGAATTGATAAGGTGAAATCAGGAGCGGCTTTGAATGTAACAATGGTAGAACCGGATGCTTTAGAGACTCCGGCGCAGCAGTAGGAGGGCGAAGATATGGCTAAATTTTTCATTGAGCGCCCGATATTTGCAATCGTTTTATCGATCATTATAACGATGGTCGGTGTGGTTGCTGCCTTTACGTTGCCGATTGCGCAGTATCCTCAGATTACTCCACCAACAGTTTCTGTTAGTACCTCATATCAAGGTGCCAACGCTGAGGTTGTTAATCAAACTGTAGCCCAGACTATTGAAGATAAGGTCAATGGGGTAGAAGGCATGACATCGATGTCTTCGACTAGTTCTGATGAGGGTACGTATTCGCTAACTGTTCAATTTGAGTCGGCAACAAACGCTGATACGGCAGCGGTGCAGACCCAAAACCGGGTTGCGGAGGCGACAAACTCGCTTCCAAGTACTGTCCAGTCAACTGGTGTTACTACAAGGTCATCTTCACAAGACATGGCGATGATTTTCAACTTATATTCGCCTAACGGCACATATGATACTAAGTTTTTAAAAAATTATGGTACTATTTATCTTGTTGATCAAATTAAAAGGGTCGATGGGGTTGGTGATGTAACGGAATTTGGGTCTGATTATAGCATGAGAATTTGGCTACAACCGGAAAAAATGGCTCAATTGGCGGTTTCGCCAAGTGAAGTTACTTCAGCAATTGAAAACCAAAATGTTCAAGCTGCCGCTGGCTCTGTCGGTAAATTACCAACTAATTCTCAACAGGATTTTCAATATACTGCCAGAGTAAAAGGACGATTAACTGATCTTAATGAATTCGAAAATATTATTATTCGCGCCAAGACAGATGGGTCGTTTATACGACTTAAGGACGTGGCCAGAGTAGAGTTTGGCAGTAAGTCATATACGTATGATAGTTTAGTTGATGGGCATCCCAGTGCGGGGTTTGCAGTTAAGTTATCAAGCACGGCGAATATTTTGCAAACGATTGGTAATGTAAAGAAGGTTCTTGAAGCTGCAAAGCAAAATTTCCCTGATGGTTTAGAGTATAAAGTTATTGTCGATAATAGTAAATTTGTTCGCGAGTCAATGATAGATGTTGCGAAAACCTTTGTTGAAGCCTTACTATTAGTGTTGATTGTTGTGTTTCTCTTTTTACAGAGTTGGCGGGCAACGCTTATTCCAATGCTAGCCATTCCTGTATCGCTAATAGGTACTTTTGGCGCGTTTGTCGTACTAGGATTTACAATCAATACTTTAACGCTGTTTGCGATGGTGCTGGCTATTGGACTGGTTGTAGACGATGCCATTGTTGTTATTGAGGCCGTTGAACATCATATGCGTTACTCCGGTCTTACCCCGATGGAGGCAACTAAAAAAGCGATGAGTGAAGTTTCCGGGCCGGTAGTCGCGATTGCCTTTGTGTTAGCCTCAGTATTTATTCCGGTCGCGTTTTTTGGCGGGATGATGGGGATACTATATAAACAATTTGCCTTGACTATTGTGGTTTCGATGGCCTTATCTGCGATTATTGCGTTGTCGCTGACACCGGCACTTTGCACGCTGCTATTGGAGCCTTATAATCCAAATGAGCATAAAGGCAGGCTTGGTCGATTTTTTGACGCTTTCAATAAATTGATAGAAAAATATACTGAACGTTATGGAAGCAGTTTAATAAAGCTTATCGCTAAAGCCCGGTTATGTATGGTATTGCTGGTGGTTATACTGATCTTTGCCGGCGTATTATATAAGCTTGTTCCTTCGTCTTTTGTACCGGATGAGGATCAGGGGTTTTATATTACAGCAGTTACTTTGCCTGAGGCGTCTAGTTTGAATCGAACTATCTCAGTGATGAAAGAGTTTACTGAGACAGTAAAGGCTCAGCCTGGAGTTGCTAATATTATGGGATTGTCAGGCATGGATATGTTAAGCGGCGGAAGTAAACCAAACGCTGGAGCGCTGTTCGTTTCATTGGATTCGTGGGATAAGAGAACTGATGACAAATTAAAAGTGAAGGCGGAAATTGGCCAGACGATGATTAGCGGCGGGCAATTGCCTGAGGGTACGGTAATCTCTTTTGCTCCACCGGCTCTGCCTGGTCTTGGTATGGTTGGCGGCTTTACCTTAATGCTAGAGGATCATAATGGCGGAACATTGGATGATCTTGACAGTATATCCAAGAAATTTGTTGAGGCTGCTCGTCAGCGGCCAGAGATTGGGTCAGTTGCTTCTAACTTTAAGAACGACACTCCGGGGTATGAATTTGAGGTCGACCGGGAGAAAGCTAAGAAAATGGGTGTAGAAGTTTCTGACGTATTTACGGCCTTGCAGGTATATCTTGGTGGAACGCAAGTTAATGATATGAATAAGTTTGGCAAGACTTATAAAGTTATCGTCCAGGCCGAAAGCCAGTACCGCAGTGATGTTGACGCAATGCGTTCGCTATTTGTAAAAAGTTCCAGTAATACAATGGTGCCATTAAATACGCTGGTTACCCCGAAGAAAATTACAGCACCTTCGCTTATATCTAGGTACAATGGAGTAAATGCTGTAAAAATTAGCGGCAGTCCGGCATCGGGGTATAGCTCTGGCCAAGCAATGACTGCGCTAGAGGAAGTAGCGGCGCAAACTCTGCCTAGCGGTTATACTTATGAATGGTCTGGGCAAAGTCGTGAAGAGAAAATTGCTGGTAATAGGGCACCAATAGTGTTTGGAATGGCTTTAATATTTGTATTTCTGTGCTTGGCAGCGCTATATGAAAGTTGGAGTGTGCCATTTGCAGTTTTGCTTGCTGTTCCAGTTGGGATTTTCGGAGCGCTGTTGTTTCAATATGTAAGAAACCTAGAAAATAGTATCTATATGCAAATTGGGTTAGTTATGTTAATCGGATTGGCGGCTAAAAATGCGATTTTGATTGTTGAGTTTGCTAAAGTCAGGGTTGATAACGGGATGAATCCGGTACAGGCGGCTATTGAAGCGGCAAAGCTCCGTCTGCGGCCGATTATTATGACGTCCCTTGCGTTTGTTATCGGCTGTTTGCCGCTGGCCTTTGCAACTGGCGCAGGGTCTGGGGCCAGAAACTCAATGGGAACAGCGGTGGTCGGCGGAATGTTTATGGCCACAGTGCTGGGAATATTTTTGATACCGGTACTCTTTGTAGTAGTGGAAAAGCTAACTGTGAAACTTGACGAACGGCGAAAAATAAAATCGAGAATGCAAAAGGTATCTGAATAACAAAACACCCTGCTTTTAGGCTAGATGGCTTAAAAGTGGGGTGTTTTGTTATTAAAAGGGTATTTATACATATTGTAGAATTTAAAAGGAGGTGAATAAATTGTGATGATATTTAAAGAATGGTATTTTGGATGAAGGAAAAATTATGGGGGTAAGAACTTATGCTTAAGAAGCTGGGCTTGGTTTTCGGCAATTTGCGAACAAAGTTTGTAATTGGCATAAAGCGGTTTCCGGAAACTCTTTTATTAGCGGTTATTTGTTTAGGGATTGCTATATATTTAAATCATTTAGATTTTCAAAGTACGAATGAGATGGTTGTGCTTAGGCGGATTTTAGCTACTGTAGCTTTGGGGTGTCCGGTTTTTCTTGTCGTTCGGGTCTTGTTTGAACAGAGAAACTTTTCTGACAAAAGAGCTAAAATTTCGGTCTATGCATTGGCGATAATTGGATTAATGGTCGTTTTTTATATATTTAGAGGCTTTAATGCTATAGCGATAATAAAATATAGTGCTTTAAATATCTTTTTTTATCTGGCATTTACCTTTATTCCTTATTTTTACCGTCGTGAGAATTATGAAAATTATGTTATTGCTCTTTTAGTGAGATTTTTAGTAAGTTTCTTGTATGCGCTAATTGTTTATGCAGGTTGTATGGCAATTATTGTTACTCTCAATCTGCTATTTTCAATCGGTGATTATTTTCATTTTGCGGTCGACATCTGGGATACTACGGTTGTTTTCGCTTTGGCATACTTTTTGGCTGGAGTACCGCAGCAGGGGGAAAATAAGTGTATTGATGATTACCCTGAAGTTTTGAAGGGTCTCTTAAAGTACATTATTATGCCGCTACTGGCAATTTATTCGGCGATATTATATGCATACTTTTTCAAAATTGTACTATCATTTGCCTGGCCAGACAAAGTTGTTGCAAATCTGGTATTATGGTATGCCATTATTAGTACATGTAGTATATTTTGCATGTTTCCGTTGCGGGCTACTAATCGATGGGTAAATAAATTTATTATGGTGTTCCCGAAAGCGATTCTACCGTTGTTGATAATGATGTTTATTACTGTTGGTATACGAATTAATGCCTACGGAATAACTGAAAGCCGTTATTATGTTGTGCTTACGGGAGTCGTAATTCTAGGATATATGATTTATCTGAGCATAATTAAAAATCCCCGCAATATCGTTATTGCGATTTTTACCGCATTTTTGGCATTATTGTCGGTAGTTGGTCCATGGAGCTGTTTTGAAGTTACAAAACTTAGTCAAAATATTAGATTTGAAAAGATATTAATGAAATATCATATGATTGAAGATAATCAGCTAGTTAAACCCCAAGAAACTTTGCCGGATGTTGATAAGGATGAAATTAAGTCGATTATTAGGTATTTTGAACAGCAGGAAAAATTGGCGGATTTGAAGTACCTTCCGGCAGGATTTTCTACAAATCAAATGCAAGATGTATTTGGCTTTGGTATTCGTGAAAAAAGTTGGGCGCATTCGCTGAACGTTGGGGGAGTTTTGCTGGATATTAATGGAGCAGACTATTTTGCGGAATTTAATGGCCGTGTGAGATTAAGAGTGATCGCTGACGGTCGAATTTATTCTGATAAAAAAGCCGAACTTGATACAGGCTGCGCAGCTTATATTGATGATAACCTAAACCTTAATATAGTTCGGGCTGGGGAGGTTATCTACAGCAAGCACGTACAGGATGTTGTTTTGAAGCTTCATAATAGTAATATAGATAAAGCTGTCTTGAACCAAAGTGAGATGACTTTTGTCGATGAGAATGAGAGTATTAAAGTTACTTATGTATTTAAAAGTATCCAAGGACGGAATGAAAAGGTAAATATGCCGGAGTTTTATCTTGTTGTTAAGCTGAAATGATCGGAAGGTCTTAGCGGTATAATAATAGTAAACTATACAACTAAAGGTGGATTCAAGATTGGATTATAGGATAGAAATGCTGTGGGCCGGATTAATTTTGACTGCTGTTCTTGTGATATTTACATTTGGGAAAAGCCCGCTGTTTCGGGTAGATCGAGCCGGGGCAGCTATTATTGGGGCAGTGGCAATGATTGGTTCGGGGGTATTATCCTTTAATGAGGCAACAACCGCGGTTGATTATAAAACTATTATTATTCTGTTTTCAATGATGATATTGGTTGCTAATCTGAAATTGGCAGGTTTTTTCGAATTAGTGGGAAATGCAGTTTGCCAGAGGGTTAACAATAAAAAACAGCTTTTATGTGCGATAGTTATGGTCAGTGGAATTATGTCGGCATTTGCGATTAATGATATAATATGCTTGCTTTTTACACCGGTAGTGGTGTTAATATGTAGAAAATTTCAGTGTAATCCGTTGCCACATCTTTTGGGGGTAGCTATGGCATCTAATGTCGGAAGTGCTTCGACGCTCTTAGGTAATCCCCAGAACATTTTGGTAGGGAGCTTGTCCGGAATGTCTTTTACAGCCTATTTTTTAACCGCTGCTCCAGTTGCTCTTGGCGGGTTAATTGCTGTATATGTTGTAATAGCATATTATTTCCGGGCAGAACTTGAGGGAAGTTGTTCGGCGTCAGCGCTAGGTTGCAGTAATGTTCACACATACTTGATTAGTAAAAGCATGGTTGCGTTTATTTTGGTATTGGCGTCCTATATAGTCGGGTATGACCTAGCGTTTGCGTCTAGCCTGGGGGGCGCATTATTACTTATTACTAGACGAATAAAGCCTAATAAAGTATATTCCAGTGTAGATTTTAATCTGCTTATTATTTTTATTGGTCTTTTTGTTATTGTAAATGGTGTTGAAAGAAGCGGACTGATGACCTTTGTTTTTGAACGTTTGTCTTTTTCAAGTTTTAAAAGTATGGAGATGTTTGCGGCAGTGACACTTGCCGTGTCAAATATTGTAAGCAATGTGCCTGCGGTTCTGTTAATGAAATATCTGATACCGGGGGTAAATGCCGAATACTGGTGGAAAGGTTTGGCTTTATTTTCGACTCTTGCCGGAAATCTTACTATTACAGGATCTATTGCAAATTTGATTGTGGTGGAGATTGCTAAACGTGAGCATATTAAGATAAACGCTTGGGATTATTTCAAGGTTGGTTTTCCGCTGACGCTATTTACAACCGCGATTGGAGTTTTATGGTTATACTGTCTGGTGTAATTACTGTAATTTGGTCAAATTATACTGTTATGAGGAGAAATATATAGGATGAATCTGGAGAAACTGCGTGAAGCAAAACCGACGCTGAGATGGAAAACAAGTCAGTATCCCTATTCAGAAGAAGTCATTAGTCAATGTGAGATCGCGCTGGAGGAGTTCATTCGTAATTTGGATACTTTGGGTGATCCGCTAAAAAGTCAGGATATTCTGCGGTGTGTGCAAGCTGTTGTTGTGAAGTTTAATAAGTTGGATGCAATTTACTCGTTCATTGAGACAGTCGAACGGGAAGATTTATGCGACTTTATTTATATTGCTGCCCGCATGGCAGGATTGGATACGGATGAGGATATTACTGAGAAGTGGCGGGATTGGTAGAGGCTTGAGGATATTGGCAAGTCCTATACTGAGGTTAGACCGATTTGTGAGCGGTCTAACCTTGTCGAAATTATCAGAAAAAACTAATAATTTGTCCGTGGACAAGGGAACAAAGTACTTGTATAGTATACATAGGTCAATGTTTTTATGAGGGGGAGAGGTTTTATGCAGAAGAATAATGATGTATTGGGGACGGTAAATAGAGGCAATCCTCTAGAGTCAGGATTGTGTTCGCTTTGCAGAGCTGACTGTCACGGGAAATGTGAAACCTGGCTGTCAAGTATTCGCGGCAGGAAGCTGCTATATCCTCGTGACTTTGGCGCTGTGACAGCAGGGAGCGGCAATACTACCCATGTAGGCGTATCTTATAATTCATTGCGAATCCAGGGGTATAATTATGGGGCACAAGGTATGAAAAATGAACTCTCAAATTCGCAAGACGATTGCATTTTTCCTAATGTTAGTACCGAGTGCGAATTTGGCAATACAATAAAAACAAAATGCCGAATGCCGCTTATGACCGGAGCGTTAGGTTCGACTTTTATTGCTGCAAAGTATTGGGAGTCTTTTGCTATTGGCGCCGCACTTGTCGGTATACCAATTGTTGTTGGGGAGAATGTTGTTGGCGTTGATAAGGCTTCGGTTATTGAGAATGGAAGAATAACGGCAGCGCCGGAGCTTGATAGACGGATTGGATGTTATTTGCGCTACCATGATGGTTATGGAGCAATTATTGTTCAAGTGAATGTGGAGGATACCAGAAATGGGGTTGCCGAATATATTATCGACAAGTATGGCGATAAGGTAGTTCTTGAACTGAAATGGGGTCAAGGGGCAAAGGATATTGGCGGAGAAATACAAGTTAAGGATATTGATTATGCTGCTTTTCTAAAAAATCGCGGCTATATTGTAGATCCTGATCCGACACTGCCAGAGGTTCAAGATGCTTATAAGCATGGGGCTATTAGGTCATTTGCCCGGCATAGTCGATTGGGTTACACCAATTTATCTTCGGTTGACCAGGTTCAGGAAGATTTTATGGAAAGTGTTCAATATTTAAGAAAGCTTGGCTTCAACAGGATTTCTTTGAAAACAGGTTCCTATGGCATGGAGGCGTTGGCAATGGCGATAAAATTCGCTACCGATGCTAAGTTAGATCTGTTGACTGTTGACGGATCTGGCGGGGGGACTGGGATGAGCCCATGGAACATGATGGAAACGTGGGGTGTGCCATCAATACTCTTGCATGCAAAGGCTTATGAATATGCAAGGTTGCTTGCGAATAAGGGAAGTAAGGTAGTGGATATTGCTTTTGGCGGCGGGCTTGCACGAGAAGATCACATGTTTAAGGCACTGGCGCTGGGTGCTCCCTATGTCAAACTGATATGCATGGGCAGGGCTATCATGATACCTGGTTTCTTAGGTTCTAATATTGAGGGGGCTCTGCACCCGGAACGAAAAAATGCGGTGAACGGGAACTGGGATGCGTTGCCGGACAGCTTTAAAGAATATGGAACATCAGCACAACGTATATTTGCCGGCTATCATGATGTACAGAAAAAGGTTGGTTTAGATGAAATGAAGAATATTCCGTATGGTGCAATCGCAATATGGACTTGTGCGGACAAACTGAAGGCCGGACTGCAACAGTTAATGGCAGGGGCACGGAAGTTTTCAACCACCGAAATCGAAAGGACAGATATTGTGTCCGCCAATCGGGAAACGGAAAAAGAAACGAAGATTCCTTTTATTACCGATATCCAAAATGAAAGTGCCTATAGAATTCTTAATTCTTGAAGTTAGCACGATGACTTCTAGTTTTGACGCAGGTACCTATATTTAATATAAAAGCGCAAGCTTTTTGCATTTATGCAATAGTTTGCGCTTTTTATATTACCCTTACTTAAGGGGAATGAAACCTTACGCCAAAGGTTTTTGATATAAAATGTCGAATAATGCAAAATGATAACGGTATTCTAATGAGCTGAGCTTAATGGTTTAATTTTACTTTTATTTACATAGTGTGAAAAGCTTAGTGGTTTTTCCCGATTTGGAAAAGAGGGGTAATGTGGTAGCGTTAGATAAAATAAAAAACATTATAAACAATAGGTTAAATATAAGCAATCTCAATATTTCGTCCAATACACCGCTCTATTTTAAATTATTTGTAATATTATTTTTGACGTTTTCGGCTACTATAGTGTCGATAGCTTATCAATTGGAAAAACATATTGAGGCAACGCATATTGAGGTAGTTAAAGACGAGCTGATGTCTATAGCCTCGATTGCAGCATTTTATGTTGATGGAGATATTGTGGAAGAGCTGCGAGAGTCTGAACAAGAGCAAACCGCCGAATATGCGGTATTGCAACAGCGATTAATTCAAATTATGAAAGATAACAAAAAGATCCGTGATGTTTATGTCTTGCGAAAAGGTGAACATAAGGATGAATTAGTTTTTGTGGTGGATGCTGCAGAGTTGGAGGAGCATTCACCATTAGGCGAAATATATGATGCTATAATAGCTCCCGAAATGCTGAAGGGCTTTATTCAACCGGCTGTAGATAAGGATTTTACAACAGATAAATGGGGGCAAACACTATCAGGATATGCGCCTGTAAGAAATTCACATGGTGATGTAGTTGCGATTTTAGGTATTGACTTTGATGCTAATGATATAAGGGCTGAGTATAATAAGCGAAGTGAACGTGTATTATTTTATGCTGTACTAGGTATGCTGCTAATGCTGATGCTCAGTTTGGTGGTGGCAAAAAAGCTGGTTGAACGGTTAAATAATATAAAATGTGTTATTGATATGTTGCTGGAAGAAAATCTGGATACTAGTGTACATGATACAGGAAAAGATGAGATAAAGGACCTCTCTTTGCGGGTTAATCAGTTAATAAAAAAGATGGTTGCCGATCGGGAACAAATGTTTATCTGTATGATTACTGCACTAGTTAATGCTTTGGAAGCAAAAGATCAATATACATATGGACATTCTGCCGACGTTGCTGATATAGCGGATGATATTATGAACGAAATGCAGCTTGATGCTAATGAGAAATTCACGATTCGATTTGCGGCCATTTTACATGATATAGGGAAAATCGGCATCTCTGATATTATTCTACAAAAAAAAGGTAAGCTAACTGAAACTGAATTTTCCGTTATTAGGCAACATCCGCTAATCGGAGCAAAAATTCTGGAAGGAATACCTGCTTTAAATCAGATACAGGATATAGTTCAACATCATCATGAGCGGTATGATGGTACCGGATATCCTGATAAGCTTCGAGGCTTAGATATTTCGCTTGGAGCAAGAATTATTGCGGTAGCTGATAGTTTTCAGGCTATGATTTCTGATAGAACATACCACTCTGGAATGTCGCAAAAATTAGCTATGAAAGAGTTGGAAGAGAATAAGGGAACACAGTTTGATCCGCATATTGTAGATGTGTTTTTAGCGCTATGTAAAAATAAACAGTATAAAGAGTAGTCCTTTTATAGAGTGCATACTTTTGTTGTGATTTTTGCTTCAACGATATGAGACGGTATCAGCAAGATATATTGCTGATACCGTCTCATATTTGATGTAAGCTTGGCATAATATTAACTGTGGCATACTTATTCCGTCAGTTATAATTTTCCAATAAAGTAAAAAAGAAAAATATTGAATAATAAGGAAAATATAGGTAGAATATAGACAAAAGAAAAAGAATGGTTAGCCTAAAAAAACAGATTATTTAAAATACTTTGACAGAATTTTTTAGAATATGACATTATATATAATAATAGTGGCGTTTGGAGGGGGTAATTTGGGGAAAACGCGGATTTTTGCTTCACATGCCTTAATTAGAGAAGGTACGGATTTATATGTAATTCATAAGTATATAACACTAGTGATGGAGCTTATTATGGAAAACGGTGAGATTGTTGATTGTTGCGTGCCGATGTATTGCAGTTTGCATAATGACTTTATAACAAGAATTATTAAAGGAAAGAATATATCGGATATTGACAATATAATGCAAGAATTGGATGAAAGGGTGCATACAATATCGAAGCGAGCACTGCTTACTGCGTTCAAAGGATTATATAACCAATATTCTGTAGAAAAAAAAAGGTTGCGGCACAATTAGTTTTTCAAAAAGGACCATTGACTAATCAAGAAAAAGGAAATAACATTTTATTATGAATAATCTGTTATTATGGCTAATCATCTGAGTCGCTTGGATTACGGTATTGGGATGTACTCTCAGTATATAGTAGGCAAGCCTAGCTCACGTGAATACAACAGCTTAGTTTGTTGTGTTTAGTGTGCTAGGCTTTTTGTTTTTAATGCTAAGAATTTTTTGTTGAGAGGTGAGAAGTGGTGCAGGGTATTATACCGTTGGCGTTCGGGGTTTCTAGTTTATATCTGATCCAAGGCGAAGGTATGATTATTATTGACACCGGATCGGATGTGGATAAGTCAGCGTATATTGCAGCGTTTCGTGATTTAGGCGTAAATCCCCAGGATATTAGACTTATTATAATTTCGCATGGTCATTCGGATCATTATGCCCGCCTTGCTGAAGTGAAGGAGCTTACCGGTGCACCGGTATTATGCCACAAGCTGGCGGCGAGGGCTTTAGAGACTGGTGAAAATCCTGAGTATGTTCCTAGAAATAAAAGTGGGCAGGATATGCTTAAACTGATTTTAGAAACAGTGCCGGTGATGTCTAGAACCGTAATCCCTGACATTCTTGTGGAGGATGAGTTTGATCTTAAGGAGTTTGGAATAGATGGGAAAATAGTTCCTACTCCCGGGCACAGTGAATGCTCACTGTCGGTTATTTTGGATGGAGGTCAAGCTATAGTGGGGGATATATTGGTTCATTCTCCAATTGACGGGGAGCTTTGTTTGGCCTTTTTGGCAACCGATGAAAATAAATTGTTTGCCAGCCTGCAAAAGTTATTGGATTATGCAGAGATCTTTTATGGCGGTCATGGAGGGCCATATACTAAAGCGGTGGTTGAGAAACTGCTGAAGGATGAAGCTCAGATATTTGATAAGGCGAGTGGAGGAGTTTTTGGTGTTAAGTAATTTTGCTGCGGTAATTAATAAGGCTAAAGAGTTTGGACCGATAACTATTAGTGTTGCAGCGGCTCAGGACCAGGATGTGCTCTTAGCAGTTAAAGCCGCAGGTGAAGCTGGGCTGGCGCAGGCAATTCTTGTCGGGGATGCTAATGAGATTAGGCGATTAGCTAAGGAAGTTGGCTTGCCGGAAGATATTACGATTGTCGATAGGCTTGATCTGAAAGAAGCCGCAAAGGTTGCTGTCTCGTTAGTAAGATCTGGGAGGGCCCAGATCTTGATGAAAGGGCTGATTAATACCGGAGATTTTTTGAAGGCCGCGTTGAAGCAGGACGAGGGTATTCGCTCCGGACGGCTATTAAGTCATCTTACTTGCTATGAGGTACCGGGGGAAGATAAACTTATTTTCTATACTGATGGGGGAGTGAACATTGCTCCTGGTTTTGAGGAAAAGAAGGATATATTAGCAAACGCTTTAGCGGCGTTAAGTGATTTAGGAATCAAGCAACCTAACGTGGCGATTTTGGCAGCAAACGAACAGGTTAATCCGAAAATGCCGGCTACGGTTGACGCCAGGGCTTTAGCGGAATTGTATGCCCAAAATGACGACTTTTCCGGTATTGTTGAGGGCCCGATTTCTATGGATGTGGCTTTGAGTCTTGAAGCCGCCAGTCACAAGGGGATTATTAGCAACGTGTCAGGAAATGTAGACTTGTTTATGGTGCCTAATATTGAGGCCGGCAATCTTCTTAGCAAAGCGTTAATTCATTACGCAGGTTTCAAAATCGCCGGGGTTATTCTTGGCGCGATTAGTCCAATTATTATGGTGTCAAGGTCTGATACGGCGCAGTCCAAGCTTAGCTCGATTGCTTTGGCTAGTTTGCTGGCTAACCGGATGCGGCGGTGAGCTTGCTGACAGGATGTATTTTTGTTATTGCGGAGGAGGACTTATTGATGGGAAGAACATTGTTAACCGGGAATGAGGCTGTAGCCCGGGGGGCATACGAGGCTGGGGTGACTTATGCGGCGGCTTACCCAGGAACGCCAAGCACCGAGATAATGGAGAACATTGCCATGTATAAAGGTGATATTCTGGCCGAATGGGCACCTAATGAGAAAGTTGCCCTGGAATGTGTGATTGGTGCTTCGCTTGCGGGTGCAAGGGTAATGGCAACAATGAAAATGGTGGGGGTTAACGTTGCTGCAGACCCTTTGTTCTGTGCGGCGTATGCTGGGGTTAACGGCGGTTTGGTACTGGTAAGCGCCGATGATCCTGGGCTGCATTCGTCACAAAACGAGCAGGATAACCGTTATTATGCAAAATTTGCTAAGATAGCAATGGTCGAACCAAGTGACAGCCAGGAAGCAAAAGATATGGTTTTGGCAGCGCTGGAGATAAGCGAGGAATATGATATGCCGGTGCTCTTTAGGATGACTACCAGGGTATGCCACGGAAAAAGTTTGGTGGAAACCAGCGAGCGCCGGCAGGTGGAACCAAAACCTTATGTCAAGAATTTGCAGAAATACGATTTGATTCCTGCGGTGTCGCGAAAGCTGAGAGTCGGGCTAGAGGAAAAGCTTAAACAGTTAGAAGAGTTTTCTAATAATACTAATTTGAACTTTATTGAATGGAAAGACAAAAGAATTGGTGTAATTTCTTCAGGTGTGGCCTACCAGTATGCCAGAGAGGTATTTGGCGATCAAGCCTCATATCTGAAATTAGGGTTTACCAACCCGTTGCCGCTGGATAAGATAAAAGCTTTTGCTAAAGAAGTTGGTACGCTATATGTTGTCGAAGAGCTTGAACCGTTTATTGAGGAGCAGATTAAGGCGGCAGGAATCGCTTGCCTCGGTAAGGAAAAGATTCCTAATATTGGCGAATTGGCGCCAGCTATTGTTGCTAAGGCTCTGCGGGGTGAAAAACGCTCAACTATTGATTACGATCAAGCAAGTATTCCTAACCGGCCGCCCACGCTGTGCGCCGGATGCCCACACCGCGGTTTTTTCTATGAATTATCAAAACTCAAGAATATTATGGTTACCGGGGATATTGGCTGTTATGGTTTAGGGGGTTCGGATCCACTGAACGCAAAGGATACTAGTTATGATATGGGCGCCAGCATAAGTATGGGTTATGGGGCGCAACGGGTTTTTGAACGCAGTAGCAGTAATCTGCGGACGATATCGACTATCGGGGATTCGACGTTCTTCCATACCGGAATTAATAGTTTGCTGCATGTGATTTATAACGGTGGCAAAACTATTACCTGCATTCTCGATAACCGGATAACCGGCATGACTGGTCATCAAGAAAATCCGGGCAGCGGCTTTACGCTCCAGGGTGTGCCAACAAAAATAGTTGATATTGGTGAACTAGTTAGGGTATTGGGGATTAACCATGTTCGGACTGTCAATCCGCTCAAACTTAATGAAGTGAGAGAAGCTTTCACTTGGGCGCTGGAGTTAGATGAAGCGTCAGTTATTATCACTCGGTGGCCATGTGTACTTAAAAAGTTGTCGTCGGATGATAGGAAGGAATTTGGCGACTATTTAGGAAAATGCGCAGTAGCGGAAGAGGTGTGCATTGGGTGTAAGATGTGCATTAAGACAGGCTGTCCGGCTTTGCGTTTTAACAAGGAAATCAAGAAGGTCAAAATTGATGAGACGCAGTGTGCCGGGTGTGAAGTATGCCTTCAGGTTTGTCCGGTGAAGGCAATCCGAAAGGTTGGTGAATAAGCGATGCCAGATGTAAAAAACATATTGTTAGTCGGCGTTGGCGGACAAGGGACTATTCTTGTGGGCAAAATTTTGTCAAACGGGTTGATGAGCGCCGGGTTTGATGTAAAAATGTCTGAAGTTCATGGCATGGCCCAAAGAGGCGGCAGTGTAAGCAATCAGGTAAGATACGGTAAGAAGGTGTTTTCACCGATTATCGACAAGGGGCAGGCGGATATTCTAGTTTCATTTGAAACAATGGAGGCCTTGCGGTGGCTTGAATATCTAAGCCCGAAGGGCAAAGCGGTGGTTAACGACTATCGTATCCCGTCAGCGCCGATTCTAACGGGGAAGAGTGACTATCCGGAAGGCATCCTTGCTGTGATTAAGAGTAAAGTGGCTACAACGGTGATTAAGGCCGCAGAAATAGCGCAGAACATTGGTAATCCCCGGACAATGAATATTGTGTTGTTTGGAGCGCTGGTTAGGGGCATGGAACTGACTGATATTGAGTGGGAAAAGGTAATTGCCGGGATTGTTAAGGCCGGTACGGCCGAAATTAATATTGAAGCCTTCCGGGCCGGGATGAAGGCCGGGGAGATTTGATCCGAGAATATAGCGATTGAGTTGCTTGATTTACGGTTGCGGGATGGACTCCTGTTACTAAGTTGGCAAGCCTAGCTCTATTACCCGCAATGTAAAATGCGTTGCGAATAAAGAGCTGGGCTTTTTTATTTTACCCATGATGATAGTAAGTGGGGGAGGAGTGAAGCAAGCATGGTTTAAGGCAAGCGGCCAGGCTATAAGGGACTATGTTTCATTATGAAGGAGGTCTATAATTGAAACCGGAAACAAGCGTTGTTATAGCAAAGTCTATGCTAACTACTAAGCGTACCTACTACCGTTGGATTGTGCTACTTATCACAATTGGTATGTACACCGTTAGTTTTGCTGATCGTGTTAACATGGGAATCGTTTTGCCTGTGGTCAGAAGTGAGTTTGGTCTTACCAATATGGAAGCCGGAGAACTTGCTAGCATGTACTTCGGCGGTTACATAATTGCTATGTTGCCTTTTGGATTTTTTATGGGGAAGTACGGTGTTCGGGGTTTAGTTGGGTTGGCAATAATGGGGTTTTCAATGTTTACTTATTTGATTGGTACAGCAGGATCTGCGGCGGCTATTCTGTGGTATCGCATCGGCTTAGGTGCTATTGAATCGCCTGTTCCACCGGGAGGGGTTACGGTGATTAAATCATGGTATCCTAAGCACGAGCAGGCGACCGCCTCAGGGATCTTCAGCGCGGCGTCAACTCTTGGCCAGCTTGTTGTGCCGCCAATTGCTGTTTGGATTATGTTGAACTATGGTTGGCGATATGTATTTTATTGGTTTGCTGTTCCGGGGTTTGTGTTGGGAATAATCTGGTGGATTTTTATCCGCAATCGTCCAGAGCAAAGCCCTTTTTGCAATGTTGCCGAACAGGAATATATCAATAATCGGGAAGATGTGGCAGCGGTTGATTCAAAGACTTTGTTGGCGCAGGATAGCAAAACGACAATTATCAGAATCGTCGATAAATTAGTTCCTCGGAAACCAGTTAAGTTAATTGAAAAAACATCGCAGGTGTTTCTTTCTAAGAATATATGGGGAGTTACGCTGGGATTTTGCTTTATCGGGTTTCTTTCAATTGGAACGGTGTTCTGGATTCCTGCGTTCCTGGTTGACGCTAAGGGGATGTCCTTTGCTAAAATGGGCTGGATTGCTACGGCCCAACCGTTAGGTGGCTGCATCGGCTGTATTGTTGGCGGCATAATATCCGACAGGCTGCTCAAAAACCGCCGCAAAGCTAACTTGCTGTTTGCTCCGTTATCAATGCTTGTCATGATGTACTTGTTGATTCATGTACCAAACGACCCGTATATATTATATTTGGAACTGTTATTGACAGGCTTTTTCCTTTATATAGCATGGTCGTGTTATTACTCATATACGATGCTTATTACGACAAGTAAAACTTATCCAATTGCTGCTGCTTTGCTTGTTTGTATAGGAAATGCCGGAGGGTTCTTTTCGCCGACTTTTGCCGGATATCTCCTGGATGTTTATAATAGTTATGACCCGGTGTTTATGTTTTTTGCCGCTAGTGCTCTGGTTAGCTTTCTTTGTATTGCAATGATTAGCGAACCATCAAAAGTAGAAGGAAGTTAATAAAGTTTGCCATAACTGAGTTAAGGGCAGAATGTTTCGAAAAACGAAAAAAGTCTTGACGAACACAATTTAATAGAGTTATCATTATAGAGAGAAAATTAAATATTTAGTTACTCAACTGAGTCGCTTGAATTACGATAACGGGATGAACTCTCGTTATTAAGTTGACAAGTCTAGCTCATTTGAATGCAACGGTTTATTTCGTTGTGTTTAAAGGAGCTAGGCTTTTTTATTTTCAAAAAACAAATTATTTCTAAGGTAATGCGTGTATTTGTTGTAAATATTTAAAGATAATGGAGGATTAAATGAAAATTCAAGATGTAAAAAAGGTGGCTTTGTTTGGAGCTGGGACTATGGGACCGGGGTTGGCTCAGGTTTTTGCTCAAGCTGGATTTGAATTGGCAATGTATTCCAGAAAACAAGCAACTCTGGATAAGGCCATGGTGGTAATCGCAACTAATTTGCAGACCTTAGTTGAAAAAAAAATGTTAGTTCCGGAGGCAAAAGACCAAATACTGGCAAGGATTAATCCAACCCAGTCGCTTGAAGAGGCCGCTGCGAGCGCTGATGTTGTTATTGAAAGCATTATTGAAAAACTGGCTGAAAAAAAGCAACTGTATGGAGCGTTGGATCAGATTTGTCCGGAGCAGACGGTGTTTACCAGCAATACTTCTTATCTTAATATCTTTTCTGTGATGCCCGGCCAACGCTTGAGTAATACAGTTATCGCCCACTGGTTTGCTCCGCCGCATGTTATTCCGTTGGTCGAGGTTGTCAAGGGGCAAGAGTCGAGTCAGGAAACAGTTGATTTTATTGTTGAGCTTTTAAAAAGCGTTAATAAGGTGCCGATAGTTATGGAGAAATTTGTGCCTGGCTTTTGCGTAAACCGACTGCTCAGAATTATTGGCAGAGAGGTCTTCTTCCAATTAGATAATGGCTATATTACTGCCGATCAATTGGATTTGGCCGTTAAGGCCAGCATTATTCCGCGAGCGATGGTGCTTGGTTTTGTTCAGCGCTATGATTTCACTGGCCTGGATCTCAGCGTCAGGAATTTAGAGAACCCAGATTTCCTTGAACCGCCAATTGACAATGCTCCAAGCAGTCTGATTAAGCGGGTGGAGCGGGGTGAACTGGGGGTTAAGAGTGGTAAAGGTTTCTATGATTACAGCGACCGTAAATTGGAGGAAATTCTTAAGGACCGCGATGAGAAACTGATGGAGGTATTTGATAACGTTAAAGACCTGATATATAAACGCATCTGATAGTCTAAGTGTAATTAATAAGTACGATAAAAGGGCGAAATTATTTAGCAGGGGAGAGTAGCAATGGGCTACGACAATGTTGTAACAACTACGGCTTGGTCACCTGGTCCGGGATGTCACGGGGGATGTGGCGTTAAGCTCTATATTAAGAATGGAAAGGTTGTCAAGGTGGAAGGTGATGAAAATCATCCTTTTAGTCAAGGTAGAGCTTGTCCAAGGCTGTTGGCATTAACGCAATATATGTATCACCCTGATCGGATAACGTATCCCCTAAAAAGAGTGGGAGCGCGGGGCGAAGGGAAGTTCGAACGTATTACTTGGGATGAGGCTCTGGATACTGTTGAGGAAAAATTCAGCAATATTAAAGCAGAATATGGACCGGAATCGGTGTTGTTCTGCCAGGGGACAGGGCGGGATATCGGCGGACCGATATCTTTTCTGGCTTATTCCTATGGTAGCCCTAACTGGATTCAGCTCGGGCTGGCGGGGCATTCTTGTTACACACCTCGGCTGGGGGCAATGATGGCTACCCACGGTGATTATGCAGTGCTTGACGCCGGGCAGTTTTCAGAAAAACGCTATGCCGATCCAGAGTACGAGGTTCCTAAGGTGATTATTATTTGGGGGCAAAATCCGATGCCGGGGTGTCCAGACGGATTTTTCGGTCATTGGATAGTTGACTGTATGAAACGGGGTTCTAAGCTGATTGTTGTTGATCCACGCTGGACTTGGTTTGCTTCGCGGTCAGAAAAATTTTTACAAATTAGGCCGGGAACTGATGGGGCTTTGGCGATGGGAATGATCAATGTAATAATTTCTGAGGATTTATATGATCAGGAGTTTGTGAAAAATTGGACTGAAGGCTTTGATGATTTGAAACGACGTGCTGCCGAATATCCTCCACAGAAAGTAGCAGCGATAACCTGGATACCTGAAGCGGATATTATTGCGGCGGCAAGGTTATACGCTTCGGCCAAGCCTGCGGCTATCCAGTGGGGTGTACCGATTGACAAGTGCCCGGAAGGTTCGACTGTCGCGCAGGCTATTGCGCATCTTTGGTGTCTGACAGGGAACCTAGATGTTCCTGGTGGCAATGTTATTGCCAGACCTGCCTATGGTGTTACGACCTATCCATTTTCTACCCAGGAAATGCATGAACTATACGGTGAGGAATTTGTAAGGCGTCTAAACGAGAAACGAATTGGCGCGAAAGAATTTGCTATGGTGCGAAATTTTCGGGGCTGGGCCCAGCCGGATTTGGCGGTCAAACAAATGTTGACCGGCGATCCATATCCGATTAAGGCTTGCTGGATTCAAACAAGCAATGTTTTGGGTGGGCAGGCTGCTGATACTGCGCTTCACTATGAAGCGTTAAAGAAGATGGAGTTCGTTGTTGTTGCTGATCTATTCCATAATCCTACGACCATGGCGGTAGCCGATATTGTTTTGCCGGTAGCTTCAATTGCTGAAAAGGAAAGCTTTAGGTCATGGTGGGTTCCATTGCAGGTTATTGTTCCGGCGGTAGAGGTTGGCGAATGTCGCTCCGACTGGGAAATTAATTTGGAATTGGCGAAGAGGTTTAACCCTGAGCTTGCGAAACGTTATGGGTCAGTTAAAGATCTGATTAATGATCGACTAAAACCCTGCGGATTGACCTATGACGAACTCAAGGCGCAGGGGGGGTGGATTATGCCGCCGGAAAACTCGGCGTCAAGGCCATACCGCCGTTATGAGAAGGGGCTTTTAAGACCGGACGGCAAGCCAGGGTTTCGAACTCCGACTGGTAAGGTGGAGTTTGCAAGTAAGAGCTATGAGGAATGGGGACTTGATTCTCTGCCGTATTATTCTGAACCGCCGGAAAGTGAGGTGCGGACGCCAGAAGTCTATAAGAAGTATCCCTTGGTTATGGTTACTGGTCGGCGGTCATCCGTTTACTTTCACTCGGAACATCGAATGATTCCCTGGCTTAGGGAATGTGATCCTTATCCGATTGTAGAGATCCATCCGAGCGTTGCCGAACAAGTCGGGATTGATGACGGTGAATGGGTGGTTATCGAAAATGACCGCGGCTCTATCAAACGTAAGGCGAAAGTTACGCCGATTGTTCATCCGAAAGTGATTAGTGTGCCGCACGGATGGTGGCTGCCGGAGGAAGACGGCTGTGAGCCGAATTTATTTGGTATTTGGGATATTAACTGTAACAAGCTGGTTCATATTGGACCTGGAGCGAAATCAGGTTATGGTGGCGGGGCTTATAAGACTGCGCTGGTAAGGGTCAAAAAGGCAAACGGGGCGGTGGAGTAGGATGGGAAGAAAAGGTTTATTCATTGACTATGAATTTTGCACCGGGTGTCACACTTGCGAGGTGGCTTGTAAGCAAGAAAATAGTTACCCCGCTGGACTGTGGGGCATCAAGGTAAACGAAATAGTTCTCGAGTCCTTAGATAAAGTGGAAATTAATTATCTCCCCTTTCCTACGGAGCTATGTAACTTATGTGCCAATCGAACGGTAAATGGTGAGCGTCCCTCTTGTGTAAAGCATTGCCAGGCAGATTGCATGAAATATGGGGAACTGACCGAGCTGGTCAAGGAAATGGAGAATAAGCCAAAGACTGTGTTGTTTGCGCCGAAATAGCTGGCTGTGCTTTTTGAAAGTATTTGTATGTGGCTATAGCAAAGTAAAGGAGGCAATGTTCGAGATGGCAGAACAGGTATTTACGAATATGACCAATGGAGGTCCTATTTCGGTTTATGTTAAGGATGGTAAAATCGTCCGTATTCGGCCGTTGCAAGTGCCGGAAGAAGAATTGAAGCCCTGGGTTATTGAAGCTGGCGGCAAAAGATATTCACCACCTAAGGCTTTTCGCTTGGCGCCGCCGGGTCATGCGGAAAGAAACCGGTTTGAGCCACATAATCGTATTTTATATCCGCTCAAACGGGTGGACTTTGACCCGAATGGCGAGCGCAACCCCCAAAATCGCGGTAAATCCGATTATGTACGGATCAGCTGGGATGAGGCTCTGAATATTGTTTCCGGTGAAATCAAAAGATTGACTGACGCCTATGGCGGTTCCTCCATTACCGGGATGACTTCGTCTCATCATAACTGGGGGATTGTCGGGTATAAGATGGGTCCGTTTTCTCGGTTTATGAATATGCTCAACTATACACCGATTCTTGATAATCCGGATAGTTGGGAAGGATGGCACTGGGGTGCTACTCATACTTATGGTTTCCAGTGGCGTCTGGGAATGCCAGAACAGTTTGACCTCTTGGAAGATGCTTTGAAGAATACCGAAATGATTGTTTTTTGGTCTAATGATCCAGATACTACCCGTGGTACATACAGTGGACAGGAATCGGCTATTTGGCGGGTATGGCTCAAGGAAAAAGGAATAAAGACGGTTTTTATTGATCCGTTTTACAATTATACTGCCGCCGCAATGGACGGAACATGGCTGCCGCCGCGCCCGGGTTCCGATACAGCGCTTGCGATGGCAATTGCTTATGTGTGGATAACTGAGGATCTTTATGATAAGGAATATGTTGCGGAAAAAACTATTGGTTTTGAGGAGTTTAGGCAATACATTCTTGGAGAAAGCGATAACGGTTTTGTCAAGACGCCGGAATGGGCTGAAGCAGAATCGGGCATTCCGGCACGTAAAATCAGAGCGCTTGCCAGGGAATGGGCCGCTAAAAGAACGTGTCTGAGCAGCGGCTGCCGAGGAGGCCAGGGAAGCGCATGCCGCACGGCGTATGGCACCGAATGGGCGCGGATGATGGTGCTTTTGCAGGCAATGCAGGGATTGGGCAAGCCTGGGGTTTCAATTTGGGGCACTACAATGGGGGCGCCAGCGGATTCTAATACTTGGTTCCCTGGTTACGCTGAACCACGGGGCCAGATGGGCAAATCTAATATTGCTAAAATCAAGCTGTCGTTGCAAAACAAAACAAAACAGCGGCTGTTCCGTCTGACCTTGCCTGAAGCTATTATGACTGGCAAGGAGGATTTCTGGGGCGACGGTTTTTGCGGTCAAACCCTTGATCAGCAATTTATTCATAATGTATATCCTATGGAAGGTCATTCGACGGTGAAAATGTTTTATCGGTACGGCGGTTCATTTATGGGTACAATGTCTGATACCAATAAATGGGTAAAAATGTATCAGAGTGACAAATTGGAATTTGTGGTTAATCAGGACTGCTGGTATGGGAGTGAAGCAAAATTTGCTGATATTATTCTGCCGGCATGTACTAATCTTGAACGCAACGACCTTGGAGAATGGGCGGCGTGCGGTGGATATACAACAAATGCGCATATTGGAAATAACTACCGGGTTATTGTCCGAGAGCAAAAATGTATTGAGCCACTGGGCGAATCCAAAGCCGACTACGAAATTTTCACGCTGTTGGCAGATCGGCTAGGAATGAAGGAACTTTACACTGAGGGCAATAACGAAGACGATTGGGCACGACTGTTTTTTGAGTCTTCTGATATTGCTAAAGATATTTCTTGGGAAGAGTTTGACAAACGGGGCTACTATATTATACCAGTTCCTGATAAGTATGAATCCACGCCGGGTATGCGCTGGTACGCCGAAGGCCGGGAGTGCGACACTCCTGATACCGGCAATTCCAAACGGGGTACTGAAAAAGCGAAAGAACTAGGAACTTATTCAGGAAAAATTGAATTTGCCGCCGAAAGCCTGCGCCAGAATATGCCTGATGATATGGAGCGGCCTATTGTGCCGCACTTTATTCCCTCCTGGGAAGGGTATTTCAGTGAAGCTCATGACAAATACCAGCTGCAGATAATTATGCCTCATCCAAGATTTTCCTTCCATACTCATTATGATAACCATACTCCCTGGCTCAACGAGATAGCTTTGCATAGGGTGGAAAAGGAAGGTTATTATTGGTGGCCTGTGCGGATTAATCCGGTGGACGCCAAGGCGCGGAACGTTATTGACGGAGATATTGTGGAGCTTTACAACGACCGGGGCTCGGTGCTTTGTATTGCCCAGGTGACCGAGCGAGTGCCGGCAGGTGTATTGCACAGTTATGGTTGTTCGGCAAAATATGATCCTTTGGTGCCTGGACAGCCGGGGTCGACGGACAAAGCAGGATGTGTTAATTTGCTGACCGCATCGAAACTATTATCAAAGCACGCAGCAGGTATGACTCCTAACTCATGCTTATGCGAGCTTCGAAAGTGGGAGGATTTAAGAAATGGCTAGATATGGGATTGTTGTGGATGTCGAAAAATGTACTGGCTGTCATTCCTGCTTTCTTGCCTGTAAGGATGAGTATATCGGAAATGATTACTATCCGACTTCGGCTGCACAGCCAAATGAGGGGCATAAGTGGATACAATTAAAGGAAGTCGAACATGGAACAGGGACGAAGATTAAGGTGGATTACATTCCTGTGATGTGCCAACATTGTGTAAATCCGCATTGTATTACATCAAACAACGCAGATGCGGTTTATAGACGCAGCGATGGAATTGTTATTATCGACCCGAAAAAAGCGATTGGCCGCAAGGATATCGTAAATGCCTGTCCCTATGGCGCGATTTTTTGGAACGAGGAAAAGAGTATACCTCAAAAATGTACTTTGTGCGTTCACATGTTGGACAATGGCGAAAAAACAGTTCGGTGCGCGGAGTGTTGCCCTACTGGCGCGTTGGTATTTGGTGATTTAGACGATGCTGATAGCGAGATTTCTAAGTTGTTGGTCGCAAAAGCTGATAAGGTTAAGAGCTTCAAGTCTGAGTTAGGTACTAGGCCAAGTACAAAATATATTGGTATTCCCAAGCCCTTTATTGCCGGAGAAGTGATCTTGTCTGACAGGCAATGCGATTGCGTAAAGGGGGCTAAGGTTACCCTGAAGGCTAACGGAGAAGACAAAGTAATTGAGGTACAAACGGATTTCTTTGGTGATTTTGAATTCAAGGGCCTGGCCAGAAATACTGATTATACCATTAAGGCTGAATATGAGGGATATTATCCAATTGAGCTTACCGTGCGAACTCATGCGAGTCAAAATGTGGGTGAGCTTGTCCTTAAAGCCAAATAAAAGCTTTCAGAATATACGGAGGTTATCATGCAAGATGTTGTAATAGTTAGTGCTGTTAGAACTGCCATCGGCAGAATCGGTGGAACGCTTAAAACCGTTCCGCCTGAAGAATTGGCGCAAATAGTTATTAGCGAAGCCGTGAAAAGAGCTGGGATAGAACCTGAAAGAATTGACGAGGTGATTTTAGGTCAGACCAAGCAAAGCGCGGATTCGCCCAATATTGCCAGGGTTGCTGCGTTAAAGGCTGGTATTCCTATAGCGGTGCCGGCTTATACTGTGATGCGTCAATGTGGTAGCGGTCTACAGGCTGTTAATAACGCGGCGCAGGCAATTATGTCTGGTCAAGCCGACATAATTGTTGCCGGCGGTACGGAGAGTATGAGCAATGCTCCCTACTATCTCAGAGGCGCTCGCTATGGCTACGGTGCCGGTAACGCCGTTCTTGTTGATTCTAATACCGAAAGTCAGCCACGATCGCAACCAATAGAAACATATGGCGAACTAACGATGGGTTTGACGGCAGAAAATTTGGCGGAGCGCTACAGTATTAGTCGTGAGGAGCAGGATAGTTTTGCGCTTGGCAGTCAGAATAAGGCAGCACAGGCTATAACAGAAGGGCGGTTTCGGGAAGAAACCGTGACTGTCGCCGTTAGGCAGAAGAAGGGTGATCCGGTTCTTTTTGATATTGACGAGTTCCCACGGAAAACAACATTGGAGCAGTTGGCAAAGCTAAAAGCGGTCTTTAAGTCCGGGGGCACCGTTACGGCCGGAAATTCGTCAGGACGTAATGATGGAGCAGCTTGTCTGGTTGTTATGTCTGCTAAGGAAGCTCAAAAGAGAAATCTAAAACCGCTGGCAGTTTTACGTAGCCATGCAGTTGCTGGTGTATCGCCGGAAGTCATGGGGATCGGGCCAGCTCCTGCCACAAGGAAAGCGCTTAAATTGGCGGGGCTAACTTTAGGTGATATAGGTTTGATCGAACTTAACGAGGCGTTTGCGGCGCAAAGTCTCGCTGTAATTAAAGATTTGGACTTAAATGAAAGCATTGTTAATGTGAATGGCGGTGCAATTGCCCTTGGTCATCCGCTAGGCTGCTCAGGGGCGCGGGTTTTGACTACCCTGATTTATGAAATGCGAAAACGGAAGGTAAAATATGGGGTGTCAACTCTCTGCATTGCCGGAGGAATGGGGATTGCGGATATTATTGAGCTAGTCTAAAGAGAGCATTACAACCAAAAGAGAGGATCGCTGCTATGGATATTAGTGGACGATGGAGGTTTGTTGTAATTGGCTTTGTGATGATGCTTGTGGTTGGGTTTCTTGACGCCTGGTCAATGTTTGTTTTGCCAATAGAACAGGAGTTTGGATGGAGCCGGGATCAGACTGCGTTGGTTTATAGCCTGGCGATGATCTTTCTTGCAGGAGGGATATTGCTTGGTGGGCCGTTAATTGACTATAAGGGGCCGCGAGCTGTCTCGATAATTGCTGGTATTTTACTTGGCGTGGGGTTAATGTCTGCTTCTTGGATTAATAGCCTCTTTCAACTTTATGTTGCCTATAGCTTGTTATGTGGTCTGGCAATTGGAGTATTGTATAATTGTACAATTGCTACTGTGGTACGGTGGTTTCCAGATAAACGTGGTTTGGTAACAGGGTTGTTAATGGTAGGTACTGGTGTAGGAAGTTTGATTTTGGGTATCTGGGTTGCTCCGCTTTTCAAATTTATGAGTTGGCGAGCTGTATTCAGAATTCTGGCGGCAATAAGTATGACGGTAATACTTATTGCTGGGCAGCTATTACGTAATCCGCCACTGGCGTGGCAAGAAGCTGCCGAATTATCGGAAGCAAAAGCATCAGCTCAGGCTGAAAAAGATTTTAACTGGAAGGATGTACTGGTGCTGCCAGCTTTTTGGGGACTATGGTTATGGCATTTATTTGTAGTATCCGGTGGGCAGACTGCATTAGGGCATATTGTACCGTTTGGGGTAGAGCAGGGGATTAGTGCTAATCAGGCGGCAATTGCGATGGGGGTTTTAGCAGTTTTTAACGCGTTTGGCCGGGTGCTATTTGGTTATTTGGCTGATCAAATGGGTAGAAAGTTCGCGATGGTGCTAGCGTCAATTACTACAGCTGTAGGAATGGCTATGCTCGCAATTTTACCGCCGGTGTTAGGGATGAGTGGATTAATTGCTGCTGCGATTCTTATTGGTATTGGCTATGGAGGTACAATACCTCAAGTGTCGGCAGTAGTTGGCGCATTCTTTGGTACAAAGCATTTTGGGGCTAACTTTGGGCTGGTTTCGACAGGCATTGCGGTAGCTTCGGTGATTGGACCATACTTAACCGGGTGGGTGAAAACAATGACCGGCAGTTATGAAGGTAGTTTTTACTTTCTTACAGTGCTTGCTTTAGTTAGTAGTATTATAGCTTTTTATATAAATAAACCCAGGACAATGACAACAAAAATGGCTACTGAGGTTTGTGGGAGGGATTAAGATGAGTAAAACCCATATTTTGGCAGCTCATGCTCAGGTTCCACAAGGCACAGATATTTATGAAGTCCATAAGTTTATTACTCTTGTTATGGAGGTTGACCTGGAAACAGGGGAAATCGTTGATAGTATGGTGCCGATGTATTGTCAGCTGACTAATGGATTTATTGTCAAAATTATAAAAGGGAAATCGCTGAATAATGCAGATGAAATTCTTAAAGAGGTTGAGGAGCGAGTACATACATCAACTAAACGGGCACTGATGACAGCAATGAAAGAGATATTTAACCGGTACGTTATGGAAAAGGATAAGGCGGTTAAGATTGGAGCGTAAATCAAGGTAAAGGAGGCTATGATGATGGCTAAAGAAGCGTTGAAGGATATGCTTGACGAGTACAATATGAAAGCTGAAAAGTCGTTAGCGAAAAATCCTGAACGACAGAATCTTGCTCAACCAAGAGTGTATACTCCGTTGGATCTTGAAGGATTTGATTATGTGCGCGATTTGGGATTTCCCGGTAGTTATCCTTATGTTCGTGGGGTGCAGCCAACTATGTATCGCGGACGATTTTGGACTATGCGGCAGTACGCAGGGTTTGCAACGGCTGAAGAGTCTAACAATCGGTACCGATATCTTCTTGACCAAGGTCAGACCGGCCTGTCGTGTGCGTTTGATTTGCCAACGCAGATTGGCTATGATTCCGATGATCCCATTGCTGACGGCGAGGTTGGTAAAGTAGGGGTGGCCATCGATTCGCTTGCTGACATGGAAATTTTATTTGACAGCATTGATTTGGGGAAAGTTTCTACATCGATGACCATCAATGCTCCGGCAGCGGTGTTGTTGGCTATGTATATTGCAGTTGCGGAAAAGCAAGGTGTAAGTGCTGATAAACTTAAGGGGACTATCCAAAATGATATTTTGAAAGAATATGCTGCCCGTGGTACCTACATTTTTCCGCCAAAGCCCTCCATGCGGCTGATTACCAATATCTTCGAGTATTGTTCAAAGAATGTTCCATATTGGAATACTATCTCTATTTCCGGCTACCATATCCGCGAAGCTGGCTCGACGGCGGTACAGGAAATTGCCTTTACCATTGCCGACGGCATAGCTTATGTTGAAGCCGCCATTAAGGCGGGTTTAAATGTCGATGCTTTTGCTGGCCGCCTATCCTTCTTTTGGAATGCTCACAACAATGTACTGGAAGAAGCGGCAAAGTTTCGGGCTTCGCGCCGGGTTTGGGCCAAGGTTATGAAAGAACGCTTTGGGGCTGTTAATCCGAAATCATGGATGCTTCGGGTTCATACCCAAACTGCTGGTTCGATGCTTACCGCTCAGCAGCCGGAGAACAACATTGTGCGTGTCGCGCTTCAGACTGCGGCGGCTGTACTTGGCGGAACTCAGTCGCTGCATACCAATTCTAAAGATGAAGCACTGGCGCTGCCAAATGAGGATGCAGTGCGGACTGCGCTTCGGACACAGCAAATTGTAGCATATGAAAGCGGCCTGGCCGATGTAGTTGATCCGTTGGCCGGATCATATTACATCGAGGCTCTAACCAATAAAATTGAACAAGAATGTTGGGATTACATAAAGAAGATTGACGATATAGGCGGTGCAGTTGTCGCTATTGAAAAAGGATATATTCAAAGGGAAATTCAAGAAAGTGCCTACAAGTGGCAGATGGAAGTGGAAAGAAAGAACCGGGTTATTGTCGGCGTGAATCAGTTTCAAATTGAGGAAAAGCCGTTGGAAGGGCTACTGCAGGTAGACGCTTCGGTAGGTGAATTGCAGAAAAAGAAACTGGCGGAGCTTAGAGCGAAGCGAGACAATAATGCACTTCAGATAAAGTTGGTTGCATTGGAAAAGGCCGCTAAAGATGAAAAGATAAATCTCTTGCCCTTTATCCTTGATGCGGTCAAAGTATATGGGACGCTGGGAGAAATTTGCGGTGTTTTGCGCAGAGTATTTGGCGAATATGAAGCCCATGTCAGCCTGTAAGCGAAGGTAAGAGGAGGGACGAGGATGCAAAGACGGATAAGAGTATTGGTTGCTAAGCCTGGGCTCGACGGCCATGATCGTGGTGCCAAAGTAGTGGCCCGTGCCTTGCGCGATGCCGGATTCGAAGTAATCTACACCGGATTGCGCCAGACTCCGGAGCAAATCGCTGAAGCCGCCTTGGAGGAAGATGTAAATGTTGTAGCCATGAGTTTGCTTTCCGGTGCTCACAACACACTTTTTCCAAAGGTGGTAAATCTTTTGCGGGCCAAGGAAATGAGCGACGTACTTATTCTTGGCGGTGGTGTTATTCCCGATGCTGATATTCCGGGTCTAAAACAGGCTGGTGTAGCTGAAATATTTACTCCAGGGACTTCGACCGCATCCATTGTTGAATTTATCAAGGCCAATATTAAATAAGCGGCTATTGGGGAACGGAGCTATCAGAGGTATTACTGCTATAGATTGGGTTTCTAGAGGTGGTGCAAAGTCTAATGGATATTGTCCAAGAATTATTGGCTGGTTCGAGGCTTGCCCTAGCGCGTGCTATTACGGCGGTGGAAAATGAATATGACGAAGCAGTTACTCTGATGCAGGCGATATATCCTCATACCGGCAAAGCACATGTGGTTGGGATTACTGGACCGCCGGGTGCTGGCAAAAGTACGCTTGTTGATAAAATGACCAAGGAATATCGACGCAAGGGAAAGACGGTAGGCATCGTAGCAATAGACCCGACCAGTCCGTTTTACGGCGGAGCTATTTTAGGTGACCGGATTCGGATGAATGAGTTGGCATTGGATCAAGGAGTTTTTATTCGCAGCATGGGAACAAGGGGGAGCTTGGGCGGTCTGGCTAAGAAGACGGTGGAAGTCGTGAAGATCATGGATGCTTTCGGTAAAGACGTTATTTTTGTTGAAACAGTCGGGGTAGGACAGTCTGAAGTGGATGTCATTAAAGTCGTAGATACCACGGTGGTGGTGCTTGTCCCAGGGCTTGGCGATGACATTCAGGCAATTAAGGCCGGGATTCTTGAGATTGGCGATATTTTCGTAATCAACAAAGCTGATCGAGATGGCACTGAACGATTAGAAACCGAGCTTGAAATGATGTTGGACTTGAATTCAAGTAAGGTTGCCTGGAGGCCGCCGGTAAAAAGAACGGTGGCCAATAGCGGTGATGGGGTGGAAGCTCTGATCGGAGCTATTGCCGATCATATAAGTTATCTTTATAATTCAGGCGAATTTGTGCGGCACCGCAGTGCGCGGACAAAGAACGAACTTCTCTTATTGCTTAATGAACAGATCAGCAGGCACGTGCTGGAGAGTGTTATGGCTCCAGGAAAGTTGGATTTGTTGGTGGATAGCATCGAAGGTCACCGGCAAACGCCGTACAACATTGTCAATAATATTTTGGCCGACATATTGCGGTAGGCAAAAAAATGAGGAGAAGGTAATATGTTCAAGATTTTAAAAGTTGATCATGTCGGAGTTGCAGTGAAAAATTTGGCTGCGACAAAGAATTTCTATAGTGAAGTACTGGGACTGACGGTGTTTGGAGAAGAGTTGGTTGAGCAGCAAAAAGTAAAAGTGTGCTTTATTCCTTGCGGCGACAGTGAGGTTGAGCTTCTGGAATCGACCGCGCCGGATGGACCGGTGGCAAAGTTTATCGAAAAGAATGGTGAGGGAATCCAACATTTGGCTCTTCGCGTAGACAATGTTGAAAATGCATTGGCTGATTTAAAAGCTAAAGGGATACGTCTGATTGACGAAGTGCCGCGCTACGGCGCTGGCGGCGCTAAGATCGCGTTTATCCATCCTAAGAGCAGCGGGGGAGTGCTGCTAGAGTTATCTGAGCGCCAGTGATATTAACTTTTAAGTCCGTAATGCCAGTTGCTAGGAGGTGCTATATGGCTAGCATTCAGGAAAAAATCCAGGAACTAAAAGCAATGCAAGCCAAGGTTAAGCTTGGCGGCGGAGAAAAGCGTATCAATAAGCAGCATGCCAGTGGTAAGCTTACTGCCCGTGAGCGAATAGATAAATTGCTGGATGATGGAAGCTTTGTGGAAATTGACCAATTTGTCCAGCATCGGTGTACTAATTTCGGGATGGAAAAGGTTGAAGCGCCGGGGGAAGGCGTTGTAACTGGTTACGGCACGGTGAATGGCCGTCTTGTATATGTATATGCGCAGGACTTTACGGTGATCGGCGGTTCGCTCGGAGAAATGCATGCCGCTAAAATCGTTAAGGTGCAAGACCTAGCTCTTAAAATGGGTGCGCCAATTATTGGTCTCAATGATTCAGGGGGAGCGAGGATTCAAGAAGCAGTTGATGCGCTGGGCGGATATGGGAAGATATTTTATCGTAATACTTTGTCATCCGGAGTGGTCCCGCAAATTTCGGTAATTATGGGGCCGTGTGCGGGTGGAGCGGTATATTCGCCTGCACTGACTGATTTCATCTTTATGGTCAAAAACACTAGCCAAATGTTCATAACTGGCCCGCAGGTAATAAAATCAGTCACGGCCGAAGAAGTTACTGCTGAAGCATTGGGGGGAGCAATGACTCATAATTCTATTTCCGGTGTGGCTCATTTTGCGGCTGAGACTGATGAAGACTGTATGCAGCAGGTGCGTTATCTTCTAAGTTTCTTACCAAGCAACAATCTTGATGAACTGCCGCTTAAAAGTACTGACGATGATTCGAATCGTACTGAGGCAGCATTAGACAGCTTTTTACCTGATAATCCCAACCAGCCGTATAATATGAAAGATATTATCAAAACCATTGTTGATAACGGTGAATTCTATGAGGCTAACATCTACTACGCTCAAAATATTATTACTGGTTTTGCCCGGTTTGGTGGTCGGACGGTGGGGGTAATTGCGAACCAGCCGATGGTGATGGCGGGTTGTCTTGATATTAATGCTTCAGATAAATCAGCCCGATTTATCAGGTTCTGCGATGCTTTCAACATTTCGTTGGTCAATCTGGTCGATGTACCTGGCTTTCTGCCGGGAACTGGGCAGGAAACTGGCGGTATTATACGCCATGGTGCAAAAATGCTGTATGCATATTCTGAGGCGACTGTTCCTAAAGTGACAGTAATTACTCGCAAAGCTTACGGCGGTTCGTATATGGCAATGTGCTCTAAGGATTTGGGGGCTGATCAAGTTATGGCCTGGCCGTCAGCCGAGATTGCGGTAATGGGTCCTGCTGGAGCGGCAAATATCATTTTTCGTGATGACCCAGAGGCCAAGGCCAAGACTATGAAGTATGTAGAGGAATTTGCCACCCCTTATAAGGCGGCGGAGCGTGGTTTTGTTGACCAAGTTATCGAACCTGCCGAAACCAGGCCGCGAATTATTACGGCTCTCAACATGTTGGCCACAAAACGGGAAAGTCGGCCCGCTAGAAAGCACGGCAATATACCACTTTAATAATAGATTTGTTGAGAGGAGCAAGAAAGATATGACTATCGTGCCAGTGACTGTTCCGGATACTTTGGAGGGGGCTGTTATTTTAAGTATCATTGATTTTTTTCTTAGTATTGTAATTATTTATGGCATTAGTCTTATATTGCATATATTTCCCCTGTTAAACAAGCTTGGTAAGATTAGCGATGAACAGTTGAAAGACGGACATTGAATTTCAAATTGGGAATATGGAGGACGGGAAACTATGTTTGAGCAATTTATTGGTCTTTTGTTCGTTCTTGGTGAACAGACAGGTTTAACCTTAATTTCAATCGGCAATATTATCATGATTATTGTCGGCGGTTTATTGGTATACCTGGCTCTGGCAAAGAAATACGAACCATTTCTTCTTCTCGGCATTGGTTTCTCGTGCATTGTATCCAATGTGCCGGGATCAGATCTTACGGCGCCGGGTGGGTTATTCTATTATGCTTTTCGCGGTGTCGAGATGGTAATTATTCCACCGCTCATTTTCTTGGGTGTTGGGGCTATGACTGATTTTGGGCCGATGATCTCTCGGCCAAGTTTAATGATTTTGGGGGCGGCTGCTCACGCTGGAATATTTATTGCTATTGTTTTGGCTAAACTGACAGGGGAATTTAGTGTCGCGGAAGCGGGGGCAATAGGTATTATTGGCGGCGCTGACGGTCCAATGGCCATTTTTGTTACAATGAAACTTGCACCTCATCTTTTGCCGCAGATCGCCGTAGCTGCATACTCTTATATGGCATTGATGCCCTTAATTCAGCCGCCGGTGATGAGATTATTAACCACGAAAGAGGAGCGGTCAATTGTGATGAAGCAAGTCCGACCAGTTAGCCGTATTGAAAAGATAGTTTTTCCTTTTGTTATTGCAATAATTGTTAATCTCTTATTGCCGCCGGTAGCTCCTCTGATCACAATGCTAATGCTGGGCAATATGCTAAGGGAAGTGTTGCTGGTTGAACGTCTGGCAAAAACCGCTGCCAACGAGCTTATGAATATTATAACTATTATTCTTACGGTAGCGGTTGGGTCAACAATGGCCGCTGATCGATTCCTGACATATAAAACAATGCTTATTATCGGTCTTGGTTTAGTTGCCTTTCTTGGTGGGACAGCTTCTGGGGTTATCGGCGCGAAAGTCATGAATTTATTTCTGAAAGAAAAAATAAACCCGTTAGTTGGTTCGGCTGGTATCGCTTCGGTACCTATTGCCGCCAGGGTAGCCCATGTTGTTGCGCTCAAGGAGAACCCGTACAACTTCTTAATTATGCATGCTATGGGTCCTAACTTGGCAGGGGTATTTGGGACTGCTATTTCGGGAGGAATAATGTTAGCGCTTATTTGTAAATAAGCGGATGAATTAGGGGGCGTTTAAGATGAATTTTTTTGCCTTTCTACTGGCTTTAGCGGTTACGCTCGGATACTATTTTTATACAATTATAAAGGAAAGAACTTGTATGACTCAAAGACGTACGGTGCTCGAGCGAGGCCGAGATAGCGGTTTTGGTGACCAATACGAAGCCAGGGAGGAATAAAAGTGGTTGCTGTATTGGTAATATTGCTGGTAATTTTTTTTGCTGGGGTCTGCATTTATGTGCGAAGCCATACGGATAGAGATGAGGTGGCTGCTGCGACGGATTTGCCGTCAGTTATGCCAGATAATTGCGAAACCTGCCAACTGGATGGCGCGGAGTTAATAGCTGTTATTATGGCTGCGGTTGCTGAAATTGAAGGCTTAGAAAAATTCAAGGTGTTGAATATCTCGTCGAACGCTTGCAACTGGGCGCTTTTCGGACGGCAGGATTTGATTCGTAGCCGACAATAAGGTTGGTTTTACTATATATAGGGGGAGTGAAAGTGGTGACAACGTACACTATAACCGTGAATGGCAAATCTTATGATGTCACGGTCGAGAAAAAAAACGACGCACCTATAAGACCTGCTGAGTATGACGTGATGACTAATAGTTCGCAGTTAGCAGTTGAGCCGATGTTAATGCCGAATGCGTCATCAAATCCAATTGCCAGCGGAGTCGGGAAAACGATTATTGGACCAATGCCTGGGACGGTAATCGCAGTCAAAGTAAACGTTGGCGATACCGTAAATCAGGGCCAGGAAGTGCTAGTTGTGGAAGCTATGAAAATGCATAACCCGATTTTGTCGCCAAGTGACGGCATTGTAGATAGTGTGTATGTAAAGGCTGGTGACTCGATACAAACAGGGCAGACTTTAGCAGTAATCAAGAATTAGCGGTTTTTTGTGACAAAGGCATGGAAGAGGATTGAAAAATTTTGGCAAAGTGAATATGTGAGGCGAAATTTATGAACGTTATAAACGTTAAAAACCTCATTGACGAAGCTTCTCTCAAATTTTATCATATTCAAGTGTTTCTTTGCTGCATAGTATCACTTTCTTTTGATGGTTATGATCTTGTGGTATATGGTGCAACAATTCCTCTGTTGCTAAGTCAATGGAGTATGTCGCCGGCCTATGCTGGATTTATCGCAAGCTGTGGGTTTGGTGCATCTGTATTTGGTGCAATCATAGGTGGAGCTCTTGGCGATAAATGGGGAAGAAAAAACACAATAATTTCTTCAGTTATAATATTTTCTATTGGTACTTTCGCATGTGCTTTGGCAAACGGCCCGGTTTGGTTTGCCATTGCTCGAATTGGATCGGGGATAGGTATGGGGATGACGCTGCAAAATGAAGTAGCATTAGTTTCCGAATATTTCCCGCGTAAATATAGGCAAACTGCAGTTTCGACGGTTGCTACAGGAATGCAGATTGGCGGTATTATGTCGGCTCTTGCGGCTTTATGGCTGTTAGTACCGTATGGTTGGTCATCTGTATATTATTTTGGTTCGCTGGCAATTTTTGCTGTACCATTCTTGATTAAGTATATGCCGGAAGCGCCGTGGATGCTTGTAATAAAAAACAAGGATCACCAACTTAGAAACGTGCTGAAGCATTTGCGACCAGAGATGCTGGTGCCTAATGATGCAAGTTTCGTATATCCTAAAGCAGAGGAAAAGTCATCGATTGCTAAGGTGTTCGCAGACAATAGAGCTTTAAGCGCCTTGCTATTCTGGCTGGTGTATTTTATGAATGTATTTGTAATTTACGGCACCAATACATGGATTCCTAAGCTGATGATGGATGCAGGTCATGGTTTTGGGGCAAGTTTAATTATTTATCTAGCTCTATTTCTTGGTGCGGGTATAGCAAGTCCGATTATTGGGTATTTGGCTGATCGTTTTGGTGCCAAGCGAATTTCTTTGTTGCTATACTCTATTGCTTTTGTTTCTATTTTACTGTTAAGCATTCCCATGGAGCTTTATCTTTCGGTTTTGGTTGTTGCGGTGGCAGGCGTGTGTACAATGGGTACGCAGAATTTAACTCATGCTTATATTGCCCAGTACTTTCCGCCAACGGTGAAGTCGACGATGATGGGCTGGGGACTCGCTTTGGGGCGCGCCGGCGGTCTGCTTGGTCCATTGGTAGGTGGAGTGCTGCTAGCAATGAAGGCTACACTATTCCAAAGCTTTTTGGCGTTTGCCATACCTTGCCTAATTTCAGCTGTGGCGATTGCGCTAGTACAGGAACAATATGGTTATAATACAAGTCGGGTTAAAAGAAGCGATAGGCCTATACCTATAGACAGAGTTGTTTGATTTTTCTGCATAATATTAAATAATAGTTCCTGGGAATTATAATTCAATTTAGTTTTTAGGAACTGTTGTTATCACCTCATGAAGGTGGTAAGTTAAATTATGTGTAGTTTACCAGTTCAAATGAGCTTTGTGTAACATTGCTGAGAATAGTAGTGCTTGCTTTTGGCATATGCTAGTAGAAGTATTGCGTTTTCCAATTTAAAGTAGAACCAAAATCAGCATGGTGCATTAATGGAGCAGGAGCGGTGTGAGAGGTGTCAACTTATGGCGATGGAGTTATACATGCAAGTGCTAATAGTGATAATTGGGATTTTGATGAATGGTTTTGGCTGCATAATCGGTGCAAGGGAAAACGTGAAAAACAACTAACAAAGGGGATGATGTGATGCAGCGGTTTACTATTCCCAGAGATATCTACTTTGGCAGTGGGTGCATGACTGAGGTGTTGGCAGGACTGGAAGGAAAAAGGGCTGTTGTGGTGACGGGTGGTAACTCCATGCAGAAATTTGGTTTTTTGGACAAAGCAATCACGAGTCTTAGAAAAGCTGGAATGGAAGTAAAGCTAATTGAAGGTGTAGAACCCGACCCTTCTGTTGAGACTGTTTATCATGGTGCGGAGCTGATGTGTGATTTTGAACCCGACTGGATTGTCGCAATTGGCGGTGGTTCGCCTATTGATGCGGCCAAAGCAATGTGGATTTTCTACGAGCATCCGGAAAAGACGTTTGACGATGTCAAAGAACCATTTACGGTACCTGCTTTGCGGAGCAAGGCTCGGTTTGCTGCCATACCTTCGACAAGCGGTACAGCCACGGAAGTGACTGCTTTTTCGGTGATTACTGATTACAGTACCAAAATCAAGTACCCATTAGCTGACTATAATCTTACGCCTGATATTGCCATTGTTGATTCGGACTTGGCGGAAACTATGCCACTTAAACTGGTGGCGCATACGGGCATGGATGCGTTAACTCATGCGTTAGAAGCGTATGTCGCGACTGGGCGTTCTTCTTTTTCTGATCCTCTAGCTTTGCAGGCAATACTAATGGTACAGGAGTACATAATCAAGTCATATCAGGGTGATCGGGAAGCACGAGAACAGATGCATATCGCTCAATGTCTGGCTGGAATGGCCTTTACTAATGCGTTGTTAGGTATTACTCATAGTATGGCTCACAAAATTGGGGCGTTATATCATATTCCGCATGGCTGTGCCAATGCCATTCTCTTGCCGTTTGTAATTGATTTCAATAAGAAAACGGCAAGTGCCGACTATGCTAAGGTGGCTAAAACAATGGGTATGACGGGTTCAAGCCAAGCAGAACTGGTCGATAATCTGGTTGCGTTTATTGATGAACTCAACAGATTACTTGATATCCCGGCTAATTTAGAGCTTGCTGGAGTAGCTTCGGAGTTTTTTGCGAAAAGTCTTGAAAGCATTGCAGCCAATGCTCTAAAAGATCCCTGCACAAGTTCTAATCCACGCGCTATTAGCTTTGAAGAAATGAAAAGGTTATTTACTTGCGCGTTTAACGGTGAAAAAGTTGATTTTTAAAAATGCATAACAACTAAGAAACCTCAGCCCTGCTAGACTGAGGTTTCTTAGTTGTTATGCGGTCAGGGCTTAGTTTTGGTTTCGTGGTGGTTAAAGCATACTAAACTTAATTGAAAATGTGGCTCCTGACGGACTGTTTTTAACTTCTATTTTCGCTTGATGGCGGTCGGCAATACGATAACAAACCGGAAGTCCCAGTCCAGTTCCCTGGTGTTTTGTTGTCAAAAAGGGAGTGCCTAATTTGGCGTATACCTCTGGGGGGATGCCTTCGCCATTGTCTTGAACCGATAGAACTACTTCGTTATCTTCGATATAGGTTTTCAATACGACGATACCTTCGTTGCCGGTAGCTTCAAAGGCGTTTCGCACAAAGTTTAGGATGCATTGACGAATTTCGTTTTCGTCGAGTAAGAGGTCGGGAATATCTTCTAGCTCAATCGTAAGTTTTTTTCCTTGCAGTAAAGCATCAGCATGAAGTAGTAATTGGATATTGCCAATTATTATGTTGAGGTTAGCCCTTTTTCGATGTACTGTTTTGTTTTTAGCTAACGAAAGAAATTCGGTGATAATAAGGTTTGCTCTGTCTAATTCGCCAATCATAATATCAAAGCGTTCTTGGTAATTTGAAAATGCCTGCTGCTGTTTAAATAACTGCAGATAACCTCGAACAGTTGTCAGTGGATTCCTTACTTCATGACCGATACTTGCAGCCATTTCACCAATCAGATTCAGGCGATCTAACCGGTCCAGCTCAATCTCCATTTTTTGCTTTTCAAGCTGTGATAAGTAGGTTCTCGATTTTTGATATTCAAGAGTATAGTGATTAAGAATAACCATAAAAAAGGCGATAAAGGTTACCATTGCAATCAGCAAAGAAAAAAACAGTTCAAGATATCTTTCTTTATCGCCGATGAATGGGACTATAATAAAGGAGGGGTTGAAAAACTGTACTATTATCAGAACTGAGAGCATTATAACAAAGCAGATTAGAACCACCAATCTGCTTTTGCCACGGAGCAATGTGGTAATCATTGCAGCGTACATTAGGGTGTAAAACGGCGTACCGCCATATATCCCTCCTCTGAAAATCCACATCAAAGGGACAACTGCAAACCCAAAAATTATTATTGCTAAAAAAGCTGTATGAGTGTAATTTTTTCTTTTAAATAATAAGTAATAGAAGCTTATTAAAGTTACAGCACTTGTCACACTGACAAATAAAAGTATAGTTCCTGAACGAAACAATGAAAAAAAGACACAGCTCAAGGTTGCTAGGCAAATTCCTAAAAGCAGTACTATATTAAGTATTCGATGTTGGACTGGGAAGGCTAATTCTCCCACAATTAAACGTTCTAATCCCATATTTACTATAGCTCCTCTTGCTAATACTATTTTATAATAAGATTTCGATAAAAGTTTATAGTTTTCCTGTAAAATAATGACTTGTTTTGTCGATATTATTTCGAATAATAATATTAGTTACAAATCTGGCGCTTCGATTCGTAGAATGAAATCTATTTCTTTTAATAAAAGTTGTTGACTTCGAGTATACTCAAAGGTGTAATATTAAGCATAACTGGATTACATTTCAGTTTGTATAGAGGAAGGATGAAGCGGATGCCGAGCAAGGTTTATTTTGTAAACTTACGGACAAGAACTGATAAGAGTAATAAGATAAGTAAGATCAGAGCTCTATTTGACCGTGCCGGTCTGAATGAGTTTATTCGAAAGGATGATCTTACAGCCATAAAACTGCATTTTGGTGAACGTGGCAGCGACGGTTTTATCAACCCTGTTTTTGTACGGCAAGTGGTGGATAAAGTAAAAGCCCAGGGGGCTAAACCATTCCTTACTGATACTAATACTCTTTACTCGGGAAGTAGGCATAATTCTGTGGATCACTTACAGACTGCCCTTGAACATGGTTTTGATTACACCGTTACCGGGGCGCCGATAATTATTGCCGACGGCTTACGCAGTGAGAACATTGCGGAGGTGGAGATTAGTAAAAAGCATTTTGATAAGGTAAAGCTGGCCAAAGATATTGTTAGTGCTGACAGCATGATAGTGTTGTCACATTTTAAAGGGCATGAGATGGTTGGTTTTGGCGGAGCAATAAAGAATATTGCTATGGGCGGAGCCCCAGCAGTTGGGAAAAAAGAGCAACATGCCACGAAATTGGTAGTAGAACATGAGAGATGTATTGGGTGTGCAAAGTGTGGAACTGTTTGTCCGGAAAAGGCAATTGCTATTAGTGCAAAAAAGGCAAGTATAGCTCTAGATAAATGTATCGGTTGTGGGGAGTGTTTAACAGTATGTCCGGTTAAGGCTGTGGGAATGGATTGGACAACTGATTTACCTGCCTTGATTGAAAGAATGACTGAATATGGTTATGGCGTGACAAAGACACATAAGAATAGGATTGGTTATATAAACTTTTTAATGAATATTACTCCGGATTGCGATTGCGTGCCTTGGAGTGATGCTCCGATTGTTCCGGATATCGGTTTTTTGGCGTCTACTGACCCTGTAGCTATTGACCAAGCAAGTTACGATTTGGTCAATAAACAAATAGGATTATCCTCAACTTTACTCACTTGTAATTGTGAAGCTGGTGCTGACAAGTTTCATGGTTTACGTTCGTACATTGACGGCTCAATTCAATTGCGGTATGGAGAAGAGCTTGGGATGGGAACCCGCGAGTATGAACTGATTGTTTTGTAGTATTTTTGTTGAGCGGTGGTTGGTTCTAGCGCTATATTGCTAGAATTATTAAATTTGGGTTATGAAAAATCTGGTTTTCTGGCGGGAGGACGGCAAGTTGGATTTTGAATATTTAAGAAATGTACCTGTATTTGAAGACTTGGCGCCTGAGAATTTGGCTATTATAAATCAAGTGATTATTGAGCGCAAGTATAAAAAGAATGATACCGTTTTCTGCGAGGGGGAACCTGGTGCGGGATTTCATTACGTTAAAAGCGGCAAAGTCAAGATAGTAAAATTATCAGCTGACGGGCGAGAACATATAATCAATATTTTAGGTCCAGGTGAGGTTTTTGCTGAAGTGTTGCTGTTTAACCAAGGAACTTATCCAGCTACAGCTGTTGCTATAGAGAAAGCTTGCATCGGCATTATAAAAAACAGCGAGCTTGAGCGTGTTATTATCAGCCATCCGCAATTAGCTTTAAATATTATCAGGGTTTTAAGTAGAAAGCTTCAGTATGTTCAGGTAAAGGTAAAATCGCTGGCCTTTTCTGACAGTTACGCCAAAATAGCTCAGACTTTGGAAAGTCTTGCTCAGCGTTATGGTCAAGCTACTGACCGTGGTTTGGAAGTGGCGGTGGATATTACAAGACAAGAGGTTGCTAATATGGCGGGGACAACCCGGGAGACTGTCAGTCGGGTGTTTGGTATTATGAAAAAAGACAGGGTGCTGGATGGAGATGAGCGCCGGATTATTATTATTGACATGGTGGGATTACGCCAGTATTATGAGGATAAGATGTAGCTTGGTTTTTCTTTGAAATAAGAATGAAGCCTGTTTGTCAGACATTATTTGGCTGGCAAACAGGCTTTTTGAGTGGTGGGTTTAGTGTAAAACAGATTTATTGTGATCTGGGTCAAAGTATTCATAGTGAAGAACGGATACAATATAGTTAAAGAGTTGCTGGGGGAGAAAGTGTATGTCAGTGTAAGTAAGTTAGCAGAAGCTTTGAGATAAAATTAATGCTAGGAGTGATGAGTAGTGAGCACGTTTATTGGCCCGATTCATTATTGGCTATTTGAAAAAATTCGTGTGATTAATAATCGAGAAGATTATATTTTCGAAAATGCTGCCGCAATGTGCGGTGAAACTGCTGAGGAATTAAGGGAGCAGGTATGGCAGACGTATGGCAAGAAGCTGCCTGATGTCGATCTTGGCGAACTTATTGAACATGATAATATACATGGATGGTTGCAGCGGCAAATTAATATTGCTGAGTCCAGGGAAGCCGCTTTTATTAAAGAACTTCTTGAAGTATGCGGTGATGCTGGCGTTCAATTACTCGGAAAGGCTTTTCGGGAGCATGGAAAAGCATATGGTGAAAATGCTAGGGCTCAAGGTAAGTATGAGTTGGATACTGCGCCTGGAATTTACAAAGCACTGAATGATTACTATCTTAACGGTATGCCTTGTGATCAGGCTGATATGGTTATTGAATCTCGGTCAACTGCTTTTATTTGGGATAAAGGCGCATATACTCAGCTGCCAAACTGGAAACGGGTCGGCGTCGATGCAAAGGTCATGAATGGGTTCTATGAAATGTGGCTTGGGGCATTTGTCGATGGAGCTAACAAGGCCTTTGGTTTTAGGTCTGTGAACTGCGAATCGACGGCGAGAAATGTTGTAGCTAGGTATGAAATTTATAAGAAATGATGAGCGATATCGTGAAATTGCTTTTTCTTAAGACGTGATAGGATTTAACGTCAAAAGACGATTTCTGATAAATGCTGCGTGGTAGGTCATTGTAGAACGCGGTGAGGAGAAAGAAATATTAGTGTAACTAATCGAAAGTCTTGCAAGGTTTTGATGCTTTGCAGGACTTTTATTGTGGTGTGGCTAAATAAACGCATGATTTGTCGAAGGACATAAATAATTTCATGTGGAATATTTCATATAATAGAATTTTTAGACAAAAGTCAAGCTGATTTATTGGGGATATATTATAAAAAGATTTTAGATTTATTTAGATTTATATAGTAAGAAAAATCGAATAGTTATGTCGAACTTGTTGCTGTAAAGTGATTGGGGGATTATTTATGCTTCGATTGGCTACAAATTACCTTAAGCCAGGGATGATAATTGCACGCAATATTTATAATGCTAATGGAACTAAGTTGCTTGCTGCGGATACCGCGTTAGATCGTCGATTGATTTTAAAGATAAAAAAGTTGGGAATTGACTCCGTTTATATTAGACACCCCTTTTTGGATATTGAGCCGCAAGAAATACTGCATGAAAAGACGAGGGTTGAAGCGATTAGGGAGATCCAGAAGACATTCGAACTGTTTCGCTTAAAAAAAGTTGTTGATCTTTCAACGATATCAGAGGTAGTTGTAAAAATAATCGAAGATTCTATGGATAATCGCAACTTTCTCATCCATCTTTCGGATATCCGAATACATGATGATTACACTTTTGGTCATTCGATCAACGTATGTCTGCTTTCGGTGATGCTTGGGATAAAGTTGAACTTTCGTGAAGGTCAATTGTTTGAACTAGCGATGGGAGCAATATTGCACGATTTAGGGAAGATGATGATTCCTCAAGAAATACTGAATAAACCTGGATCGCTTACTCCTGAGGAATGGACAGAGATGAGGCAACATACAGATAAAGGTTTCGATATTTTGCGAAGAGATTATTCGATGCCTTTGGTCTCGGCCCATGTAGCTTATCAGCATCATGAATCCTACGATGGTGCTGGCTATGCTCGTGGCCTTAGGGGAGAGGAGATTCATCTTTTTGCTCGGATAGTGGCAATTGCGGATCTTTATGATGCTATTACTGCTGATCGACCGTATCGAGAAGCAATGCTTCCGCATGAAGCCTACGAAATAATGCTTGGATCCAGAGGAACAAAGCTTGATCCGGAATTTACAGATGTGTTTTTGGAAAGTGTGGCGATATATCCAGTTGGTTCGACTGTTCTATTAGATACTGGAGAAATTGCGATAGTTGTAAACACGTTTCCGAAACTACAGTCTCGGCCGACGGTTAGGGTGGTAATTGACGAGCGGGGGAAAGTTATGGAAGGTGAGGGCAAAATTATTGATCTCGCAGTAAACTTGACAAGATTTATTACGAAAGTGTTTAAAGCGGAAGAGGTTTTGGAAGTTGCTAAACAAAACTAGCAAAACTACGGCGGGCCTTCTGTGGGTTAGTGGAAATCTCAAGCTGCTTAATAAAATTATAATATATTGTATTATCCTGCAATAAATGCAGGAATTTTTCATTTTTGGAAGAAAAATACATTAATAACTCTAAATAAGAGGTGTGTTTCTTGTGGCGGGAGTATTAATGATGACAAAAGCTGTCAAGCCGGGAATGGTTATTTCAGCAGGAGTGTGGCGCGATAATCTGTTAGTGTTACAGCAAAATACGGTTCTGACAACGAATATTATCCGGCGGCTTGCAGATTGGGGAATTAATACGGTTCGGGTGAAAGCAGAAAGTTGCAATAATTGGGGCAATGACTGTCGCATTGAAAATATTAAGGATGCTCTAGCAGAAGATGAAATTCATTTCATACAACAGTACACAAAAGCAGTAAAGTTAACAAACGAATTGTTTGAGCGTATGCGAGAAGATGAGAACTTGCCTTATGAGGCACTTCGGAATTTGGCGACATTGGATCTCTACCAATTGGCGCAAGGCAAAAGCGTTTTAGCTAAATTGTATAAAATTAAACCCTTTACTGACTATACTAGTCGGCATGCGGTGGATACCGGAATTATTGCTGGAGTGCTTGGTAGGTGGTTGAACCTACCGATAGAACAAACAAAGATACTGGTGCTTTGTGGACTTATGCATGACATAGGTAAGTCACAAATTTCCAGAGCAATTTTAGAAAAACCGGGCAATCTTACTTGTGAAGAACGAAAAACAATTAATCTACATCCTGAATACGGTTATTATATGGCGAAAAATATTCCGGGTATAATCTCTGCGGTATTGTATGCAATTTTGCAGCATCATGAACGTGAAAATGGTGAGGGATATCCAAATAAATTAGTTTCGCGTAATATTCATCCGGTAGCTAAAATTGTTGCGGTTGCTGATGTATATGATGCGATGACAACTGAACGAATTTATCAGAAAAGCGTTACTCCATTTACTGCATTAGAAACTTTAATTGAGGATATGTTTATACGGCTTGACAAGGAATGCTGTAAGGTCCTTATCCGTAATATATGCCGTACTTTGATTGGTTCTGTTGTTATGCTTAGTGATGGGAGTCAAGCGGAAGTTGTGCAGTTTTCGCATTTTATGTCTGCTAAACCAGTAGTAAGTAAGAAAACCGGTGTGGTAATAGACCTATATTTTAGAAACGATCTTTCGATTGTAGAAGTCATAATGTTTAATAATGCTTTGTCGAAGGATTTATAGCTTGGATGGGTGGCGATTAGAATACTGCTGGTAATAAGGAAATACTGCCGACAATTTTGTTGTCGGCAGTATTTCTTTGTTCGGGTAAGATTAGAAATAATAAAACACGGAGGGATAGAAAAGTGGAGATTAGAGTTTTGTCTGGAACTGCGGCTAAAGACATGGAAGAAGCATATGCAATTAGACGTCAAGTATTTATTGAAGACCAAAATGTTCCTGAAGACTTGGAATTTGATAAATATGACAATGATAGTGCTACATTGCATGTGCTTATATTTAATGAAGGGAGTATTGTAGGAACGGCCAGGTTTCGTCCGTATGGGGATGCTATTATAAAAATCGAACGAGTTGCTGTGCTGTCTAAGCAACGGGGTAGCGGTTTTGGCAGAAGGATTATGAATAGGATTGAGGTGGAAGCTCAAAAACTCGGTTATAAATGGGTGAAACTTAGCGCGCAACTACACGCTAGGAAGTTTTATGAACGTCTTGGTTACCAATCGTATGGGGATATTTATCTTGAGGCTAGTATTGAACATGTTGATATGGAAAAGAAAATATAGTGCCGAATAAACCAGGAATTTGTAAAGGCTACTAAGAAGTTAATACCATAAACAGCAATCGATGGGAGCGAAAATAAGATGGAAAATGCCCGGAAGCTATTGCAAAAATACTATGGCTATTCGGAGTTTCGTCCAGGACAGGCCGAAATAGTGGAGTCTCTTATGAATGGTAACGATACTGTAGCCATTATGCCTACGGGGGCTGGTAAATCTCTGTGCTTTCAGTTGCCGGCGTTAATGTTGCCGGGTATAACTATTGTTATTTCACCGCTTATTTCGCTGATGAAAGATCAGGTTGATACTCTTTTCAGTCTTGGTATTTCAGCAACTTATATTAATAGTTCGTTATCCGTCTCTGAAGTAAATAAACGTATTTACAATGCTCAAGCTGGTCGGTACAAATTGCTTTATGTTGCTCCGGAACGGCTGGAAGCAGAACAATTTCAGACTGCTATTGAAAACTTGAAAATATCGTTGGTAGCAATTGACGAAGCTCACTGTATATCGCAGTGGGGACATGATTTTCGGCCTAGCTATCGGGCTATTGGACCGTTTATTGCCCGGCTTTCTCAACACCCGGTTATTGGCGCATTTACCGCAACGGCTACGGATAATGTTAAGAAGGACATTGTTAATCTGTTGGCGCTAAACAATCCTCAAACATATTTTACTGGTTTCGATCGCACTAATCTGTTTTTTTCTGTTATCCGCGGAGAGAATAAACAGGATTTTGTTCTGAATTATGTGGCTGCAAACAAGAATCATTCAGGTATAATTTATGCTGCAACTCGCAAAGAAGTTGACAATACACATACATTGCTTAGCAAACGAGGCTATGAAGTAGGGAAATACCATGCTGGTTTGACTGATGAGGAACGAAGAAAAAGCCAGGAGGCTTTTATTCATGACGACATAAAAATAATGGTGGCTACTAATGCTTTTGGCATGGGGATTGATAAATCTAACGTGCGTTATGTAATTCATTACAACATGCCCAAAAATATGGAGGCTTACTATCAGGAGGCTGGAAGGGCTGGGCGTGATAGCGAACCAAGTGAATGCATATTGTTGTTTGGGGCGCAGGATATTATGTTGCAGAAATTTCTGATTGAACAATCGGTAACTGATAATGAACGTAAAAGCAGTGAATATGCGAAGCTACAAACTATGGTGGATTACTGCTATACGACCGGCTGTCTACGGCGGTATATTCTTGCATATTTTGGCGAGACAACGCTTGCAGATGAATGTGGAAATTGCAGTAATTGCAAAGATGACAATGAACTTACTGATATAACTATTGAAGCAAAAAAAGTATTTTCATGCATACTACGGATGAATCAGCGTTATGGTAGTACTTTAGTTGCTGAAGTGCTGAAAGGTTCGAAGAGCAAGAAGGTTCTTCAACAGGGGTTTGATACATTGTCGGTTTATGGAATACTAAAACAAGATACCTTGCAAGAGATAAAAGACCTCATTAATAGGCTAATTGCCTCAGGGTATCTTTGCCTCACAGAAAGTGAATATCCAGTAGTTAAACTGACTGACCGGGGTATAGCGGTACTGAAGGAAAACGTTAAAGTTTGGCAAAAGGTTCCTAAACGACCTCAGAAAATAGTGAACGATAATTTATTGTTTGAAGAACTAAGAATATTACGTAAGCGAATTGCTGATCGGGAGAATGTACCGCCTTATTTGGTGTTTGCTGATAGTACGTTGAAAGAGATGAGCGAATATTGTCCAACCGAGCGGCAGACCTTGCGATTGATCAAAGGAGTCGGTGAGACTAAATTAGAGCGCTATGGCAGCGAATTTATTGAGGTTATAGCTGGGTATGTTGCTGAACATGAGCTAATGCCAAGTCATAAGGCGATAAGTTCGACCAAAGATGAAGGTAAGGTTGATGATATCCCAAGTCATATTGTTACACTAAACTTATGCCGGACTGGACGCTCGTTAACACAGATAGCCGTAGAACGCAATCTGAAGTTATTGACGATACAGGAACATTTAATACGCTGTAGTCTAGAGGGCCATGCTATAGACTGGTCTCAGCTTATTCCGGTCCAGTATGAAAAGTTGATTCTTGCTAAGATTGAAGAAGTGGGCGCAGATAAATTGAAACGGTTAAAAGATGTCTTGCCTGATGAAATAGAATATATCGCTATCAAAGCAACAATTTGTAAACATAAGAATAATCCTGTCGGTTAGTTTAAGGCCTTAATATATGCTAATGGAAGATGTTTATAGCTAAGTGCTATCCAAATAGGCCCTTTCAAAATATTATATATAAACTAATAGCGTTGACTATGCGCAGATATAATTAGGCGGAGGGGATTTTGTTGGATAAGGAAATAACAATAAATTCATTAGCTGATAGTACTGCATTAATAGATTTGGTGGCAATGAACCTGCCGGTGGAGTCTGCTAGACTTTTTCGAAAGGCGGAGAAACTGGCAGCAAAAAATAGTATGCTAGTTGGAGTCGCCGGTAACGCGATATCACTATATACAATGTTTGTATTAAAGGAAATCTTAGCGCAGCAAGCCTTAAATCCGATATCAAACATAGCCAACATCGTGAGTATCTCAAATGCTATTGCCAATTTAAATTCAAGCCTGACAATATATAATATTAATACCTAAGTGCGGTAATACATGAGGTGCCAATAAGGTAAGGAGTATCATGTAATTGGGTGCTTTATATTTTTTAAATCGAAAGTTTGCGAGTCAAATTTTTTCTGCGGTCTGAGTGGTGAATTAAGTTGTGGCAACCGGGGTTAGATTTCTATGTGCATTGACTCTTTGGCCGATTAAACATATTGCTCCAATTTGGGCACTTGTTGTAGCGGTTCCGGAAGCGACCAGGGGTGCAACTAGCGATATATTGGTAATCCGCAGGGTATAGATATTTGTTTTGCAGGAAATTGCTTTGGTATCAAAAAACATTATAGAAGCAATTTCATAGGTTGGGATAGGAGTCGAGAAATCGAGCGAGGAATTTAGTGGAATACCTTTTTGAGCGGCGGTCTGAGTAATTCTAGTGATGAGGATCCCATTGCGTAAGAGTTCGAAGGTTGCGTCAGCATAGCCAGGCGTGTTTATAGTTGTTGAAGCTGTAGTTGGAGTAAAAGTCGCACTCCAATTGACTATGGCATTTAATAGTATGCCGTCGGGCTCGGAACCGACAGGTACATTGATTAATGCAAGGTTGATGGTTTCTCCGGTAGTTATAGTAATGGGAAATGGAGAAGTTAATGGAGTCGTGTTTGGGGTTAACGGTAAAACAGAGTTGATTTCGTAGAAATGCACTTGTTCGATTTCTAGGAACTTTGTCATATAAAAGACTCCTTATGTATAAAATACATTAAGCTATTATATTCGAGGAGATTTAGCTTTATGAATCAAGGTGGAAGTTTTAGCAAAGTTCGTATTCTGGTGTTGACATAAACGTATCAGCCTGATATACTAAAAATCCGTTAGATATAAATTTGCAATGCGGTCGTGGCGGAACGGCAGACGCGCTAGCCTCAGGAGCTAGTGGGAGTAATCTCGTGGTGGTTCAAATCCACTCGACCGCACCAAGGTCGCGGAAGTAGCTCAGTGGTAGAGCATCGCCTTGCCAAGGCGAGGGTCGCGAGTTCGAATCTCGTCTTCCGCTCCAGTTATAAGGCGACATAGCCAAGTGGTAAGGCAGAGGTCTGCAAAACCTTTATTCCCCAGTTCAAATCTGGGTGTCGCCTCCAATTCTGTAAAAGCAAATAATGCAGATGAAAAATGCAACAATAGATAAAAAAGTGTTGACATAACAAAAAAGTTGCGATATACTACAGAAGTTGTGAAATTGCATATTCGGTGTCGATAGCTAAGAGGATCCACCTGTTCCCATACCGAACACAGTAGTTAAGCTCTTA